>FRDC01000379.1_pt1 | contig 10889 bp, 13 predicted proteins | sample 1106171 | NCBI WGS metagenome assembly FRDC01 (sample SAMEA3930566, study PRJEB13176) | freshwater metagenome | biome: Drinking water system; feature: drinking water; material: water | place: Singapore | collected 2014-12-20
ATAAAGCAGGCGCTGGCACACCAGGCGGCGGCTACATGGCAAAATCCAACGGCATAAACAACCAGGCCCTGGATGCAGCGGAGTAATAGATGCCTCCACAAGTAGAGCCACACTTTGAGACAGGATCAGGCTATGAATCACTTGTAGTTACAATTGGCAAGTTTATCGAGAACAACTGGGCGGCCACAAACCCACAACTGGCCAGCCCTGTGCCGGATTTTCTCTACTCAGACCAGGCAACCCACAACTGGCCAGCCCAATCAGGCAAGTTTGCAATTGCATTCAACGAAGCAGGCCAAGAAGAGGTGCCAGAGAACACAAACAGCACAAGGGATTTTGCAGGCCTAAAGGATATGATCCGCATAGACATCCAGGCTCCAATCATCCAATACGGTAACATTGCAGTTGATAAAATCAACAACATCATTTTGATCAACAGACCCAACAGCGTAACAAGAATCAAAAAATCCAACGGTACAGACAACTCCAAGATATGGTGCTTCGGCGTTGCCCAGATCAAGTGGGAAAAGCCGCCAATCATCCAGGGCCTCAACGCAAAGGCACTGTACTGGCGCGCATATCTGCCAATCATGTGGCTCAAGGCTGTTGTCTAAAAATCTTCTTAAACTAGATTACCACAAACAACTCACATGTCAAAAACTGCGGCTGATGATAAAAAAGCAGGCAATACTACGAGCAAATGCCCTGACTGCGAATTTGACGGCACGCAGATTTTAAACGAAGACGGCACGCAGAAATGGCCAAACGGCTACGGCCTTGAAACAATGATTTTACCAGAAGTGGACACCAAGACCAAAAAGCCTGTAAACATGAAATGGACAAGGCATCGATGTCCTGCGTGTGGCAAGCAAGAGGAATGGAAAAAGGCAGGAGTTGTTAGCTAATGGGGTTATCGATTACGCCCAGCAATTCAGTTGACCAGGTGAACCCAGTACAGTATCACTTGGAGGGCAACGTTAAAACCGCACCAGCGGAATATGGTGTCCTTGACACAGCAAGCCCCGGATTTACAGCGGCTGGCCGCAACGCACTGCTAGAAGCAGTAAGCACTCCACGTTTTGAGGACACCCGAAAGGCAGGCAGCCCATCAAGGGTGCTAAGAACAAAAACAAAAGAAGCACACAGGGCTGTACTTGTAACCCAGATAGTAAACGACACCCTGCTAAAGTGGGCAATGTTGGCACCAAACGGCTCCGGCACTTGTGAAGAATCATTTACATTTTTGAAATCATACTACGTCAACCAAACACTAACGTATGAGATATTTTTGGGATGCCTGCCAGAAGAGGGCATCATACGAGTAACAAACGATGGCTTGTTGCAGCTTGAGATACAGATGCGTTGCAGCGATATCTACGAAACACAGGCAGCAAACGGCGGCATGACAACACCATCACTTGCAACTGATGAGTTATCAGGCACTCCATGGAAGGCAGACGATGGCGGCTCCAACAGGCTGCAAATCAACAGCATCAACTACTATGAGATGGGCTTTAGCGTGCAGGTATCGACAAAATATAGCGTAACCAACCCATCGGAAAACCAAAAAGACCTGCATGCAAGGCCTGTGGTGCAGGATGTGCGCGGCTCAATTGATGTTGTAAGATCCAGCCTTGTAATCTCAAACGACAGCCTGGCAGGCACTGCGCGAAACATAGTTATCGTGCTAAAGGCAGCAACCAGCACCATGACACTGGCAAGCTGTGTGTTTGACGACAGGCGAGGCCCAAAACACGATCCCAACGACACCACAACACTAACCGAGCCAAAATCCTTTACTGGCCCGACTGTGGCAATAGCCTAATCTTTTTATTTTCGCATCCTACACAATTGTCGTGGCAAGTACCGAAGACGATTTACGATCTAAAAAGGAAAAGCTGGCAGAGATTACAGGCATGGTTGACACCAGCCAGGGGCAACAAATCAAGGCCTATAGAGGCATTGATCTTGGGCCTTTGCAGTATTATATCGAATATGGCAAAACACGCTGGAATATCAACGCAGCAGGCCACACAAGAACCGAGAAAAAGAAGATCAAGGCGGCTGCAGCAAAATACAACCAGCTTGTGGACAAGGTACAGACAAGAGGCATCGTTACCACCATATACGATGCCATCAAGGCCAAGATCTCAGAACTAACAGACGAACAGAAAAAGCAAAACCAGATTGCCTTGGACAAGATTGCAGAACTAATCAAAGAGGCAGACTCTATATCCCAGGAATCACTGGATGATGCGCATTTTGAATCTACAAAGGCGATCCTGCAGGTAGCGCTGCCAGGATTCAAAGTTGACGAGATGGCAGACGACCCAAGGGTAGGTGAGGGCATGCTTCACGGCATGGCCAACGAACTGCTCATTTTTTTAGCGGAAATTGGTGGCAAGGCAGAATACCAGCGCTACGAGAAGCTATCCTTCGCGGAAAAATAAAATACCTAGAGTACTTTGAGGCGGAACCAGAGCAGCCTTTTGTGGCGCTGCGCAGCATCTACGAAATATCAGGCCTCTGTTTTCTCACAAAGGGCGACCTTGAAAAATACCACAAATGGGAAACAGGCAGAGATCTTGACAAAATAAGTTTTTTTGAGTACAAGATAGCACTACAATGCTGGGCGCAGAAAATTGGGTGATATTGTATCAGCGGACTGGCGCGAGTTGGATGGCATCATACAACTGGCAACAGAAATGCCAAAGGAATACGAGCAGGCAGGACTGCCGGAAGCACTGCGCCAGCTTGCAATAGCATTCATGTCAGAACTACAAAAGCGCATACCGCTAGATAGCGGTGATTACTGGGAGTCCTGGCACATTGGTGCAATAGTTGGCAACACAGTAACAATCGAAACAGACAAGGGCGACCTGTATTTCATACTGGAATGGTCAGGCAGCCTGCCACATGACATCGATGCCAAGCCAGGCGGGCCAAAGCTAAAGATACCGCTGCCCAACGGCGAGATCATCTTTAGGTGGCATGTGCATCATCCTGGCTTTGCGCCAATACCGCATGTAGGCCCTGCACTGATTGCCTTGGAAGCCCGGGCAGGTGACATCATAACCAAGGCCCTGGGCAGTAACATCAGTTTGCTAAGAAATTTCAAATAATTATTCTATTTCTATAGGAATTGAACAAAAAACCATGAGCGGCCAGGGCGCAACCATACCACTATCAATCGATGATACCAGATTCAAGACTGGCGCGCGCAACATTGTGCAATCACTCCAAGAGATCCGCAACGAGGGAGTTAAATCATTCAAGGATGTAGGCGAGGCCGCAGAGCAGGCAGCAGGCAAGACAAGGGGTGCAGGTGAATCCAACCAAAAGACAGAAACAAGCTACAGGCAGCTTGCCTTGAGAATCACAGGCGCAACCATTGCAGTTCATGGACTAAACCAAGGCTATGACAGCCTGGAAAAAAAGCAATTCCAGATAGCCAGGACACAAAACGACATCCGGGATTCAATGAACAAGATTGCAGAACTGCAAAGGGAGCACAAAACCAACACATACGAATACACCAAGGCAGTCTCTGATCTAAACGAAAAGCAGGAACGCCTGCGCATGCTATCAGGCGATGTACAGCAGGCTCAATTTCAAATGGGCCTATCAATGGTAACACTTGCCACCAGCGTAATCCCATCATTAATTACGGCATTAAAGGGCGCCGAACTATCACTACATGGAATCAGGGCGGCACTAACAGCAATTGCAACGCATCCGGCGTTTCTAATTGCAGCGGCAGGCATTGCTGCATGGGAGCTGGCAATAGCGCCGCTCATAAAACAATACAATGGCCTTGATCTATCAATCACCGGCAACCTATCAAAGCTAATGGGATTCAACCAGCACATCGAAACCACCACAACAAACACTCACGCGTTGGTCCAGGAAAACGCGGAACTGGACAAGTCCTACAAGGTGCTATCCAGCGGTGGAATGTTGCAGATGACAAAAGTGTATGATGATTACAACAGCAAGCTAAAGCAGAACATAGACTTGCAGCGCCAACAGGCTCAGGTATCGGCACAGAACTTTGATAACTTAAAAAAAAACCAAGGTAGTGTACTCGAGTACCAGGGGCAGGTAAACCAGGCAATCAATGACACCATAGCGCTCAACCAGTGGGCATCGACAACCTGGCGCCTGGCGACAGGCAGGGTGCCGGAAGACCTAATCGGCAACGGCTACCGCTTCCCAAACATTCCAGTCAATGACCCAATGCAGGCAATGAAATATGGCGCCGACCTTGTTTCCGTTTGGCGCCAAATCAACGCAAAGGCAGGCGCATCGCCAATCCAATTCCCAGGCTCGGTTAATTTCCCAGGCTCCGGCGACATCCCGGTAACGATGCGTGAGATCAAAAAAAGGGCAGATGAGGCACGCAAGGCAATGCTTGACGAACTAAATGCAACCATCCGCTACACACAGCAACAGCTGGATGTATCGCTGATGCTCAGGTACAAGGAGCAACAGCGCCAGATACTGGAAAGCTTGTCCGGCGTTGAATACGAAATCCTTTACAACAGGATTTTGCGGCAAGCACTGCAGGCAGGAGCCACAGTGGAAGAGGCCCAAAGGATAGCGGATGATACCGCAACAGGCTACATGGAAGACAAGATCGGCGAACGCACAAGGCTTGCAAGGCTGGGCCTCAGCGGAGCAAACAACTCTCTTGGCGGAGCAGGCGGCGTGCTAAACATGGCCCAAAGAGGCCAGACAGGGGCACAGCTTGCCAGTATGTTTCATGTGGGCACACTATCAGAGATAAGCGCAAACATGGCACTCACGTTTGCAAACCTTGGCAGAAATACATTGGCAGATATCAGGTCAGGCAAGCTAAACGTTGCTGGTACTGGCTTTGCATCACCAACATCAAGGGGCGGCATAAGCGTTGGCAGGCAGACGATTGGAACCCCAGGCGCATCGGCATCGAGTGCGCGTGGAAGGGGCAAATCAGCACGCCATGGCGGCGGCGACAAGGGCCATGGCCGATGGGTTGAACAAATCCAAAAGCAAAACGAGGCGCTTAGGGCACTTGCTGCAGAGTATTCCGAATTTAACATCAGCGCGCCACAATACCCACTATCTGTGTATGTCGGCGGCAGGGGCAACGGCATGGCAAGCACATTTTTTGCTCCGGCCAACTACCAGGCTGCAGTTAACGCAAACTTCCAGGCCGCAATGGAAAAATTCAACGCGGAGATTGCAGCAGCCAAGGCTGCACGTGCAGCGCGGCTGGTAGAGGCCCAGGCTATTGCAGGATATAGCCCATATTTCACACCAGATGAAATCCTGGCAGGCTATGGCGGACTGAGATCAAGGACATCACTGGCACCGGCGCACAACAAGGTGCGAGCACTAGGCCAGGCAATAGAGTTTTTCTTTCCAAACCTTGACCAGAGCTATGGCTTCACCAGCGGCTTGTCACTAAAGGACTTTTTGTACAAGGATAACATGGTTGATACTGAGGCACTGCGCCAGCTAAACGATATCATGGCATTCAAGAACCTGGACAGATACGCGCTGGTGGGTACTGGTTGAGCATAGCATCAGGGTATAATCCATACGAACTGTATCCATGCGTCTACATCACTGACCTTGACGAAAAAATCCAATACTATTACGAATCAGAAAACGTAAAGGCAGGCTACCACCAGGATTTTACCTTGTTGCCAAACTGGCAGCTGCATGTGGGAGCAAACGATGATCCAGGCTATTTTGAATTTTACATCCAAGACAACTCAAAGGCATTAGTGGATGCGCGCAAGGCATCAAAAATAAAACGCGGCTGGAACGTGCAGCTATTCCTTGGGCAGCCCTCTGCATCACCAACAACCAGGCGCTGGTTTTATGGGCAGGTAATCACAGCCGATATTGTAAGATCCGGCACTGGCTTTGCAATACATCGCATCTACTGCGCACAGTGGGGATGGCGCAAGAAAAAACGCCTAAGCAAGATAATTGCAATCCAAAAAAAGCAATCAGATGGAACCACGCCGGACTCTACTGATACAAATGCCAAGGCATCTGAAATCATAAAGCGCATGGTGAGCCGCAAGACCTGGGGCACACTGAACAGCCTGCCAACGGAGCAGCAGACGCTGATCAGCGGCCTGATATCTTACCACACCTGGGAAGAAGAGATCAAAGACCAATATGGGCAGAACCATGGCACGCCCAAGCCTGCACTCAAAGACGGCACAACCGAAAACAAGACAAAGGGCTGGACTGCGGCCACAAAGACAACACTCACAGGCAGCGTTTATGTTGTAAGGTTTTCAGGCCTTGATGCTGGCGATGAGATATCGCATGTGATGCTGGATATTATCACATCGGCAGGCAACATCAGGGTAAAAGTTTATGATGAGGTCTCAAGCGAGCCAACAAACCTTTTGGCAGAGTCCGGCAGTGTTGCATCCCCAGGAACCGGCAACCAGTACATTGCACTCACTTCCAGGGCAACAATACCTGCAAACGGCATAGTGTGGGTCGGCTTTGAATCCGACAGCAACAGCCTTGTCGTAAACAACACGACAGGACTCACAAGCGGAAGCACAAAGACAGTACTCCATACCTATGGTACAGGCCCAAATCCATTTGGCACGCCAACCAACCAGACGTATGGCATCAACCTTGGCCTGCGTGTCGTGCCAAGGATACCAAACAACCCTGCATTTGTAAACGGCATCTGCGGACTTGCTGCAGATTTTAGCGGCGCCCAGGTCGTGGAACTGGCAAACGAATCCAATTTTGACAGGGAGCGCACTGCCAAGTGGTCATGGTCAGGCTGGTGCAAGTTTGACAACCTAAACAACACAGAAACAATATTTGCAAAATGGCAGACAACAACTCCCAGGGGCATACTAATCCAAAAGACATCAGGCAACAAGATCCGCGTCTTTCTATCCAACACTGCCAGCACAAACGAGATCCAGGTGACAGGCAGCACTACATTGGCCGCATCCACATGGTACCATGTAATAGTAACTTATGATGGCTCATCTGCAGCATCAGGCGTCAAAATCTACATCAACAGCGTTGCGGAAACCAACACAAACGACACCAACAACCTCAACGCAACAATACTAAACAACAAGGTTGCAGTATATGCAGGGCGAGATGATGGAGCAAGCTCATACACAGAGTACATGGATGGCAAGCTTGACGACTGCAGATTCTACAACGTGGAGCTGACACAATACCAGATCAACGCACTATATGCTGTGCCATTCCGAACAGATGAGGTGCAGGACATCGATGTCAAAATAGAGGGCATCAAGGGCCGCAACAACACATTTGAGTTTTTGGTGGGCAAGCTTATCGCACTGACTGCTGCCTTTGTTGGGCTTGACCAAGACCGCAAGCTGTTCATGCGCCTGCCAAACCAGGTGGACTCTGGTTTTAGGTTTACCAACGACAGAACCAGCACCACAACAACATCATGGAACCAAGGCAAGATAGGATTTTTCCAAGAGGATGGCGCACTATCATTATCGGATAGCATCAGAACCGGCGGCGACTCTGTACTGGTGGGCCTAGGCGCATCGGAGCGCACAAAAGACATTGAGCAAAACCCGACACTGGATGCCACATTTGACCTCTCTGCCAATTATGTCGCAATCAAATTCACGCCAAACCAGAACAGCATCAACAGCATTGCCCTAAAGATGCGCAAGCGCAACAACTCCCAGGTGGACTTTACAACAGGCATCAAGATCCGAATAGTGGACTCTGTTGGCGGAACCGGCGCGCCAGATCTCACAAACCAGATAATCAGCGTGATACTGCCTGCAGACCGGCTTAACTCCCTGGACCCAAAAACACACGACTGGGTCGAAATACTATTCCAAAAGCGCCAGCTGATCCCAGACAGGGTTTACTATGTTATTGTGGACAAGTATGGAAGTGCTGCAAGCCATGTGGAACTGGGCTACAGTACAGGCGGCGCAGGCGCATATTACACCAGTACAGATGCCACAAGCTGGACAGGCCCGACAACAGGCACCTTTGCACTGCGAACATACCCCACAACTGCAATCCAGTTCATCATGTACAATGCAGCAGCTGCACGCAAGTTTGGCATAAACGAGCGCGTTGTAAACCTTACAGGCATCCCAACCTTGGACTCTGCGGCCAGCATCCTGTTTGGACTCTCGCCAGTGGCAGGCGCAGAGCGGCGCATCTATCCACCAATCAAGATCACGCCCACTGCCTACCCAATACCAATCGGCTGCTTTGCAACACTATACGAGTCGTTTTTAGCCCTGACTACAAAGGCAATGATATTGTCCTATGATATCCATGGCAAGCCGGAGCTCGGCGGCGGCGCAAACGAAATCGAGATACAACTAGAGGAGTATGCAACAGTGGCATGAGCGGCACGCCAGAATCCATTGCCCAGGATCTTCATCGCAACCCAGGGCTTGATCGCGCAGAGATTTTCAAGCTGCAAACAGAAATGCAGGACAAAAACATCGAAGTAGAAGACGATGCACTCAGGCGCTTTGGCATATTTGACACGCCAGTGAGGCTGCGTAACAACAACAGCACATCACGAATTGGGCAGGATATCCGCAAGGTGCACACGCGCAACAGGACAAACTACACCATGCGGCGCAAAATAGGCGGCACAGCCAGGCTCTATCCACTAGTGCACACAACCCTAGGCGCAGGCTCGTTTACTTTTCCACGCCCGGACAAGAAATATGGGGGTCGTTGCGACACGCCTGGCACCAAATACATCACAGTCGATAATCATGCGCGCCTTAACCGAACGGATAAGATATCTGCAGAACTGTGGCTTTACCTACCTGCAACCGCTGGCGGCGATGGCGACAGGGTTGTATTTGGCAAGGGCAACTCTAGCCGCCCATACGAGCTTTTGGTGCTGGCACATGCAACCCAGCCCAACACACTCAGAGCACAAATCCGAACGGATACGCCGGCCACATTTAGCATCGATTACGTCTACACGCCAAACACCTGGCTGCATGTTGCAATATCATGGAAGGGCAGCCCAGACAACAGACTAAAACTATTCATCAACAAGGTGCAACAGGGCGCCACAATAACAACAACAGGAGCGCTCACAACAAACACTGGCAAGCTTGGAATCTGGGGAAGCCCAGACGGCAACAATCTGCTAAAGGCCAACACAAGGATGGCGCAGATGAGCCTGCTTTGGAAAGAAATCGATACAACGCACATCAACAACCATTATGATGGGCTGCTTGACACAAGCGGCGCAACCACGGATGAGATCCTAACAATAGGCTACTTTACAGACGAGCAGCCAACACCAGATGCCAGGGTTGGGGCGTTCCTTGTGGTATAATGCTTTTTATTCCAACAAGCCAATGAAAAGATGTGTTTAAGCTAGTCAGCCTCCATCTTGCGCCAGATGTCCAAAAGGTGGATGGCATTGACATTAGGCTCAAGGAAAAAATCTACCGAGAGATGTTTTACGACAAGTTTGGTTGCGAGCCGGAGCATGCAAAGGTAAAGCACCAACGCTGGTCTTTTATGAAATTTGTGGGGCAGGATCTTGATACTCTTAACCTCAAGGCAGGCAGGCAACACAAAAACCACAACCTTGCAAAAATAGAGCAATTGCGGCAAGAACTGCGCAACAACCCTGCAACAACAATCAAGCCGCTTGCAATCATAAGAAGTGGCAGCAAGGATGTACATGAATTTACAAAAGATAACATTTTGCTAGAGGATGGCATGACGCAATCCGCATCACGCGATACAGGCGACTCTGGTGAATCTGCAACTGGCGGCGTCACACACGCCCAGCTTGGTACATCCAATGCAGGCGAAGACGAAACGCATGCCGGGTTGCAAGCGGCCACAGGCAACCGCAAGGCCTATGACAGTGCAACTGGCGGATCAAGAAGCGTGCCAGCTGACTCCAAGACGGCAAAATACATTATGCCATTTTATGCAGACACTGATGGCTATAGCTTGCCGGTGGTAATCAGAGAAGCAGGGCAATACAATGCCGCAGCATCAGGTGTTGGGCATTCCAGGCTTGTGACGCCAGATTTTACATTGGCAGCTGGTGAGGCAATACTATCACAGATAAACGAGATAATGGCAAATGGGTGATTAGATGCCACAAAACACAATACTTGAAGACGATGTTTTAACTCCACAAATTTTCAACGAGCGCACATTTGGCTGGGATGGAAGTTTCCCAGGCACATGGCCAGCAAACGCATGGTTTATCAAAACAGGTGCATCTGCAGGTTTGTACCAGAACCAAGGCAGCGAGGGCACGCCCAGCTGGGTGCTGATCATCGACGGCATTGATGTTGGGCTTATCATTGCATTGGGTAGCTAGATGGCACAAACACAAAAATTCGGAACCGGCGCGCAAATCTTTACAGGGCCAGTTGGAGTCTTCATGCAACGCACCTGGGGATGGGGCGACACCAACCCAACAAAATGGCCAGTTGATTGCTTTTTCCTAAACAGGACACTCAAGACACTATACCGCAACATCGGCACACTCACAAGCCCGACATGGGAGCCACTGCTCTCGGATGCATCAGGCGACCTAGGTCTTATTATTGCGTTGAGTGATTGATTAACAATGGTCACAGTCACGACAACAGCAAAAGCATCCGCAGTCGTAAATAGGTACACAATAGACATCACATCCAACTTTACAACATCAAGCGGAACCTATGTAGATGTGACCGGCTTCACATTTAGCAGCATATCGATACCCTCTGGGCATTACTTTATTGTGTTATTTAACGCAAGCCATACGGTGAACACAAGCACTGATTATTTCAAGCTGGTAGAAACATCCCCAGGCGCCCAAGCCTGGGAAATAGTACACATGATATACAACCAAGGCACTG
>FRDC01000619.1_pt1 | contig 10872 bp, 15 predicted proteins | sample 1106171 | NCBI WGS metagenome assembly FRDC01 (sample SAMEA3930566, study PRJEB13176) | freshwater metagenome | biome: Drinking water system; feature: drinking water; material: water | place: Singapore | collected 2014-12-20
ATCCAGTCGGGCCAGGTGCGCAGCGGCTTCGCCGATCAGGGCGCCACCAGCATCACCTTCCCGATCGCCTTCGCCGACACCGACTATGATCTGCAGCTCACGGCGATCATCCCGGCGGCCGGCGATCACGACAACTACCCCCAGGAGATCGCCGGCACGCGGTCGAGCACCGGGGTCGGCATCTATCTGCAGGATGCGAGCACCGGCGGGCTGGGGAGCCTGACCGGCTTCAATTGGCGCGCGGAGGGCCGGGCATGATCCACTGGAGCGCGAGCCGGCACGGGTTCTTCCATGCCGGGGTTCATGAACTTCCAGAGGACGCGGTGCCGATCAGCGACAAGCGCCACCGCGAGCTGCTCGCGGCGAACGCGCTGGGTCGCCCGATCATCAGCGATCGGACCGGCCGCCCGCGTGTCGATGCCAATCACGGCAAGTCGCCCCATCACCGCGCCGCCCAGCTCGTGCGGGCCGAGGCACGCCGCCGCATCCTCGCCATCGCCCCGCTGCACCGCCAGTCGAACGACAACGCGTTGCTCGCGATCGCGGCGCTCGCCGGTCACCTGAGCGAGGAAGCCGCCGCCGCGCTCGATCGCCGCACCCGGATCGACGCGGTACGCGCCGCGTCGAACGCGATCGAGGCGCAGCTCGCCGACGTATCGCCGCTTGATCTGCTCGATTTCGACGCGAGCGGCCACCCGCTGTGGGAGACCGCGCCATGAAAATCTCTCGCCTGCCGCTCGTCGGTCGGCTGCTCGACGGCAACGAACGACTCCCGATCGTTCAGGATGGCGAAACCCGCGGCATCTCGCTGACGATGCTCCTCAACAGCGTCGCTGCTTTGTTGCCGCCTGCGTTCCGTGGCCCGCCCGGCGGCAGCAACAACACCTATGCGCGTCTGGAAGACGTCGCGGCGAACGTCGTTCCTGAGGGAACTGACCTGATCTGGACGGCGAATGGGCACGCCTATAGCGCCGACCCCGCCGTCGACGCTGCTTATGTTGCGGACAATCCTTCGACAAGCGTGCGTGACCTCGATGGACGGGGTTTTCGCCTAGCCGTTGGCAGCGGTGTGCTCACCGTGCCTTCCCGCGCCGCCATGTCGCGAATGCTCGGGGTTCGTGACGGAACGGCCGTTTATCTTGTCGAGCCTGGGCGCGAGGGCCTTTTTCTCTGGCGCGAGGGCGACTTTTCGGGTCTCGTCGCCGCCGACACCCAACAAGGGATCAGCGTGGGCAATGCCACGATTGCCCCAAACCAAGGTGCGTTCGTGCGCCAGGTTGCGATGCCTGGGGTTTGGCACGCCGATTGGTTCGGCGTCCCTGACGATACCGGCTTCGGGGCGGGGGCGGTGCTCGCGCATAACCAGATGACGGCGATGATCAACCTCGCCAATATCTTGAAACCTTCGGAGATCTGGCTCGGCTCGAAAATCTATTCGCTCGGCGCGGCGGTGCCGGCATTTACCTTTCAAGTCACGCTGCGCGGCGCGCGCGGGGCGCAGGGAACGATCATCAACAAGCGCTATGTCGAGAACGACGCCGCGCGGGGGGTGCTGGCCTTCGGAAACAGTGGCTTCACGCTCGACAAGATCACGCTGCGCGCGACCGCCGGCTCGGGTGGCTCGGCGATCTCGGCGATCTTGACGCAGAACAGTCCGGCGGCGGGGCGAACCTATCTGATCGACGTCTATGTCTCGGTGGGCAACTACTGCAATTACTCGTTGTTCGTGAACGGTCTCGCCAACACGACCAGCGGCGGCCCCGGGTATCGTGGCCTGTTCATCCGGGGCGGCGAATATTTCGGCGCGGCGCTCGCCAGCATCAAGATCATGGGCGCGCATCATGTCATGGTCGCGGGCGCCTTCACGACCAACTCGGGCGGCGCGTCGCTGCTCGCGCTCGATACCGACGGCAATGCCAACGCCTATAACGACGATTGGCAGTGGCACGGTGTCATCGGCGGCCAAGTCAATCTGAAATGGTTCGGGGGCGGTAACCCCGGGGGCAATCTTGGCGGGCGCAGCCAGTTCGTATCGCCCCAGGTCGACAACATCACCGTCGATGCCAACTGCCTTTCGACCACGTGGACCGGCGCCCGGGTCGCCGGCGTCGTCACCAACAATGCCGGTGCGGGTTTCACGACTTCTTGGGATGGCATGGTCGTCGCCCGTGGCGGCAATGCGAGCACCGGCTGGCGCCGTTGGGGCGATGGGCGGATCGAGCAATGGGGCGAGGCCACGACCGACGCCAGCGGTGTCGCCGCCAATCAGGCGTTCCCGATCGCCTTCACCTCGAGCAAGGTCAACTATTCCGCCCATGCGGCAAACGACAGTGGCGCTAATATCGCGAGCATCGCTCAAATGCTCAACGGCGCCGCACCGGGCACCAATTACACGATCAAAGCCTACGATCTGAATTATGTGACAGGTGCCCGTGGGCCTGCGGCTAATCTGGTAAGGTGGACCGCCAATGGCCAATGATCCGAACCTGCTCCCCGACACCGGGGCGCTATCCTATTACGCCACCTTCGACGGCGAGGGCCAGCCGACCAACTTTTATCATGAGGCGCACCACGGGCCGAAGCTGAAGCCGATACAGGTCTATATCGAAGGCGAGACGCTCCGTGACTTGCCGACGGTGCAATGGGAGATGGTGCCCAATCCCGACTGCCGAATCCCAGCCGACGCGGTGAAGATCAGCGATGCGCAATGGTCGGCCTTTGTGGGTGCCGACGCGCCGGTTTGATTTCCCTGTTGTTGTAAAGCGCGCGCTTACAACAACGTGCCCTCGCCATGGAGAGTCGTCCTCGCCAGCGTGCCGGCGATGCGCGACGATGATCTCCCCGGCCTGATCGGCAACCTGCTGCGCTATGGCACCGTCGCCTCGGTCGACGCCGCCAGCGCGCGGGTGACGGTGAAGGTCGGCGAGATCGAAACCCAGCCCATCCGCTGGCTGCTCGGCCCGCACGGCGCCACCCGCGCCTGGTCGCTGCCCACGGTCGGCGAGCAGGTGCTGCTGCTCGCGCCCGAGGGCGATATCGAAGGCGCGATCGCGTTGCGCGGCGTCGCCTTCCAGACCTTCCCCCCGGCCGGCAACGGCAAGCGCGAGCTGATCCGCTTCGAGGACGGCGCCGAGATCGCCTACGATCCCGAAGGCCACAAGCTCGAGGCGCTGCTGCCCGATGGCGCCACCGCCACCATCGTCGCCCCCGGGGGGATCACGCTCGATGCCGACGTGCTGGTGAAGGGCACGCTCACCGCCGAAATCGACGTCGTCGCCGACGGCATCAGCCTCAAGAACCACCGCCACGGCCAGGTGCAGCCGGGCAGCGGCCAATCGGGGAAGCCGGCCTGATGCGCGAGCAGGATCGCTTCACCACCGCCGCTTACCTCGTCACCGGCTGGGCGATGATGGTCGCGGTCGCGCTGATGTTCAGCCTCGGCACCGCCGCCGTGCTGGGGTGGATCGGATGATCGGCGTCGACGCCACTACCGGCCACCAGCTCGCGGGCGACGCGCATCTGGCGCAATCGATCGGCGATATCCTGTCGACCCCCATCGGCAGCCGCGTGATCCGCCGCGACTATGGCAGCACGCTGTTCGAGCTGATCGACCAGCCGATGAACGCGCTGGGCCGGCTGCGACTGTTCGCCGCCACCGCCGAGGCGCTCCGCCGCTGGGAGCCGCGCTTCCGCCTCACCCGCGTCGGCATCGCGCAAGCGCCGGGCGAGCGCGCCGCCGGCGGGGTCTTCACGCTCCAGCTCGAAGGGCAGCGCACCGACGATCCCGATCCGAACGCGCTCACCAGGCTCACCATCCCGCTCACCGCATTGAGGCCCGCGTCATGACCTATTTTCACGGCATTCTCGTCAACGAGCCGGTCACCGGCGTCCGCCCGATCCTGGAGAAATCCACCGCGGTGATCGGCCTGGTCGCGACCGCGACCGCGCCCCAGGGCGCGGACACCGACGCGCTCAACGCGGCCTTCCCGGTCAACCGGCCGGTGCTGATCACCGACGTGCGCCGCGCGATCGGGCTCGCCGGCACTGGCGGCACGCTGGCCAAGGCACTCGCGGCGATCGCCGATCAGGGCTCGCCGCTCGTCGTCGTCGTGCGGGTCGCGCCGGGGCAGAACGCGGCGGCGACCGAGCAGGCGGTCATCGGCGGCAGCGCGAACGGCCAGTATCAGGGCCTGCAGGCGCTGCTCGCGGCCGAGGCGCTGGTCGGCGTGCGCCCGCGCATCCTGGGCGTGCCGGGGCTCGACAGCCAGGCGGTGGTGACCGCGCTGCTCCCCGTCGCCAAGCGGCTGCGCGGGATGATCTACGCCGCCGCCCGCCCCAATGCGGCGCTCGCCGCGACGATCGCCGACGCGGTCACCTATCGCGGCGAATTTGGCGATCGCGAGCTGATGCTGCTCTGGCCCGACGCGACCGGCTGGGACGGGCAGGCCGTCGCGACCGCCATGGGTCTGCGCGCGGCGCTCGACGAGCGCGAGGGCTGGCACCGCGCGCTCTCGAACGTCGCCATCGCCGGCGTCACCGGCATCAGCAAGGACGTGTCGTTCGATATCCGCGATTCCTCGACCGATGCCGGCGTGCTCAACGCCGATCAGGTGACGACGATCGTGCGGATGAACGGCTATCGCTTCTGGGGCTCGCGCACCTGCAGCGACGAACCCTATTTCGCGTTCGAGACCGCGACCCGCACCGCCCAGGCCATCCAGGATGCGATCGCCGAGGCGCAGGCCACCTTTGTCGATCGCCCGATGACGGTCGGCCTGGTGCGCGACGTGGTCGAGACCGCCAACGCCACGCTCCGCCGCTGGACGACGCAGGGCCGACTGATCGGCGGCAAGTGCTGGTACGATCCCAGCGCGAACCCGCCCGAGGCGCTCGCGGGCGGGCAGCTGGTGATCGATTACGACTTCACGCCCGTCGCACCGATGGAAGCGCTCACGCTCAATCAGCGCATCACCGCCAAATACTATTCCGGCTTCGGCGAGGCGCTGAACGGCGCCGTCAACGCCTGATCTAGCAAAGGATCGAGACCATGGGCCTGCCGCACAAGCTCAAGAACTTCAACGTCTTCACCGCCGGCGAAAACTATCTCGGCAAGGTGCCCGAGCTGGCACTGCCCAAGATCGCCGAGAAGGTGGAGAGCTATCGCGGCGGGGGGATGCTCGCCGAGGTCGATATCGGCATGGGCCTCGAAAAGCTGGAGATGGAAGTCACGTACGGCGGCATGGTGCTCGGCGTCATGCGCCGGATGGGTCTTGTCGGCGTCGCCGCCACCCAGCTGCGCTATGTCGGCGTCTATCAGGAAGACGACGCCGGCGCGGTTCTGGCGGCGGAGCTGGTGACCCAGGGCAAGATGGTCGAGCTGGACCCCGGCACCGCCAAGGTGGGCGACAACACCGGGTTCAAGGCCAAGCACACCCTGTCCTATCTCAAATGGACCGTGAACGGTCGGCCGGAGATCGAGATCGACGTGCTCAACAACGTCTGGGTGGTCGACGGCGTCGATCGCATGGCCGAGATCCGCGCGGCGCTTCAGCAGTAAGGACTTCCCATGACCAAGATCGTCACCATCGAGCTGGAATCGCCCATCATGCGCGGCGAAACCGAGATCAAGACACTGCAGCTGCGCAAGCCCGCCTCCGGCGAGCTGCGCGGCCTGTCGCTCACCCGTGTCCTCAACATGGACACGGACATCCTTTTCGAGCTGTTGCCGCGCATCACGATCCCGCCCCTCGTCACACCGGAAATCGAGGGGATGGACGTGGCGGACCTTACCGCTTGTGCTCATGAAATTGCGGATTTTTTTACGCCGGTGAGCCTCAAGCCGAAGACCGTATAGCGGAGGCGATGGCCGACATCGCCGCCGTCTTCCACTGGTCGGCGGAGACTATGTCAGCAATGTCGATCGAGGAGCTGTTCGCGTGGCAGCGGCGCGCTGTCGATCGCTGGAACAGGATGAACGCGCATGGCCGTCCGTAACCTCGCCATCTCGGTCACCTTCGCCGCGCTCGATCGGCTGTCGGCGCCCCTCCGCCGCTTGACCCAGGGGGCCAAGGCGCTCGACAGCGCGACCGCCGAGACGACGCGGCGGCTCGCGGCGCTGAAGCGCACCCAGAGCCAGATCGGCGGCTATAAGGGCGCCGAGACCCGTTTCAAGGAAACCGCCGCGGCGCTCGATCAGGCACGCGCCAAGACGGCGGCGCTGAAGGCGCAGCTCGACGCGACCGAGAACCCGACCAAGAAGCTCGCCGCCGCTTTCGCCAAGGCGGATGCCGCCGAGAAGCAACTCACCGAGCGCCACGAGAAACAGGGCCAGGCGCTCGAGCAGCTGGCGCGGGGGCTGAACGGCGCGGGCGTGGACGTCGGCCGGCTGGCCGAGCACGAGCAGCGGCTCGGCCATCAGATCTATGACACCAGCAAGCAACTCGATCAGCAGCGCACCCGCCTCGAGCGGCTTAACCGCCTGCGCGAGCGCGGCGCGCGACTGAAGGAGATCGGGGGCAACGTCACCGCCGCCGGCGCGGTGGCGACGGCCACCGTCTCCGCGCCGATCGTCGCGCTGTTCGGCAGCTCGGTCGCCGCCGCGAAGGAATCGGCGCAGTCGACTGCCCAGGCCCGGCAGGCAATCGCCTCGATGGGGCCGGCGGCGGGGCGAACTTTGCCCCAGCTTCAGGCCTTCGCCAGCAAGCTGCAGGACATCACGCTCTACGATGACGATGATATCCTGAAAAAAGTCACCGCGAACATGCTCACCTTCGGCAACATCGCGGGGACCAATTTCGATCGCGCCCAGATCGCGGCGGTGAACCTGTCGGCGCGCCTCGGCCAGGATCTGCAAAGCTCAACGATCCAGGTGGGCAAGGCGCTCAACGATCCGGTGAAGGGAATCACGGCGCTGCGCCGCGTCGGGATCCAGTTCAGCGAAGACCAGCAGAAGACCATCAACCGGCTGGTCGAAACCGGCCAGGTCGCGAAAGCCCAGACGATCATCCTCAATGAACTTGGCAGGGAGTTCGGCGGCGCCGCGAACGCCGCGCGCAAGGCCGATCCCGGCGGCGCGCTCACCGTGCAGTGGCGCAACTTCCAGGAGGCGATCGGCGGGGTGCTGCTCAACTACCTGCCGCCGCTGCTCGAGCAGCTCTCCCGACTGCTTTCCACCTTCAACAATCTCGACGGCGGTAGCCAGACCGCGGTGATCGCGCTGCTCGCGCTCGCGGCGGCGATCGGCCCCATCGTTACGGTCGTCGGCGGCGCCTTGACCGCGATCGGTGCGGTCGCGGCGGGGCTAGGGGTAGGTTTCATCGCCGCCGGCGCAATCGTCGTGGGCGCCGTCGCCGCGATCGCCGTCGCCGCCTATCTGCTCTACACCTATTGGGGGCCGATCACCGGCTTCTTCGGCAGCCTTTGGGCAGGGATCACGGCGCGCTTCCAGGCCGGGCTCGACTGGCTGCGTTCGCTCATCCCCAGCTGGGGGCAGATCGGCAAATTCATGCTGCAGGCGCTGCTCAATGCGCTCGATCCGCTAGCGGTCGCGCGCCACGTGATCGGGCTCGGCGGCACGCTGGTAACGTCGATCAAGGGCGTGCTTGGCATCAAATCGCCCAGCCGAGTGTTCGCGGGCATTGGCGGCAACATCATGGCCGGCCTCGCCCAAGGGCTCGATCGCGCCGGGGCCGGGCCGGTGGCGAGCCTGCAGCGCCAGGCCAACCGCCTCACCGGCGCGCTCGCCGCATCGAGCCTGGCCGTCTCGCCGGCCGGGGCGCTCGCCGCGCCAACGGCGGCGGGTGCTGGTGGCGGGCAGGCGGTATCCGTCGCTCGCCGCACCACGATCATCAACATCTACGCGCAGCCGGGGCAGGATCCCGACGCGATCGCTCGCGCGGTCGACGAACGGCTCGCCGCGCGCGATCGCGCCGACGAGGCCCGCCAGCGCGCCAGCTACCGGGACGATGCCTGATGAGCCAGCTCGCCGCCCTTGGCCTGTTCGTCTTCGAATACACCACCTGGCCGTTCGAGGAGCTGAAGCGCCGCACCGATTGGACCTTCGCCAACAACCCCCGCGTTGGCGCGCGCGACGCGCTCCAGTTCGTCGGGCCGGGCCAGGAGCAGGTGCAGATCGCCGGCCGGCTCTGCCCGGAGGCGGCGGGCAGCTATGGCGCGATCGAGACGCTCCGCGCCATGGCCGCGCTCGGCGACGAGCACCAGCTGGTGATGGGCAATGGCGACGTGTGGGGCAGCTTCGTCATCACCGGCATGGACGAGACGCGCAAGGCGATCCTCGATGACGGCACCCCGCGCATGATCGACTTCACCCTCGATCTGCTCCGCGCCGCATGAGCGAGCGATGATCGAGCGCCGCGCTAACATTCCCGATTTCGCGCTCTCGGTCGGCGGGGTGGATTTCACCGTCAAGGCCCGGCCGCGCCTCGTCTCGCTCTCGCTCACGGAAAAGCGCGGCGGCGAGGCCGACGAGCTGGAGCTGGTGCTCGATGACAGCGACGGCCGCCTCGCTTTGCCGCCGAAGGACGCGCTCATCACCCTGCGTCTGGGCTGGCTGCAGGGGAGCGACGTCACCCCCGGCCTGGTCGACAAGGGCAAGTTCACCGTGGACGAGTTGAGCTGGGAAGGCCCGCCCGATGTGGTAACGATCCGCGCGCGCTCGGCTGATCTCACCGCCGCCTTTCGTCAGCGCCAGGAGAAGGCGCACAAGGAAACGACGCTCGGCGCGCTGGTCGGCAAGATCGCCGCGGCGCATGGCTACACCCCGCGCTGCGCGCCGTCGCTCGCGGGAATCGCGGTGCCGGTGATCGAGCAACACCGCGAAAGCGACATGGCGCTGCTCCGCCGCTTGGGCCGCGAGCATGACGCGGTGGCGACGGTGAAGGACCGCACGCTGATCTTGGCCCCGATCGGCGCCGGCACCAGTGGCGGCGGCAGGGCGCTGCCGGCGGTGGCCTTCACCCGGGCCGCGTGCGGACGCTATCGCTATCAGGAGGTCGATCGCTCGGGCGAGGCCGGCGCCGAGGCGCGCTATCACGATGTCGATACCGGCGAGCGCGGCACCGCCACCGCCGGCGGCGGCGGCAGCTCGGGGAAGGTGGGGGGCGCCCCGCGCCGCATGCGCAAGGTGCATCACAGCAAGGCGGCGGCCGAGGCGGCGGCGAAGGCCGAGGCCGGCCGCGCCAAACGCGCCGAGGCGAAGATGAGCCTGACGCTCGCGCTCGGCCGCGCCGATCTCTACCCGGAGCGCCCAGCCAAGGTGAGCGGGTTCAAGCCGCCGGCCGACGCGAAGAGTTGGACGGTGGCCCAGGTGACGCACCGGCTCGGCAATGGCGGCTATACCTGCGAGCTGGAGCTGGAGGGGGTTTAGGCGTGCCTAATCAGGCGTCGCCATCGCGAATTTTTCGCACCGGAAAGTTGGCGATGACTTGAACGCCCGACAGTCAAACATCGCCTCGTCGGCGCCGGTCTCGCGGTTGAGCGTGTAGCTATAGATCTGCGCCGCCGCCTCACGGTCGGTGAGGGGCATGGCACCGGGAAGATAGTCAGCGTTGCTCCACCCGAGCACCTTGCACCAACTGCGTCCAGCACAATGCGCGCGGACAGCACGGTTGACGGCCTCTCCGGGCGTACCAGGCGGGATCAAGACGCTATCAAGCTGAGATGTGCCGATACGGGCAAAGGTGATGCCGGCACCACTGGAGTTAACCTTCGATCCGCCGATCGCGACGGCCAGCGCAACGACGATGATCGCCACCATCGGAATCAGACATCCGGCTAATCGGAACGGCCTGATCTTCGGTTTCACATCCTGCGCCATTGCCTCTGCCCCATCCTGGACGTTCACTTCACGCCCTAAACTGGAACTCGTCCCGATTCCTGACACCCTACCCAAACCGGGCCGGGACCGTAACATTACAACTCGGTAAACTACGGTATCAATGGCTTTCGGGCTCGCCCCTAAAGCCGGTGCCAGGATCATGCACCGTCGATGTCTGTTTCGCCGATGGCTCGCCGCCATCCAGACCCTCGCGCCGGATGTAGCGGCCCATCGACCGGGCAAAATCGAGCAGGCCCGCACGCATGTCGGCCGGCATCGTGGAGAAGATCGTCACCAGCTCGCTCGTGTCGAGATCGAGGGCGCCCGCGCCACGCCGGCCGCACAATATGTAGCCCACATCAACGCCGTGCTCTCCGAGATTGGCCAGATAGGCGGCATCGGGCAGCGTCGAGCCCAGCTCGTAGCGGCTTTGGGTCTGCAGCGCGACGCCGCCCAGCTCGCTGAAAGAGGCCTGGTTAAGCCCGCGCGCACGCCGTTCCTGTCGAAGCCGTTCAGCAAATTCTAAAGGGTTGAAAAATTTTGCTTGACCTTTACGGAGAGGTGTTGAATGTTGCCACTCGTTTCCACGGAGCTACATAACAAACATGCACGGTTCGCACGCCCCCGCAAATGCCACGGTCGAACAGCGCGCGGTCGCGCTGCGCTCGCGGCTTCGCGCCCAGGGCATCACGCTCAATCAATGGGCGCGCGAACGTGGCTACTCGCCGAAGCTGGTTCACGAGATCCTGTCAGGGCGCCGGCCCTGTACGCGCGGCAACTCGCATCGCATCGCCGTCGCTGTGGGCATCAAGGATGCGCCCATGCCCGAGGCCGCCGAATGATCGCATCTTCTCCCCTTTCGCCGCTGGCAGACCAGCGGAAAATGCCCGGGGCGGTTTCGAAGCTCCCCGCCTTGGGCACGCCCCATCGTCTGCTCGCTTCGTTGCGTAGCACCCGCCGCCCTTGGCTTCACTTGCCATCGGCGGCGGGTTTTGCCGCCATTCCCATCGGGCGAGCGCCGGCCGCCCGGATGCGCG
>FRDC01001939.1_pt1 | contig 10872 bp, 18 predicted proteins | sample 1106171 | NCBI WGS metagenome assembly FRDC01 (sample SAMEA3930566, study PRJEB13176) | freshwater metagenome | biome: Drinking water system; feature: drinking water; material: water | place: Singapore | collected 2014-12-20
CTATCGCTACCACGGCCTTCTGCCGCACGGCTGGATCTTCCAGCGCGTGCTGGGAAGCGATGCGTGGGCGGAGATCCTCGTCGAGAAGCGCGCGTACAGCCGCGAGGCCGCGGACGCGATGCTGCGCCGGATCATGCTCGAGGGCGAGGTGCGGCTGATCCAGGCGACGCTAGCCTACTGGGGCGTGCGCGCGTGCGGGTGGCATGCCTGGGACCATCAGCGAAAGCTCGAGGTCGAAGAGGAATGAGCTCCTGGTCCGTCGCCATCGACTTCGTTCTCCGCCACGAAGGCGGCTACGCGAACGATCCTGCGGACCTCGGTGGCGAGACGTACCGCGGGATCTCTCGCCGCTTCCATCCGGGGTGGTCGGGCTGGTCGTTCATCGATGCCCGCAAGCCCATCGAGATCGGGACCATCTTCCTCGAGCTCGACCAGCAGGTCCGCGACTGGTTCTACAACGAGTTCTGGGTGGCAGTCCGTGGTCCGGAGATTCCCGGCTCGCTGGCCATCTGCCTCTTTGACTTCGCGGTGCTCTCCGGACCCGAGGACGCGATCACCTTCCTGCAGCGCGAGGTCGGGATCGATCCTCCGACGGGCTTCTTCCGAGAGCGCACGATGGAAGGCGTGCGGAAGGAGGAAGGCACCTACGTGGATCTGGCGAGGCGGATCACGATGCACCGCGCCGCGCACTACGCGAATCGGTGTAAGCGTGATCCGTCGCAGCTCAAGTTCTTGGGTGGCTGGACCTCTCGACTGGTCGATCTCGCCGTGACGTTCTCGACGCTGAAAGTAGCGTGAGCGCGCCGAGCAGGAGCGCCGCGGCCGATGGCTCCGGAGTCTGCGCCGTCACGTTGTAGTAGATCCGATCGTCGAAGCCCGCGATGCCTCGGACTCCTGTCGGCAGCGGAGTGAAGAAGTTCACTGCATCGGCGTGGGTATAGAGCGGTCCTTGGATTATCGAAGTGGCCTGGAGGGAGATCCTGCTCGAACAGGTGACCGTCGCTCGATCGCACTCGATGCTGAAGTTCGCGATCGCCGATGCTTGCGGTGCGAGCACGTCCGGATTCTGGCTGCCGTTGTAGTGCTTGTGCAGCTGCCCGATCACGAACGGTTCGCTGCTGATCGTCGCGCTCAAGGTGAGGGGATCCAGGAGAATCTGCTGCGGCACCGGAAGCGCGAGCGGGGTTTCTGCCCAGACCCACACGAGGCTGATGGTTGCATCGTCGAGCGTCGCGAACGTATCGGGAACCGGCGGATCGAAGCCCGACGGAACTGTATGGTAGATCGCCGTGAGGTCCACCGGATTGCTCGTCAGCACGAGCGGCTCGGTGGGGAGCGGATCGTAGGCAAGGTTCTGTCGGGTCCACACGAGGCTCGTTGTGTCCACCGATCCCGTGACCGATGCCGACCACGGGGTTTCGGCCTGCTGCGGGAAGAGCAGCGGTTGCCCCTGCCAGCCGCCGATCGGCGGAAGCGAATCCAGGGGAACGGACGCGGACAGCGTGAACCGATTGCTGTAGGCCGACGTGGGAATCGTCGCCGCCTGCGCGCTCGAGGCCAGAAGCAAGGCGAGGGTGCAGATCCGAAGCATGGGGGGAGCTCCTTCAGGACCGTGCTACCACGTGAAGAGAGCGAAACGGAAGACGAAAGCCCTAGCTCATCTCGGAATCGGCCCGTGAGGAACCGGACAGCTCGAGAGGAAGATCAGCCAGGGGATCCAACGGGCTAGGCGTGCACTAGTCGCCAGCATCGTCCGCTCTCCAGTTCTTGATGAGGTCGTGCTTGGCCAACTCGATCACGCCGAGCACCGTAGACATGCGGCAGTCCGGAGCCGTGAAGGAGTGCGTCACAGTGTCGCCTTCGCGGACCATGACGAGCACGGCGATCTCCGGAGCCCCGAACTCCTCGCAGAACTGGCGGTAGCGCTCGGGAATTCGCTGGTGGTTTGCGCCGCGGAGCTGCCGGACGTTGCTGGGCTGGTCGCTTTCCTCGCTCATCGCATCCTCCAGACCCCGAGGGGGAGAAGGGGACGGAGAGGAAATGGAGAGTCCGCGCGGGCATCGTTAGCTGAGCATTGGCGCGGCTCTACCGCAGGTTCAAATCCTGTAGCGCCCACCATCACCCCTCGCTTTCATTGAGCTTTTTCGACGTGCCTGTGACCATGAGAGACTTCGGAGAGAGAACGTCGAGCAGCGCGCCATCCGCCAGCTTGGCGTAGCGCTCCGTCGTCGCCGGATTCGAGTGGCCCAGGAACCGCTGCACGGCGTAGCGCTCTGCGCCGCGCTCCAGCGCCAGCGTCGCGAAGCTGTGGCGCGTCCCTTCGTAGAGCGGGAAGCGCCGGCCGAGCGCAGCCTCGCAGGCCGCCGCCCAGGTGCGCTGTAGCGCGCCGTGGCTCCAGCGGTGGCCGAGTCCATGGCCGGCGGGGTTGCGGAACAGCGCCCCTCGACCGTCCAGGCGCGCTCGAGCGGAGACGTGCTGCTCGATCCAGCGCTGGAGCGGCTCAGGTACGGGTAGCCGCCGCACGCGGCGAGTCTTCGTGGTGCGGATCTCGGCCGACGCGCGCACGTCCTTCGCTGCCACGGCCACAGTCAGGAAGCCGTCGCGGTAGGCCGAGCAGGGTACCGCCCGCGCTTCTCCGGGCCGCAGTCCGAGCAGGCAGAGCGCCAGGAAGACGCCCCGCCGGTCGATCGGGATGGCCTGGAGAATGGCGAGCTGAGCGTCTTCAGAGAGCAGCGCAGGGGCATGCTCGGGAACCTCGATCACCGGCCGATCCGGAATCCGGTCCAGGTCTCCCCGGCGGCGCAGCCAGGCGAGGCAGGCATGCACCGCGGTCAGCGCGTGCTTCCGGGTTTTCGGCGACAACTCCGGCTTCTCCAGCGCCAGCCAGCCGAGCCAGTCCTCGAGCGTACCGAACGTGAAAGCGTGGACCGAGGTCTCGGCGAGCGGCCAGAAGTAGCCGCGCCGCTCGAGGCCCTCGAGTTCGCGGACATGCCGCCGCGTCACTCGCCCATCGGCGGCCTCGAGATGCTTCTGCCGGATGTAGGCGGCCCAGCGCGTCGAGAACCAGTTCTCGGGCGCGTCCACCTTGAGCCATGGCGCGAGGGCCGTTTCGATGTCCTCGGCTACCACGATCCGGGTGCGGATCTCGCGCAGCAGCTCGTCGGCGCTCTCGCGCGTCAGCGGTACGCGGTCGCCCCAGCGGTTGAGGTCGCTGGCGACATAGCGCTCGCGACCATGGACGCGGAACACGATGCGCACCCGCTCGCGCTCACCGTCGCGCCACACGTCGATGCGTCCGAACCGTCTCGCCACCTCGCGCCAGTATGCGCGACCGCGCTCGAGCGTGTGTTCGCCCCGGCTTCGCGTGGCGGGAAGCGTCACGGCTTCTCCACCCCGAGCTTCTGGTTGAGCAGCTCCTCGATGTCGGCGGCGAGCGCGAGCCGATCGAGGACGCCAAGCACCGCACAGCCGGGCTCCCACGGATCGACGGAGAAGATTGGCTCAATCCGCACGCTGTCGTCGGCGCAGGAGGCGGCCTTGAAGCCGCGGATGACCTTCCGCCATCGCTTGAGCGAGAGCCTCTTCCCGCTTCGCTGCGCCTGGAGCATCAGGGGGACTCGCGTTCCCAACGCAGCTTTTCCTGCGTCGGATGGCGGTCAACCCGCGGGCGAGACGGGCGATCCCATGAACCACCGCCGGCCTCTCCTACGCAGCGCCAGCCGGAAGCGCGAAGCGATGTGCCCGGCTCCGTCGAGAGGATGTAGGTGATGAGCTTGCGGTATCCGAGCGCTCTAGCCGCGCGCCACGCGGCGCCGTAGAGCAGCGAGCAGGCATTGCGCGTGCCGTCGGTAGCGAGGCGCACAACCTCTGCCGTCCATCCGTTGTCCGCCATCCTGGCAACGGGGCGCCCGACGATCGCGACCCCGCAGATGTCCGGTGACTGGAGATCGCTGAACTCCGCGCATGCCACGGCGAAGAGTCCACCGACGACACGCTGGTGGTGCCGGTGGATGCGCTCGACGAACAGAGCGGCATCTCCAATCGAGATCGGTACCAGCATGAGACTCACCCTATCCCCTCGACTCTCGAAGCCGGCGGATCTCTTCGGCGAACATCGTGAATGCGTCTCTGGCCCCGTCTCCCATGCCAGACGCGGCGTGGATACGCTGCCACTCTTCTAGTTCGGCCAAGGCGGCATACATGTGATCGTTCAGGTGCGCCGCAATAAGCTGGATGCGTTCCTCTGGCGTGGCGTCGTCGAAGTCGAACTGGCGCACGTCATTGACAATCGTCAGCGCCCTCTGCTCCGCCGTCACCCTACTCCCCATCGCTCACCTCGGGAGCCTTGTCCTGTGGCATGAACCGCTCCGCGAACCAGTCGCGCGCCTGACGGATGTAACGGACCCGAGTGGCCCACAATTCGTGGTCGGACTTCGTGCGCTTCAATTGCACTTCCAAGCTTGCCGAGGCCGAGCCCCACGAGACCAACTCGCCTTCTTCCTTCTCGCGCTGGCGAGCCATATCCAGTCGAGCCTGACTGGCCGCCATTTCAAGGGCTTGCTCGCGCTCGTGGCCAGCACTGCGCCGCTCATCCTCGCGCAGGAGGTCGAAGATGAACACTGCGAAGGGCTTCTCGCTCACCTTCCTTCCTCCTTCCTAGTGGAAGGGGAGAGGGTGGGATCGGCAGGGTTGTACCCAAGCTCCGCTTCAATGGCCCACATCCGTTTGATGTCGAATGCGGTGTGATGAAGTCCTTTCTGGCCGCACCACTCCCTCAACAGCCTGACCTCCTCCACAGCGCGCGCGAGGTCGCGGTCTTTCGCCTGAAGCTGGTCTCCCATCGCCTCATCGAGGAAGTCCATCCAGCGGAATGGCCCTTCACCCTCCAGCGCCGGGCACCCGTTGCAGCAGGTCCAGACGATCCGCACTCGGTCATCCGTAGATCGCTGCTCCGTCGTCACGGATACGATGTGGCTGTCGCACATGGGGCAGGTGCGATCGTTGACGGCGTAGATCGCTGCGAGTGTCGCTTTCGCGTCGGCCAGCTCCCGGTCCTTCGCGGCGAGCTGGGCTTCCAGTTCAGCGCACTTGGCCCTATGGATGGCTGCCGCTTGTTCCCAATTGAACGACTGTGGATCATGCTCACTCATGCTCACCTCCATCCCGGACCTTCGCCCCAGGGGCGTCCGGTTCGATGGGCTCAGGATGGTCCTGCCGACAGAACATCTCGTCGTGGTGGCAGCCAACGCAGAACGTGGACTTGCATATCGCGCAAACCCACGCGGAGTTCCCATCGACGCTACGGCCACACTTCGCGCAATAGAAGTTGACCTTCACGGCCGCTCCCCCGGTTCGATTCCAGTGTCACCGACCTCGGACTGCGCCTTGAGAGCGGCGAGGCGACGGTCTACCTCAGCGATGGTGTTGAAGTGTCCGTCGCCTTCTCCGTCTGAATACTCCTGTCCTTTCCACTTCAGCGACACGGCTCGCTGTGCGGTAACCCATTCCCGCAGCCCCCCCAGCTCCCGCCGGATCTCGTCGCGGGCGAAGGCGAGGATGGTGTCACGCAGCTCTGCGCATTCCTCGGCGCCGTAAGTGAACTGAGCAGCCACCGCCTCCGCCCGCTCGTTGAGGCTAGGGGTGGTCATCGTTGCTCCCGGAGGTGGCGAGCGAAGTCGCGGAGGGCATACTGTCCATTCTCCCAGTGAGATGAACTGCTGTCTCTGGCCCACTCCTCCGCCAAGGCGGCGATGCGGAGGCGCTCAAACTCACGCCCCTCATCCCGGAATCGCTCTCTGTCTCGTAGAGAGACGGCGGGTTGTTCCAAAGGTTGCGAGTCGTTCGGCGCGGGCTCGGGCGGGAAGCGCTTGTCGCGTTCGGCGAGGAACGCATCTGCACAGCCGCATGCGTATGCGGTCAGGCTAGACCCTGACCAGACGCCACACGCGAACACAGCAGCAACGTGCCGATCCCACGCCCTACGGCGCTCTATGTCGGCGGGGTGGTGGGTCATAGCGCGCTCCTAAGGAAAGTCGTCACAATCACAACGACACCAATGACCGCCGCGATCCGCACAACTGCTTCCGGCCAGTCCATCACCCCTCCGATCCCGCCGCGTGGACGGCGGCGTCGATGGCTTCGCGAGCGGTGGCACCCTCGAAGTGCACGTCCGTTCCAATGGTGACGATCCATGCAGTGGGCCACTCAGCGAGGGCAAAGTAGGGATCGTCGCCGTAGTCGTCGCCCCGTAGCAGGCTAAGGCCGATGATCCCCTCCAGCCGCCTCGCGTCTTTCTCAAGGGCGGTGATGCGGTCCAGTACCCACGTCCACAGAGTCCAAAGGTCTGGTAGAACGAGGTCGTTCCCGGGATGAGCGGCGCGCCACAGCTTCACGGCTTCGATCGAACGGGAGTGCTGTAGCTCGAATACCTGCTCAAGCTCAGCGTTCTCAGCCTCAGCCCGCTCTGCCCGTTCGCGAAGGTCGGGGTCATAACAGTGACCGCAATTGCACCAGCACATCGACTTGAGACGCTGCACCTTCTCGCGGTAGGCGCGGATCAGGCGCAGGACTCGCGGATGACCCGCATAGATCAGCCCCCACGCCAGCAGCTCCTCCTCGCTGGGGTCCGTCACCAGTTCCTCGTCTGCGCTACGGGAACACGATCTGACTTCACGTCCATGAACTCCACAGCTATTCGCAGCGCGATCCCCCAGCCCAGCAGCGAGACCAGCGACCACAGCAGAATCGGATTGCGTGGACGGCGATACCGCGTGATTGCCGGTCCGGGTCGCCTCACATGCAGGCGAACCGGCTCCTGGGTGTGGAGGCGCTCGATGGATTCGATGGGGAGCGACATCACTGCGCTTCCACCATGCGGATGACCAGCCGGATCGCGGACTGCTGGAGCTGATCGACGGTGGGTGCGAGGCGCTGTTTGCCAGCGTCCCCCGCAGCGGCCCTCGCAGCGTCCCCCGCAGCGGCCCACGCAGCGGCCCTCGCAGCGGCCCACGCAGCGGCCCTCGCAGCGGCCGACTGATCGCTCATCTTCCGCACGATCGGCCCGGCCTTCTTCGCGCTCGGTAGATCCGTGATCGGAGAGAATGCGCGGACCTGCGCCGTGATCTCGTTCAGTGCGGGCATGAGATCGCAGAACGCGGGCGCGCACTCGCGCACGAGCCAATCCAGCGCCATGTAGGAGCGCTTCTCTTCGATCGCCTTCGACGCGCGCGTACCGATCAGCAGTGGGAGCAGCGGCTTGAGCAGCCGGTCGCGCTCGGCATCGTTGGGGAGCGAATCGTTCCAGTTGCGGACGAACGCTGTGATCACCGGGCTCGTACATTCCGGCGAGTCGCTCCAGGGCTCGTTGGCCAAGTAGCTGACCAGCTCCATCGCGCAGGCGCCGGACTCCAGCGACGTGTGCGAGCCGTGGTTGAGGTGAACGTCTGCCATCCCAGCGAGACGCGATTCGATCTCTGCGAAGTTCATGGTTTCCCCCTTACCCCTCGCGCCGCGAGGGAGCGTCTACTTGCCGTTGCCGGCCGGTCTTCCCTCGTTCTCGACGTGGCCGAGGTACTCTCGGAGCTGCTTCTGCTTGAGCTGGCGAACGGTCTTCAGTTGCAGCTTGAACAGGGCGCGGTCGCGGAGTGCGCGCTCCTGCGCCTGGGTCGCCGTCTTCCCGTGCCGCTCGATCGCGGCGTCGTGCGCAGCCACTTCACACTGGAGAAGCTGCTCGTCGGTGAGTTGATCCTCGGCGGATGGATCCGGCTCCGGAGTCGCAACACCATTGCTCTCCGGAGCCGGATCTCCTGCCGGATCAAGAGGGAGATCCGATCCGGCAGCCTTCGACGCCTCGCCCCCTTCTCGGGGAGCGTCGTTGGTCTTCTTGGCCAGCCGTTCTTTCGCCTTGTCGATCTTCTCGCGGAGATCGCTGCCCTGCGTCTTCCCGCCGCCGTTGCCGTCGGGATCGGGCTTGTCCTCGAGCGAGTCCATGACGGAGCGCCACGTGGTCTCGCCGTCCTTCAGCGTGGTGTAGATCGCGCGGAGTTCGTCGAGCTGGGCCGGCGTGGCCTGGCCGAGGTCGCAGCCGAGGTATCGCTTGAGCTCGGACGGCTGGATGTTGAGCGCCGCGAAGGCGTCCGCGATCTGCTTGCGGGCTGCATCCGGATCGTCGGTGATCTTCTTCGCGACGATCTCCTTCACGATCTCCATGCACTCGTCGAGGATGTCCCCCGGGAGCAGACGGAGGGCGTTCGTGCGGATCGCCTTGCTGATCGCGGCGTTCTGCTTGTTCAGCAGATCGTCCTCGGTCGCCGGCAGGATGTAGAGCGTGTCGCCGTAGGAGTTCGTGCGGGTCCGCAGGGGCTTGTCGCCGTCCTGAAGCTTCCGTCGCTCCACCGTCTTCTCGATCACCACCTCCGTCGGGTAGTTCGCGTTCCCCTCCAGGTCGGTGACGTTGATCCGCAGAATCCGCTTCTCGGGGTCGTCGTAGACCACCGTGCTCTCGGCGAGGATGTTCCCCATGCAGCGCACCGCGGCCTCGGCGAAGCGGATGCTCGGGCCCTCGATCCCCTTGCCGATGGGCTTGCGGTAGCGGGCCACCGCGGCGAACGTCGGGCGCCGGCACTCCTTCAGCAGCTTCACGCGCACGTTGTCCCAATCGCGCGGACGCTGAAGAGCCATCACGTAGCGTGCTTGGATGGCTGCCATGGCCTGCGCCGCGACAGCGGTCGCCGCCGTCTCGCGGACCACGGAGACCTCGCGCGAGCCGAAGCTCTCGCTGATCTTGTCCGGCTGCATGATCTCGGGCTCGAGGGGTCCGTTGCTCATCGGTCTTTCTCCGTCAGCAGGAACCGCCGCGCGGGCTGGCTCCGGTGCTGCTCGATCAGTTCCGCCGCAGGCTTCAGGGCCTCGGCGACGTTCTTCCACGAAACCGTTCCCTGGGCCGGCGCCTTCCACGTGATCTGCCAGCCGTCGCCGCGGAGTCCGCAGTTCTCGCCGATCGCGTTCTTGATCTGCGTCTCGAGCTCGGTGCGGCGACTCTCGGCGAGGTCTTGATCCTTCCGGATCTGGCGCAGCTCCCCGACGAGCTTCTCCAGGCCCTCGCTCGCGGTGAGCATCTGGTCGCTCGTGTGCCGCGGGAACCGCTTCGCCACGTACTCCTTCCACCCGTCGGTGGCGTCCGGAGGTGGAGGCTTGTCGGGCAGCACGTAGTCCACGAGGAACACGCGTGCGATCTCCGAAAGCGCGTCGGCGAAGTCCTTCTCGTAGGGCAGGGTGATGACGTAGAAGTCCCGGCCCCCTAGAAGCGCAGCAACGTCCGCCACGTCGATGCCCGTCCCGCGCATCTGGTACTGCGCCTGGGCGAACACGTAGTCAGGGGCTCGATCGCTCTGCCAGTGATGCGCGACGCGCCATCCCACGTTCTTGATCTCGAGCAGCCGCGTGTTTCTGACCTTCGACAGCACGTGGTAGTCGGGCGTGACCACCACCCACGGCTCCTCTTCGGAGAGCATCGAGGTGCCGGGAACGAGCTCGATCTCGTCCTCCAGCTTGTCTCGGTAGATGCGCGCGATGATCGGCTCGAGGTAGTGGCCGAGCGACTGCTGCATGTTCTGGTCGCGATCGTCGCGGCCTGTTTTCGAAAGCCATACATCCAGAGGTCCACGCCACGGATTCAGGCCGGCGATTGCGCCGATCTCGCTGCTGCCGATCGCGTGCTTGCGGAGTTCAAGCTGGGCGGCGGAGAGAGTCATGCCGGCCACCGGCAGCGCTCACGCGCGCGCCTGAATGCGTTGTCCAGATCGAACGGAGTCGGCAGCAGCAGGATGTCGTCGAGCTCGCCGGAGTTCCGCCAGAAGGCGACCAGGATGTCTACCGCGTGCCGATGCACCTCCGGCGTATCCGGTCGCAGCGCGTCGAGCATCGCAATGGCGATCCTCTCGGGAGAGTGCTCGGCGTCGAGTGGCTCGCTCATCGCACCACCCGCGCGCGCTCGACCTGATACATCCAGCGCCAGTACCGCGCTCTCGCCAGGCACCGAATCTGATGGGTGCGCGGATCGGTCTTGAGCCGCTTCGCTTCCGCGGGATCCCGCGCGATCCGCAGGAAGTTGCGGGCGATGGCGAGGTAGCCCCGGACTTCAGGAGTCGGCGGGGCCGGGATGGAAAGGGCGGACCAGGAAGAGAGATCGCGGGCGGTCATTCGCAGCCCTCCCAGCCGTGCGCCCGCCCGAGCGCGAGCAGCGCATCAACACCCGCGAGCATTCGCTCGCAGTGCTCCTTGCGGTCCGGCATTGCGGTGGCGGTCCAGTGCTCGCGCGCCATCGCCACCGTCGCGAACCAGCGGCAGCCCGCCTTGATGGCGGGGCCGCTCTCGTTGCGGACCGCGTACATCAAGTAGCCATCGCAGGGGCCGACGGTTAGGACGCCGGTCGCACCGGCGAGGTTCGCACCGTCGAGGTTCGCACCGGCGAGGTTCGCACCGTCGAGGTACGCACCGTCGAGGTTCGCACCGGCGAGGTTCGCACCGTCGAGGTACGCACCGGCGAGGTTCGCACCGTCGAGGTTCGCACCGGCGAGGTTCGCACGGGCGAGGTTCGCACGGGCGAGGTACGCACCGGCGAGGTACGCACGGGCGAGGTACGCACCGTCGAGGTTCGCACCGGCGAGGTTCGCACCGTCGAGGTACGCACCGGCGAGGTACGCACGGGCGAGGTACGCACCGTCGAGGTTCGCACCGGCGAGGTTCGCACGGGCGCCCTTGGTGCTGTCGTTGCGCCACTCGCGGTGAGCGGCAAGAACGGAAGCCAGGTTGATGGGCTTGCCGTCGCGGTCGGTGTGCTTCGCCGCCTGCGCGTTCGGGGTGCTGGGCTGG
>FRDC01000455.1_pt1 | contig 10854 bp, 23 predicted proteins | sample 1106171 | NCBI WGS metagenome assembly FRDC01 (sample SAMEA3930566, study PRJEB13176) | freshwater metagenome | biome: Drinking water system; feature: drinking water; material: water | place: Singapore | collected 2014-12-20
CTTCAGTCCGAGCAGTTGCATGTTCTCGGCGCGCGTCGCGAGCCATTCGGCGCGGGAATTGTCGTCGGCGTCGACCGCCTCGAATAGCTCCATGGCGATGACGTTCAGGAGCCCTTCGTCCAAGTCATCGGCGAGGTTGCGGTAGAATTTGGAGGGGTCTTCGTCCTCTTTCGGCTTGTCCGATCGAGGGGTATTCAGTTGGATGACGACGCCGCCGTCCGGCTGGTCGATAGCGAGATGCCCTCCATCGAGTTGGCGGACATTGTCCTCACCGTCATCGATCGTGACGATGATGTCCTCGTCAAACGCAGCAACTTGCGGATTGGCCATGGAGACGCCCCAATATGTAGATGGGGCGTCATATCATGGCGGGAACGCGCGGTCTATGTGTCGAGGATGCTCTCGGTCTGCCGGCGCAGATGCGGCAAGGCCTCGACGATTCCCTTAATCACTGCGTCACGATCCTCGACCATGCAGAATGCCACTCCCAGCACGCCAGAAAGCGTTCCGGCCATAAGTGCGCTCAACTGTCGATCTGGCGGGAGATCACGGAAGATCGTGATGCGCTGCCCATCATCCATCATCTGGATGACTTGCAGCCGAAAGCTCTCACACATCGCGTTGTAAGGATCGGCGGGGTCGAACTCCGCGTCCGCCTCGCTCATCGGCGGTGCAGGACGGTTCGCCCTCCTCCTGCCGGCGGCGAGGTGCGGTCCATAATGGTCCGCTTGGCGACGTCGAGGCCGAGATTGAGACGCGGCGCATCGGCGCCGGCGATCGCGATGCCGAAATCGAGCGGGCCGACCGCGACACAGGCCAGCGCCAGGATTTCGCCGTTCTGCGCGCTCTCAAGCATGTCCGAGAGCAACTTGATGCACTCGATTTGCGCCGGCGACATGGTGGATGCTTCGGAGCCGTCAGGCCTGATCAGTTTGGGGGGCATTTTGCTTCTCCGGTGGGTCAAGTGTGTAGCCTTCGAGGAACGCCTTGCGCGGCGAGAACGATTCGTAGCCGTCCTCGTAGACCACGTAGAAATCGCCGGGCTGTGGCACATAGCGGCGGAATAGCTCGTCCTTCAGGACCTTCGCGGAGCCATCGGCGAAGAAAACCTCTCGCAGCAGCCCGCCAGTGAGTTGCGACAGGGTGTAGGAACCGAGACTGCCAATCTCCAGCGCCTGGACGCGCTTGTGGCAGGTGTAGAACGGCATTTCGGGCATAAAAGCCTCCTATTGGATCGCCAGCCATCTCAGGATGACGGCATTGGCCAGCAGCACGATCACAGCAACCTGAAACCTGAAGCGCACTTGCTCGCGCGGCGTCATTCTTCGCCCCTATGGATGGAAAACGTACTGAAATATCGGCCACGCGATCGCGAACGCGAAAAGCGCGAGGACAACAACGGTGAACCGGACCAGATAGTTCGGCCGGGCCGGCTTTGGCTTGGCGCCGCGCAGCATCTCGTTGATCTGGCGCTCGTAGGCCAGTTCCTTTTCCAGGCGGTCGATCGCATCTGCCCCAACCTTGAGGCAGAGCCGAACCTGCGGCGCAATCTTGTCGCGGACCTCGGGCGGGGCCTCGAAGAGGATGCGCGCGGTCTCGCGCATACCCTCCTGGATCGTGGTCTCCTCGATGCTGGTAGCGATTGGGCTCACTTCTTCTCGGGCTCCTTCAGCGCCTCCGCGCGCGCCGCGGCGACCTCGGCCTGCTTCTGCAACTGCGCGTTCAGTTTCAGGATCAGCGGGTCAGCAATCTTCTTCGGCAACTCCTGGAGCGCCACCGAGATCGATTGCAGGTCCGTGTCGCTGACCTCCAGGTAGAACTTCAAAGGAACGCTCGGGCTCGGGGAAGCCGGAGAAGCCTGCGGGGCCGGGGTCGGCGATGGCGACGGGGTCGGGCTGGCGTCCTGGGCGCCGGCCGCGCCGGTCACGGTCATGGCGAGCAGCATAGCGAGCATCGATTTGTTCAAAAAACGCATCTCTCTTCCTTTTGATTGCCGCCTGCTGGCGGTCGCGGTGGGTCTTGCTCAGGTTGTTGTCATCCGGCGTCACCGTGATGACAGCGTTGTTGGCCATTTCGAACCGGAGGCCGTCTCGGCGGAGGCAAGATGCGCCGACCTCGGCATATCCCCGGCAGATGCCGGCAATGTGCTGGCGCACCATCTCGACGTTCATCCCCATGGCGCGCTCCATAAATCTCAAAACCGCATGGTCTGAGACCCGAAACTCAGGCTTGTCCGACATGCCTCCATCCCCCGCCACTACGAATCTTCTGGATGGTACTGTAGGAGACGCCGAATTGCTTGGCGATGGTGCGGTAAGAGCCGCTAGCGATTTTTATCTGCGCGACGCGATCCTCATCGAGGACCGCTTGAGCATTCTTAGAGCCCGGCTTGCTATTGTGCGGTTGGCTCGGGGTTACATGGCGCGACCTCCGGTGATGCGAACTGCTGCGACGCAGCCGGTACACATCATCAGATCACGTCGCGGGGATTGTGTCAACCATGTGTTTACGCGGCAGAGCGTGAGCCTGGGTACAGCTTGCGCCGCGCCCGTTTCAGTTTGGCCTGCTGGTCCTCTGCCTCACGCCGCTCGGCGACGCGCACCTCCTCGTCATTGCGCAGTAGCCCGACGTCGCGGAAATGCTTGATCAGTTGCGTGGTGGCGTCGGTGTAGTCGTCGTGCTTGCCCTTCGGGAACATCGCCATCTCGTCGACGATGTCCTGGCCCCACTGCCGGTATGGATAGGGGATGTAGACCATCTCCTGCGACCACGCCGGCTGCACCGCCCAGGCCCGCGCCACTTTGTCGCCCTCGGGCTCGACAAGCTGGATGGACCATCCGGCGTTCGGGTGCGAATTACCGAGAGCGGTGGCGGCCGAGATGCCCGGCCCCTTGTTTTCGATCAGGAGCCGATCGGCATTGAAGCGAGTGCAGGTGTCGGCGACCCACTCGATTAGGCCCCATTCCTTTTGGGTGCGCGCCTTCAGCGCGATGGTTGATTCGCCCGGGTGCGGCACGATCTTCGGCCCGGAGAACTTCAGCCGCTTGCGCCAGCCGTGCATGATGATCGCGCGGTTGTGGCCATGCTCGTTCTGGAAGATGCCGCCGATGACCAGCGCGCTCGGGTCGTTGGCCTCCTTCTCGGTGAAGGCGCCATCCAGCGAGGCCACAATGTAGGACAGTTGCGGGAATTTGCCGTCCGGCGGCTCCCAGGGCTGCCACTGGCCCTCCTCGAAGATCGCAGTGCCGCGCACCTTCGGGGTCTGCTGGTACTGGCCGAACCATGCGTAGGTGCCGGCGTCTTTCTTCATCGAGGGGATGATTCGCTCGGGGAAGCGCTCGGGCCACGCCAGTTCGCCGTTGCAGTCCTGCGGGTTCGGCTGCCAGCGCGGATCGGTCCAGCCGATGGCGGTGGCGTAGGGCTCGCCGTGCTCGTCGGCCTGCCACTCATACTCCATCGGGATCATCAGGTGACACCAGTCACCCTTTTCGATGATCTCGCCGGAGACGTCGCCTTCATGCACGCGCTGCATGATCACGACCTTGGCGCCGGTTTCCATGTCGTTGAGGCGGGACGACATCGATTCCCAGAACCAGCGGACCGTCTCGTTCCGGACGATCTCCGACTCCGATTCCTTGACGTTGTGCGGGTCGTCCAGGATGACGCGATCGCCGCGCTCACCGGTGCCGACACCGCCGACCGAGGTGGCGAGCTTCCAGCCGTGCTTGCCGTTGGAGACCTTCTTCGAGCCGGTGCGCTTCATCCGCACATGGTCGCCATACATGGCCTGGAACTCGGCCGAGGAGCACAGCACGCCGAATTTCTCGTTGTCGCGCTCGGTGAGCGACGAGGAATAGCTGAAGGCCACATAGCGGACATGGGGCATGCCCATCGGGCCCCACTCCCAGGCCGGCCAGAACACGTCCGTCAGCAGCGACTTCATGAAGCCGGGCGGCACGTTGATCAGGAGCTTGGTCACCTCGCCGAAGGTGACGGCCTCAAGGTGCTCGCAAATCGCTTCTAAAGCCCACCCATCGCGGAATTGCGTCCCCGGCTCTAGGATGTGCCAGAAGTAGCGAGTGAACGCCAGCAGGCCTCCATGCCAGACCCCGTCCTCGTCGCGGTAGCCGCGGCGGGACTGCTCGATCTTGGCTTGGCGCCGGCGCTTCTCGGCAGCCAGATTGAGGAAGCGCTCAAATTGCGCGCGCGGGATCGGGGCGTTCACGGCAGAAGGTCACCGACCGGCACGGCGCCACCAAGCCATGGTTATGATGATTTCAACCAGGAGCAGAAGGCTCCCCGCGGCCATAAATTCAAACAGGGCCATGACCGGCCCCCAGCAATTGAGCGAGCATCGCTTATTCCCCCGCCGCGGCATGCAGCACAAGGAACCTACACGAGCACTTCCGCTTTTTCCAGCCCCGCGACGCTTTCCCTACAGAGGCTGAAATATTTTCGCACCAACCTTTCCGGTTTGGCCGTTTTGGCGCGATTACCCTGTAGGAGGGACCCAGTGATGACCGGCGACGACGACCTCGATTGGGACGAATGGATGGAGATGAGCGACGCCGAACACGAGGCGATTTTGGCTCGCGAGATGCGGCTCTACAACGAATGGTGGGATAGTCTGACGCCGCTGCAGCAATACCGAAGGAGCCGCGCCACCGCGCTCGAAGGGTGCTTGATTTGGCGAAAGACCATCCGGCAGTTCAATGCCGGGCCCGGCGATTTCTTCTGGGAGCAACTGCGACAGCGCCAATTACGCCTCGTAAAACTGCGTGTCTGGCGCGCAACTGGCACTTATCCGGGATCGGCGTAAAAGAAAACCCCGCAAGACTGACAAGGTCTCACGGGGCTTTCCTGTGGTGTGGCGCTACTCTCGCATCTCCAACCGCGCTCTGGTCCGTCATCGTGCGGCGCGCAGACCATAGCCCGCAAAGAAAAACCCCGCAAGCGCGCCTGCGGGGTAAGTCTGTGCTTTAGTGAAGCGAATTGCTCGGGAGGAGCAACGGTTGAGAACTAGCCTGCGCCCTGATTCTCGTCAACCGCGGCCGGCTGAGTGTCAATCGCGACCGGCGGGAGCCGGTCCTCGGTCGGTGCCGGCTCGGCAGGAGCGGCCGGCTGCTCGACCGCCGCATTCACCACCTGGGTGAACTCGGCCGATTCGCTCGGGGCATAGACGGCATCGCCGGAATAGCTCGCGGTGATGTCATGCTCGCCGGCCGGCGGATTGACGCCGATCGCCACCACGCCGGTGCTGTCGGGCGTAGTCTCGCCGATCACCTTGTCGTCGGCATAGAACACCACGGTGCCGGTCATGCCGCTGCCGCCGTTCAATGAGGCCGTAAAGGTCACGCGCTCGCCGTCATCGCTCGGGTTCTTGGAGGATGCGACCGAAATTGACGTAGGCGTCAGGGCCGGTGCCTTCGGCGATTCGGCCGGCTTCTCGTCGTTGCTCGGGTCGTCGTCATTGGCGTTGATCGCCTTGACGATCGCGGCCCGGTTCTTCTCCAGTTCGTCGAACACCTTGTCGATCTGGGCCTGCTGGGATGGGGTGATTGCGCCGGCCGAATTGATCGCGGCGTTGAGCTTTTCCTTGATGCCGCTGGTCAGGGCGGCGAGCGATTCGATCTGTCCGCGCTGGACGTAAACTTCCTCCAGCACTTGGTCCATGGTCTTCATGAGCATCTCCAGTCTGCGGTTGGTCTGTTGGACGAGGCGGATGTAGACGAGGCGCTCGACCTCGGCCCTTCTTCGAGCGTCACGTTCTTGCTGGCGCTGGCGATCGTCATCGCCGGTTGGAGACATGAAGCCGCCGAATGNNNNAACGCTGGGAAGTTCCCTTGCGTTTCTTTGGCACGTCGATCTTGATCTCGTCGCTACCACAGTCAGGACAGCACGACGGGATAACGCCATACCAGTGGCAGCCACAATCCTTGCATTTCAGCGGAGCGCCCATCAAACCTCCTGCCCCGGCACAAACCAGATGCAATCGCTAGGGCTCGGCGGATGGATACGACAAAACGGGATATTGTCCCCGCACCCGTGAAACGACACGCGATCGATAGTAGCGTCGTATCTGACGAATTGATGACGGGGCTCAAAGAATGGCGACAATATCGGGATCGGCAGCGAGCACTGCAGGAGCGACTTCCAGTTGTCGGTCTCCAGGTAGTCTTGGACAAGGCGCCACTGCTCAAGCGTCGGAGTCGCCATCAGTTTGCGTCCTGTGGGCTAGAGCCGATCGGCCGGCCCTCAGGTACGGCCATCTTGACATATTCGCACTTGCCGGAGCGGCAGAACGGCGAGCGCTGGCTGTGATCCTCACCGAGCCATTTCTGCACTCGCCCCATGAAGTCGGCCATATCCTCGTTGAAGCGCCGCGCCGGCATCTCGAAAGCAGCCTCCTCCTTCAGGCACTGGCACTTGTAGAGGATGGCGGTCATCTTGGGCACGCGATCACTCCATCATCCGGATGTCGGGGCAATTGTCGCACCACATGCGAAAGGCGCCACCGCTTTTACGGTGCCGACCGGCGGCCTGCCCGGTGATCAAGCGCCCGTGCAGCGCGCCGACCACTTTACAGGATGGGCACTCTGCCTTGGCAGATGTGAGGCTTTTCTTGACCATAACGGCCCTCAGCTTGACACCGGCCATGAGCACCGCCTCGAACTTCTCCCACAATGGGTCCTTGGCCTTGGCGGCATGAAGCGCCGATCGCCGGCGCTTATAGCCCTCACCCGAGCCCTTGTCGCGGTAAAGGATGAACTTCATTCTGGCCTCCTGCCCTTAAAAAAGACGAGGCGCGTGCTGTGCACCGCGAGGGATCGGTCATCAGCACCGAGGTGCCTACGGCCTTTCCGCTGGGGGCCTTGCGGGCCGTACCAGACGCCTCTGGGGTATTCCGAATAGCGACCGAGGCCATCGCTGGCCCCGGTCCTACGCCAACCGCGTGGCGCTCGCCTACTCACAACCCATGCCGGCGGTTGTTGCGTCTTACGTGGGGCTTCCCCCACAGCCATACCGGCCTTGCCTCTGGTTGCTTTCGCTCCGGGATTTCATGCCTTAACGCTATCACGATCCGGGCCGGGCGTCAATAGGAGGCTTACTCTTCCGCCCGATATGTGCCGTCCATGTCCTTGATCAGCTTGGTGGCCAGATTGTCCGGAACGCCGAACGCCTGCAGGGTCTCGACCAACTGGGCGTTCAGTTCCTCTTCCGTCAGCCGGGCAAAATCCCCAGGCCCGCCGACCTCGTGGCGGTTGATGAACATGCCGATCTCCCGGCCGAGCAGTTCATAGGCCCGGTTCGCCGCCATCAGGTCCGGCTTGCCGTAGCGGTAGTTGCCCTCGGCATCGCGGAGCCGGTTGCCGGCCTTGTCGTACAGAGGATGGCCACGCTGGGCCAGCAGTCCATTATTTCGAAGCCCCCGCATCACGAAGGCCCGGTCCACTTCGGCCTCCACAGCGGCTTTCCTGGCCACCTCACGCTCGGTCGCGTGGCGCTCGGCGATGATCTCTTGGACCCGCGCGGCGATCTCCGGCCGAGCGAAGAACTTGCCGGCGGTCGCCTTGTCCTTCTTCTTGGCCATGCTGACAGCCATGTAAGCCTCGGCTTGGCTCACGCCGCCGGCGGCGAAGGTCTGGCAGGCGATCTCCCACTTGGGGTTTTGCAGGGACGGCATTTGTCGGTTCGCGGTCGGTTCAGGCCTGGAGCCAATTATCCGGGTTTTTGCTGATGTTTCGATCCAGTCTCATTTGCGGAGCCTCCACAGGTCGGCGAGATAGTCAAACTGATAGGCCTCTGGGTCCGGCTCGCGGACCTCGTTGTTTTCGACTTGCTGGCGCGTGATGATCTCCCGGCGGAGGCGCAGGTCGATCGGCTTGTAGGGCGACCGGTTTTGCAGCACCTCGGCCTTGGGATCGATCATCAAGCGGCTCCCAGCAGTTTCTCGCGCTGTTCCTTGGCCTCCTTGCGGGCAGCAGCCTCGGCGCGCTTTCGATCGCGGTAGAACCGCTTTTGTTCCTCGCGGCGCGCAGCACGGTAGGTGTGGGTCTGGCGAACATCACCATCGCGATAGGCAGGGCGGATCGGCGGCATCCTCATGGGAAATTCACTCGCTTGTTGCAGTTGATGATAACGGCCTTGGTGTCGTCGGCGCGCCCGGCCGCGGTGACGGCGACGGTGCGGTTACAGGTCTTGCACTTGACGAGCCATACCCCGATGCATTCCGCCGGGTAGGGCAGGTCGGTGGAGCATTTGATTGCGGCATCGCGGGAGACGTCGGCGACCATGCCGTTCGGATAGTTCGGATCGGGCTGGCACTCGGCCTTCCGGCCGTGGCTGACGAATTTTATTTCGAAACTCATGCGGCAACCGGGTTCTTGTACTGGTTCATGTATTCCTTGACCTTGGCCTTGGATTCCCCGCTCATGGAGTACCCGCGGCCCCAGGCGGTGTCGATCGTAACGCCGAACTTGGAGAGCTTCCGGCGCAGTTTGCAGATGAAGACATTGATGATCTTCAGTTCCGGCGTGTCGTTCGGGCGATCGAAGTACAGGCAATCCAGCGCCTGTTCCTTGGTGAGCAGAGGCCGCGACATCAGAAGGTTCAACAGGCCTCCCTCCTTACCCGACAGGCCGAACAGTAGCGGGACCTCGACGCTGATCCAGAGCAGTTCTTCGAGTTGGCGCACGCGCTCGCGGAGCATGTCGTTCTCCTCCTCGACCGCGGCGACGTAGTTACTAAGCTGCCCGTCCGACATTGGCTAGACGCCCCCTCCAGCGCTCGACAAGAGCCCTCCAGACCGGGATACGACCGACCTTGGAATGGCTTTGGGCGCTACGCAGCCCAGCATCTCCGTCCGTTCTAATGATACGGGCGAGGCCGACAAGATCAATGCCCCGCTTCAATTCGCACATCACATACTCGACCGCCTTGATCTCCGGCGAGGAGATCGGGCATCGCTTGGCGTCGACCAGGACCTGCAGCACCTGCCGCGTCACCATGGCGCCGCGCTTATTGTAGAGTTGGCGGATGGTGCCGATCGCCATCGTGTCGCCCTCGGCGACCGCACTGGCCTGATTGAACGGCCGCAGCCTGACCTTGGCGCGGTCCATCGCGCCCTGTATTTCGAGCGCCGTCTCGTCGCCGGAGGCCACCATCGCGCGGAAGACGTCGATCGCGCTGACCTTCACCTGATCGGTATTGTGGGAGACGAAGGCGTCCGCGCGCGCGCCGACCGTGTCGGCCTGCACCACCATGACTGGGATCACCGGCACCCGCAGCGTCGCCGCAGCGATTGCGGTGTGCTGGCCATTGATGACGTGGAGGTTGCCCTCCACCATCACCGCGATCGGCGGCTTCATCTTGGCCCAGGAAAACTCGGAGACCGCCTTTTTGACCACGCGCATGGTGCGCGGCGTGATCTCGCGCTGGTAGACGTCGTCCACCCATAGGTCGTTGGGCTTGCCCCATTCCACAGTCGGCCGCGGCCCGAGGTCGGGCTCGACCGGGATGTCTGGAAGCGGCAACGGCCTGATGCGGCGGATGGTCATTTCCAGATTTTCGTCACTTGGACTTCGATATTGTAGGGCGGCTGCGGCTGGATGTTGAAGCCGATCTGCATGCCGTCTCGGTTCGCCTCCAGCATGATGGTGACGATCTGGTTGAGTTCGATCCGGACACGGTCCAGATAGTCGCGGGCTTTTTCGTCGTCTTCCATGGGGTCCTCAGATGTTGTGGGGGATGTTTACCTTGTCGAGCGCGGCCGCAATTGCCTTGCGCGCCTTGGCGACGCTGGCATTGGGGACGCTGACGAAGATCGTGGTCTTGGTCCGGTTCGGCCTCGGAGGCGCCGCTACCGGCTCCTCGATATCGGGCAGATCGATATGCGTGAGGCCGAGCGGCTCGATGTCGTAATCGATCGCGCGCAGGGTGGCGAGTTCAGCCTCCAAGAGGTCGACGTTCCACTGGCCGGCTTGGGCGATCGAGTTGTCGGCGATCCGCAGCGCCTTGGTCTGGGCGTCGGTCAGGTGACCCAGTTTGATCACCGGGACCTTGGCCATTCCCATGGCGAGCGCCGCGGTCAGCCTGCCGTGCCCGGCGATCACCTCGCCCTTGGCGTCGACCAGAATCGGGTTGACGAACCCGAACTGGGTCATCGAGGCCTTGATCTGCTCGACTTGGGTCTCGGGGTGGATTTTGGCATTGGCCGGGTAGGGGGCGAGCCGGGATATGTCCCACTGCTCGATTTTCAGGGCTGGATTAGCGCTTTTTGGCATTCTTCACCTTCTTGCGCGCCGGCTTCGCGGCCGACTTGGCGACGGTCGGCGGTCCCATGCGGCGCAGGTTCTCGATCCGGCCGACCAGTGCGGCGCCCTCGATCGGGGCGCCATGCGCGCCGAGACCAAAGAACTCGTCCCGGTGTATCCAAGCGTGGCGCGACCTCGCCTTTCCATCGACTGTCCAGATCAATTCGATCATGACCCCATCGGGCCACGACATATCGGGATTGTGCTGGATCGCGCGGTCGGTGTCGGAGACTGTCATGGTTGCATCTTAGGTTTCGAGCGGCCTCCCGTCAACATCAGGTTGACGATCGTAAAGCTCGCGTTAACGAATGGGCTCGCCGATCGACTCTGCGAACGCTGCGAAATGCCCGTTGATGCGGTCAATGCGCTCGACGTTGCAGTCGTAACACCAGTTGCCCCAATGTGTTTTGCGGCAGTCCTCTCCGCAGCCATAGCACTTCACTTTCCTGCCGGTCTTGTAGCGCTCAGGATCTCGCCAAGGGTCTGTCATCATTCTCTCCGCGTTATCTGCTCGTTTGTGTCTCAGCCTCGATAGCGCCGC
>FRDC01000200.1_pt1 | contig 10845 bp, 12 predicted proteins | sample 1106171 | NCBI WGS metagenome assembly FRDC01 (sample SAMEA3930566, study PRJEB13176) | freshwater metagenome | biome: Drinking water system; feature: drinking water; material: water | place: Singapore | collected 2014-12-20
ATGGTGAAGGAGGTCGCCTCGAAGACCTCCGACATCGCGGGCGACGGCACCACCACCGCCACGGTGCTCGCGCAAGCGATCTACCGCGAAGGCGTCAAGCTCCTCGCGGCCGGTGCGAACCCGATGGACTTGAAGCGCGGCATCGACAAGGCCGTCGCGGCGGTCACCGACTCGCTCAAGAAGCTGTCGAAGTCGACCAAGGACCCGAAGGAGATCGCTCAGGTTGGCACGATCAGCGCCAACGGTGACGAGACCATCGGCAACATCCTCAGCGAGGCTATGGCCAAGGTTGGCAAAGAGGGCGTCATCACCGTCGAAGAAGCCAAGTCGATGGAGACCGAGCTCGAAGTGGTCGAGGGTATGCAGTTCGACCGCGGCTACCTGTCGCCGTACTTCGTCACGGACCCGGAGCGCATGGAAGCCGTGCTCGAGGATCCGTACATCCTCATCTACGAGAAGAAGGTCAGCAGCATGAAGGACCTTCTCCCGCTGCTCGAGCAGATCGTGAACACCAAGCGTCCGCTCCTCATCATCGCCGAGGACGTGGAAGGCGAGGCTCTCGCGACCCTGGTCGTCAACAAGCTGCGTGGCGCGCTGCACGTCTGCGCCGTCAAGGCGCCGGGCTTCGGCGACCGCCGCAAGGCCATGCTGCAGGACATCGCCATCCTCACCGGTGGCCAGCTGATCAGCGAGGACCTGGGCATCAAGCTCGAGTCCATCACTGTGAAGGACCTCGGCCAGGCCAAGCGCATCGTTGTCGACAAGGACAACTGCACCGTGGTCGATGGCAACGGCAAGAAGAAGGAAATCGAAGGCCGCGTTGCTCAGATCCGCGCTCAGGTCGAAGAGACCTCGAGCGACTACGATCGTGAGAAGCTCCAGGAGCGTCTCGCCAAGCTCGTCGGCGGCGTTGCCGTCGTGCGCGTTGGCGCGGCGACCGAGGCCGAGATGAAGGAGAAGAAGTCCCGCGTCGAGGACGCGCTGCACGCGACCCGCGCCGCGGTGGAAGAAGGCATCGTCGCCGGCGGCGGCGTCGCCCTCCTCTACGCGACGCGCGTTTTGAACGGCCTCAAAGGCGCCAACGCCGATCAGGACGCTGGCATTGCGATCATCCGCAAGGCGCTGGAATCGCCGATCCGCCAGATCGTCCGCAATGCGGGCGGAGAAGGTTCGATCGTCGTCGGCAAACTGCTGGAGCAGAAAGACACGAAGTTCGGCTTCAACGCGCAGACGGACGAATATGTCGACATGATCAAGGCCGGCATCGTCGATCCGGCGAAAGTCGTGCGCACGGCGTTGCAGGATGCGGCTTCGGTCGCGGGCCTGCTCATCACGACGGAAGCGATGATCGCCGAAGCGCCGAAAAAGGAAGCCCCGCACAGCCACGGCCCCGCCGGCGGCATGGGCGGCATGGGCGGCATGGACTTCTAAGTCCGGCCATCCTGCCAAACGAAGAACGGGCCGGGGGGCTTGCTCCCCGGCCTTTTCTTTTGCGCGCGTCCTGCGCGCCGCGTTACGGACGCGCGTTAAAGAATGTCGTGCGCGTCCAGCCAGGACAGCGTTGCGGGCCAGTGCCTGTCGACCGCGATCTTGCGCAGCGTGCCATCCTTGCTCCGCACGCGCGGATTGGCGCCGGCCCTCAGCAGCAGGAGCGCGACCCGGTCGTCACGGGTCGATGTAATCGGCCGGTTGCCTTCGTTGTCCGTGGCATTGGGGTTGGCACCAGCCTGGAGCAGCACCTTCACAACCGCTGGATCGTTGCGGTTCATCAAGGGCGTTTCGCCGTCCTCATTGCGTGCATCTACCGGCACGCCAAGCGCAATCAGCGCCTGCGCTATCGCCGCCCTGCTGTTTCCGCCATCCGCAGCACAGTGTACAACACCATCTGCAAAATGATGCAGCGCATTGCCCCGCCAGTCATGCGCCTTTGGATCGACCCCCGCGTTAACCAGCCGCTGGGCAATGCCTGGCTCGCATCCGACAGCGTCCAAGAACATCGCATTGAGCGCGTCTTTACTCATCCGGGCGATGACACCGCGCTTATCCAATGCATCAAATAGCTCAAGCTGCCCCCGGCTTGCGGCAAACTGGAACATCTCGAAGCCGATCGGTTCAAGGACGTCGCGGCCATTGCCGGCATGGGTTTTGACGCGCATCCAGGGGTCAAAACCCTCCGCCATTGCCGCCAGAATGAACCTCGCGCCGCCGGATACAAAGTCTTCCTTGATGCTGTAACCCATCGCCGTCCTGACGATTTCAGCCGCATCCTGGGATTTGAAATCAAGCCCCCGTGCCTTGAGCCATGTGGCGGTCTCCCGGTCGAAACGCAGCCAGCGATCGGTGCGCGCCACTGCGTCTACTGCGTCCTGCAGTTTGCGTACTTTGGCGGGCATGCCCACTGCCGCACCGACATAATCGACGACTCGTTTTGATGTTATTCCTATACGTAGTGTCAATACATAATACTCACCGTCGGTATAGCCGCCGATATAAGCATGTCTCATACCCATGAAGTGGGCAGATCGAAATTCCTCGATCAAATTCACGACATCATTTTTCGAAACTGACGATTCGTGAACTCCCGGCCAGATGGTTTTTTGAATACCGAACAATTTCTCGCGCTCGGCCTTACCGGGATAATATTCATCAGGTGAAGAAAAGCGCACGCGCCCATCGCCTCTGATCGAAACGCCATATTCTATGCCGCCGAACGGGCCTGCGCTGCGCTGGAGAATGACCTCCGCGTCATCGAGATCAATCTCCGGAAAAGGCACCGTGGTGTCCGGCGGAGTTTCCGGGGCAAGATAGCTGATGGTGATTTCGCCCACCGCCTGGATCGGGCGCCCCTCGAAAAACTGCGGGCGGAACTTCCAGGTCCTGGCCAAAGCAAGCGCCGGTGCCGGATCGAACTTGGGCCGGTCCTTATCCGCCAATTGGGCACCGATAACCGTGCCATCGACATCGACCGTGATCATGAAGTTTACGCTATCCGAGGGCGATGAGTCGGCAACGCGTAACATAGTCTCGCCCGACATGCGTTGTTCATCGAGGTCGGCGACGCCCATCCTGCTGGCGGCCGGGCGAGGCTGCGTACACCCTGGAAGTGCGACAAGCGCGAGCACCATTACAATGACGGTCTTCCGATGCATCGCACCCGCCACAGAGAATAATGACCACAGATTGCTTCAGTGGAGGCAGCACGACAAGCGCGCAAATCGCAGGTCAGCCGGGCGATGGCATCCAAGGCGGCGGCACGCGCCTGGCAAAAGCCTTTCCACCGCGCACCGGCTTGGCTAAGCCCGGTGCCATGCCCCGCCCTTCCCCCGTGCGCCTGGCCATTTTCGACTGCGACGGCACGCTCGTCGACAGTCAGCACAATATCTGCCACGCGGTCGAGCTGGCATTCGAGGGCTCGCAGCTGGCGCCGCCGCCGCGCGCCGCGATCCGCCGGATCGTCGGGCTCAGCCTGGTCGAGGCGATGCGCCAGTTGCTGCCCCAGGCCGATGACGCGCTGCACCAGCGGCTAGCGCAGGATTACAAGGATGCCTTTTTCAAGGCGCGCGCGGCCGGCGCGATGGCGGGCGAGCCGCTGTATGACGGGATTGCCGAGCTGCTCGATCAGCTGGCCGATGACGGGTGGACGATGGGGGTCGCGACCGGCAAATCCGACCGGGGGCTGGCGCATATCCTGGCGCATCACGGCATCACGCACCGCTTCGTCACGCTGCAGACCGCCGACCGGCACCCCAGCAAGCCCCACCCGGCGATGATCGAGGCGGCGATGGCCGAGGCCGGCGCCACCGCCGCCGCCACGGTGATGATCGGCGACACCAGTTTCGACATGGAAATGGCGCGCGCGGGCGCGGTGCATGCGCTGGGCGTGGGCTGGGGCTATCACCCGGCGGAGGAATTGCTGGCCGCCGGCGCGCATCAGGTGGTGGAGGATGCCCCCGCGCTGCTGGCGGCGCTGGCAGCTGCAGGGGCGCGGCCATGACCGAAGACGAACAGATCGCGCGGCGGCGCTATTTCATCATGGTGATTGCCCGCCTTTCGGGCGCGGCGGGCGCGGTGTTCGGCATCATTCTGGTCGCGCGCGCGGTCGAATGGCCCGACAAGGCGATCGGCACCGCGCTGATCATCGCCTCGCTCATCGAAATGGCGGTGGTGCCGCTGGCGCTCGCCCGGCGGTGGCGCAGCGAACCATGAAGCGTTTCTGGCGCGACGTGGCGGTCGCGGACGGCGAAATCAGGCTCGACGGCAAGCCGGTGCGCACGCCCGGCCGCGCGCCGCTCACCCTGCCCAACGCTGCATTGGCCGAGGCGGTGGCCGAGGAATGGCGGCGGGTGGAGGGCACGCTGGACCCGCGCGCGATGCCGCTGACGGGCCTTGCCAATGCCGCGATCGACCGGGTGGCGCCCGACGCCGCCGCATTTGCCGCCGGGCTGGCCGCCTATGCCGAGAGCGACCTGCTCTGTTACCGCGCCGAAAGCCCGGCCGGGCTGGTCGCCCGCCAGGCCGCCGCCTGGGATCCGCTGCTCGACTGGGCACGCGCGCATTATCGGGTGGCGTTCACGCTGGTGACCGGGGTGATGCACCGACCGCAACCGGCCGACACGCTTGCCCGGATGCGCGCGGCGGTGGCGGCCTATCCGCCGTTGATCCTGGCGCCGCTTTCCCCGCTTGTCACCATCACCGGCACGCTGGTGGGGGCGCTCGCGCTGGCCGAGGGCGCGGCGGACGCCGAGCAGCTGTGGCTCGCCGCACAGGTGGATGACGAATGGCAGGCCGAGCAATGGGGCGATGACGCGCTGGCGCAACAAGCGACCGCCGCGCGCCGCCGCGATTATGAAGCGGCGGTCAGCTTCCTGAAGCTCGCGCTTTAGTTTACGGCACCAGCCCGCCAAGAATCGGCCCTTCCGCCGATTTTCAGATCAAGCGTTTTCGCTGCGCTTCATCAGCCCGCGGATGAAGCCGATCACCCCGGTCTGGCGCGAGCGCTTCAGCCGTTCAGCCGCCAGAATCGTCTTCACATGGGCATAACAGGCCTGCACATCGTCGTTGACGAGCACATAGTCATAGCCGTCCCAATGGCTCACTTCGGCGGCGGCGCGCTGCATCCGCGCGTCGATGACCTCGGGCGCGTCAGTCGCGCGCCGGTCCAGCCGCTCGCGCAGTTCCTCCATGGAAGGCGGCAGGATGAACACCCGCACCACATCGCCACCGGCAATCTGGAACAGCTGCTGCGCGCCCTGCCAGTCGATGTCGAACAGCACGTCCTTGCCGGCCGTCAGCATTGCTTCCACCTGCGCGCGCGGGGTGCCGTAGCGGTGGCCGAACACATGCGCCCATTCGAGAAATTCGTGGTTCGCCACCATCTCGCGGAACCGGTCTAGCGAGACGAAATGGTAATCGATGCCATCCACCTCGCCCGGGCGGATCGGGCGCGTGGTGGCGGAAACCGACATGGCGAGGCTCGGCTCGTCGGCCAGCAGCATCCGCGCAATGGTGGATTTGCCCGCGCCCGAGGGCGAGGACAGCACGAACAGCACGCCGCGGCGCTTGAAACCATGGGGGTCGTGGTCGGGATCGGCCATGCGCGCTAGTGGCGCGGGGCACGCGGCGCGTCAAGCCGGGGGATGATGGTGATGAAGTGATGTGGCCGTCAGACCATCGTCTCCGGCCGCACGAGCCGGTCGAACGTGGCGGCATCGACCAGGCCCAGCGCCAGCCCCGCCTCGCGCAGCGTGAGCCCATGGGCGTGCGCGTGCTTGGCGATCGCGGCGGCCTTGTCATAGCCGATTTCGGGCGCCAGCGCCGTCACCAGCATCAGCGAGCGGTCAACCAGTTCGGCGATCCGCGCGCGGTCGGGCTCGATGCCGGCGACACAGCGTTCGGCGAAGCTCGTCATGCCGGTGGCGAGCAGATCAATCGAGCGCAGCACATTCGCCGCGATCATCGGCTTGAACACATTGAGTTCCAGATGCCCCTGCATCCCGCCCACGGTGATCGCCATATGATTGCCGATCACCTGCGCCGCCACCATCGTCAGCATTTCGCACTGGGTGGGGTTGACCTTGCCGGGCATGATCGAGCTGCCGGGTTCATTCTCCGGCAGCTGCAACTCGCCAAGGCCGGAGCGCGGGCCGGAGCCGAGCAGGCGGATGTCATTGGCGATCTTGGTCAGCGCCACCGCCAGCGTGTTGAGCGTGCCCGACAGGTGGACCAGCGGATCGTTCGACGCCAGCGCCTCGAACGCGTTTTCGGCCGGGTGGAAGGGGGCGCCGGTAATCTCGGCGATTGCGGCGCACACGTCGCGCGCGAAGCCGGGCGGCGCGTTCAGCCCGGTGCCCACCGCCGTGCCGCCCTGTGCAAGGCGGTCGGTGCCGTTGGCTACCGCCGGCTCGATCCGCCGGCGCGCGCGGTAAAGCTGATTGGCATAGCCCGAAAATTCCTGCCCCAGCGTGATCGGCGTCGCATCCTGCAAATGGGTGCGCCCGATCTTGACGATGTCGGCCCAGGCGTGCGCCTTGACGTCGATCGCCGCGTGCAGCCCATCGAGCGCGGGGAACAGCGCCTGCCGGACGGCGAGCGACGCAGCCACATGCATCGCGGTCGGAAAGCTGTCGTTCGACGACTGGCTCATATTGACGTGATCGTTCGGGTGAACGGGCGCCTTGCCGCCGCGCGTGCCGGTGAGCAGCTCATTGGCGCGGCCGGCAATCACTTCGTTGACGTTCATGTTGGTCTGGGTGCCGCTGCCGGTCTGCCAGATGACGAGCGGGAACTGGTCGTCATGCTGCCCGCCCGCGACTTCGGCCGCAGCCGCCTCGATCGCGTCGGCGATGGCGGCGTCCAGCCCATGCCGGCGGTTCACCCGCGCCGCTGCCTGCTTCACGATCGCCAGCGCGTGGATGATGCCGATCGGCATGCGTTCGCGTTCGCCGAACGGGAAATTGGCGATGCTGCGCTGGGTTTGCGCGCCCCAATAGGCATGGGCGGGAACCTCGATGGGGCCGAACGAGTCGGTCTCGGTGCGGGTGTCGGTCATTGCCCATCCCTTTCGTCATGCCGAACGTGGTTCAGCATCCGCCGCGCTACTGGCGAAGACACGAAGCGCACGACCATGGATCCTGAAACAAGTTCAGGATGACAAGATCACGCGCCTTGCTCCCTTACTTTTTGCGCTTGAAATCGACCGACACGACGTTCGATCCGTCATGCGGCGGCTCGTCATTTTCGGCTTCGTCGTGCGGCTCGGGTTCGTCGGGGCCGTCCTGCGCCTGGAAGCGCAACTCGAAATTGACTGCCGGATCGTGAAAGCCGGTGATCGCTGAATAAGGGATGACCAGTTTCGAGGGCACCTGGTTGAAGCTCAGCCCCACCGAAAAGCGGGTTTCATCGACGATCAAGTCCCAGAAGCGGTTCTGCAGAACGATCGTCATTTCATCGGGAAACCGCTCGATCAGCCGCTGCGGCAGCTCGACACCAGGCGCCTGCGTCTTGAAGGTGACGTAGAAATGATGCTCGCCCGGCAGTGCGCCAGTATCGGCAACCGTGCCCAGCACCCGGCCGACAACGGCGCGCAGCGCTTCCTGCACGATCTCGTCATAAGGAATCAGGCTGTCGGGCAGATGCTCGCTCATCACATTAGGGTTAGCGAACCTGCGCGCGCGGTCAAGCCGCCGGGCGGGAGATTGCACCGCCGGCGCAAGGCGCTATGGGGGCAGCATCATGCGCACCGCCACGCTCAACCGCACCACCAAGGAAACCGCGATCGAGGTTGCCCTCAACCTCGACGGCACCGGTGCCTATGACATTGCCACCGGCATCGGCTTTCTCGATCACATGATCGAGCAGCTGTCGCGCCACGCGCTCATTGACATCACGCTGAAAGTGGCGGGCGACCTGCATGTCGACCAGCACCACACGGTGGAGGATTCGGCCCTTGCGCTGGGCGAATGCCTGGCCCGCGCGCTGGGCGACAAGGCCGGCATCCGCCGTTATGGCGACGCGCTGTCGCCGATGGACGAAACGCTGACCCGCGTCGCGCTCGATCTGTCGGGGCGGCCCTGGCTGGTATGGAAATCGGCGTTCAGCCAGCCGCGCCTGGGCGAAATGGATACCGAGCTGTTCCAGCACTGGTTCCACAGCTTTGCGCAAACGGGCGGCATCACGCTGCACGTCGAGACGCTTTACGGCCAGAACAACCACCACATCATCGAAAGCGCGTACAAGGGCCTTGCCCGCGCGCTGCGCCAGGCGGTGGAAATCGACCCGCGCAAGGGCGGCGCGGTGCCCTCCACCAAGGGCGTGCTGTGACGAATATCCAGCGTCGTGTATCGTCATGCCAGCGCAGGCTGGCATCTCATGCCGAACCGGGCGCAACCGATGGCGCAAAGGCCCCAGCTTGCGCTGGGGCGACGCAAATAATTCAGGCGGGCAATGGCTAGGATCGCGCTGATCGATTACGGCGCCGGCAATCTCCATTCGGTGGCGAACGCGCTGAAAGCGGCCGGCGCCACGACGGTTGAAATCACCGCGAGCGCCGCGGTCGTCGCCACGGCGGACCGGATCGTGCTGCCCGGGGTCGGCGCGTTCGGCGCCTGCGCGGCCGCATTGCGCGCGCTGCCCGATATGGCCGAGACGCTCACCGTGCGGGTGCTGGGCCAGGCGGTGCCGTTTCTGGGCGTGTGCGTGGGCATGCAGCTGATGGCGGAACGCGGCCATGAATTCGGCACGCATGCCGGGCTGGGCTGGATCGCCGGCGAAGTCGGCCCGCTCGCCCCCGCTGATCCCGCCGCGCGGGTGCCGCACATGGGCTGGAATGATGTGGTGCCGCTGCGCCCGCACCCGCTGATCGAGCCGGGCGAGGCCTATTTCCTGCATGGCTATGGCTTTACCGGCGCCGATGTGCTGGCCACCACCGACCATGGCGGCCCGGTCGCCGCCGCGATCGGCCGAGCGAATATGCTCGGCGTGCAGTTCCACCCCGAAAAGAGCCAGCGTTACGGCCTGGCACTGCTGGAAAGGTTTTTGGCATGGAAGCCGTGATGATCCTCCCCGTCCACGGGGAGGGGGACCATGCGCAGCATGGTGGAGGGGGCGTGCCCCGCCGGAACACCCCCTCCGTCCGCGCTTCGCGCTGCCACCTCCCCGTCCCGGGGAGGATCGCATGAGCCTCATCGTCTTTCCCGCGATCGACCTGAAGGGCGGCGCGGTGGTGCGCCTGGCCGAGGGGGACATGGCGCGCGCCACGGTTTATGGCGACGATCCCGCCGCGCAGGCCGCGCAGTTTGCCGCGCTGGGCGCGCAGCATCTCCACGTCGTCGATCTCGACGGTGCCTTTGCCGGGGCTTCGGTGAACGGCGCGGCGGTGGAAGCGATCCTCGCTGCCTTTCCCGGCCATGTGCAGCTGGGCGGCGGCATCCGCGACCGGGCGCGCATCGAACGCTGGTTCGATCTGGGCGTGTCGCGCGTGGTGATCGGCACGGCAGCGCTGGAAGACCCCGAACTGGTGCGCGGCGCGGCGCGCGATTTTCCCGGCGGCATCGTCGTCGCAGTCGATGCAAAGGACGGGATGGTGGCGACGCGCGGCTGGGCCGATGTCTCGACCGTCGAAGTGGTCGACCTCGCCCGCCGGTTCGAGGATGCCGGCGTCGCGGCGTTGCTGTTCACCGATGTCGGCCGCGACGGGTTGCTGAAGGGCGTGAACCTTGAGGCGACGGTCGATCTAGCCCGCGCGGTGCGGATTCCGGTGATCGCCTCGGGCGGGGTGAAGGGCATCGCCGACATCCACATGCTGGCGGTCCACGCGCGCGACGGGATCGAGGGCGTGATCACCGGCCGCGCGCTTTATGACGGGCGGCTCGACCTGGCGGCGGCGCTGAGCGTGGCGGCCGCCGCATGAGCGTGCGCGCGCGCGTGATCCCTTGTCTCGACGTGGCGAAGGGCCGCGTGGTGAAGGGGGTGAATTTCGTCGATCTGAAGGACGCCGGCGATCCTGTAGAGCAGGCCCGCGCCTATGACGCGGCGGGCGCCGATGAGCTGTGCTTCCTCGACATCACGGCGAGCCATGAAGCGCGCGGCACGATGCTCGATGTCGTCCGCCGCACCGCACAGGTATGCTTCATGCCGCTGACGGTGGGGGGCGGCGTGCGATCCGCCGAGGATGCGCGCGCGCTGCTGCTGGCGGGGGCGGACAAGGTCGCGGTCAATTCCGCCGCCGTTGCCCGGCCCGAACTGGTGGCCGAGATCGCCGACCGTTTCGGCAGCCAGTGCGTCGTCGCCTCGGTCGATGCGCGGCACGTGGCGCCGGGCCGCTGGGAAGTGTTCACCCATGGCGGGCGCCAGCCGACCGGGATCGACGCCGTTGCCCATGCGCTGAACCTCGCCCGACTGGGCGCGGGCGAGCTGCTGATCACCTCGATGGACCGCGACGGCACGCGCGATGGCTATGACCTGGCGCTGACCCGCCGCATTGCCGATCAGGTGCGGGTGCCGGTGATTGCCTCGGGCGGGGTCGGTGGCCTTGCCGATCTGGTCGCCGGCATTACCGAGGGCGGCGCCAGTGCGGTGCTCGCCGCCTCGATCTTCCATTTTGGTGAGGCCAGCATTGCCGAGGCGCATTCAGCACTTGCCGCCGCCGGGGTGGCGGTGCGGCGGCCGCTCGCTAAGTAGAGCGTCTCGTTTACACCGGGAACGCAATCTCCAACATGGTTTTCCAACACTTTGTTTAGAGGCGCTGCGCTATGCAGAGCGCCATGGGTTTCCTCGCCGTCACCATTGTCGCCAGCGGCCATTCGGGCACGGCCCGCCCGCGCACCGCGCCCGAATTGTCCGACGCGG
>FRDC01004220.1_pt1 | contig 10841 bp, 13 predicted proteins | sample 1106171 | NCBI WGS metagenome assembly FRDC01 (sample SAMEA3930566, study PRJEB13176) | freshwater metagenome | biome: Drinking water system; feature: drinking water; material: water | place: Singapore | collected 2014-12-20
TCGACGATCGCGGTCTTGCCGACGCCGGGCTCGCCGATGATCACCGGGTTGTTCTTGGTGCGCCGCGACAGCACCTGGATGACGCGGCGGATTTCCTCGTCGCGGCCGATCACCGGGTCGAGCTTGCCGCTCATGGCGCGCGCCGTGAGGTCGATCGTGTACTTCTCCAGCGCCTGGCGCTGGTCCTCGGCGTTGGCCGAGTCGACCTTCGCGCCGCCGCGCATCGCGGTGATCGCCCGCTCGATGCCGGCCTTGCTGGCGCCGGCGTCGCGCAGCGCCTTGCCCAAAGCGGACTTGTCGTCGACCAGCGCCAGCACAAACAGCTCGGTGGAAATGAACTGATCTTTGCGCTGCTGGGCGAGCTTGTCGGTCAGGTTCAGCAGGCGCGCGAGATCGGCGCCGACGTTGACCTCGCCGGTCGGGTTACCGACCTTGGCCAGGTTGTCGAGCAGTGCGGCGAGCTTCGGTTTCAGCGCGTCGATATTGGCGCCGCTCTGCGCCAGCAGCGGCAAGGTCGAGCCGCCGTCCTGGTCGAGCAGCGCCTGCAGCACGTGCGCCGGATCGATCTGGTTGTGATCGCGGCCGACCGCCAGGCTCTGCGCATCGGCGAGCGCCTGCTGGAAACGGCTGGTGAATTTTTCCATTCGCATGGAGGAACCTCGGTGGGATCAGGGGCGCCATCGCGCCGGGATGCTGGCAAGCTGCGGACGCGGTACCTCCTTTCAAGCCGCATTGAAACCTTCGGCGACCGTCCCACTATCCACTCATCCGGCGCGGCAGTGGCGGCGCGGCCCCGCCGTACAATCCGGTCCCGATCCGAGCTCCGACCCCGCCGATGAACCTGCACCTCGATCCTGCGACGCCGGCCGATGCCGCATTCCCGAACCGCATCCCGGTGAGCCGCGATGCGATCGCCGCGTATGTCGCCGATTCGATCGCGGTCAAGCAGGCGCTGCTTGCCGACACCGCGCTGCTCGACGCGATCGGCGCGGTGGTCCGGCTATGCATCGAGGCGTTCCGGCGCGGCAACAAGGTGCTGGTCGGCGGCAACGGCGGCTCGGCGGCCGATGCCCAGCACCTGGCAGCGGAGCTGGTGGCGCGCTTCGAATACGACCGGCCCGGCCTGCCGGCGATCTCGCTGTCCACCGATACCTCGGGCATGACGGCGATCGGCAACGATTACGGCTACGAGCAGCTGTTCGCCCGCCAGATCGAGGCACTGGGCCAGCCCGGCGACCTGTTCATCGGCATCACCACCTCGGGCAACTCGAAGAACGTGCTGAAGGCTTTCGAGTCGGCGGCGCGGCGCGGCATCACCCGCATCGCGCTGTGCGGCGCCGGCGGCCGTGCCCGCGACATCGCCGAGCACGCGCTGTGCGTACCGTCCACGCATACGCCGCGCATCCAGGAGTGCCACATCCTGATCATTCACATCCTGTGCGCGCTGCTCGAGGAAAACCTGTTTCCCGAGCACAAGGCGCCGAAGCCGGCGCTGCCCTGAGGTCGGGGCCGGCTTGCCACGGCGTCACGGCAAGCTTTTTGGGTATCGTTGCCGGCGTTGCCGACTCCGCAGACCACCCAGGACCCTCGACGCATGACCAAGGCCTACACCAACCAGGAATTCCTGATGGGCGAGGAGGCGCGCGGCGTGCGCATCCTCTGCGAGTATCTGGAGCCGAAGGACCGGCTGGCGCGCGCCGGGGTCAAGCGGGCGATCATCATGTTCGGCTCGGCGCGCACCCGCCGGCTGCAGCCGGCGCCGGGCAAGACCTCGACGCCGGACTACTACGCGCTGGCGGCTGACCTGGCCGAGCGCTTCGCCCGCTGGACGCTCGACAGCCATGCGCCGGACGAGCGTTATTTCCTGTGCACCGGCGGCGGCCCGGGGATCATGGAAGCCGCCCACGAGGGCGGCGCCCGGGTCGATCGCAACCTGAACATCGGCTTCAACATCTCGCTGCCGTTCGAGCAGCACCTGAACCCGTTCGTGAAGGAAGATCACTCGTTCGAGTTCCACTACTTCTTCATGCGCAAGTTCTGGTTCATGAACGTGGCGGAAGCCTTCGTGGTGTTCCCCGGCGGCTTCGGCACGCTCGACGAGCTGTTCGAGGCGCTGACCCTGACCCAGACCGGCAAGGCCCGGCCGATGCCGGTGGTGCTGTTCGGCCGCGAGTTCTGGGACGGGCTGGTGAACTTCGACCGGCTGGTCGAGCGCGGTCTGATTTCCCGGGCCGATGCCGATGCGCTGCTGATGGTCGATACCGTCGACCAGGCCTTCGAGGCGATCACCCAGGGGCTGGCGGCGCCGAAGCGGCCTCGGCGGACCTAGCAGCGGGCGGGTCGAGACCCGCCATCGGCCGTTCGCGCACGCTTCGCGGCGGGTCTTGACCTGCCCTACGGCTCGCGCAGCGCGGCCACTTCCTCGGCGCTCAGATCGCGCCAGGCGCCCTTGACCAGCGTGCCCAGCGCCAGACGGCCGATCGACACCCGCAGCAGCCGCAGGGTGTCGTGGCCGAGCGCGTCGAGCAGGCGGCGGATATGGCGGTTGCGGCCTTCGTCGAGCACCACTTCCAGCCAGGCGTTCTTGTCGCCGCTGCGCAGCAGCGTCGCGCGGCGGGCGGCCAGACGTTCGCCCTGATCGACGATGCCGGCTTCCATCGCCGCCAGCGCCGCAGCATCGGGAACCCCGGCAACCTGCACGTGATAGGTCTTTTCAAGCGCGCCGGCAGGCTCGGTGATGCCGGCTGCCCAGACCGTGTCGTTGGACAGCAGCAGCAGGCCTTCGCTGGCCTTGTCGAGCCGGCCGACCGGGCCGAGCCACGGCAGCCCGGCGTCGGCCAGCAGCGCGTAGATGGTATCGCGGCCGCGTTCGTCGGCCGCCGTCACGACGATGCCGCGCGGCTTGTTGATGGCGATGTAGCGCTTCGCGGCAGCAGCCACCGGCTGGCCGTCGAGCGTGATCCGCTCACGGCCGGCATCGCTGGGCCGCTCGGGGTTGCGCTCGACGCGGCCGTTGACCGCCACCCGGCCGTCGCGGATCGCGCTTTCGGCCTGGCTGCGCGAGCAGACGCCGAGTTTCGACAGCACCCGCGCCAGTCCGTGACGGGGCGGGGCAGTGGCGGCACGCTGGGGCGGTCGTCGCGCGGGCGGTTTCATCGGTCAAGCCTAGCAAGGCGCCGCCGCGAGGTCGGCGGGCCAACAATAAATCGCCGCCGATCAGTGACTTGGCGGAGAGCACGAAAAAATCTCGCGACCGTTGTCGATTCCGCGCCATCTGATTCGTCGTCCCTGTACAGCGCCCATCTCCGGCGTTGCCCGACCCCACAGGAGCTTGGACATGCGATTCATGGTGATCATCAAGGCAGATGCCGATTCGGAAGCCGGCGTCATGCCGAGCGAGCAGTTGCTGACCGAGATGGGCCGCTACAACGAGGAACTGGTCAAGGCCGGCGTGATGCTGGCCGGCGAGGGCCTGCACCCCAGTGCCAAGGGTGTGCGCGTGCGCTTCAACGGCTCGGCGCGAACGGTGATCGACGGCCCGTTCGCGGAGACCAAGGAGCTGATCGCCGGCTTCTGGCTCTGGCAGGTGCGCTCGAAGGAGGAAGCGATCGAATGGCTGAAGCGTTGCCCGACGCCGATGGCCGATGGCTGCGAAGTCGAACTGCGGCAGGTCTTCGAGGCGTCCGATTTCGGCGCCGAATTCACGCCGGAGCTGCAGGCCCAGGAAGACCGGCTGCGCGAGCAGATGGCCCGCCCGTCGCAGGCCGGCACGGCCTGATCCGTCCCCATCACCCTCCAGGAGCAGTTCGACATGCAACTCTATCCCTACCTCGGCTTTCAGGGCCAGTGCCGCGAAGCCTTCACGTTCTACGCCGAGCTGTTCGGCGGCCGGATCGTGACGATGATGACCCAGGCCGACGCGCCGATCGCCGATCAGCTGCCGCCCGAGTCGCGCCACTGGGTCATGCACGCCCACCTGGTGTTCGGCGAGCAGTCGCTGATGGGCGGCGATGCGCCGCCGGGCAGCCCGAAGCCGACCGGCTTCAGCCTCAATCTGCAGGTCGACAGCATTGCCGAGGCCGAGCGGCTCTACGCGGCGCTGGCCGACGGCGGCACGCCGGTGATGCCGATCGCTGAAACCTTCTGGGCGCAGCGCTTCGGTATCGTCCACGATCGCTACGGCACGCCGTGGATGATCAACTGCCTGAAGCCGATGCCCTGAATGCCGCCGGCAACCGTCGACGACAAACCTCTTCACCCCGGAGCTGCAGGAATGACGACGCTGGAAGGATCGCGCCGCTGGCTGGCGCTGTACGTGCTGTGCATCGGCGTGCTGATGATCGTGCTCGACACCACCATCGTCACGGTGGCGCTGCCGTCGATGAAGACCGATCTCGGCTTTTCCGACACCGCGCTGGTCTGGGTGGTCAATGCCTACATGCTGACCTTCGGCGGCTTCCTGCTGCTGGGCGGACGGCTTGGCGACCTGTACGGCCACCGGCGGCTGTTCCTGGCCGGGCTGGTGCTGTTCACCGCCGCCTCGCTGGCCTGCGGACTGGCGGCGACCCAGGCGCTGCTGGTCGCGGCCCGGGCCGTGCAGGGTATCGGCGGGGCGGTGGTCACGGCGGTGGCGCTGTCGCTGATCATGAACCTGTTCACCGAGGAGGCCGACCGCGCCCGGGCGATGGGCGTTTACGGCTTCATCTGCGCGGCGGGCGGCAGTATCGGCGGCTTTCTCGGCGGCGTGCTGACCTCGGCGTTCAGCTGGCACTGGGTGTTCCTGGTCAACCTGCCGATCGGCGTGCTGGTCTATCTCGGCTGCCTGCGGCTGCTGCCGGGCCGCACCGGGCAGACCCAGCCGGGACGGCTCGACTGGGCCGGCGCGCTGACCATCACCAGTGCGCTGATGCTGGCCGTCTATGCGGTGGTCGGCGGCAACGAGCAGGGCTGGGCCTCGCCGCAGACCATCGGCCTGCTGGCGCTGGCGCTGCTGTTGTTCGTCGCCTTCCTGGTCATCGAGGCGCGGGTCGCTTCGCCGCTGATGCCGCTGGGCCTGTTCCGCCATCGCAACATCGCCGTGGCCAATGTCGTCGGCGTGCTGTGGTCGGCGGCGATGTTTGCCTGGTTCGTGATCACCGCGCTGTACCTGCAGCTGGTGCTCGGCTACGACGCGCTGGCGGTCGGGCTGGCCTTCGTGCCGGCCGACCTGATCATGGCGGCGTTCTCGCTGGGCCTGTCGGCACGCATCGTGGTGCGTTACGGCCTGCGCACGCCGATGTGGCTCGGCCTGCTGATCGCCGCGATCGGGCTGGCGCTGTTCGCCCGCGTGCCGCTCGATGGCCGCTATTGGGTCGACGTGCTGCCCGGCATGCTGCTGCTCGGCCTCGGCGCCGGGCTGGCGTTCAACCCGGTGCTGCTGGCGGCGATGAACGATGTCGATCCGGCCGAAGCGGGGCTGGCCTCCGGCGTCGTCAATACCGCTTTCATGATGGGTGGCGCGCTGGGGCTGGCGGTGCTGGCCAGCGTTGCCGATGCCGAAACTCGCACGCTGCGGGTGAGCGGCGCCGTCGACACCGTGGCGCTGGCTGGCGGTCACCAGCTGGCCTTCGTCTGGGGCACCGGCTTCGCGCTGCTGGCGGCGCTGCTGGGCGCGCTGCTGCTGAAGCCGAAGCCGGCAGCTGACGGCGCGCCTGCGGTGGCGACGTCGTGATTGCGCCATGACTGCCGGCGGGCCGCTGGATGCCGCCATTGGCGCCCGCATCGCGGCGATCTGGCGCATCGAGGCCGCCACGCTGATCGCTGCGCTGCTGCGCCGGGTGCGCGATGTCGGCCTTGCCGAGGAACTGGCGCAGGAGGCGCTGCTGGCGGCGCTCGAACGCTGGCCGACCGAAGGTGTCCCGGATCGACCCGGCGCCTGGCTGATGACCACCGCGACGCATCGCGCGATCGACCGCCTGCGGCACGAGCGCCTGCATCGCGTGCACGAGGATGCGCTGGTGCACGACATCGAAACCCGGCTGCGCGAAGCCCAGGCGGCCCCCGACGAGATCGACGACAACCCGGTCGGCGACGACCTGCTGCGGCTGATGTTCATCGCCTGCCATCCGCGCCTGTCCGCCGAAGCACAGGCGGCGCTGACGCTGCGCCTGCTCGGTGGCCTGGGCACCGACGAGATCGCCCGCGCCTTCCTGGTGCCGGAGGCGACCATCGCCCAGCGCATCGTCCGCGCCAAGCGCACGCTCGGCGAGGCTGGCGTGCCGTTCGAGCTGCCGCAGGGCGCGGCACTGAGCGCCCGGCTCGGCGCCGTGCTCGGGGTGATCTACCTGATCTTCAACGAGGGCTACGCCGCCACCGCCGGCGATCACTGGACGCGGCCGGCGCTCTGCGACGAAGCGCTGCGGCTGGGCCGCATCCTCCTCGGCCTAGCGCCGAATGAACCGGAAGTCTCCGGGCTGGTGGCGCTGATGGAACTGCAGGCCTCGCGGCTGCGGGCGCGGACGGCGGCCGATGGCACGCCGATCCTGCTGCCGGACCAGGACCGCAGCCGCTGGGATCGTCTGCTGATCCAGCGCGGGCTGGCGGCGCTGGCGCGGGCCGAAGCGCTTTCGCCGGTGCGTGGCGCCTATACGCTGCAGGCAGGGCTGGCGGCCGTGCATGCCCGCGCCGCCAGCGCCGCCGACACCGACTGGCCGGCGATGGTGGCGATCTACGACGCCCTGCTGGTGCTCAACCCATCGCCTGTGGTGGCGCTGAACCGGGCGGTGGCGGTGTCGATGCGCGACGGCCCTGCGGCGGCGCTACCGCTGGTCGACGCCCTCGGCCCGCAAGCGGGCCTGGCCGGCTACCACTGGCTGCCCAGCGTGCGCGCCGATCTGCTGATGAGGCTCGGCCGGCACGGTGAGGCGGCGGCCGAGTTCGAACGGGCGGCGGCCCTGGCCCGCAATGCCCGCGAGCAGGGCCTGCTGCAGGCGCGCGCCGTCGCCTGCCGGGCGGCGGACGGGTCATCGGCCGCTTGACTACCATCTGGCTCCTACTCGCACCGACCCGTCCTGACATGGCCTTTGCACTGCTGATCCACGAAGACCGCAGCCGTCGCCGCCAGCGCAGCCCCGCCGAGGCGCAGAACGAGTACCAGGCCATGCTCCGCTACGGCGCCAGCCTGGCCGACCGGGGCCTGCTGCGCGCCGCCGAAGCCTTGAAGCCCGATGCCGAAGCGACGACGCTGCGTCTGCGCGACGGCCAGCCGCAGCTGCTGGACGGGCCGTTTGCCGAAACCAAGGAGATGCTCGGCGGCTTCTTCCTGCTGACGGTCGACCGTCGTGCCGATGCCATCGCGCTGGCTGCCGAATGTCCGGCGGCGGCCTGGGCCAGCATCGAGATCCGCGAAGTCGGTACCTGCGTCGACGCCTGAGTCGCAGGCCGGCCACCAGCACGGAAAAGGCCGCCCGAAGGCGGCCTTTTCGTTCAGCGTAGGCGTGGATCAGGTCGACCGGCACAGGCCGAGGAAGCCGAGCAGGCAGCCGCTACCCGAGCCGCCACCACCGGTGCCGCCACCGACGATGCCGAGCAGCGAACCGAGCAGCGTCTGCACCTGGCCGAGCGCAGCGGCCAGCGGCGTCAGGCCGGCGGTTCCGGTCAGCGCGGTCGGCAGCGAGGTGACCAGCTGGTTGATGACGCCGGTCAGGCCGTCAAAGCCGGCGCCGCTCAGCGGGTTGGCCGGCAGCGGCGTCGTCGGGCTGGTGCCGAGGCCGGCGGTCAGCGTGGCGACTGCGCCCTGCAGCGTGGCCAGCAGGTCGGTCGGCGCACCGACGCCGGCCAGCGACTGCAGGTTGGTCACCGGCACCACCTGGGTCAGCAGGTTGCCGATCACGCTTTCCGCCAGCGTCTGCAGCGAGGCGGCCAGCGCCTGCGGCGTGCCGCCGGAGGAGGCGAGGCTGGTCAGCGAGGCCAGCTGCGACAGCGCGTCATCGACGGTCACCAGCGAACCGCCGAGGATCGGCGCGGTCAGCACGTCGGGCGGCAGCGCGGCCAGACCGGTGCTGAAGGCATTGCTCAGCTGTTCGACGATGCCGGCCAGCTGCACGGCGCTGAGCGGCGAGGACACGCCGCCGGCACCCGGTGCCAGCTGCTGCGAAGCCGACAGCAGCACCGGCAGCAGCTGATCGCCGAGCGCGGCCAGCGGCGTGCCGGCCAGCGGGTTGGTGGTCGGGATGCCGGCGGTCGGCGCGGTGCTGCCGCCAAGGCAGCTCTGGGTGCCGTTCAGCGCGGTCAGCAGGCCGGACAGGTTGCCGACCAGCGCGGCCGCCGCCAGCTGCGCCTGCTGCGGCGCGGTGGTCAGCAGCGTCGACGGGCTGGCCAGACCGTTAGCGAAGGCGTCGGCGACGTCGAGCAGATTGCGCGTGGCGATGCCGTTGGCGCACAGCAGCACCGGCTGCAGCGGCGTGCCGGCGGTGGCCGACACCAGCGGCACGAACACGGTCGAGGTGACGGCCGTCTGCACGGTGTCGAGCGGGCCGGCCACGGTCAGCGACTGCGGCGTCGGCGTGGTGCCGCCACCGGAGGGATTGTCATTGCTGTTGCTGCCGCCGCCTCCGCCGCCGCAGGCAGCGGCCAGCACGGCGGTGGAAAGGGCCAGGGCGTAACCGGCTTTCTTGTGGATCATTGCTGCTGTCTCCTCGGTGCACTTGCGTTCGGAAGGCCCTGGCCGACGACGGGCGGTGTCGCAGGGGTGGGCGGATTCTGGGAACGCGCCGAGCGCGATCAGCGCCGTGCGGATGGACGGTGCGAACCATCGCCATCAACGGATTCCGGGCCGTTTGGAGCGCCGATCAACGGTCGGAAATAGCGCATGAACGCAAGGCCGCCGCAGGCCGCGCGCAAGACGGCACCCCTGCAGCAGGCTGTCGGGCGGGGCGTGCGGAGCGGGATGCCGGGCGATGATTCGCCCGGGACGCCGGTCGCTGCGGCGGGGGCGGACCGGCGGGGATCACCCGCCGGCAGCGGCCGGCGGGTGAGATTCAGCAGGATGACGGGAAGTCGAGGTGCGGCGCGCGCTCAGCCCTTCTTGTCCGGCGCGTCGCCGTCCTTGCTTTTCTTCTGGTCACCGAGGATGCCGGTGGCGGGGCAGATCTTGAAAGCGGGGCACTTCTTGCAACCAACAGCAAGGGCAATCGGGCAGAGCGTCATCTGGCTTCTCCGGATGAAGTGGCTGGACGGGGAACAACCCCGGCAGCGTAGCGGCCGCCGCCGCTGCCCGCCATGCGGTGCGGCCCGCCTCAGTCGCGGAAATTCTCGAACTGCAGCGGCAACTCCAGGTCCGCCTTCTTCAGGAAGGCGATGGTCAGCTGCAGGTCGTCGCGCTTCTTGCCGTTGATGCGCAGCTTCTCGCCGTTGATCTGGCAGTCGACCTTGAGCTTGGCTTCCTTGATGCGGGCAATGATCTTCTTCGCCTGCGCCTGCTCGATGCCCTGCTTGATGGTGATCTTGCGGCGTGCGCCGGCGAGATTGGTCTCGACATCGCCCAGCTCGATGCAGCGCAGGTCGATATGCCGGCCGGCGAGCCGCAGGCGCAGCATTTCCAGCAGCTGGTCGAGCTGGTACTCGGTCGGCGCGAACTGGGTGATGACGTTTTCGTCGTGCTCGAAGCGGGCATCGGTGCCACGCAGGTCGTAGCGGTTGCCTAGATCCCGGCGCGCCTGGTCGACGGCGTTGGTCAGTTCGTGCTTGTCGACTTCGGAGACAACGTCGAAGGAAGGCATGGCGACTCCGGTGAGCGGGTGGGGCAACGGCTGCCGGCGCGCAGGTACCGGCAGCCGGATCGGGATCAGACGTTGAAGCGGAAGTGCATGACATCGCCCTCGGCGACGATGTAGTCCTTGCCTTCCAGGCGCCAGCGGCCTGCTTCCTTGGCGCCGGCCTCGCCCTTGTAGGCGATGTAATCGTCGTAGGCGATGACTTCGGCGCGGATGAAGCCGCGCTCGAAATCGGTATGGATGACGCCAGCCGCCTGCGGGCCGGTGGCGCCGACCTTGACCGTCCAGGCGCGCACTTCCTGCACGCCGGCGGTGAAGTAGGTCTGCAGGCCGAGCAGGTTGTAGGCGCTGCGGATCACCCGGTTCAGGCCCGGTTCCTCCAGCCCCAGCGAGTCGAGGAAGTCCTTCTTGTCGGCCTCGTCGAGCTGAGCGATCTCGGCCTCGATCTGGGCGCAGACCACCACCACCTGCGCGCCTTCCTTGGCCGCCAGCGCCTGCACGCGCGCGACGTACTCGTTGCCGCCCAGGCCGGCTTCATCGACGTTGGCGATGTACAGGCCCGGCTTGGCGGTGATCAGCTGCAGCTCCTTGACGATCGCACGCTCGTCGGCGTCCAGACTCATGCCGCGCACCGCTTCGGCGTTGTTCAGGTGCGCCTGCACGCGGCTCAGGCAGGCGCTGCGGGCGATCGCCTCGGCATTGCCGCTCTTGGCCAGCTTGTTCGAGCGCTCCAGCGCCTTGGTCACGCGCTCGAGATCGGCCAGCGCCAGTTCGGTGCCGATCANNCGATGTCGCGGATCGGGTCGACGTGGTCCATCACGTGGATCACGTCGTCGTTCTTGAAGCAGCGCACCACGTGGGCGATCGCGTCGGTATCGCGGATGTGGGACAGGAAGGCGTTGCCCTTGCCCTTGCCTTCGGCGGCACCTTCGACGAGGCCGGCGATGTCGACGAATTCGACGGTCGCCGGCAGGATCTTCTGCGGCTTGACGATCTTGGCCAGCGCCTCGAGGCGCGGGTCCGGCACGCCGACCACGCCGACGTTCGGGTCAATGGTGCAGAACGGATAGTTCTCGGCGGCGATCTGCG
>FRDC01004499.1_pt1 | contig 10830 bp, 12 predicted proteins | sample 1106171 | NCBI WGS metagenome assembly FRDC01 (sample SAMEA3930566, study PRJEB13176) | freshwater metagenome | biome: Drinking water system; feature: drinking water; material: water | place: Singapore | collected 2014-12-20
CAGGTGGCGATGTTCCAGGCGGGCGAGGTCGATTATCTGGTCGCCACCGATGCGATCGGCATGGGCCTCAATATGGATGTTGCCCATGTCGCCTTTGCCAGCCTGCGCAAGTTCGACGGCCAGCGCCAGCGGCGGCTGACGGTGGCCGAAATGGCCCAGATCGCCGGTCGCGCCGGGCGCCACCAGCGCGACGGCACGTTTGGCGCGCTGCACGAGGATGGCCCGGGTGCCTTTACCCCCGAAGAAATACTGGCGATCGAACAGCACCGGTTCGATCCGCTGCAGACGCTTTACTGGCGCGACGGGGCGCCGCGGTTCGACAGCATCGACACGCTGATCGCCGAGCTGGAAGCGAGGCCCGAGGCGACGGTGTTGCGCGCCGCGCCTGAGGCAACCGACCTTGCCGTGCTCAAGCGGCTGGCCGAGGAGGACTGGGTGCGCGCGAGGGCGCGCGGCGCGAATATGGTGGCGCGGCTGTGGGCGGCGTGCGGCCTTCCGGATTTCCGCAAGCTTGGCATCGATCCGCATGCCCGCTTCGTGTCGCGGCTGTTCCGGCATCTGAGCGAAGGCAATGGCCATTTGCCGGCGGACAGCTTTGCCGCCGAAATCGCCCGGCTCGACAATGTGGCCGGCGATGTCGAGACGATTGCCGGGCGCATCGCGGCGGCGCGCAGCTGGGCTTATATTGCCCACCGCGAGGACTGGCTGGCGGACCCGGCGCATTGGGCGGCGCGCACCCGCGCGCTCGAAGAACGGCTGTCGGACGCGCTGCACGACCGGCTGCGCCAGCGCTTCGTCGATACCCGCACCACCTTGCTGCTGCGCCAGATCGGCGCCGGATCCGGCGCGCTGCCGGTGGCGATTGATGCCGACGGCATGGTAACCATTGAGGAGCATGCGCTCGGCCGGCTCGACGGGTTCCGGTTCGAGGTCGCAGCGGATGCGCGCGCGGCCGACAAACGGCTGTTGCTGGCGGCGGCGGAAAGGCAGCTGGCGGGCGAACGCGCGCGGCGCGGAGAAGCGCTGGCCAGCTGTGCGGACAGCGCGCTGTCGTTGCGTGCCGAGCCGGGTGCGGTGCCCATGTTCATCTGGAACGGCGCGACCGTGGCGCGGCTTGGTCCCGGTGCCACGCTGATCCGCCCGCGCCTTATCCTTGATCGCGCGCTCGACTGCCTGGACCGGCCGTTGCGGGCCCGTGTCCAGACCCGGCTGGAGGACTGGCGCGACGCGCAGATTGCACGCCACACGCCGGCGCTGGTGCGACTCGCGGCGCTGATGGCGGATCGCGCCGCGCCGGCGCCGCTGCGGGTGGTGGCGGCCGCGCTCGATGCCGGGGCGGGAATCGCGGCCCGTGCGCCGCTGGCCGACAGTGTCGATGCGCTGGCCCTCGCCGATCGCCAGCGGTTGCGCGGCGCTGGGGTGACGATCGGCGCGCTCGACTTGTTCGCCCCCGGAATGCTGAAAGCGGCTGCGGCGCGCTGGCGAGCCGCGCTGCTGGCGGCGCGGCATGACCGGCACGTGGCACCCGCACCGCCTCCGGCCGCTACGGTTGTCGCACGCGGCCAGCCGCCGGGATCGCCCTGGCGCGACATTGGCCGGCAATCGGTGCGCATCGATCTGGTCGAGCGGGTCGCGCGCGCGGCGCATGATGGGCGGCGCGGCAAGGCGCATTTCACGCCCGATCCGGCGCTGGCGACCTCGATCGGCATGGCGCCGGAAACGCTGGCGCGCCTGCTTGGCCAGCTCGGTTTCGTGCCCGCCCCGCCGGAAGGGGAGCAGCCGCGCTGGCGCTGGCGCGGCCGCCCCGCGCGGATTGCACAGGCAGCCGTGCAGCCGCCGCGTGGCGCCTTTGCCGGACTTGCCGATCTGGTTGCCGGCAGTGGTTGAGACGATGCGACTCGACAAATTCCTGTGGTTCGCCCGGTTCGCCCGCACGCGCAGCCTGGCGCAGCAGCTGGTTGCCGACGGCCAGGTGCGGCTTGACGGGCGCCGGGCAGAGCGTGCCGCGCTGCCGGTGCGGGTCGGCTCGGTCATTGTGCTGGTGCAGGGCGGCCAGGTGCGCGCGCTGCAGGTCGCGGCACTGCCGGTGCGGCGCGGGCCGGCGCCGGAAGCCGCGACGCTCTACACCATTGTCGGCGGGATTGACGGCCACGCAGCCCCGCAATAGCAGAAGGACAAACGCCTTCTGGGGGAATAGTTCATGACCTATGTCGTCACCGACGCCTGCATTCGCTGCAAGTATATGGATTGCGTCGAAGTCTGCCCGGCCGATTGCTTTTACGAGGGCGAGAACATGCTGGTGATCAACCCCAGCGAATGCATCGATTGCGGCGTGTGCGAACCCGAATGCCCGGCCGAGGCGATTCTGCCCGATACCGAAAGCGGGCTGGAAAAGTGGCTGGAACTGAACGCCAGCTACTCGGCCAGCTGGCCCAACGTCACCCGCAAGCGCGATGCCCCCGCCGATGCCGACGAGCACAAGGGCGAGGACGGCAAGTTCGACAAATATTTCTCGGCGAATCCCGGCCAGGGCGATTGACCCTGCGGCATAGCGGCAACGGCGCGGCGCGCCCCGTTATGGGGCGGCGCTAGGACGTTTCCCTGCGTAAACATACGCAATGCTTTTGGTCGCAAATGCGACTTAAGGGTGGAAATTTTATTACGAGCATGTTAAGTGCCCTATGTCGGAAGGGCGCGACCATGGCGCCTTCCGCGTGGAGACACACAGGCACAATCCCCCTCGTCGCGCCGGCTTTCCGTCCAACGGATTGTTCGCGTTGACGCACATGGGGATCCCAGATCACGGAAAGGCTTATCGGAATGGCTGCCAAGGCGCTGTCCTTCGACGTCGGTGACTATGTTGTATATCCCAAGCACGGCGTCGGCCGTGTCGTAGAGCTTCAGCGCCAGGAAATCGCCGGCATGCAGCTTGAACTCTACGTGCTGCGCTTCGAGAAAGAGCGGATGACGCTGCGTGTGCCCACCAACAAGGCCGAAAGCGTCGGCATGCGCAAGCTGTCGTCCGACAAGACGCTGAAGGAAGCGCTCGAAACCCTCACCGGAAAGCCCAAGGTCAAGCGCACCATGTGGTCGCGCCGCGCCCAGGAATATGAAGCGAAGATCAATTCGGGCGACCTGGTGTCGATCGCCGAAGTGGTGCGTGATCTGTTCCGCGCGGAGGATCAGCCCGAGCAGAGCTATTCCGAGCGCCAGATTTTCGAAGCCGCTGCCAGCCGGCTCGCGCGTGAACTGGCTGCGATGGAACAGACCGACGAGCCGAGCGCCCAGCAGAAAATCCTGGAGATTCTGCGCAAGGCTGCGGCGATCCACAACCGCGACAAGGAAGCCGTTCCCGCCTGAGCCAGGCTGGTGAACCCAAAGATTGGGGTCGCGGCGCAGGTCGCGGCCCCTTTTCCTTGCTCAAGCCTTGGTGTAGTATTGATATATAACGGCTTGGGAGAGACGGAATGCGCGGCATGATTCTGGTGGCGGGAGCATCTCTGGCAATCATCGCGGCGGCCGGCAGCGGCGCGCTTGGCCAGTCAGCCACAAGCCGCAACTTTGCCGTGGCGGGCTTCACTGCGGTTGAACTGGCCGGATCGGACGATGTCGAAGTGCGCGTTGGCCCGGCCTTTTCGGTGCGCGCCGAAGGGCCGGCTGCAGTGCTTGACCGGTTGATCATCGAGCGGCGGGGCGAAGCGTTGTGGGTCTCGCGCGAGCCGGGCCGGTGGAGCTGGTCTGGTCAGGGCGCGCGGGTATTCGTCACCATGCCGCGCATCGCCGCGGCGAAGCTCAGCGGCTCGGGAAATCTGAACGTCGATCGCGTATCGGGCCCTCAATTCGCGGTTGCCAGCAAAGGTTCCGGCAATCTCCGCATCGGCGCGCTGGCGGTCGATCGCGCCGAATTTGCCGCCGTCGGCTCGGGCGTGGTGCGCGCCGCCGGCACCGCCGGGGAAATCAACGTCGCGCTCAAGGGCTCGGGCGATGTCGATCTTGGCGGTTTGGTCGCGCGCAGCGGGCAGATCGCACTGTCAGGCTCGGGCAATGTCCGCGCGCGCGTGAACGGGCCTGCGCAGGTCGCGCTCTCCGGTTCGGGCGATGTCGATCTCGGCCCCGGCGCCCGCTGCCAGGTGGTGAAGGCCGGCTCCGGCGAGGTGCGTTGCGGCAAATAGCTTGCGTTGAGCCTGCGCGCGCGCAACTCTGTAGTAATGCGTTGGTTGATGCTCCTTGCCGTGCTCCCGGCCCCGATGGCGGTGCCGCCGGCTGCTGGGGCCGAACGGCGCTTTTCGGTCACCAGTTTCGAGCGCATCCGCGTCGAAGGCCCGTTCGAGGTGCGCCTCGACACCGGCAAGCCGCCCTCGGCCAGCGTCGTCGCGGACCAGCGCACGCTCGACCAGATGAGCTTCACGGTCGATGGAACCACGCTCGTCGTGCGCCTGTCGGGCTCCGGTTGGGGAGAGACGCCGCGCCAGCGCCGCACCGCGCCGGTGATCACGCTCACCACGCACGAGCTGCGCTCGGCGCTGGTGCGTGCCGGGGCCCGGCTGACCGTAACCGGCATCGCCGGCCAGCGGGTTGATCTGGCGGTGAATGGCAGCGGCGTGCTGATTGCCGAGCAGGTCCGCGCCGATCAGCTGAACGCCACGGTCATCGGCGCAGGCGGGATGACGCTAAGCGGCACGGCCCAGCGCGCGCAGCTAATGAGCAATGGCGCCGGCACCATCGATGCGGCGAAACTGATCGCCAATGATCTGGTCGTGCGGCAGGATGGCACTGGCGAAACGCTGGGCAGTGCGCGCTTCACGGCCAAGGTCACGACCAACGGGCTGGGCCGGGTCGCGGTGGGCGGCACCCCGGCCTGCACGGTAAAGGCACTGGCCGGCGGCCCGGTGAGCTGCGGCACACCTTAAACCTATATAAGCCCCAGGCCCGCCAGGTCGCTCGCGAGCGACGGCGGCAATGCATCATCGCCATCACCATTGCTCAAATCGGCCGGGGCGTCGGCCGCTTCGAGATAGCGCCAACCCTGATGCGCGCGCTTGGGGCGCGGCGCCACGCGCACTGTCGGCACCCCAAGCAGGATCGCCGTGCGCCCTTCGCCGGCATCGCCAAAGCCCAGGATCGGTGAGCGCGCGACCAGCTGATGCTTCAGGATCCAGAACAGCGAGCCCAGCCCGGCAATCTCGGCATGGCGCTTGGGCAGATAACGCGTGGTAAGCGCAAGCGTGCCGATCTCCGCGCGCCGCGTCAGGCTGGTGATCAGGTGATCAAGGCTTTCGGCGCCGAACGCGACCTTGGTCAGGTGCAGCACCTCAGCCCACCAGCCCGCTGGCCGCCGCAAGCCCCAGGAAGATGAAGAAGCCCATAGAATCGGTGGTCATCGTCACGAAAATTGACGAAGCGACGGCGGGGTCCGCGCCGGTGCGCTCCAGCGCGATCGGCACCGCCACCCCGGCGAGGCCCGCGACGATGATGTTGGTGAGCATCGCAGCGGCAATCACCGCGCCCAGATGCGGGTTCTGGAACACCAGCATCACGCCGACGCCGATGATGAGCGCAATCGTGCCGCCGTTCAGCACCGCGACGCGCAGTTCGCGCAAAATGGTGCGCACCGTGTTCGACCGGGTCAGCTGGTTGGTGGCGAGCGCGCGCACGGTGACCGCCATGGTCTGGGTGCCGGCATTGCCGCCGACGCCGGCGACGATCGGCATCAGCGTTGCCAGCGCCACGAACTTGGCGATCGTTCCTTCGAACAGCGCGATGATCGACGAAGCGAGCAGCGCGGTGAACAGGTTCGACACCAGCCAGCGCACGCGCGCGCGATAGCTGTCCAGCACCGGCTCGTTGATGTCGCCATCGCCCGCACCCGACAGGCGCAGAATGTCCTCACCCGCTTCCTGGCTGATGATGTGGACGATGTCGTCCACGGTGATCATCCCCACCAGCCGCCCGCTGCCATCGACTACCGCCGCCGAGATCAGCGCATATTTCTGGAAGCGCAGCGCGACTTCCTCCTGGTCCATATCGACCGGGATCAGCGTCTGCTCGCGCCGCATCACGTCGCCGACCGACACGATGCGGGGCGTGCGCATGATCCAGCTGAGGTGGCAGGCACCGATCGGCTTGTGCTGCGGATCGACGACGAACACTTCCCAGAAATCGGTGGTCAGCGCGTCATTGCCGCGCAGATAATCGAGCACGTCGCCCACCGTCCAATGTTCGGGCACCGCGATCAGCTCGCGCTGCATCAGGCGGCCGGCCGATTCCTCGGGGTAGGACAGTGCTTCCTCGATCGCGGCGCGATCATCGGGGTCGAGCGCGCGCAGCACCTCGCGCTGGTCGGCCGCATCCAGATCCTCGATGATGGCGACCGCATCGTCGGTGTCGAGCTCGGCGGCGATGCCGGCCACCTGCTGCGGGTCAAGATCGTCGATCAGCCCTTCGCGGACATAATCGTTCATTTCCGCAAACACATCGCCGTCGAGCTGATCGCCCAGCGCCGTCGCCAGCGCGGCGCGGTTTTCGGCCGGGGTCAGCTCGAACAAGTCAGCGAGGTCCGCCGGGTGGAGCGGCTCGGTGAGGGTGCGGGCGCCCTCGGCATCGCCGCGCTCGACGGCGGCCAGCACCGCGCTCACGAATTCGGGCGTCAGCCGGTCATCCTCGTCCAGCTGGCGCGGTGCTTCGGGTGCGTTCAGATCGCCGCTGCTCATCGCCAACCCTCCCGCAACAATGCCCGCTGCTGCCTCTAGCTGCGCGCGCCGCCAATGCCAATCATTTGCGAAACCCGGCAACGAGGGTTAGGGGCGACGCGAACCACCATATCAGGGAACCCCCCGCATGACCGACTTTACCACGCTGACAATGACGCTGGAGACCGGCGATGTGACGATCCGCCTGCGCCCCGACCTGGCGCCGGGCCATGTCGAGCGCATTGCGACGCTCGCCAATGACGGTTTCTACGACGGTGTGGTGTTCCACCGTGTGATCGACGGCTTCATGGCACAGGGTGGCGATCCCACCGGCACCGGCATGCATGGCTCCAAGCTGCCCAATCTGAAGGCCGAGTTCAGCCGCGAGCCGCATGTGCGCGGCGTGTGCTCGATGGCACGCACCAGCGACCCGAACAGCGCCAACAGCCAGTTCTTCATCTGCTTCGACGATGCCCGTTTCCTCGACGGGCAATATACCGTGTGGGGCGAAGTGACGGCGGGCATGGAGCATGTCGACGCGCTGCCCAAGGGCGAGCCGCCGCGCACCCCGGGCAAGATCGTGCAGGCGCGCGCCGAATAAGCCGCTTTCAGCGCAAGGGCGTCCGGTCCAGCCGGCGCCCGAGCGCGACAAAGCCGGTGATCAGCACCGGTACCAGCGCCACCGACAGCACCACTTTGGTGAGCATCTGGCCGCCCATCAGCGCCAGGATCGGCCGGTCGCCCCAAAAGGCGATGGTGATGAACAGCATCGTGTCGATCACTTGCGACACGACGCTTGCCACCATGCCGCGCAGCCACAGGGCGCGCTGTCCGCCGCCACTGCCCTGCCGCAACCGGTCGAACACGAAGACGTTGAGGGTCTGCGACAGGCCATAGGAGATAAACCCGGCGAGCATCAGCCGAGCAGTGCTGCCGACCACGATCGGGAAGGCGTTGATCGCTGGCGGATACATTGCCGGATCATGCGGCAGTGCGATCACCAGCTTGATCAGCAGTGCCGAAATGAGCAGCGGCACGAAACCCAGCCGCACCAGTCGTGTTGCCATGGCCTGTCCATGCAGCTCGGCAACCGCGCTCGACATCACCACCAGCAGCAGGAACGCGAACACCCCGGCTTCCACCGCCAGCGGCCCCAGCGCGACCTGCTTCACCCCCAGAACGCCGGCAATGCACACCATGCCACCGTAAAAAATCGCATAGACGAACAGCGAAAGCGGGATGGTGGCGGTCGCTGCGGGTGCGGGCGGCGCGGATCGGGCGGAGTCCATGCCTGGTGCTAGCGCGATTTGCCGTGCGCACGCAAATGCCCGGTGCTGGTGCCCGCGCGCGGCGCGTGTATGGTGCCGCGTTGTTGTTGCTAAGGGGGCAGGGCATGAACCGTTTCGTCATCGGCTGCATGGGTATCGCCCTGATCCTGGCGCTGGCCGTGCTGCTGTCGTCCAACCGCCGCGCGATCCGGCTGCGCGTGGTAGGCGCGGCGTTCGCGCTGCAAGCGGCGGTGGCGGTGCTCGTACTGTATGTGCCGGCGGGTCGCGCAGGTGTGCAGGCTGCATCGGAAGGGGTCGTCAAGCTGCTCGACTATTCCAAGGAAGGGTCGAAGATCATCTTCGGCCAGGACCTCGTAGCGTCACCCTATGGCGCGGGTTTCGCGATCAGTGCGCTGCCGGCGGTGGTGTTCTTCGCCGCGCTGATTGCTATCCTCTATTATTTCGGGATCATGCAGCTCATCGTCAAATGGGTCGGTGGCGCAATCCGCCTGGTTACCGGCATTTCGCGCGTCGAATCGCTTGCAGCGGCGGCGAACATCTTTGTCGGCCAGTCCGAATCGCCGCTGGTCGTGCGCCCCTATCTCGCGGCGATGGCCCCGTCGCAGATCTTTACGGTGATGACGGTCGGGCTGGCCGGCGTCGCCGGGACGATCCTGGTGCTTTATTATCAGGTACTGGGTCCGCTGGGTCCGCAACTGCTGCCCTATCTGGTGGCGGCAAGCTTCATGTCGGCGCCCGGCGGCATCCTGATGGCCAAGATCATCATGCCCGACGATCCCGCCAATGCCGGCCGCGATCCGGAAGTCGCCGGGGACATTTCCTTTGGTGAGGAACGCCCGGTCAACATCTTCATGGCGGCGGCCGACGGCGCGCAGACCGGCGTCCGGCTGGCGGTGGCGGTGGCGGCCATGGTGCTGGCGTTCACCGCGCTGGTGGCACTTGCCAATGGCTTGCTGGGCGGCGTCGGCGGGCTGTTCGGCTATCCTGACATCACCTTCCAGAAGGCACTGGGCATGGTGTTCGCGCCGGTCATGTTCCTGCTGGGCGTGCCCTGGGATGAGGCATTGCGCGCCGGCGGGCTGTTTGGCACCAAGATCGTGCTCAACGAGGTGGTCGCGTTCATCCAGCTGGGCGCCGAGTTCAAGACGCTGTCGATGCACAGCATTGCCATTGTCACCTTCTCGCTGTGCGGTTTTGCCAATTTCCTGTCGATCGCGATCCAGATTGCCGTCACCGGCGGCCTTGCGCCCAATCAACGTCCGGTGATCGCCAAGTTCGGCCTGCGCGCGCTGGCGGCGGGTAGCCTGTCGAACCTGATGTCGGCGGCCCTTGCCGGGCTGTTGCTGCCATGAGCAGCGGCGCCGGGCCGGAGCACCGGCTGGAGCGGCTGATCTTCTTTTCCGATGCGGTCTTTGCGATTGCGATCACCCTGCTCGTCATCGAACTTCATGTGCCGCATGTTGAAGCGGGTGCGAGCGACATCGCCTTCATCAACGCGCTGTTGCGGATGATTCCCAACTTCATGGGGTTTATCGTCAGCTTCTTCGTGATCGGCGCGTTCTGGGCCGGGCATCACCGGGCGTTTTCGTGCGCGGCACACTGGTCGGACGGGCTGATGGGGCCCAACATCTTGATGCTGTTCACCATCGCGGCGATGCCGTTCTTCACCGCCTATGCCAGCGCCTATAATGGCGAGCGGGTGCCGACGGTGGCTTATTGCAGCTGGCTGTTCTTCACGGCCCTGTGCAACCTGCGATTGCAGCGACTGGCGACCGCCGTGCCGGTGGTGGATGCTGCCATTCCCGCAGCGCGCCTGATGGCGGTGCGCCAGCGCGGTTTGTCGACCGTGTTTGGCGCACTCACCGGGCTGGTGCTGGCACTGTTCGCTCCCTATCCGATTCTTGGCCAGGTCGCGCTGATGACCATCCCGCTTTGGCGGGTGGCGCTAGGTCGGTTGGGTGCACAAAAAACCGCTTGAAGCTGACCCTGCGTCAACCGCTACACCCTGCGGCATGACGACGATCGACATTGCCGAGGTGGCACGCGCCACCGGCCTCACGGCCCGGGCCTTGCGCTTTTACGAGGCGCGCGGGCTGGTGCGGCCCTTGCGGACCGGCTCGGGCCGGCGCGTCTATGGCGCGGGGGAACTGGAACGGCTCCACCAGTTGATCGCGCTGAAACGCGCTGGACTAAGCCTTGCCCAGATCAAGGGCCTGTTCGACCGCCGGCCAATCGATCTGGCCGCGCTGCTGCGGCTTCAGCTTGAGGCAGTCGATGCCCAGGCCGACGCGCTGGCGGCGCGGCGCGCGATCCTCGCCACGACCTTGTCCCGCATCGATCGCGGCGAACCGATCGATGCCGCGACCTTCTGTTCGCTGATCCGCCATGGAGATGGAATGATGAGTGAAGAAGCAAAAGCGTGGCAAGCGGTAACCGACCGCTACATGTCATCTGAAGCCAAGGCCGATTTTGCCCGAACCTTGCCCGCAATGGGTGATGTCTTCGATGCGGAAGCGACCGGCGCCAAGTGGAAAGATTTGGGCAGCCGGATCAAGGCTGCGCTGCCGATGGACCAGACAAGCCCGGCGGCGCTGGCCTTTGTCCGCGAATGGTTTGCGCTGCTTGCCCCGTTCACGGCCGTCGCCACCCCGGCAATGTGGGAAGGTGGCCGCCAAATGTATGCCAAGATGGATGAATGGCAGGGCGAGGCCGATCCCGGCTTCGACCTGCAGGTCTGGCAATTCATCCAGTCGGCAACCGCTGCGGCGCGGGCCGCCGGCCATGATGTCGGCCCCATGCCAAGTTTCGTAAAGCCGTGATTGACCGGCCCTGCCGGTGCATCGTGCATTGGC
>FRDC01000171.1_pt2 | contig 10824 bp, 9 predicted proteins | sample 1106171 | NCBI WGS metagenome assembly FRDC01 (sample SAMEA3930566, study PRJEB13176) | freshwater metagenome | biome: Drinking water system; feature: drinking water; material: water | place: Singapore | collected 2014-12-20
TTTTTTAATAACAATTTCATTAAGATTATTAGTAAGATTTAATTTAGGAGCATATGAATTATTATGTTCAAATGTTAAGTTAAAAACTGGCGATAAATTACCATTTTCATTAATAAATGTAATTTTTATAAGGATATCATCATTTGAATTTTTAGATATAATTTTATCTATAGATAAATTATGAACCTTATTTTGCTTATAAGTACAATACTCTGTTAGATAAGATAAGTTATTACATAGTGTATCAGGATAACAATTTTCTAAATAATCTCGTTTGTTAAAATCAAAAGTAAATCTCATATAACAAAATCTAAAATAAGATTCGTCATTTTGATAGTCACAAGAAAGAATCATATTTTCATATATGATTATTTTTGCATTAGTTGAAATTTCTTCAAAATAGTTTAACTCAGTTAAAGTATATTCTTCATAAAAATGATTTATATTTTTATGTTTAGTTGATGTTCTAAGAATACAGTAACCATCATTATTTATAAGCAAATAGTAATCAAAATTAAATAAACTTAAAAATCCTGATACAGATCTTAATTGATAAATATTAATAATTTCTAAATCTTCAATATAATTTTTATTTCTTTTAGTTTTAATAATATTTTTAAATCTATCATCACCTAACGGACTCTTTCCTATTTTACGTTCTGTTAACTCGAAACCATCTTGTATTACTTGCATAATAATTTCCTTTATTAATTTGTAACATTATTTAAATATATCATACATAACAATATTATTATATTAATAATATAAATTGTAGAATATAGTATTTTTATTTTAATTAAATTATTATTATCACAATAGTCTAATATATTATAATCTTGATATTTGTAAACAAAATAACAATACATGAAAATATTTAGTCCAACTAAAAAGATCATGTAATCGATATAAATAATTCTGATAGAAAAATAGAAACTAATTACAGAAATAACAACAGATAAGATGTTTAAAATAAATAGAATATTAAATGTTTTATTTAATTGTGAATTTAAGATATGCATTTTTTATATTCCTTTTATTAGATAAATAGTAACTAACTCCATATTAAGTATATATTATTATAAATGTTTTAAAAAATAGTTTTTACTAGAGGAGATTTTATCTCCTCTAGTAAAATATTCTATTTAAGGTTGCTTAACAGTTAAATACGATATACCTAATTGTAGGTCTCCGGATATAGTTCTTTTAATAAACTTAATTTTAACAGAACTATATAAATCTACAGTTACACCTACATTTATATCTTCATCCCAACTAGCTATAGGTAACGTAGTTTCAAAACTCTTATACACAACTGTAATGTGTGTAGGAGTAGGAACATTTAATTCTATATCTCTATCAAACAATGGCCTTATGTTACTATATAGTCTAGTTTTCCATTCATTGAAATCACTTATACCTGAGGATATATTAACAACTTGTGGTGCTGTTTTAGTAGCATGTAGTTCTATACCATATGCTGGTAAACTATCGTTACTAACATGATTAACAGTCCAAGGTGTTAATAGGTTATTAGGTTCACCATATAAAGTAATATCAAATAACTGAACATGTGTATATGGTTGGAATACACCAGACACATCTCTTAGATTAATACTAACTGATTTTCTTTGTAATACACCATAAGCTTTAGGATTAAATGCTCCTGTATTAGCATCAAATATCACATGAGGTGTTACATTAAATATAACATTCCTATCTAAATTATACAGCCACCATTCCATCGTATAACCATTATTAACATCCACCCATACAGGATAACCAAATAGTTTAACAGTATAGCTATTATTAGCATTTACTGTTCTTATAGTATATGGTTCTGTTACATAATGACTATCTGTCGTTATACCTACTATAGCACTTTCATCTTCACTAAGTAAGTATCTTAATACTAAAGGTATTTCTTGTCCTATAATACTAGATGTATATTCATCTAAACCAAATAAACTAAACTTAGTGCCATTAGCAGGAAAATCTTTAGTAGATCCATCAGTATAATGAACTGTTCCTATAACGTTTAAAGCATTAAGAGGTACATTAATAGGAAATTCTATTAGGTGATCTAATGTAGGTGATAAGAAAGGTGATTTTAAACTAATATGACTTACATATTTAGCAGAGTCATCTAACGATCTTATAAAAGAAGTTTCTGTTACTAGCAACTGTCTTTGTGACACAACGTGTCCTTCATCACTATAAGCAACTAATGTTAATATTTCATTATCAACTAAATCCTCTATAGTAGAACATGGTCTAGGTGACTTAGTGGCTATATTTGTTATATTATTTATTCTAGCCATTTCTAATGGTATACTATCGGACAAAAATGTTCCATTGTTATCATATAACCTACTTATGACATTACTATCAGCAACAGGTCCTTTAAATATTTTATAATATTCAGACATACTACCATTTATATACAATCTTTGGTCTACTGTAAGTTTAAATGGTGTGACAGTTTTATCTATATAAACTCTATATGTATCAGCTGGAGTTCCAGGTCCTACTCCAAATAACACATCATTTTCACTAAAACCAAAACTCATATTGGCTGGTCTTATTTCTCTTAAAGTTGGTATGAGTGTGATAGGATCTAATGATTCTACTATATATGCGGTATAGTTACTAGAATCCATTACGTAATCTGAAATCTTTGGAACAAATTTTCTTAAACCAGCTTCACCTAAATAAATTTCATGTAAACCCCACCAACTCCATCTTCCTTCTGGATCGTAAATGGGTGAATGACCATCATTTCCTGTAACTGGAGGAATAGGATTTGTCATATTTATAATCTCCTTTATGCACTTATTGAAACAAATGGAGATAATTCTATTAAATTATTCCCATAAAGTTTAACCACTTTCATTAAAAAATTATATTTATATACATCTAGACTAACCATAGAACCACTTATATTAGGATGTATGAGAACATATCTATTATCTATATTGTTTATTGGATTTATAGGATCAAATTTCAATATAGGTTCAAATTCAGAACATATTTCTATTATTTTATTATCGGATAAATTTTCCATAAATATACTTTCATCTACAACTAAAGTAGAATTTAATAATTCATTTAATATTCTACTGAAGAAAGGACTATATAAAGCATATCTTTCACTTATAGAGCTAACAGCATTACGTTCTGGTTGTGGTAACTTAATAGTTAGATAATCAGATATTTTATTGTCTATAACAATACTTTTATCTCTTAAAGAATATGTATTTTCATTTGTTAGTCCTTTTAGTGGAACTACTATATCTTTAATCTGATAAGGTAAACCATTTATAGGATTACTAACACTTATACCATCATGTTCTTCTGAAAATAAAACATCATCTCTATGTCTTAATTTACCATCTATGGTTATACGCAAAACTTTATCGTCTCTTATGTCGAATCTATTATTATTAGATAAGAAACCATGTTGTATAAATCCATAATCTTCTATAGGATCTAGTTCTAAATCACTAGTGCAGAAACCTGTAAATCTAACATGTATGTGTTGTGCATTAGATAAAGATGGTTGTACAAGATGTTTTTTATTTATTATATAAACTTTAGGAAAATCTATAATATAATCTAAACCTCTTATAAGAGACTTACCATTTAAGAATATATCTAATTCACCTAAAGGAATAGGCAAAGGATATTCTAAATCTCCATCACCTAAATCTCTATCAGCCATTTCGGATAAAGTAAAGAAGAAAGTGCCTGATAGATTATCTAACTCTATATCATAAGCTAAAAAGTCACCATCATTTCTTATCATCAAGTAATAACTACTATCACTACCTATATATGATAGTACATTATCAGTTACTGTATATTCATTACTATCGGTTATATCTTCCCATATGTTATCTAAATTATCTTCTTCATTAAAATGACATTTATATACTCTATAATTATCATAACTAGGTACAGATAAATTATCAATTCCATAAACAACATTAGGTTTATAAGAACCTTTACCAGATATAACTTCTACTAATCTAGTATTATTATCCACAGCGACATAATCACTTCCTGTATCGTGATAATAATAACCTAATAAGTTACCGTTACTATCATATTCATATACAGTACTTCTTGTTTGTAAATTAATATTTAAAGTAGTTATCTGACTATCACCTTGTGATAAAGTTTTATTAGGTGTGTTTCCAACTATTCTAGAAATAGCATTATAACCTAAAGCATTTTGAACTGATAATAAATCAACATCATGATAATCTAATCTCATTACTTTACAATAAGCACTATTTTCTAAATTATCAGCTTTCCATTCATCTACATTAGAGTTGGTACCAACCATAGCTTGTAATGCTAAATCGTCATTAAGTTTATACAATTCAAATATTCTATTATTATCAAATACTAAAGGTCTATAATAACCAGCATCTCTTATAGCTACTCTTACTTTATAGTTTTGAAAATTACTAGGATGCGATGGTATTATCATTTTTATCTTTTCAGCTAAAAATGTAAAATAATCTACAGGTATACTATAATCTCTATGAGTAACCATACGGTGAGCATCCACAGAGTTACGGTGGTAATAACATCCCTCATATCTGTTAGTAAAACTATAACCAAATATATGAATATCTACATCATTTTGGTAATCTATAGTATCATTTAACCCATCATTATAGTGTAGTAAGTATTTATATTTATTATCTAAGGTACTATGAAAAGACTCTAAATCTTTAACTGTGAAAGTAACTACTCTTTTTATAGAGCTATCGTAAATAAATTCTACAACATCACCAACATGCATAGTGAAGTTATCTAGCATATCCACAGTCATACCGTTTCTATAACAAAAAACAAAACCAGTTAAATTGTTATAGGTATTATATAAATTAATAAAATCTGTTATTTCACCAGTATTTAAAATAACTTTACCTTCATAATGGATAAATTCATCTGGAGAATTACTTCTACTAGACTGAAAATATGCATTAGAATATAATCTTAGGTAAAATTGATCATTATAGTAATCTACATTAATTTTATTATTTTCTTCTATAGCTATAATAAGATCTTTTTCAGCTGTTAACATATAATAACATTTGAACTTAGGTAACTCTACACCATAAACGTTATATATATTAACTATCAAATTTAATGAGTTAATAGAATCACTAAACTTAACCCATTCTTCTATTTTCCATATAGGTGATTTAGGTATAAGTCCTATAGTTTCTGGATTTATTTGACCTATTTGAAATATATGATATTTTACACCTATAGTAGGAGTTTTTAATTCTCTATTTAATATTTTAAATCTATTTAACACACCTAATCTATTTGTTATTCTTTTAGGTGTAAAAACTAGACTATTATCTTGCTTTGGATTACACCATATATTCTTATATGCATAATCTATTAAATATTTGAACATTCTATTTTAACCTATTTTAAACACTACGATCTAAAATAATCTTTTTCCATTATCAGTAGATACTAGATTATCACTAATAAGACTTATATAATTTTTAGTGAATTCTTCACCAGCTCCTCTTTTACTTAAATTTTCACAGAAATTAGATAAAGTACTTTTCTTATAAGTTCTATCTGTAAGAGCTGTGTATACTATAGCTATCCAAGTTGGCGGATGTTCTAATGCTACTGAAATATTTTCTTTAGCATTAGTACCATACCAACTACTAGAAATTATGGTTAATAACATGGCTAAGTTAAACTTCTCAAGTCTAACATTATCTATTAATTTAACTATTGTTTTACAGTAATCATCTAAATTATCAAGTCGTTCTATTTTGTCTAAAAGAGAAAATAGATTATTAACTGGTATATTAGTTATCTTTGCAGCATTTTTAACCATTAACATTTTTTGATCTTCAGTAAGAGTAGAATTGTCAAAGAATAAAGATTGATAATAAAATGATGTTATGGCTGAGATTATAGATTTTTGATTAAAATCCAAATTTAATGTCTTAGATATAGTTTCAGATATCCAAACTGTGAATACAGTACTAGCAAATGAAAACAAATTACGTAAAACAGACGGGTTATCATTAACCCATATTAAATTTAAGACAGTCCTACTCTTACAAAAATTATATTCAGATAAATTTCTAATATTATTTTCTATATTCTCTGATGTAGTATCTTTTTTAACATAAGGTCTAAGATCAGTGCATAAATAATTTTCATTTTGATAACTTAATAATAAAGGATGTGAAAATATTTCTATATTACTTTCACTAACATTGTTTCCTAATATAAAAAAAGGTTTGTAAGTTTTATTATTATCTAAATTTAAACTTACTCTATTTATACCGTCTTTTATAATAGCTTCTTTTATATTTTTTTCTGTTTTTCTTATAGAAGAAGAATACATTTTACCAACAGTAGTTTGGTAAGCGTCTTTATATATTGTCAATTTTAACTCCTAAGATATAAATTTATAAGGATTAACCATGATTCCACAACTCGTTAATGGCGCTCCTCTAGTGCTTGAGTACGGTACACAAGATCTGAGTACTTTACCAGTTCCTAGAGAAGAAATCGCCATACCACAGCATTTACCAAAGTTCTTCTTTTTTGCATCTCAAGGTACAGAAACAGAACAACTCATGACAGGTGCTGAATTATTAAGAACATATGGATCTGATAGTTTTGATATAAGAAGTAAATTCTTTAATCATCAGACTTTATATGCATTAGCAGCCATAGGTAACGGTAACGCTATTATGGCTAAAAGAATTGTACCAGATGACGCAGGTCCTGAATCTAATATTACATTATGGATGGATGTGCTTAATACAACCGTAGATACTTATCAACGTAATTCTGATGGTAGCATAGCTACCGATGTAGGAGGTGATCCTATTCTAGACGCAACCACTGACGGATATAAAGTTAAATTTGTTGTAACTAACTATAACACTGTCAATACATTAACAAGTGGTTTCGGGCAAGCTGTTCAAACAGCAGGAGATCAAACAGATGGTACTAATACATCTATTAGATATCCTATTATGCAATTAAAAGTATCTTCGAAAGGTGCTAATGGTAATTTAGTAGGATTTAGGTTATCAGCCCCTACTACTAAAACTGTTAATGCAATGCCTACTAAGATGATGGAAAAGTATAAAGCTTATCCATATTCTTTTAGTGTTATTAAGAAACCTAATGCACAATCTTCACCTAATGTTGTTGAAACTTTATTTGGAGAACAGGGTATAGTAGGAACTTTTAAAGAAGATGTTATTGACCCTATTACAGATAAAGAACTTTACTTAGGCGATATTCTTTTAGATAGTTATAGAAATCTTCAAGATACTAGATACCCTGTACTATATGGTGATTTTGGTGAATTATATATTTATAAAGATAATATCGATACTTTATTAGGAATGTTCCATACAAAAGAAATTCCTTTTATCGATAGTTCTTTTTATGATTTTACTGATTCTGTAGATGATGTACATTTATTTAATTTTATAAGTGGTGTTACTTCTAGCGGTGTTCCTTATCATAGTTTTGTATTTGCAGAAGCTAATAACTCTGTTAGACTTACCCCACTAACTAATATATATGCTGCTGGTGGTTCTGATGGAACTATGACTAATGAAACATTTGCAGCTGCTGTATCTAACTATATGGATAGATATCTAGATCCTAATGATGAAATAATGGATTTAGCTAAACATGTAGAATCTATTATCTATGATAGTGGATTTCCATTAGAAACTAAAAAGAAATTATGTAACTTTATAGCTCTAAGAAAAGATACTTTTGTTATACTTAGTACGCATACTGCTGGCGCACCTCAACTAACAGCTTCTGAAGAATACTCATTGGGTATTTCTTTGAGAACACAATTGAGGCTAACACCAGAATCAGATTACTTCGGTACTCAGGTAATGCGTGGTATGGTTATGGGTGTATCTGGTAAAGTTAGAAATTCTAAATGGAAAGAACCTACGTCTTTAGCATATGAAGTATTAAATATGTCTGCTAAATACATGGGTGCTTCTAATGGTAAATGGAAGAATGGTGCTAATTTTGATGGTGCTCCTGGTAATGGTGTAAACACCATGTATGATTTGAATCTAAAATGGGTATCTAATGCAGTAAGAAATAGATACTGGGATGTAGGTTTGAATTATGCGTTAAGATTCGATCATCAAAATTACTTTATTCCTGCTTTAAAAACCGTATACGACGATGATACTTCTGTATTGAATAGTTATCTAACAGCTATGGCTATTTGTTATCTTAACAAAGTTGGTCATGCAGCATGGAGACAATTTAGCGGTTCTGTGTTATCAGGTCCTCAACTTGTAGACAGAGTTAATGAATTTGTTAATGATAGAGTTAAAGATAAGTTTGATGGTAGATTTATCATTATACCGAAAGCTACTATAACTGATATGGATGAGATCAGAGGATTCAGTTGGACTCTTCCTATAGTGATAGGTTCTCCTAACATGAGAACCGTTATGACCACTTATGTTCAAGCTAAACGTATACAAGACGTTCAAGTAGAACAACCATAATAGGAGAAAATTAAATGTCACGTTTAGCAGACACAATGTTAGGTCAAAAAGCATACGCTAGATCATCGAATCAACCTATGCTTGATTTAAATTTAGGTGGTCAGTTTGGTTATGCTCCTAATATTTCTCAATTCTATAGTAATGCTGCTTACGTTAGGAAAAATCTTTTTCCTATAGTTTTAGAAGCGCCTAGGTTCTTTCAACTTATGCCTGATCCGCAAAAATGGGTACAGTCTCTTAAGGTATTGATTGAAAATAGAAGTATTACTATTGAAGGTTTGAACTCAACTCTTAAACCTGATTTTGATGATCATCAAGTTGGTGGAGCTGGTGAAATACAACAAGAAGTAGTAGATATGAAGCGTGAAAGATCTGCTCCTGTTCATACATTTATTGAAATCTATGGTAGACCTATAACTACGTTTATACAATACTGGTTACAATACGGTATGATGGACCCAGATACTAAGTTTGCTTTAGTAGGTACATTATCTGGTCAAAAACCTGAAGATATGTTACCTGATTGGTTTACAGCTACTATTCTTTATATAGAGCCAGATCCTATGTTTAAGAAAGTTGTACAATCTTGGGTATGTACTAATATGATGCCTATGGAAGGAGTTGAATCAATCGGTAAGAAAGATCCAACATCACCTTCTGAGATATTAAAAATATCTATGCCATTTACCGCTATTACACAATCCGGTGCAGGTGTTAATGCATTTGCTCAGAAGATAATGGATGGTATACAAATCACTAATGCTAATCCATATGAAAGACCTGCTTTCATACAAAATATTTCTTCTGATTTACAAGCTATTAAAGAAGGATATAGTGATAGTATTAGAGCTGTTAGCCAAAATGCTGTTAATGGTATATAATAAGTAAAAAAAAATAACTACTAGTATACTACAGAGTCTATAGACTCTGTAGTATACTATATCAATTTCTAACATGATAGAATCTATGAGTACCTATTTGTGCTACAAATCTTTCATTAGTGGCCCATCTTGGTTTAGGATCTATCTTAGGATTATAAAAATGAGTTGCTTTCTTAGGCAGTGCTTTTTTATGTTTCCCTAAAATAACATTTCTAGCTAGTTGTTTAGACTCACTCCAAGCTTTTTTATTTCCTGGCTGATTATGAGAGTTTACTATTTTCAAATAGTGAGCATTATCTCTTTTATTTCCTTTAACCCAACCAAAAGCACCTTTCCTGTAAACTTCTTTACAGATATTATTTTGGTCATAATTGGATCTCGCCATGGTTACTTCAGCTATTGTGGTTCTAGCTGTGATAGGTTCACTACGTGCTTCGAAATAAATTGTTAAACTAAGGCAAAGAGCGGCTGTTTCTAATACCATTCTTTTCCTCCTATTCTAATTAAAAGACATCCTTTTATTATTATTTTTTATTAAATAAAAGGGGCTAGTTCGTTTTACTAGTTAACATCTCCTTATAGTTGAAAAAATAATATAAATTCTAACATATGTTGTTAAAATTTATACTCATTGTATTTACCTTATTCTTTTAAATAAAAACTATAATTAGGAAAATCACCATCTTCTACTTCTATTGAAAAACAATCAATATCTTTGTCAATAGAATTATTTATCCATAAACCTTTATCATCTTTTTTCTTAGTTGATTACCAAATATTAATTTATTATTCAATTTTTATATCCCTTCTATAGAATAATTTATACTAAATATAATCTTTTTCATTTCTATCCTTTAGTTAGATACAAACATCTCCTATCATTGTCTGTAAATGACAATGATAGGAGTAACTTATGTGGTTTAGATTCATTATAATCCACCACAATAGATTATAATATATATCAGCTATGATCTACCTTAGTTAAATAAAATATATGTCCTAAGATGGTTTTATCATTCTATTAGATGAAATAGTAAAAATTTCATTTTAAAAAATTTGTAATAATTTTGTTACCAGATAAAATTAATTTTTCATAGTGTGTATTCTTTTCAAAATAATCTTCTTCCCAACATCCTTCATTATCCTTTTTAAACACATAAAGATTTTTCAATTGTTTTACATATATAGCAAGTGATGATTCATTTTTAGCTAATAAGAAATTTACTGAACGTACATTAAGAGAAGAATCATTAACTAATGTATTTTCATCTATATTAATTAACTCAAATAACAATCCAGCTAATCCAGATAAACATATATCTCTACCGAATGTACCACTAGTTTTTTCTTTATTGAATTTCATTTTTTAAATTAAATCCTAT
>FRDC01003924.1_pt1 | contig 10819 bp, 14 predicted proteins | sample 1106171 | NCBI WGS metagenome assembly FRDC01 (sample SAMEA3930566, study PRJEB13176) | freshwater metagenome | biome: Drinking water system; feature: drinking water; material: water | place: Singapore | collected 2014-12-20
GTCGACCGGTCGGTGATCGCGATGTGGCTTGGCCACGAATCGCTGGAGACCACTCAGATTTACCTCGATGCCGATCTGACGTTGAAGGAGCGTGTGCTGGACAAGGTGACGCCTCCAAGGGTGCATGTCGGGCGCTATCGGCCGGAGGACAAGTTGATGGCGTTTCTCAGCGCGCTTTGAACCGGTGGCACTCCGTCATCGGCTTGCCAGTGTTGCCGGCCGTCGCCGTGTGTGCAGGCGGCGGCCATGCCGGCGGACCTCGGCGAACCGTCCATGAAGGTTCCTGAACGACCTGCTTGGATCGTTGGGACCGCAGGGCGCCGGCATTGGCGACGGCCACGAAGGGCGTTGGCCGAACCTGCGCGAAGGACTGGTGTACTCAGATCACAATCGTTCGAGCGGCCACCCTGGCTGCATGAGGCCCAGAGCAGTAGTTCACCACTGTAAACAGAGTGCCGCAAATCCGACTTCGGCATTGATGTCGATAGGCCCCATCAGGCGCCCTACAGTGGCGCTTGGCTCTCATCGACGCCGCAAAACGCCGTGGCTTCCACGGCCCCGAGCAGTCCTGAACCGACAATGGTGCCCTCAGCCACCAGCGGATTCTCGCTGTCCAGTGTGAGATGGCTGCGGAGCCCGGTAGCTGTTTTTCCCGGCAGGCTCCTGGCGCCTCGAGAGCCGTTTCCGCCGAGGGCGGGAAACGAGAGTTCCTTGGCGAGCTCAACTGCTCACGCGCCTCGCGTCTCCTCAAGACATTTGCCTGCACAGTCAGATCAGAGCCTTCTGTTTGAAGCTGAGGAACAGCCGGCCGAGATGAGCGAGCGGACCCTGGCCTGAACCGCGGGCAGCACCTCGTCTGCGAACCAAGGATTCGCCTTGAGCCAGATGTTGTTGCGCGGGCTCGGGTGCGGCAGCGGCAGCACCGCCGGCCAGTATTCGCGCCAAGCACGCACGGTGTCCGTGAGGCTGCTCGCAGCCACATCTGGCAGGTGCCAGGGCATCGCGTGCAGGCCGATGACCAGCGTCAGCTCGATGTTGGGCAGGGCTTGCAGCAGTCGAGCACGCCACTGCGGCGCGCACTCACGCCGCGGCGGAAGGTCGCCCGAGCTGCCGGTGCCCGGGTAGCAGAATCCCATCGGCAAGATGGCGACCAGCTTCGGGTCATAGAACTGTTCGCGGGTGACACCCAGCCACTGTCGCAGCCGCTCGCCGCTGGCATCGTCGAAGGGCACGCCGCTGGCGTGGGCCTTCCTGCCTGGCGCCTGGCCGGCGATGAGGATTCGTGCGCGGACATCGGCCTGCAGCACCGGACGCGGCCCGTGCGGCAAGTGCGCCGCGCAGATCGTGCAGGCGCGCACCTCCTTCAGCAGCGACGGCAAACGCGGACCGGCGGTCATGGCCGGGATATCGCCTTCAAGTAGGCGATCAGATCCGCGCGGTCGCTGGCGTCCGTCACTTGGTAGCCCATCCTCTGGCCCGGGATCATGCGCTCCGGGTTGGTCAGCCAGGCGTCCAAGGTCCTTTCGGACCAGACCAACCTGGAGGCCTTCAGTGCGGGCGAGTAGTCGTAGTCGGCGACCCTACCCGCCCGGCGACCGAAGACGCCCCGGTGCGCCGGCCCGACCCGGCTCTGGTCGACCGAGTGGCAGGCGACACATCGGCTCTCGTACAGCTGCTGGCCACGCACGGCATCGCCGGCGCCGAACGCATTGGGCGCGACCGCCATCAGCGCAACGGCCAGCACGATCGAGTTGTCTGTGTTCATTGGGTGCTCCCGTGAACTTCGTGCCGGGGCAGCCACGGCATCGCGCCGTGGCTGCCTGCACGGCTTCAGGCACCGAAGGCCAGCGCCTTTGAGAACGGCCGCTTCAGATCGAAGTTCAGCAGCGCGAAGTGCGCTGCTTCATCGGCGGCCAGCCGCGCCGCGATCTTCCCCAGCGCCGGATCCTTGAACGCCGTGATCACGCCCAGGTAGGCGTTGGCTGCACCGAGTTCCAGCCGCGCCGCCAGGTCGAGCACGTCGTCTTCGGTCTTCAGCTGGTCGACCTTCAGCGCCCTGGCGTACTCGTCCAGCGTCCTGGGCTCGACCGGCGCGCCACCGAGCTTGCGGATGGTGGCGATCAAGGCGTCGTTGTGCTGCTTGTGATCGTCCTGAAACTTCGTCGCTGCGCCGACATGCTGAGCGTTCAGCAGGCCGCTCTTCAGTGCGATGGCGTACGCACCGATGCCTTCGTGCTCGAGGCCGACAGCGACGTTGAGGATCGCCAGATCGTTCTTGACATCCATGGGCTTGCGGGCAGCCAGTGCGTCGTTGCCGCCAAGCAGCGCCAGGGCGCCCGCCGAGAGCGCGAGGGCATTGGTACCGACGAAGAGGCGTCGGGAGGGGGTCAGGAGGGTGGAGGGTGAGTTCATGATGGGGCGGTCTCAAATCTGAAGCGCAACACCCGGCCGCTTCATTGAACGGTTGAGGGGAGCTGGTGAGAGTTTGCCAAGGTCTGGGCGAACACCTCCAGCGGGGTATGCCAGTTGTGCGTGGCCCGCGGACGACTGTTCATGCTGTCGGCAATGGCATCAAGTTCGTCCTGCGTGAAGACTGACAAGTCGGTGCCCTTGGGCAGGTACTGGCGCAGCAGTCCGTTGGTGTTCTCGCAGGTGCCGCGCTGCCACGGGCTTCTGGGGTCGCAGAAGTACACGCGGATGTTGGCGGCGCGGGCCAGTTCGCGATGGCAGGCCATCTCGCGGCCCTGGTCGTAAGTCAGCGATTGGCGCATCGGCGCAGCAATCGAGTTGAGCTTGGCGGTGAAGGCGGCCAGCGCCGACTCGGCCGTCGCATCAGGCATGCGGGCCAGCAGCACCAGGCGGCTCACGCGCTCGACCAGCACACCCACAGCCGATTGGTTGTGCGCTCCCTTGATCAGATCGCCCTCCCAGTGGCCGGGCATCACCCGGTCGTTCACCTCGGGCGGACGCACATGGATGCTGACCATCTCGGGGATCTGCCCACGGCGGTCGGTGCCACGGCTGCGCGGCATGCGCGCGCTCTTGCCCTGGCGAAGGCAGGCCAGCAGATCGCGCTTGAGTTCACCTCGGGGCAACGCGTAGATGGCGGTGTAGATCGTCTCGTGCGACACGTGGCGGCTTGGGTCGTCGGGAAACACACGCCGCAGTGTGGCCGCAATCTGCTGCGGCGCCCACTTCCACGACAGCAGCGTCAGCACGACGCCCCAGGCAACGCCCCGCGGATCGAGCTTACGCTGCGGACGGCCTTCACGCCGGCGCAGCACGCTGACGGCCGCCGCGCGGTGGCTGTCGTAGCCGCCTTGATCATCGACGTTGCGCCGCAGCTCGCGGCTGATGGTCGACGGCGATCTGCCCAGCAACTTCGCCATCGCGCGCACGCTCACGCCCTGCAGCTTCATCGCTGCGATCGTCATGCGCTCCTCAGGGCGCAACTGCTGGTACTGGCAGACAGAAATCATCGCGACACCTTACCCGGCCGAGGGTGTTGCGCTTCAGATTTGAGACCGCCTGGGTTCGCCAGATGGCTTGCGGTTGATGGGTTCGATCAGGCCAGTGCCGACTCGGTGGCCCTGACCACGGGAAAGTCGATCACGGTGCCCGCGACGTGGTTGAAGTAGTTGGTGAAGATGTTGGACACCACGTTGGCCACGATCTCGACCACCTCGGCATCGGCATAGCCGGCAGCACGAACGGCCTGCAGTTGCGCGTCGCTGACCCGACCACGGGCGGCCACGACGGCGGCGGCGAAGTCCAGCGCGGCCTGCGTCTTGGCGTTGCCGGATTGACCACGCAGGTTGTCGGCCATTTCAGCGGCGGTCAGTCCGGCGCCCTTGCCTATCAGCGTGTGGGCCGAGGCGCAGTAGTCGCATCCGTTCGCACCGGCGGTGACGAGCGCGATCTGCTCACGCAGCGCCGCCGGCAAGGCGCCGCCGCCGAGGGCTTCGCTGCCGGCCAGGTAGTACTTGAGAACGGCGGGCGAATGGGCGAAGGTCTTGATCAGGTTCGGAACCATGCCGAGTTTCTTGTGCACGGCTTCCAGCATCGGCTGGGAAGCGGTGGGGGCTGCGGCAGTGGTCAGTGCAGGGATGCGTTGCATCAGAGGTCTCCGGTCAGTGGCAGTGCGGGCTTGCACAGGGGGAGACTTTGCGCAGCGGGGCGATACTTGCGGGCACTGATCGTCCCAACCAGCGAATCGATCGTCTCGTGACTGACTCTGCACCCCCGACGGACCCGCTCTCACCGCTGTTCAAGCGCTTCACGCTGAGCGCACGGCTTTTCTATTCCGGTGCGTTGTGCGGCATTGCGGACTTCGCCAACGACCAGGGCATCGGCATGGTGCATGTGCTGCGACGCGGCCGCCTGCGCGTGGCGCAACCGCCGGCGCCGAGCTTCGAGCTGACCCAGCCGACATTGCTGTTCTATCGGCGTCCCGTGGCGCACCGCTTCGAAGTCGACGCCGCCGACGGCGCCGACCTGGTCTGCGCCTTCATCGACTTTGGTGCGACGCTGGGCAACCCCTTGCTGCGCGGCCTGCCGGAGGTCCTGACCGTGCCCTTGGCCGACATGCCCGGCGTGGAGTCGACACTGACGTTGCTGTTCGACGAGGCCTTTTCCCGCCGGGCCGGACGCGAGGCGGGCATCGACCGTCTGGTGGAGTTCCTGGTCGTGCTGTTGCTGCGCCATTCGATCGACGCGCAGTTGATCAAGCTTGGCGTGCTGGCCGGCCTGTCCGATGCACGACTGGCGAAGGCGTTGACTGCGATGCACGAGCAGCCGGCGCAGCCCTGGTCGCTGGCGTCGCTGGCGCAGGCCGCGGGCATGTCACGCGCAAGGTTCGCGGCGGCCTTCCATGATGTGGTCGGCGCGCCACCGCTGGACTACCTGACCGACTGGCGCGTCAGCGTGGCGCAGACCCTACTCAGGCGCGACAAGCCCCTGAAAGCCGTAGCGCCGGAGGTCGGCTATTCGAGCCCCGCCGCCTTCTCGCGCGTCTTCGCCAAACGCGTCGGTGCGTCACCCGTGGACTGGGTGGCCGCACAGCGCGCTGCCGCGGACAAGTCATAGCCTCAACGCCTGCGCCAGGTGCGTGTAGGTCGCCGAGACTCGCCGCAGGTGCCGTGACTCGGGGTGCGTGAGCAGCCAGAGTTCGGTTTCTGCATCCGCCAGCGCATCCGTCAATGCCACCACGTCACCGCGTTGGGCGGCGAGGAAGAGCGGCAGGATGCCCACGCCCAACCCGAGCGCCGTCAGTTCGAGCACCGACATGATGCTGCTGACCCGGTAACGGGGCACGACCTTGGGCAGGTGCCGCCTGCGCCAGATCACCGAGGGGTGTTCCGGCAGCGCGTCGTCGACGGCGATCCAGTCGGCCCGGCCGGCCTGCACATCGGCCCACCTGGGCGCGCCGCGCTGCTTGGCCGCATACAGCGCCAAGCGGATCGAGCCGACGTTGCGGCCCACCAGGTGCTGCGGCGGCCGCTTGGTGGCGCGCACCGCCACGTCGGCATCACGTCGCGTGAGGCTGGCCAGTTCGTTGCCGGTGTGCAGATCGAAGTTCAGCAGCGGGTGCGTCTTCTTCAGCGCCAGCAGCGCCGGCGCCACGAGACCATGGAGGACGGTATCGGTGGTCGTGATGCGTACCGTGCCGGCGACCTGTGCGGGCACCCGCTCGATCGACGAGCGCGCAGACTCCAGCGCCACCTCCATCTCCTCGGCGTGCGCGGCGAGCTGCGTGGCGAGTTCGTTGGGCAGGTAGCCCGAACGCGTTCGCTCGAACAGTGGCAGCCCCAGTTTGCGCTCGAGCCGCTGCAGGCCGCGAAAGACGGTCGACGCATCGACCCCGAGGCGCTCGCCGGCTCCGGCCAGCGTTGTGCCGCGGATCAGCGCGAGCACGACCTCGAGATCGGCGGCCGCGATCCGGTCTTGCGTCTGTGCAATGGTTGATTGCTTCATCGTCTATTCACATGGCGATCGCGCAATCCTACAGTGGGCGCGTTCACTCGCCCAACCCAAAGGCATTCACTGATGAAGCTCTACTACTCTCCAGGAGCCTGCTCGCTGGCCGTGCACATCGCGTTGCGCGAAAGGGGGCTGCCGTTCGTAGCCGTCCCGGTCGACCTGGTTAAGCACCAGCTCGAGGACGGCAGCAATTACTACGACATCTCGCCGCGCGGCTATGTGCCGGTGCTCGAGTTCGACAACGGTGCGCGGCACAGCGAAGTGTCGGCCCTGCTGCAATACGTGGCCGATCATGATCCGGAGCAGGCACTGATCGGCCGCGTCGGCAGTGAACGCCGCCTGGCGGTGACGGAGGCGCTGGCGTACGTCGGGACCGAACTGCACAGGGTATTCAGCCCGTGGCTGTGGCACAAGGAGACCGCCGATTCCACACGCGCCGTGGTGCGCGAAAAGCTGACGGCCCGCTTCGCGGAGCTCGACAGGCTGTTTGCGCGGCAGGACTTCATCGCGGGCGCCTACAGCGTGGCCGATGCCTACGCGTTCGCCGTCCTCAACTGGGTCAACTTCCTGTCGATCCCGATCGCCTCGTTCCCGAGTCTGAGGGCCTACCTGACCCGCGTGTCGAGCCGGCCCGCAGTGCAGGCGGCGCTTCGCGCGGAAGGGCTTGTCCGATGAGTACCCCGATCACACTCGTCTCGCACGCACTGTGCCCCTATGTGCAGCGCGCGGCGATCGTCCTGGCCGAGAAGGGCGTGGCTTTCGAACGCCGGGATGTCGACCTGGCCGACAAGCCGAACTGGTTCATGCGCTTGTCCCCCACCGGCAAGACACCGATGTTGCTGGTGGACGGCCATGCGCTGTTCGAGTCGGCGGCGATCTGCGAGTACCTCGACGAGACTGCGCTGCCCAGGCTGCACCCGGCCAATGCGGTGCAGCGCGCGAAGCACCGCGCGTGGATGGAGTTCGGCTCCGGCATGCTGAACCTCATCGCGTCTTTCTACAACGCGCCCGACGACGCTGCCATGCAACACTGCGCGCGGGAACTCCACTCGAGATTGAGGCAGATCGAGGCCGTGCTCGGCAACGGACCGTACTTCGACGGCGACTTCAGCATCGTCGACGCTGTTTTCGGCCCCGTGTTCCGCTACTTCGACATCTTCGAGACGCTCGCGGACTTCGGATTCTTCGACGGTCTGCCAAAGATCAGCGCATGGCGGGCCGCACTGGCGGCGCGCCCGTCGGTGCGTCAAGCGGTGAGTCCACGGTACAACGAGCTGCTGCTGGCATTCATCTTGAAGCGAGAGGGTGTGGCACTGGCGCGCCTGGCGGCTGGGGCCATGGCCAGACTCGATCACCCCGACGGAGATGACTTGGTCACCGAGTCGGTCAACTCTGATGGATTGCGAATCGATCATGACGACTGAGTTCAAACGCCTGACGGAGATTGACAAGTCGGACATCATGGAACTGATAAACCACCCTTTGGTGCGGCGGCATCTGCCTCTGGCGTCCGGTCGTTTCGAAGAGAGCGACTGCGAGGATTTCGTTGCTGCAAAGGAGGAAATGTGGAAAAGGGCTGGTTACGGTCCGTGGGCATTCGTCGTCGATGGTCGGTTTGTCGGCTGGGGTGGACTTCAACCGGAAGATGGGGAAGCTGATCTGGGTTTGGTGTTGCACCCCGATCATTGGGGGCTGGGGAGGCTGCTGTATCGGGAAATCGTTCGTCGAGGCTTTGGAGAAATGGGCGTCGAGGCGATCACGGTGCTGCTACCGCCCACGAGGAAGCGGATCAAGGGCCTGCGGCGGCTGAGCTTTCGCAATGATGGGTGGTTGAACGTTGCAGGCGTCCAGTTTGTCCGCTATCGGTTGGAGAGAACGGCAACTGGCTGTGGTTGGTGAGCTGCACACGCCGTGCCCGTTGAATTGGCCTCGAGCGGACCGTTGCAGATGACCGCTGCTGGCCGGGCACTGACGTACGTCCTTCGCATCCGAGCGTTCGCTTTACGCGCATCGTGTACGTTCGGAGCGCAGCGTGAGGAGTGCCTTTGTGGTGCGCGTCAAAGTTCGAGGTGCGTCGACTGAACCCATCTACCTACGAGCTTCAGCAACCAGAGCAACATCTGAATGCGCATCGGCCCGCATGGCGTCGAGGTCGATGATTGCATCGGCCATCGTTGCGAGGTGCGGGGTCTGGGTGATGAAGAACTCCTGCCGGTAGCCNNGGTAGCCGCCGAGCCGAAGGACTTCGCGCTTCATCGCCATGAACATACGCTTGTGCTCGGGGTCGAGGGGCCCATCGGCCTCGTCAGAGAAGAGCGTGTCGAATCGCCGTCCGGTGTTCTGGGCCAAATACAGGGCGATCGCACGCGTCAGGCAGGCGTCGATGAAAGTTCGCTCACCGCCGCTCATCAGGCTGAGGCTCTTACCACCGCGCGCGTCGGGGCCGATCGTCCCGAGTACCGACGTGTTATGCGGCATCGCTTCGCAGGTACCTGCGGCGCAGTTGCAGGGGCGGGGACGACGGCCGGATCGCGCACTCGGCATATCCGGGTTCTCGGCATAGTGGATCAACGAGTGCTTGACCCGCGCGATCGCGCTCTACTTATCCGGCAACACCGGGCGCCGGATCGGCACGCTGTTCAGCGACGAGGCGGACGGGCCGCTTGACCCGGAGCACAAGCGCATGTTCATGGCCATGAAACGCGAGGTGCTGCGCCTTGGCGGTTACGCCTGCGAGTTCTTTGTGAGCCAGACCCCAGAGCTGACTGGAATGGCCGATCGAATCATCGACCTGGAAGGCATGACGGCGCAGGGTGCGGAGGCGGTTGCTTGACTGCGTGCCATGCGAACGTCGCGTTGTCGCAGCGAAGCTGCCTTTCGCTTGGTCTCATCGGTCGGCGCTGGACGGCCACAAGCCGAAGTTCGTCTCGCTGTCCGTTAGCCGACGCTCGGGCCGGTGAACTGCGATCTGCGATCGACTTCGATGCTGTGCATGCAGTGCTTGGGAGCGGTTGCCGTCTTGAGAAGTATCCCTATCAGGACGTCATTTGACGCAGCAAATTGATGGATGAGTTTCGCGCCGACGCTCGTTCAACCAAGTTTGATGAAGGTTCGCCGTCCGCTGTCGATTGGAGCCACGCGACCACGCCCCCATGCGGGCGTGGCTTGCGAAGTTCGGAGACGACGTCGGCATCGAGCAGGGTACGTGCGTGTCAGCCCCCGCCGGAGCGACCTTGCACCTGCGGACGGCGTGACCTTGCACTTGCGGACGGCGCCGCGCTCATTGCGCCGCGACCCGCTCCCTCCAGAGCTGCGCGAAGCGCTCCATCTCGGCGCGCTCGAGGTCGGAAACGGCCCAGTACTGCATCGAGCCATCGGCCCAGTGCAGCACGTTGAAACCCTTGCGCACGCTACGCATCGGCGCGGTCTGCGCACCGCTCGGCCAGACGAAGACGTCGATCACGTGGCGGTTGCTCTTGTAGGCGAGCGTCGCAACCACGTTGCCGCGCACATGCTCGATGCGGCCGCCCATGAGCGGAAAACCTTCGGCGCCGAGGTCGAACACCGGCGGCGCGTAGTCGAGCCGGCCCTGGAACCAGGGCTTGACGGTGTGGCGGTCGGTCGACACCACCTCCGTCAGCGGACCGACCTGCAACGCCCGCACGTGGTCGGCGACGAGGGCCACGTCGAGCGGTTCGTTCAGATCCAGGCGCGGCACGATCGGGATGACGAGCATCGCGCAGGCCAGGCCCAGCGCGAAGCTGACCGTGGCCGTGCGCCAGCGCAGCGCGATCCAGGTGCGGGGCGCGAGCTGTGTCGCTTCCTGCCGTGTTTCCGGCGTCGCCGACCGGCCGGCTTCTGCCACGGCGATCTGCGTGCGGATGCCTGCCCGCAAGGCGTCTGGCGCGGCGTGGCGTGTCGCGTGCTTGCGGATCTGTGCGGACAGTTCTCGGTCGTCGAGGTTCATGTCATTGACCCAGGCTGGTGGACGACAGGGCAGCACGGAGCTTGTCGCGGGCGCGTGACAGACGCGACATCACCGTGCCGATCGGCACGGCGACGATCTTGGCGATCTGCGCGTACTCGAGGTCCTCGAACTCTCGCAGCACGATCACCTCGCGCAGGGACGGCGACAGTGCGCGGATCGCGGCATCGATCTGCACACGTGCACGCTGGCGCTGCAGTTGCGCGACGGGGTCGGACGCGTTGGTCTGCGCCTCGCCGAGCGCGGCTTCGAATTCGGCGTCGTCGAAGTCGACGAGCTGTGGGCCGCTGCGCACGCGCTCGAGCATTGTGAAGCAGGTGTTGCGCACGATGCCCAGCAGCCAGGGGCGCGCGTTCTCGCCGCGCAGATTCTCGATGGAGCGGAAGGCCCGCATAGAGGCTTCCTGCACAGCGTCCTCGGCCGCCTGCTCGCTCCGCAACAGCCAGCGCGCGAGGTTGTAGGCCGCGTCCAGGTGCGGCAGGACGAGTGTCTCGAAGCTCCTATGGCTGCTCACGACCGGATCCTATGTGCTGACGACGAAGCGGCCGTGCATTTCCTCGTGGCCGTCGCCGCAGAAGTTGTCGCACACGAAGTCGATCACGCCGGGTCCCTTGGGCTGCAGCTCCAGTCGCGTCACGCGTCCGGGCATCAGGTCCAGCCGCATGCCGAGGTCGGGAATGTTCATGCCGTGTACGAAGTCCAGCGAGCGGATGGCGACGACGACCCGCTCGCCGGCCTTGAGCGCGATCTCGCTGGGTTCATAGGCGAAGCGACGTGCGGTCATCTCGATGACCCGGGGCTCGCCGGCGGCCTGCGCCAGGCCCGCGCGCGCGAGCGCCGCGCCGACCGCAGCGA
>FRDC01004707.1_pt2 | contig 10802 bp, 8 predicted proteins | sample 1106171 | NCBI WGS metagenome assembly FRDC01 (sample SAMEA3930566, study PRJEB13176) | freshwater metagenome | biome: Drinking water system; feature: drinking water; material: water | place: Singapore | collected 2014-12-20
TTGATGCGCTGCACTTCGCCGCCCGAGAGCGTGCGCGATTGGCGATCGAGCGTGAGGTATCCGAGGCCCACTTCGTTGACGAACCCGAGGCGGCTGCGGATCTCCGCGAGCAGCAGGTCGGTGGCTTCGTCGAGGGCGCCCTCGAGCCGCAGGCTCTCGAAGAACGCGCGGGTGCGTTCGGCGGGCAGCAGCATCAAGTCGTGGATCGAGAGACCGGGAAGCGCTTCGAGCACCTCGCGCGACCAGTCGACACCCCGCGGGAGGAAACGCTGGCTCGGCGGGAGCGCGGCATCGGCATCCGCCTTCGTGCCGACGCGCCACAGCAGCGATTCCGGTTTCAGGCGTGCGCCGCCGCACGCTTCGCACGGCGTGTAGGCGCGGTACTTCGACAGCAGCACCCGGATGTGCATCTTGTACGCCTTGGTCTCGAGCCACGCGAAGAAGCGCCGCACGCCGTACCAGATACCGGGCCAGGACTTGCTCCAGCTCTTCCACTCCGGCTCACCCTCGAGCACCCAATGGCGCTGGGCATCGGTGAGGTCGCGCCAGGGCACGTCGAGCGGTATGTCGCGCTTCTTTGCGTACTTCACCAGGTCGTCCTGGCATTCGCTGAAGCTGGGTGTCTGCCATGGCTTGATGGCGCCGCCACCGAGGGTCTTCGCAGAGTCCGGCACGATCAGCCCGAAATCGATGCCGATCACGCGGCCGAAACCGCGACAGGTCTCGCAGGCCCCGATGGGCGAATTGAACGAGAAGCGGCTCGGGTTCGGTTCGCTGTAGTGGATGTCGCAGTCGGGGCAGTGCAGGTCGGTGCTGTAACGCCACGGGGCGTGAGGGGTGAGGGGTGAGGGGTGAGGGGTCGCGCGCGAGGTGCCAAGTGCAGTCACTCCTTCCCCCGCGGCGGCGGGGGAAGGCTGGGATGGGGGCAAACCACCCCCCGCAGCATCGTCTCCCACCGGATACACATTCACCCGCCCCTGCCCTACCCGCAACGCCGCTTCGAGCGCTTCCACGACCCGCGCGCGTTCCGCATTGCCCGCGCGGAACCGATCCTGGATGACCTCCACCGCATCCTTCGACCGCGCATGAATCCGCGAATACCCCTGCGCTTCCAGCAGCTTCAGCACCTCCTCTTCCTTGAAGTTCTTCGGCACCGGCACCGGGAAGGTCACGATCAGCCGCGGATCGCCGGTCGTCCTGGCCCGTTCCGTGAGATCGTCGAAGATGGTCTGCGGCGTGTCGCGGTGCACCGCGCGACCGCAATGGCGGCAATGCAGGTGCGCCGCCCGCGCGAAGAGCAGCTTGAGGTGGTCGTTGAGCTCGGTCATCGTGCCGACCGTGGAGCGCGACGTGCGCACCGGGTTGGTCTGGTCGATGGCGATGGCCGGCGGAATGCCCTCGACCCGATCCACCAGTGGCTTGTCCATGCGGTCCAGGAACTGGCGCGCATAGGGCGAGAACGTCTCCACGTAGCGTCGCTGGCCTTCGGCGTAGAGCGTGTCGAACACCAGCGACGACTTGCCGGAGCCGGAGACGCCTGTCACCACCACCAGCTCGCTCGTGGGGATCGACAGGGTCAGGTTCTTGAGGTTGTTCTGGCGGGCGCCGTGGATGACGATCGCGTCACCGACGCGGTCGGAGAGAGGGGAGTCGGGGGTCTTCATGACGAGTCGGGGACGGGGCGCAAAAGGTGGCCCGGAAGCGATCGATTGTAGTCTCGCTGCAGTGCAAACAAGCATTGGCACGCGCGGCGGGGAGTCTTTCCCTTGACCTCTCGGGTTGACCGTCGCACCATGTTCCGCCAACAAAAACTAACGGCAGCATGGGGAGGACAGAGCGCATGGGACCGATCGGCCGGGCTTGCTCGGCGTTTTCGTTCGTAGTGACGGCCGGCATTGCATCGGCCACAGGGGCGGCAGCAGGGTTGCTGCCGGAAACAGCGCTCCCGCACGGGCCGATTGCACGAAAGATCGGGGCCGGCGCATGAAATTATCGATCGCGATCATTGCGATGCCGTTGCTCGCCCTGTCGATGACGGCCATGGCCGAAACCAGTCCTCAGGAAGCCAAGCAGATCTACGACCAGATGTGCGCTGGCTGCCACGGTTTCCAGGGCGATGGCGGCGAAGGCCATCGGGGCGGATTCAGCCCGCACATCGGCACGCTGGCCAACAAGGCTTACATGGCTTCGGTGCCCGACGAGTACCTCGCCATGATCATCAAGAAGGGCGGTGCCGCCATGGGCAAGATCGCCACGATGCCGGCCTGGGAACACAAGTTCACCGAGGAGCAGGTCAATGCTCTGGTGAAGCACATCCGCTCGTTCGCGCCTGCCGAGCATTGAGGCGCAGCGAGGTCACGAATCACGAACGACGTCTGGAATAGAAAGGGCGCAGCCCGAGTAGCACGGTAGCTGAAGTCGAACTTCAACCGAGGAGGAGAGACGAGAATGAGAATACCAATCTACGCAGCAGCGCTCGCGCTGGTGATGGGGTCCGTCGCGGGGTCTGCCGCAGCGGACGACCGCGCCAAGGCGGAGCCGGCCGGTCCTGCCGGCAAATGGTCTACGCGCACACCGGTCACACCGAACCCCAGCAAGATCAAGATCGCGCCAGGCTACAAGGTCTCCGTGTTCGCGGCGGGCCTCGACACGATCACGTCGATCGCGGTCGACAAGGACGACAACGTCTGGGTTGCCATTTCCGGCAACACCTTCGGCTTCCCGCCCGAGGGCATCGACAAGCCGCACGTGAAGATCTTCGACAAGAACGGCAAGCTCATCAAGGACAAGGTGGGCCTGGGCACGTTCAAGTCGTTTGCGTTGAACGAGATCGGCTACTGCCCGGAAAACGGTCGCATGTACGTGGGCGACTACAGCTACGGCATCTGGGAAGTCGACGGCGTGAACGGCACGCCCAAGCTGATCATGAACGAAGTGCCGATCGGCGACCATGCGCTCGGCGGCATCACCTGCCGCGACGGCTGGCTCTACTACGCCGTGGGAGCACCGTCCAACTCGGGCTTCTCCGATCCCAACATTCACGGCTGGACCGATGCGATCGACCCGTACTGGGAGAAGCGCACCACCGACGGCATGCCGCCGCTGCCGCGTGACCCGCCCTGCCGCGACATCGTGCTGACGGGCCTCAACATCCGCGACACCGAAGGCAACCTCACGGGCGCTTACCTGCCCAAGGGCACGCCGTCGAAGCCCGGTCAGGTCATCAAGGCACAGAAGCCCTGCGGCGGCGCCATTCACCGCGCCAAGCTGAAGGCCGACAGCAGCTACACGCGGGATGACTGGGAAGTCTACGCGATGGGTCTGCGCAATTCGTCGGGTGTCGCCTTCGGACCGAAGGGTTCGCGCTTCGAGAAGGCCCTGGCGGTGAGCGACAACGGTCACAACGACAAGGGCAACCGCCGCGTGGCCAACGCTGCCGAACGTCTGTTCGTCTTCACCGAAAAGGGTCAGGACGCGGGCTTCCCGGACAAGGACGGCGACAACTTCGTCAACATCAAGCGTTCCGGTCCTGACGTCTACCGGGGCAACAAGTTCGACCCGACCCGGCCCAATCCCCAGCTGTACATCGGGGACAAGCCGTTCGTGCCGACCCTGCCGCCCTATCGCTTCATCGACCACTCCATCGGTGTGCGCGGCACGCCGCTGATCGTGGCCAACCCCAACCCGAACGGCTACATCAACCCGGTGCTGGAGTGGGACACGAACAACCCGATGGACGGTCTGGCCTGGTCGAACCCCGGGTTCGAAGGCAAGCCGGGTGACGTGCTCTACACCGCGGTGTTCGGCATCATCGACAACGGCCCGGAAAGCCTGCGTCCGATGTGGCCGGCGGTCGTGCGTGTCGAGTTCCTGAACCCGACCGGCGTGAAGTGGAGCATCTTCGCCGAGAACATCGACCCGGGCCCCAACGCCTACCAGAAGAAGGAGAACCGCGGCGGGTTCGAGCGGACCAACGACGTCGAGTTCAGCATGGACGGCAAGACCATGTACGTCGCCGACTACGGCGAGCTGTATGTGAACTACCAGATGGAATCGCCGTTCTACACGACGCCGAAGTCGGCGGTCGTGTGGAAGATCACCAAGGAATAGATTCCACGAGCAGTGCACGACAGCCCGGCGGCCTCGCGGTCGCCGGGCTGTTCATTTCCGGGAACGCTGCATGCACCGCTACCGATTCGGTGCTGCGCTGTGCGCCTGCAGTTCCAGCAGCTGTGGGTCCGTGGCCACGTCGGCGCCGTTCACCGTGACACCGGCGGCGAAAGTCCCATCGTCCAGCGCCCGCAGCGCCTCGAGCCGGACCTGCTTGTGCTGATGGATCATGCTGGCGAGCAAGGCATTGAGCCGGTCGCGCATCGCCGCGGCGGCTGCGTCGGTGCCGGTGAATCGCGGCAGGCCATCGGGGCGCACCCGCAGCAGAGTCTCTTCGCCCGGAGGGGACGGGTCGACGCGGAAGCGGCACCATCCGGCCGCTTCGCAGCCGCGGAACTGGGCCTCCACCGACGCGGAGGCGCAGGCGGGGGCGAAGATTGACGTGGTCAGCAGGGCCAGCGTTGCGGCGCAGACCGCGAGACGCTTCGGCCGCAAGGTGGTAGCGACGAGCATGACCGCATTTTTAACACACCCCTGCCTTGGAGTCTGTCGCCGTACACTGTGCCCACGAGGGCGAGTCGGGAGCGATATTGATGGATGAAGCGAAACGGCGGGCCGCGGAGCCCGCGGCGACCTTGCGGGAGTCGGTGCGCGAAACCGTGCACGCGTTCCTGCGCGCGCGGAGCATGACCACGGTGTTCGGCAACCCGGGTTCCACCGAACTGCGGTTCTTCCGCGACTGGCCGGCGGATTTCCGCTACGTGCTCGGCCTCCAGGAATCCTGCTGCGTGGCCATGGCCGACGGCTACGCGCAGGCGACGCGCCGGGCCACTTTCGTCAATCTGCATTCGGCCGCCGGTGTCGGGCATGCGCTGGGTAGCGTGTTCACCGCCTATCGCAACCAGACCCCCCTGGTGATCACGGCGGGCCAGCAGACGCGCGCCATGTTCCCCACCGATCCCTATCTGTATGCATCGCGTGCCGCGGAGTTTCCCTATCCCTATGTGAAGTTCAGCGTCGAGCCCGCTCGAGCCGCGGATGTACCGGCCGCCATCGCCCGCGCCTACTACCTGGCGATGCAGAAGCCCTGCGGGCCGACGTTCGTGTCGATCCCGGAGGACGACTGGGATGCCGCGACCGAACCCCTGCCCGAACGTCGTGTGGCCTTCGACATCGCGCCCGATCCGCAGGCACTCGCGGCGCTTGCAGCGGCCTTGAGTGCGAGCCGCAAGCCGGTGATCGTCGCCGGGGCTGCGGTGGATCAGGACGATGCCTGGGAAGTCGCCGTGCATTTGGCCGAACGCCTCGAAGCTCCGGTGTGGTCCAGCCCCATGTCGGGACGCGCGAGTTTTCCCGAGGACCACCGGCTGTTCGCGGGACATCTGCCGCCCGTGCGCGCGCAACTTGCTGCACGGCTCGCAGGACACGATCTGATCCTGGTGCTTGGTGCCCCGGTATTCACCTATCACGTGCACACGCCTGGCGATTTCGTGCCCGATGGCGCGGTGCTGTGGCAGCTGACGGACGATGCCGAAATCGCGGCGCGCTCCCCCTTGGGCGCGAGCGTGCGCTGTTCGCTGCGCGTGGGCCTCACCCAGTTGCTCGAGGAGCTCGGTACGACGCAGCAGAGGCCCCGAGCCCAGGGGCGGGCGCTGCTGCCGCCGCCCCCTGCGCGCGACCGTCCCTCCGGCGCCTGGTTGATGCACACCGTCGGACGGTTGATGCCGCCCGATGCGGCGATCGTCGAGGAAGCACCCACCCATCGCGGGGCGCTGCGTGATTTTCTGCCGATTCGTCGCAGCGGCGCCTTCTACGCGGCCGCGAGCGGCGGTCTCGGCTGGGCGGTGCCGGCGGCCGTTGGCGTGGCGCTGGCCCAGCCCGGCCGCAAGGTGATCTGCCTCGTGGGCGACGGGTCGAGCCTGTATTCGATCCAGGCGCTCTGGACCGCGATGGAGTGCCGGTTGCCGATCGCGTTCGTGATCTTCAACAACGGCGGGTATGGGGCCTTGCGGTCCTTCGGATCCATGCTCGGCATTTCCGGTGCGCCGGGCCACGACGTGGCGGGAGTGGATTTCGTTGCACTCGCCCGTGGCTTCGGCTGCGAGGCCGAATGCGTCGATCGAACCGCCGATGCCGAGCGGGCGCTGCGCAAGGCGTTCGCTTCCGGTGCGCCGTGCCTGATTGACGTGCGCCTCGACGATGCCGTGGAGAAACTCTACTGACGCGGAGTTCCGGTGGTCTCCGGCGAGGGCGCGAGTCGTCGATCGACGCACCGCTGGATCATCACCCAGCCTCCGGCCTTCATGCGCTTGGTGCACGCCTCGATGAGGGCTGCGGCTTCGGGCGGATAGTTGCGTAGCGCCTTCTCGGCCGCCTGATCCTGCTTCACGCAGATGTCGATGGCGTCGGCGCCGAATTCGCCGATCTCGTAGATGCAGCGCTCGACGATCTCGGCCGAATCCGCGGCGTGGCATGTTCCAGCCCACAGCAACGCGATACTCAACGCTCCAGGTAGTGCAAGAGCCGATCTCATGCTGCAAGTGTAGCGACGGGAATTGGTTCGTGGTTGCTGGAACAGCAAATCACGAAAACGATTCCCTGCGGCGCTGCCGCACGCTCATCCAGCCGATGAGTCCGCGAATCGCCAGGAACAGAAGTACGACGTACAGGATTCCAATGAACAGTACGTTCTTCTGAAAGTATAGCCATATCCCCAACACGTCGACGACGATCCAATAGATCCAGGCCTCCAGCCGCTTGCGCACTATTAGCCACATCGCCGTGAGGCTGGAGGCAGTCGTCAGCGCATCCGTGAACGGATAGGAAGCGGGCTCAGGAAACAGACGAGGAAACCACTCATGCACGTGCCCAAGCGCTATTCCAAGCGCAACCGATGCCGCAACGGTCAATGCACAGCAACACACGAGGGATGCCGGAGCGCCAAGATCCACTTCGCTCACAACGCGCCTACCTGGTTCGCTGGTCGACCAGTACAACCATCCGTAAGCGCTGATCCCCAGGTAGTAGACCTGCTCGATAGCATCGGCGTACAAGCGTATCTGATAGAAGAGGATCATGTACAAGGAAACGCTCAACATGCCTATTGGCCATGTGAGCATGTTGCGCCGCGAGACGAGCCAGACCGACAAGAGATAGGAAACGGTACCGAAGAACTCTATGTAGCTCATCCGATACTCGAGAATCGTGAAGAATGTGGTCTCGACGCGCAGCCAATCGAGCATTCTTCAAACCGAAGAACAAAGATCCATCGGATTCATGTACTTGTGGAACCGTTCCAGGACCGAACGAACGCGTGCGGCCCGTTGTTCGATGCTTCCGCTCAAGACGATGAATGGCACCTTCCGCTCCGCGAGGTCACCGAGAACCTGTCGCTGGAATGCTGAGCGATCGAACACACCAGACCGGTCCCAGGTGTCTTCATAAGGTACGTCGATGTCGCAGACAAACGTCAGGTCGTAGCGCTTGACGGCTTTGTGTGCCAGATCGGATAGAAGTGGTTCGACATTACCGTGATAGCGTCGGGCAAACGTTGCCGTCGTGATTGCATTGGTATCGGTGAACAGGTATCGATTGCACGCGGACAGAAGTGCATCCTCCCGTCTGACGTGCTCCTCGGCGATCTCCACGAGTTGCCTTGGCGTGAGGCGCCTGTTCACCTGATGCATCTCCCAATACTCGCGACCGTATTCGGGCATCCACTGTGTTTTGAACTGGCCGGCCAGGTGGCGCGCAATGGTGGTCTTGCCGGTGCTAGGGGCGCCGAGGAACACGACGTTGACGACGAGATCCCTGTACACAAGGGGCGCCACATACTTTCGATTCGCGAAGGGGTCCAAGCGGATATCAGTCGCCGATACGGGAAACGCCTTTCGGGCTTCGTCCACGCGACGATCGATCGCCCCAAGGGCCCGGCTCATGTGATCGCCATACCGCTCGCTCGAGTAGAAGTGAGTGATCCCCTGGATGCCGAGGACGCCGATCACGTACTGCTCATGTCTTCGTTCGAGCGCCGTCGTGTAGCCGACTTGGGCAGGCCCGTCCCAGGCTTCCACAACCAGGACAGAAGGATAGAGTTCGCGGAGCCATCCCGCGCGGACTGCCAGCGGTGCAACCTCTAGTCGTGGCTCGTCGTAGATGATCGCGATGACCTCGTCCATCTCGGATAGCGCAGTCTCGATCACCAACTGGTGACCTCGATGCAGCGGTGCGTACTTTCCTAGTGTCAGCCCTCGTCTGAGTTTGCCTGTCACGACACCAAACCCCATCGCTTGTGCCAACGAGTGTCCGATCCGGCTCTCATTTCGATAGCAGTTGGAGGAGTTCGTCGCCGTAGCGCTCCAGCTTCTTCGTGCCGACGCCACCGATGTCGCCGAGCGCGTTGAGATCGCGTGGCCGCACCCGCGCGATCTCGGCGAGTGTCTTGTCGTGGAAGATCACGTAGGGCGGCACCGACTGGGACCGCGCGAGGTTGAGCCGCCACGCGCGCAGGCGGTCCATCAGCGCCATGTCGGCGGGGGGCAGGCTGCTCGGCGCGACACGCCGGCTCCGGCGTGTCCCTGTCGTTGCACGCACGCGGCGCAGTTCCACGCGCTGTTCGCCCTTCAGAACGGAACGGCTCGCCTCGGTCAGCTTGAGCGCGCCGTGGGCCTCGTGATCGACGTGGACCAGATCCAGCGCCGCGAGCTGCCGGAACACGCTGCGCCAGACGGGCTCGTCCACGTCGGCGCCGACGCCGAATACGCCGAGCTGGTCGTGGCCCCAGCGGGCGATGCGCTCGCCGGGTTTGCCACGCAGCACGTCGATGAGGTGCACGGCGCCGAAGCGCTGCCCGGTGCGATAGATGGCGGACAAGGCCTTGCGGGCGGATTCGGTCGCATCCCAGGTTTCCGGCGGCTCGAGGCAGGTGTCGCAATTGCCGCACGGTTCCGACGTCTCGCCGAAGTAGGACAGCAGGCGGACGCGCCGGCACCCGGCGGTCTCGCACAATCCGAGCAGAGCATCGAGCTTCGCCGTGGCGACGCGCTTGAACTCGGCGTTGGCCTCCGACAGATCGATCAGGCGCCGCTGTTGCACCACGTCGGCCAGGCCGTAGGTCATCCAGGCATCGGCCGGCAGGCCGTCGCGGCCGGCACGGCCAGTCTCCTGGTAGTAGCCCTCGATGCTCTTCGGCAGATCGAGATGGGCGACGAAGCGCACGTCGGGCTTGTCGATGCCCATGCCGAACGCAATGGTGGCGACCATCACGATGCCTTCGTCGCGCTGGAAGCGCGCCTGGTGTTCCGCACGCGCGGAGGTGTCCATCCCTGCGTGGTAGGGCAAGGCATCGACACCTTGAGCGACCAGCCACGCTGCCGTTTCGTCCACCTTGCGGCGCGACAGGCAATACACGATGCCCGATTCGCCGGCGTGCTCCTCGCGGATGAAGCGCAGCAGCTGCGTCCGCGGATCGGCCTTGTCGACGATGGTGTAGCGGATGTTGGGCCGATCGAAGCTCGAGACGAACACGCGCGCGTCACCGAGAGCGAGACGCTCGATGATCTCGGTGCGCGTTTGCGGGTCTGCCGTGGCGGTGAGGGCGACGCGCGGAACATCCGGGAAGCGCTCGTGCAACAGCGAAAGTTGCAGATACTCGGGACGAAAGTCGTGACCCCATTGCGATACGCAGTGCGCCTCGTCGATCGCGAAGAGTGCGAGCGGCGTACGCGCCAGCAGCTCGAGGGTGCGCGGCAACGTGAGGCGTTCCGGCGCGAAGTAGACGAGATCGAGCTCTCCCTCGACCAGCGCTTGCTCGACGGCGCGAACCTCGGACGCGTCCAGGGTCGAATTGAGGAATGCCGCGCGTACCCCGGCCTGTCGGAGCGCTGCCACCTGATCCTGCATGAGGGCGATCAGCGGCGAGATCACGACGCCCACGCCGGCGCGCAACAGCGACGGAATCTGGTAGCAGAGCGACTTGCCGCCGCCGGTGGGCATCAATACGAGCGCGTCCTCACCTTCGACGACCGCTTGCACGATCTCGGCCTGGGGGCCCCGAAACGCCGGATAGCCGAATACGTCGCGCAGGATTTCGGTGGCGCGGGCGAAGGTCGTCGGGACGGACATGGTGCTCGGAGTATGACGGCTCGCCGCCGGCGCCCGCAATGCGTCGAATAGGGATTGCACTCCGGGCCGAGGGTGCGGGAAAGGTTGTATAGTCGCCGCCCCGGAGCCCGCACGTCCTGGACCCTGCAGCGCGCGGACACGCCACCGATCCGCGCCATCGCCTTGAATCCGAACCCCCGCAACGTTCCGCTGACCGAAGCCGAACTCGACCGCCTGGAGGCGCTGCTGGCGAGCGACGTGTTCGGCGAGCACGCCATGCCGCTCGATGCCATGCAGGGCTTTCTCGCTGCAGTGGCGAGTGCCCCGGAGGTGATCCTGCCTAGCCGGTGGTTGCCGGTCGTGCTCGGTGCCGAGCGCGACTGGGAGAGCATGGGCGAGGCGCGCGAGGTGCTCGACCTGCTGATGCGCTTCTACAACGAGATCGCGCAGGACCTGCTGGACGGTCACGGGGTGGACCCGCTGCTCTATCCCGTGAGCGACGAGAGCGACGAGCACGACTACGCGATGTGGGCGCTCGGCTATCTCGAGGGCGTGGAACTCGCCGATCCGGCCTGGGAAGATTCGAGCGA
>FRDC01004466.1_pt1 | contig 10794 bp, 13 predicted proteins | sample 1106171 | NCBI WGS metagenome assembly FRDC01 (sample SAMEA3930566, study PRJEB13176) | freshwater metagenome | biome: Drinking water system; feature: drinking water; material: water | place: Singapore | collected 2014-12-20
AGGTTGCTGGGTGCAGGTTGCAGGTTTTGCGGTTCGAGGTTCTGGTCCATGAGCTTTGCTCCCTGTTGTTTTGATTTTTCACTGCGCCGGGGAGCAAGGCCCGGAAGAACCGCGAGTCGGAAGCAAGGCCGGCCCGCTTGCCACTAGCCACTCATCACTAGCGCACTGATTTTTAGGACGCCCCAACCAGGTACGTGGCCTGGCTATTGATGGCCACCGCTTCCACCAGGTTGAGCCCCGAGCCTTTCAAAATATCCTGCTCGCCCGCTTCGAGCGGCCAGATGATCTCGATGCCGTCGTTCTGCGGCGGGCGCGGCGGGAATTTCAGGTTGGGGAATTTGAAATTGAGCTGCGCCGCGGCGCCGCTGTTGGTGTTGATCTGCAATTCGCGCAGCGTGTCGTTCAGTTGCAGTGTGCGCATGTCGTCGGTATCTTTCGCCGCCACCATCACGCGGACGCCGCAGCGCTGCAAGCCGATATTGGCCTGCGCGCCGTAAAGCCCGCCGCCGGGCGCACGGCGGTGATAGCTGCCGTCGCTGAAACTCACTTCCCATTCGCGCAGCCGGGGAATGTCAAGCGCCGCGGCGCTCGAAGGCGCGCCCAGCAGGATGCTGGTATCCTGGCCCATCAGATAAACGGGCGTGGGCAGCGCGGGCGCGGTGACGCTGCCGTCGATGTGCTGCCCCGAGCCTTCCATCTGGAACGACGCGCGCAACGGTCCGCTTGCGCCGCCGCGGATAGTGAGCTGGGTCATCACCAGGTCGCGCACTCGGAAGAACACGTCGGCGGTATCCTTGCAATAGATCGCCGTCACCGGGGCCTGCCGCGTGGTCTGCTCGAACGTGCAGGTGTGGGTGTAAGGACCGGCGCCGGTGGTGACCACCTTTTTCAGCATGAAGGCAATCAGCCACGCGGCCAGGAAATCATCAATGTCAATTTCGCCGCCGATGGAGATCATGCGCTGCACTTCGGTGCGCACCGTGGGCCACGGATGGCCCTTGCCGGCGCGTTCGAGATCGCTATAGAACTCTTTCGAAATCGTGGCATAGATGCCGCCATCGAAGCGCGCGCGGTAAGTGAATTCACCCGCGGCCAGGCCGCCCGCTTGCCCGTAGGCGGTCTGCTTTTTCGAGCTGAGCAGCAGCTCGCGCAGATAAGTGACTTGCGGTTCATACGCTGCCATGGTTCAACTCCTGTAGCGGCGGCCTTCAGGCCGGCCCGCTTCTCTCGATCCCTGTAGCGGCGGCCTTCAGGCCGGCTCGCACTCTTCCGCAACAAAAAGATTTTCTTCGCCCAGCTTCTCGCTTGCCAGGCGAGCCGAATATTCGGCGCGCGGCATTTCGATCGCGCGCTCGGCATGCGGGCCGGTGAAATCGAAATCGTAGGTGGGGCCCACGATGCGCGCGCCACCCGCGGCGCGCCCGGCATCGCTGAGGGTGACGCGCACAAAATCGCCGCGCGGCTTGGGGCGCGCGAGGCCCAGCGCTTCCGCCGGCGATTCGGCTTTTTTGTTTTTCTCGCTCATGTTTTCTCCGAATAGAGCGCCACGCTCACCACGGTCACTTCGAGCGAATACCAGGTGCCATCCTTATCGAACTGGCCCAGGGACACATTGCCAAGCACCACCAGCGGCCGCTGCGCCGCTGAGGCCAGTTGCAGCTTCGCGCCGGCCAGCGCATCGCATACGCGGTAGAGCAGTTCGAGCACGTTCACGCGCTCGGCGCTTTCGCTGCGCAAATCCCGCGCGCCCACAATCACGGTGAAATTCTGGTTGCTCTTGTACTTGATCCCGTAGGCTTCGGGATCGCCCAGGGTTTCCCCGAGAAAAATCACCAGCACGGCGGGCGGCTGCACGATGAGGCGCGAGGTTTCTTCCTCGAAATCGGCGCCGGTAAGCCCGCGCACATCCACCTTCGGGCCGCCGCTCAAGCCCGCCGCGAGCAGCGCTTCGAGCGCTGCCTGCACTTCCGCGATGTGTGTGCCCGAGGTCATGTGGATCGTCCACTGCGCCTGCGATGCTCACGCATCGCCAAACCTTTCAATCCAGCCCTTGCCGTTTGATCGCATCCTGCAAAATCTCTTCGCCCAGGCGCTGCGCTTCCTGCTCGGCTTTGCGCTGGCCCGGCAGAAACGGCCGCGCCGGAATTTTCGCTTTGCGGCCGCGTCCGGCCATGCCGCCATACTGGTGGATCCCGGAATAGACCTGGTTCGAGCCGACGATCGCGCGCGTGCCCTGCGCTTCGCGGAAGAGCGAACGCAACAGCGTGCGCCGCGCCTGCAGAATCGGCCGGCCGGGAAAGAGTTTGGCTTTGAGCATTCCATATCGCAGGGAAAGCGGCGCCCAGGCCTGGCCTTCGGGTGAGCGCTGCTCTTCGAAGGATTCGCGCGTTTCCTGGAAGAGTCCTTCGGCAATGCCTTGCGCGAGAGCGCCGCGCAGGGTGCCGCGCAGCAGTCCCAGCTTCCTTCGGGCGTCATCGAAATCGGCAATCGCTCGTGTCGGCATTTGGTTTCACTCGCCACTAATCACTAACCGCTCGCCACTTTCAGTACGCCTTTAGTTTCTTCTCGTCGAACACGTCGGGATCGTCGCTGTGATTCTTGGTGACCACATCCATTTCGCTGCCCTGCTGCGCGGCGGCCTGATCGAGCGCCGCATCGCCGCGGCTGACGCGCCGCAGCAGATCGAGCGCGGCCTCGTAGTTTTTCTGCACCGCTTCGGGCACGGCGCGCGATGGCCTGCGGCTGAACAGCTTGAAGACGCAGAGATCGAGCGCCAGGCCCTTCACCTGTGCGGTGGCCGTCAGCGGCAGGGTGTAGCGGCCGCTCACATACGATTCGAGCAGCCCTTCCGCCTGCGCAATGCACGGACCGAGCGCGGTGGTATCCACTTCGCCGGTGCCGGCGTCGTCGGTGAGCTGCACCAGTTCGGCGAGGCTCATCCGCCCCGGCACCAGATCGGATTGCGTGATATAGGCCATCGCTCCACTTCAACGCTCGAAACCTGAGCGCTGAAGAAGAGCGGCGAGCATTCCTGCCCGCCGCTGCTGTAAGTTTAGGCGACCGCGTTCTGGATGAAGTACGCCGAAATGTCCGACGTGATCTTCAGATCGTGGTACCAGTGCACGGAGAGTTCATCCGCCAGCGACGACGGCATAGGGATCTTGCCGATCACTGTGGCGAACCCGCCAGACCCGCCCACTGGCGGCGCGGTCCACACGAAGGTCTTGCCGAAGCTGATGTCCATCATCGACGCAGCCGGCTCGATGTTGGCCAGAATCGCGTGTTTGCCCCACACGAAGCTGGCGGTCGTGAGCGCCGCATCGAGTTCTACGGCTGCAGCGACGAGCACGCGCTCGACTTCGAAGATGGCCGCGAGGTCTTCCTCGGTGACCACCGCGAAATTGGCGCGCCCGGCCTTGCCGCCACTCGCCGTCACGCGCGCCTTGATGTGCTCGTGGTCTTTGAGTAGCGCAAACACTTCCGGGCCGAGGATGAGCGTGTTGGCTTTCTTCCCGCTCTTCATCACCTGCAGGTGCGCATCGAGGACGTTTTTGACCGGCTGGCCGGTGTTGGTCGTGCCGGTGCCCCACTGGTTGGTATCCGCGCCGCCCGCGCCCGCGAGTGTCTTGCGGTTGGCGGCCGGGTAGTTCGCCAGCGTGGTGGCCAGTGTGGCCGCGCGCTTTTCGTAATCGAGCAGCAGTTGGTCTGTCACCAGGCGCGTGGCCCACTGCTCCACATTGCCGGCTTCGAAGTTGCCGCGCTCTTCATCGGTGATGACGCGAGCCAGTGAACGGTCATCGCAGGCGTAGTTGTCGGTCGAGATGGTCTGCACCACCTGCTCGGCCGCAGCTCCTGGAGCGCGCAGCGTGTTGGCTGTCACGCGCTGGTTCTCCCGCCCGAATTTCCAGTACTTGTCGCTCTGCTTCAGCACTGAAACGCGCGGGAAGAGCAGCTCCCCGATCATGGCGTTGTTGCGGTACTCGCGGGCGTAAATGGACAGCGGAACATCCACCTTGCCCTGAGTCGGATTGACAATCGTTGGCATTCTTCAGTTCTCCTTCTCCGGCAAGGCCGGAAGATTTTTCTTGCGCCCCGGCAACGCCGAGGGTTATCCCTGCGCCCGCGAGGGAATGACAAACAACAGGAACTCGTCGTTCTGCGCCGCAGCCGCTTCGAGCGCGATACCGACGACGTGATAGTTCGTGCCGGCCACCGCGCCGATCGGCGCGAGCTTGCCGGTCGCGGCGTTGATCATCACGTAGTCGCCGCGCGCGATGGCCGCGTCGGCAACGCCCTTCCCCTCGCCGAGTTCCAGAACACTCAGCGGGTCATCGACCGCCGCAGCAGCGGCAGCGCTGATGCCGAGCGCGCGCTGGTTCGCGGCGGTGGGCAGCTTGGCCTGGTCCGCGGCGGTGCCGGCGATAACGCCCAGCCCTGCGCTGATCGCGGCTTCGGCCCGGTAGGTGCGAATCACTTGGGGTCCTGCAGGTCCAAATGGCATTGGGTCACATCTCCTTCTCTCCGGTTAGCGCCGGAGCCGCGTGGTTCAAAGCTGAGGGAAGAGCTTCCCCCGATTCCTTCAGGCCTGGCCGGCAGAAATCGCGCCGGCCGGCTTGAAGCCCTCTCGCGCGAGCTGCGTATACGCCCGCGCGAAGCATTCGTGGAACGCGAGCGCGGGATTCGCCTTTTGAATCTCAACCGCCCGCGTCTGTGCTGCTTCGGCCAGGGCAACCGACTCAGCGTCCACTGTGACCTTGTCGGTCGTAGGCTCGGCGAACTGGATCACGTTCGACTTGCGATCGCTCACCTTCACCAGTTCGGTGGTGGGCACGATCTTCGGCAGGGCTTCGAAAAAGGCTGTGAGCACCGCGTACGGCGCCAATTCCTTTTCCTTGCCCGCTTCGCCGAACTTCACCGTGCCTTCGCTCTGCGCCAGGTGTTCGAGCACTGCGGGCAAGCCCGCTTCGTCGAATGCCGGCACCCACTGGTTGGCCGCTTTGCGCTTTTCGATGAAGGCCTGCACTTCGGCCTTCTTCGCCGCGCTCGAGCCCGCCGCCGCGCCTTCGCGCAGCGTCTTGTTTTCGGCGGCGAGCGCATCAATCTTTTTCGATTGCTCGCTCATCTGCCCGGCGAGTTCTTCGCGCAGTTTTTCCACCCGCGCGTCGATCTCTTCCTCGGAAAACCGCGCTTCTTTCTTCTCCCCGAACAGGCCGGAGAAGAATTCGCGGATGCCCGACCGGATACTTTCCTGCATTTGTTTCGGGTCCACTTCATCCTCCTTTTCCCCTTCCGGGGAGTTGCTGAAATCGACGGCCACGAAATCTCCGTCCAAAGAAAATTGAATGGGCGCCAGGCCCTTCACTTCGGGCGGCGCCGCGCCCAGAAAACCGATGTGCCGCACCACCGGCCCGGAGCCTTTCGGGTCGAGATAGATGGCCACGCTACGGTTCGGGAAGCGGCCGCTGCGCGCATGCTCTTCGAGCTGCGTGCTCACCTTTTCGAATTGCGCTTCGAGTTTGCCGGCGGCGTTGATGCGCATATCGCGCGCCCAGCCATGCGCCGGCGCATCGGTTTCGGGGTGGCCAATCACCGCAGGCGGAGTCCATACGCCGGATTTGAAATTGCGCACCATGGCGGCAAGGTGCTCGCCGGTGAATTTTCCTTTTGCGCCGTAATCCCCCGGCGCGAAAATCTCGATCCACTGATTGTTGAAATCAGGCATTGTGCGCCGCCTTCTGCGTTCTGAGTTCTGAGTTCAATTGCTCCATCCCGGGTCCGGCCCCGCGCCTTGCGGGATGCCTTCGCGGATATCGAAATATTTCCCGCCTTGTTCCAGCCACTTTTCCGCGCGCGCCGCCGTCACAGAAATCAATACGCATCTACAGTTAAAGCCCAGCAGCGGCTTGAGATTCGCGCCGGGGCCATCCCACCACTCCGCGGGCGCGAGCGCGCCTTCGAGCGCGGCATGATTCGGCCGCGTGAACTGATCGAGCATGGCGTCGAACAGCCGCCAGCTCACTACGCTGCGCACTTCGGGCGAGCGCAATTCTTCTTCGCGCGCGCGGGTCATGGCCTGCGCCACGTTGGTGTTCCACACCGTGCGTAGCTTGCCCTGCGACACTTCGAAATTGCGCAACAGGTCGGCAGCCTTGGCATCGAACTGCGCGGGCGTGAGGCCCGCTTCGAGCGAATGGGCAATCAGCTCGCGCATGGATTCGAGCGCCTTCGCCTGGTTCACGCCGGCAATGGTGAAGGCGCGGGCGCGCTGCGCCTGGATGGCGGCTTCCCATTGCGCGCGGGTCATCACATCGAGCGAGCGCAGATGCTCCACCACGCGCGCGGCGCCAACCGAATCCAGTTCGCCGAAGGCCACATCCTTCAACGCAGAGGGCGCAGAGGCCGCAGAGGTTTGTACTGTAGCGGCGGCCTTCAGGCCGGCCTCGCGGCGAACCTGGGCCCGGCCGAGGATCTGCGCGGCCACCAGCAGCCGCGCAATACGTTCCGCGAGCGATTGGATTTTGCCGGCCACTTTCCACTGGCCACTTTCCACTTGGCCCGGAACGCCACGGCGAAACGATTCACTGGCTGCCTCCAACAGTTCGCCCCGCACACTGCGAAAGAACAGCGCCTGCTCGATGAGCGAAGCGGCCAGCAGCTTTTCCAGGTCGCGCTGGATTTCCACGCCCGGGCCGCGGCCGGCCAGCGCAATGCGCGGCCTTTCAATGCGGCGCGCGAGCGCCGCTCTGGAGTGCGGCAGCTTGCTGCCGCCCTTGCGCGAGGAGCTTGCTCCCGCGCCAAAAGACGCGAATTGTGCCACCGCGTTCATTCGTTCGCCCCGGGTTGCGCCGCGGGCAACCCATCAAGCAGACCCATGCTCAGCGCTGGCGGCGGCAACACTTCTTCTATAACCTTGCCCGCCGCGTTGCGGTCCGGCGTCCGGATGCCGCCCTTTTCGTACACTTCACGCTTCGGGACTTCTGTGCCGAGATTGCGTGCCTTTGTAAGCAAGTCGAGTTCGGCGGCGCGATCGGTGGGCGGCTCTTTATCCGCGCGGAAATACGGCCGCACTGCGCGATCCAGTGCTTGCGGACCGAAGCGCCACACCAGCCAGGGCGCGAGCAACTGCTCGTTGAGCGTTTCTTCCCCGTCGCACCAGTCGTTGCGGATGTACTCCCACAAAACACTCAAATGCACGTCGCTCGCAGCTTCGCTGCTGTAGCCGCCTTCTCCGCTGCGGGTCGAGCCGGTCTGCCCGAGGATCATGCGCGTCATTTCTTCGCGCATTTCCATGCGGATGCTCTTGAAATCTTCCGCGTCGCGGGTGCGTGTGTTCTGCAATGCCTCGCTGACAAGCTCGAAATTCTGAGGCACGGCGGCGGCAATCTCTTTGGCAATCGCGCGGGCGGCTTCTTCGGCTTTGGATTTATCCTCGGCGCCCGCCCCCGGAGGGTACTTGACCACCACGGTGCCATTGCCTTTTTCGAGGTGCCGCAAATTGAGCGTGAGCACATTGCGGATGAACCACGAAGGCCAGAACAGGCGGCGTAGCAGCGGCCGCCCGCGGCGGTTGCTGTTGCGCGGCTGGTAGGTGGACACAATGAACTTCGCGGCCGGCACCAGTTCGCCTTGCGCGCCGGGATAATTCGCCAAGCGCAAGGGGCCGTTTTGCGGCTCCCCGATCGCTCCAAAGCTGAAAAGTTCCTGCGGCCGGCCCACAATCTTATCCACGCCGATGGACCCGTCACTGTTGATGCGCCACAGGATTTCCTGCACGGTAAGGCCGTACCCGGGCGCATCGAACATTTCCCACAAGGCCCAGCGGAAGTTGGGAATGGATTCCAGAAAGGCCTGCGCTTCCTGGGCGTACTGCATGGCCTGGCCGTTCGCGTCATCGGCCGGCTGTATTTTCCACTCGCGCGCCAGGGCGAGGATCTTCCGCGTTTCGAGGGCGCTGGAAATGCACAGGTCTTTTTCTTCGAGCTCGCGGTAGTAGGTGAAGACGTTGCTCACGCCGTCATGCATGCGGCGATAGATCGAGGAAGGATTTTCGGAGCCGGAAAAGGCTTGCGTATCCAGGCCGGAGACGTAGAGGATCTGATTGGCGACGCGCTCCACCGTATCCGGCTGCGCGGGGATATTGCGGGCTGCGGCGTTCGCCGCTGTTGCTGCCGCCGCCATGCTGGCCATCACCCACATTACGATTCGCGCCTTTCGCATCGCTCCATCTCAATACCCTGCGGCCATGCTGGAAACACTCTCGCCGTGCGCTGTGCCAAACACTTCGCTCGTAACGCTGCGCTGCGCCACACTGCAATCCACGCTGAGTGCCGGGCCGGCGGCGGCGCTGAGCATCAGCGCGATGCCCCAAAATTCATCGGCGTGGCCCAGTTCGGTGCGGTCCGCATCGAAGCGGAAATGCCCTGTGGGTGAGCTGAAACGCTTTACCGCGTTGATGGCGCTGCGCAGCCGCGGCGAAGCAGGAATGCGCACGGTGCGATTTTCAAAGTGCGTCTTTGTGAGCACCGCCATGCGCTCCTTGTTTTCCAGATTGAAGACGACCGCCTCGACGCGCCCTGCGCCGTATTTCGACACCGCGCGCTCGGCCAGTTGCGCGCCGATGCCGGTGGCGTCGAGACACGCGCGCATCATGCCTGGCAGAGAAAGAAGCGAATCCATCACCTGCCACTGCGCCTCAAAGGGCGTGCGGTCCAGCGTCACCACCGCGCGAGTCACCAGTACATCGCCCAGCTTTTCGCCCACCGGAAACACGCTGCGGTCTTTTTTGCGCCCGATATCGCCGCCCAGGTAAAGCGGACCTTGAGCGCGGAAATTCACGGGCAATTCGAGCGTTGCGTTTTCGCTTTCGCACGCGATCACCGTTTCCATGGGGATGAAGTTTTCGGCGTCGGCCAGGAATACGCAGCAGTATTCCTGGAGGAAGGTGTCTTCGTCGCCGGCCACTTCACGCATCACCTTCGGGTCGATGGGGCAGTCCTCGGCAGCAGCCATTTCGAGCGTGAGGTAGTGCACCGACCATTGCCCGGCAACCCAGCGCCGGCGCGTGCCTTCGCCGATGAGCGGCACGCCGGCTTCCTTACACAGGTCGAAATATTTCCCGCTCTGGCCGTTGGGCGTGGAGATCACTTCCACCTGATAGCCGCGTGAAGCGATGGCGAGCGCGGCGCGCCATATCTTCACCGCGTCCTTATGGAAGGCGAATTCATCGAGCACCACGTCGCCGGCAAAGCCGCGCATGGTGTCGGGATTGGCGGGCATAGCGATGATGCGCGCGCCGTTATGCCGCAGCGTGATTTGCTCGGCTTTGGCCTCGATGCCGGGAAATTCGATTTCGCTGTATTCGAAGGCTTCTTCGATCGCGGTGAGGTGCTGCTTCACATATTCGATGGCTTCGCGCGATTGCCGCTCGGAAGCGGAGACCCAGATGGTGGTGCCGCCCTGGGCCAGGCGCTTGCGCACATGGCGCAGCGTGGTGCCGAAGGTCCAGCCGATCTGCCGGCTTTTCACCGCCAGCTTGAAGCGGGCCTCGTCGGTGATCCACGCCTTCTGGTAGGCGTAGAGCGCCACGGCTAGTGGCACAGGCTTTCCAGCCTGTGCGCCTTGGACAGGCTCGATAGCCTGTCCCACCTTTTTTTCACTTCGTGAGGCCATAAATTTCGTCGAGCACCTTCTGCATTTCCGCAGGGCTCATCTTTTTCTTCCCGGCCACGGCTTGCTTCGCGCCGGCCACCTTGCTGCGGATCTGCTGCAACTTCTCGCGCTCCAGGCCCAGGCGCTGTTCTTCCAGATCAAGCTGCCGCTGGCGCGCCAGCAAAAATCCCAGGTCGTTCAAAGACTTGATGGCCGCTTTTTTCTGGTCGCCTTCGCTCGCATCGAGCAGCGAGAAAATGGTGGACTGCAGCGCGGCGCGCACCGCTTCCGGCAATTGCGGCGATCCTTTGGCGGCGAATGCGCCGGCCAGGGCGCGCGCGGATTCGGCCTGGGCCATCACTTCGCGCTGCACCTGCTCGACGCGCAGGTCGTACCAGGTGCGCACCTGTCTTTCTGTGGGCGGCGCGGCTTTCAGGAGCTGCGCGGCGATCGCGGCCGCTTCGGTTGTTTCCGCCCAGGTTTTCCCGTTCGCGCGCGCGCCCAAGATTGCGTCGCGCACTTCCTGCGGCAGCCGCTCGACCGTGAGCGGCTTGCGCTGCCGGCGTTTCTGCCCCACGCCCGGGCGCCGGTACTTTTCCAGATGTTTTCCGCGCGGCATTCATCCCACATCCACGGCGTCGTCTTTGACGCGCCGGTCGAGAACGTCCTGGCCCTTATCGGTCAACGACACGTCATCCACTTCGGGCAGTTCGCGGCGCTCGCGCGATTTGCGCTCGGTAAACGTCACGTAGCCGCGGGCCTTCAGAAAGCGAAGTTCGCGCAACACTTCTTCCATCACCACGTCGCGCCCCAGGTCGAGAAAAAACTTCAGGATGGCCGCGCCGGGCATGGGCACGGGTGCGTCGGCCAGCAGCGAGAGAATTTCGCCGCGCCGCATGGCGGCCACGGCAGCGCGGGCGCGGTCTCGTTTTTCCAGGCTCATTTGCGCAGTGCCTCAATCTTGTCGCTGATGGCGTGCAACTCCTCGAACATCGCTTCCTGGTTGCGGCCGATGCGCCGCAGCAGCGCTTCGTTGGCGATCTGCACCGAATCGGTGCGCTCCGCCATTTGCTGCACCGCTCCGGTCAGGCCGCGATTGGCTTCCGCCATTTCGCGCAGCGCGGTGATGCCTTGCCCGGCGCGGCG
>FRDC01003181.1_pt1 | contig 10791 bp, 5 predicted proteins | sample 1106171 | NCBI WGS metagenome assembly FRDC01 (sample SAMEA3930566, study PRJEB13176) | freshwater metagenome | biome: Drinking water system; feature: drinking water; material: water | place: Singapore | collected 2014-12-20
ATATGCTCCCTGCGCAAGGCAGCCGGTATATATTTGCTCTACTTTCATTGTATGAACTGGCTTAGTGGATAATAATACAAATTTACGAAAAATGACCTGATAAATAACTGATATTGGTCAGCTTTATCAACACGTTCAGTGATAACAAAAAAAAACAGGAAAAATTCCTGTTTTCTTGCACTATTACTTGTGTAAGGCTTTATTTTATCAAGGAAATATTGCCCTTTTTATTCTTTTTCTCACCTGCATTTGTTTCAGCATTCAGGTAATAAATATAAACACCCGGGTCAAGAGACTGACCGTTGTGTGTTCCATCCCAGGCTTTTGCAGGATTCTCAGTTTCGTATACTTTTTCGCCCCAACGGTTAAAAACTACAAAATTGAAATCAGATACACAGTTGGCCCAGCCATGAAGCGTAAACAAATCATTGTGCCCATCACCGTTAGGCGAAAATGCATTCGGAAGACTGTAATCACCGCATGGTTCTATAACAGTACTATCGCTAATAACGCGGGTTCTCAAGGTCCAGGGTCCTGAATAATCAACACCGGAAGCTGTTACTGTATTGGATGAAACAAATACATTTCCCACAGTTGGATTTTCCCATTGGCTGCCATCCCATCTCCAGGCTTGCAGGCGATCTTCAGCGATGTTGTTTGTACTTCCTGAAGTACTGTTCCATTCAGAATCCCTGTATGTAAAAGTAATGTCTCCTGTAGGATTGGATGTGTAGTTCAAATCCATTACCCAGAAACGATCTACTGTACTATCAGCACTTTCTGTACCGGTAGCATCATTTAAATCGGTAACACCACTTGGTAGTGGACGATTGTTTGGGCTCGCAGTTGCATCCGTTGGATAAGTTGCTGCAGAAATATTGCCGCCTGTAGCTCCTGCAGTTGTTATATTATAACTCAAAGGAATATAATCTGCAGCACTAGTTCCAAAAGGAATTACATAATTACCAGTATTATTATCAATGTTCCACTGAACTCTGCCATAGCCTGACGTTGGTGTAGTTTCAGAAATAATATATCCTGTTGTGCGTGTAATTGCGGAACTGGAAGGATTGGTAATGGTACAGGTATTTGAATTTAGATCCAGCGGATTTGCATTTAGCGAAAGCACCCCTGACGTTCCGCCTACAATAGTGCTTACATTGAGTGTTTTTGTCCCTGAACCCTGGCAATCGAGGTTATTAAAGGTTGTAGGCTGTGTACCCTGTATGCTTTGTGCTCCACCATAAAGTATTACAGTTCCAGTATTCGGGCTCAACCCGGCTGAAACTTCATTGGTCCAGTCACCGGTCAAATATATGTCACCTTCATTAACAATGTTACCGCTAAAAGTATTAGTGATATGTCCGCCAACATATAAAATGGTGCTCGGGTAAACCGAAATATCAACCCCGCTGTTATAAAAATCGGTAGGTGTTTGTGCGGAGGATGCAAACGAAAGCAAAAGGCCCGCATTTACTATGAAAAAGCGAAATCGTGCAATAAATGTTGTAGATTTAAAAGACATAGTCGTATTGATTTTTGCAGATTTAGGTTAAAGGTACGAATTCCGGTACTTTTTTCCTATTTTTTTGTTAAAATTTTATAAATTAATTACAATTTAATTCACAGTTATTCGGTACAGGCCGGAAGAGCCAGATTACAGGTATTGGTAACGTTCCAGGTTGTGTAATAATACGGGTCGGCTGTACAGCCGGAGGCAATGATACAGTCTATTGAGCCATCATTAAATACGTAACAAAACTCAGGGTTGTAGGAGTGACTACCCTGTCCGTTCATAGATATTGAAACAGACGATGGATATGTAGAAAAGGTGAAGTCTCGCCATATTAGACCAATGCCACAACATGAGCTACCTCCAGTAGCTTGAAATGTTGTTCCTGTTCCACCGCACGTGCAACCGCTTACACAGGATTGTGGCTCGGTAGAGCCTGTCGGTGTCTGATTAAATGTAACGGTAACGTTCGAAAAATCCCCAGAACTAAATCCACAGAATCCCATTTTTACTCTTATTGCCACTACCTTTTTTATAGTTGCAATTACAGCGGTTCGTGGCGATGAAGAGCAGCTGCCATCAACCGCCTCAACATAATAGGTTGTGGTGGCCGACAGGGAAGGTGTTGTATAGGAAGTCCCTGTTGCAATGGCCGTTCCGCCTGTAGGCCCTGTAAACCAGTTGACTGTGGCGCCATTAGAGGCTGTGGCTCCAAGCGTAACAGTACCGGAACATACGGCACTGCCCGGTGTGGTTGTTAAAATAGATGGGCTGGAGGCTGTAACATTTAATGTGCTTTGTGTACTGGTGCCACAGGTGTTGCCTGCATCTACGGAAATAGTACCTGCTGTGCTTCCAAATGTAACCGATATGGAAGTGGTATTTTGACCGGAATTGATGGTGGCACCCGATGGAACTGTCCAGGTATAGCTGGTCGCACCCGTTACCGCACTTATCGAATAGGTATAAGTGCTGCCTGCACAAAATGTTGTGTTTCCTGTAATGGTACCCGGTTGTGCAGGCGCCCCGGGAACAATTGCTGTTATTGTATTGGAATTGTTACTGGAGCAGGTTGTTGCTGCCCTCACCTGGTAATAATAGGTTACACCGCAGCTTAAACCTGTGATGTTTGAAGTAAGCACGTTGCCTGTGCTGAAGTTGTTATAGCCCGGGGCAAAACTACCAAAATTGCTGTCGGTAGAAACATCGAGGAAATAGTTGGTTGCACCGGAAGAGGCGGTCCAGTTGGCAGTAAACCCAGAAGCCGTAATATTGGTAGCTGCATTGGCAACCGGTGCTGAAGGCGGTGTACATGCACTTCCGCCACAGGACATATTTACCCAGGTGCTGCCTATGGAATCCCACCATTCGTAGCAATTGGTGGTGGTGTTAAAAATGAGCAGGGAGTGGGCCGGTGAAACGATGGCATTCCGTTGTGAAGTTGTCATGCGCGGTACAAGCATTCCCATGTTGGTGCTTGTAATTTCCAGCTTTGCAGAAGCTGCAGGCGTAGAACCGGTATTGATCCCGACATTAGAGCCATTGTCATAAATGCTGGAATTGCACATCTCTGTTGCGCTTGTAAACTTGGTTAAATAATTATCTGCGGCAGTATTACAAATTGTTCCGGGGCCGGTAGCACCAGTTGTTCCATTACTGCCTGTAATACCTGTAGAACCCGTAGCTCCATTGTTTCCACTTGTGCCAGTAGCGCCTGTTATTCCCGTTGCTCCTGTGTTTCCGGTAGAACCAATACTGCCTGTTGCTCCCGTTGAGCCAGTACTGCCGGTTGCACCCGTATTTCCCGTGGAGCCTGTCATCCCATTACCACTACCGGCACCATTTCCACACAACGATTTCCAGGCTGAAGCCGAAGCCTTCCAGTAAAAAAAACAGGAAGAGTCTGTATCAAACACCAGCAAACTATTTGCTGGTGATGGTATTGCCAGTCTTTCAGTTGCAGTAAGACGTGGTATGAGCACTCCTTTATTATTTCCGGGTGCAGCATCCACATCAAGTATAGCAGATGGGGCAGGAGTGAGTGTTCCTATGCCTACGCTGTTGCTTTGTGCAAAGGCTATCTGAATTGCCAACACAGCAATCACAACAGCAATGATTTTAATTGGTTCTGGTCTGAACATTTGAAATGGTTATTTAGTGTCGGTTTTCAGCCTGGCTTTAATTGCCTCTAACTCCTGTTGTTGCTTTTCTATTATTTTTTGCTGTTCCTGGATTGCTTTTACAAGTACCGGTAGCAGTTCGTTGTATTTTACAACTTTTGATTGCATCTCATCATCTTTTGTAAGAACCGTGGTTGGTAATATCTTTTCCAGATCTTGTGCAATAAAGCCGGTTTGAATACCTTCCATTCCCTGGTCCAGTACCTCTTTCCATTCGAAAGTAACGGGTTTAAGTTGGTTGATCATGTCAATTGCGTTCACTGACAATGGTTGGATATTTTTTTTCTTTCTTAGATCCGATGTCCATACATTGCCCGAACATGCTGTTGTACCGGCAACTTCAAGCATAAAGCCTGGTGCAGTTGTTCCTATACCTACATTGCCTGTAGAAGTAATCACCATTTTGGTGCTTCCGGGGGAGCTGATGCCATTGGTCTGGAATGATAAACCACCCGGAGTAACGGCAGGATTGTGCTGGATGGAAGCCCGGCCAGTTCCTCCTTCATTAAAGAACAGTTGGGTTGCAAAACCTGCTGTTGCGGTATTTAAAATTAGTGTTTGATGCGCATTTACCGGTGAGGCCACCTCCAGGTCTCCGGTAGGTGCAGTAGTTCCGATGCCAACATTTCCATTGTAAGCTATTGTTACAGCATCTATTGGGGTTCCGGCTGTTGCGGTCCTGAACCTTATGGCAGGTGCTGTTGTGCTGGGATTGTCATAAACATTGTCAATGTAAGTATCTCCATCGTTGGTGTAATTGATAAGGAAACCTTCGGTAGTGCCAAAATTTTCTCCTGTTAAGCGTATTTTAGCTGTGTTTGTGCCTGATGTGCCTGGACTCCCCGGGCTCAATCTTAACTCCACAGGCCCTGAATCTGCGATGTGCAGTTTTGTTGAAGGAGTTGTGGTACCAATACCAACATTTCCAAATCGGTCAATCCGCATACGATCGACCAGGGTTCCGGATGCGTATGTTGCAAAGTAAAGTCCGCCAGCACTATTGGCCCCTGCAACTTCTCTTACACCGCCTATGGTAGCTTCAGTATTTGTTAAACCTGCTGAGCTTGAAAGCTGGAAAGCTATTCCGGAACGAGTGCCAATCCCTGTATTGTTTTGCGAAAGCATGAGTATGCGGCCATCACCGGGATTGGTGCCAGCATCATCAGTAACCCCATGAACCGGAAAACCGAATGAGCCCGGAATTACGGTTGCAGCACCGAAAATGGCATTTCCCTGTACACGAAGCATTTCTTCAGGTGTTGTGGTACCAATACCAACTTTGCCCCCGGCTGTTGTCCTTATTCTTTCTAAATTATTTGTAAAGATTGCAAAGTCCTGGTTATCGGTAGTGCCTAAAAAATTAGTACCCGCTGTTGTGCCTGCATTGCCGGTAATCGTCCAGTGCGTACCACCATCAGTTCCTGTTGGTCCGATAGCACCTGTTGCACCTGTGCTGCCTGTTGCTCCGGTATCCCCGGTACTTCCTGTGCTGCCATCAGCTCCGCTGTTTCCGGTGGTGCCTGTATTACCAATATTTCCTGTTGCACCTGTCGCGCCAGTACTTCCGGTATTGCCTGCTGTTCCTGTATTCCCCGTGCTGCCTATCATTCCTGTGGCACCTATTGTTCCCGTGCTCCCGGTGCTTCCCGTTATACCTGTTGCACCTGTACTTCCCATCGCGCCTGTAGCTCCTGCATTACATAATGATTTCCAGCCGGATATGGTTGCGTTCCAGTAAAAAAAACAAGATGAATCTGTATCAAATACCAACAGGCTGTTTGCAGGGGATGCAATTGCCAGCCTTTCTGCAGCAGTAAGGCGTGGAATAAGTATCCCCTTGTTATTTCCTGGTGCTGCATCAATATCAAGTATCGCGGATGAAGCAGGGGTAAGTGTTCCTATACCTACGCTGTTGGTTTGAGAAAACAGGGTTGCATTAGTGAACAATGCAATAAACAAACAGATGTAACTATTTTTCATGATTTATTGTGCTAGTCGTTCTATAAATATTTCTGCATAGCGCTCATTTTCTCCTGTAGCACCAACACTTCCAATACCAAGCCCGTAATTCAGTGTTGACTGTGCAAAGTATTGTAATTCAAATGTTTTAGGGGAAGTAATGGTAAAGTATCCTGTACCCGAACAATCAACATTTGCACTTTCTCCACTTGCTAAATGCAGCCTGCCGGTGAGGCCCAGGGCAACAGTGTTTCCATCAGTTATATTTCTTATACGGGCATGGAACTGCATTTGCACATTGATATGAGAAGTAAATATCTGGCTGAAACGAATAAGATAAGTTCCTGCAGGCAGTGTAAATTGATTGGAAGAAAGGTTTGTTATATTGTTAGGATCTGCCAATTCTGTATTCAGAAGGCTTGTTGTCCATGCACCACCAACAGAAGCACCACCGTCAGTTCCTGAAGGTAACTCCTGGGTAAGTATGGCAATATCCCTTGTAGGATATACGGGTTGCCAGCTGGCAAGGCCATTTGCATCGGAGGTAAGCACTTTACCAGCACCCTGTGTACCATCCACGATTTTTACATCACCAACCACTTCCAGTGTTGCGCCAGGGTTGGCAGTCCCAATACCCACATTTACCGCATCGGCACCGGTACCTCCAAGAACCATTGTGTTGTCAGTATTTACCAGGGCATTTTTACCTATTGCAATGGAATTTTGCAAGGGGGTAGTGGAGGGTACACCCGGTCCGGCATTTGAACCTATAAAAATGTTATTGCTGCCTGTGGTGTTTGCATTTGCAAGAGTAGTTGTTGTTCCCGCATTATAACCGATGGCAATATTGAAATTACCTGAACTATTGTTCAAAAGCGTGTTATATCCCATAGAAGTGTTACTGCTCCCTGTGGTATTTGAGAACAAGGCTTTGCTGCCAACAGCCGTGTTGGCCGTGGCATCCGAAGGTGCCGATACACCGGTACCATTGTTAAAAAGAGAAGAGTCGCCAATGGCAATGAGGTTACTGCGATCTGTGTTTTGATACAATGCTGCAACGCCTATAGCAACATTGGAAGAGCCGGTGGTATTGTAATGCATGGCTGTTAAACCGCTGGCTGTGTTGTAGTTACCCGTAGTGTTTGATCGCAACGCCCTGCCGCCATGAGCTGCATTGCCATTCCCGGTTGTATTTCCATCCAGTGCATTGGAACCGGTGGCTGTATTTTCAGAGCCTGTAGTATTGTTGTACAAAGCTGCCTGTCCTGATGCGGTATTAACTGCACCTGTGGTATTGTTGGATAAGGCGCTCCTGCCCAAAGCACTGTTGCCCAAACCGCTGGTATTAAAGTAAAGGGTATAAGCGCCTACGGCCGTATTTACATTGCCATCCACGTTGGAAAACATGGCTCCTCTGCCTACAGCTGTATTCTGGTAACCGGTTGTGTTTGCCATTCCTGCTTTATCACCAATGAATGTGTTGTTGTCTGCAGTATTTACATTTCCCGCTTTATACCCGTAAAATGTATTGAACAAAGTAGGATCAATCCGTCCCGATTTTTCGTTGTTTACCTTAATGTTAAATGGTACATTGTCAATGGTACCGATGAAGTTAACATTGTCTGCAGTACCTGTGTTTCCTGTAATTGTCCAGTGTGTATTCAAATCAGCTCCTGTTGCACCAGTTATTCCTATATCTCCTGTTGCTCCTGTTATTCCGGCAAGTCCGGTAGGCCCGGTACTTCCTGTGGCTCCGTTATCTCCTGTTGTACCGATCGCACCTGTAGCACCCATTGTTCCTGCTATGCCCGTTGCACCGGTAGCACCGGTAACTCCTGCAGCGACTGTATTGCAAAGCGATTTCCAGCCAGAGGTTGCCGTATTCCAGTAAAAAAAGCAGGAAGAATCCGTATCAAACACCAATAAGCTATTGGCAGGCGATGCAATTGCAAGGCGCTGAACTGCAGTCATGCGGGGAACAAGAAGCCCTTTGTTATTGGCATCTATATCCAACAGTGCAGAAGGTGCAGGAGTGAGGGTACCTATACCTACGCTATTGCTTTGTGCAAAGAGCAATGATGTGGCAAAAATGAAGAAAAAGCTGATTATTAAATGTTTCATGCTATTTGGTATTTTTTTGAATTTCAATTTTTGTGTTATTTAACCCAAATCTGGTGGTAAGTACTCTGACTAGAATTATTACCAGGATAATCATCCACTTCCCAACGTACGCCTGTTCCATTTATACCCCAATGGTAAGTGTTCCCGGTGTAAAAAGGAAAATCCGTCATGCTGGCATTCCCTGCATTGGAATAAAATGAGTTTGAGGCTGCTGGTAAAAAAGCCGTATGACCCGCTAAAGCCGTAAAACTGGTTTCAATCCCTGAAGCATTACCAGTACCGGTTCTGAAATAATTGATAGTTCCGGCATGAGAGGTTTTAAAGTGTATTACACGGGTATGATACCCGGTTTTTCCATAAAATCTTAGTGATGTAAAGTTGAGTGCTGTCATTAAACTATTGTCCGCGTGGCCCCAGTATTGAGTTCCACTTTCATCTGTGCCCAGTGTATTAACTCCAAGCAGAGGAAGCGCATTGTTGAGCGGAGTTACTGAAGGATTGGTATTGCCCAGGTGAAGATAGTTAAGTACCAGTGTCCAGCCTCCTCCGTCTGTTGTCATATCGCAGTTGCATTGCATACATGGCAGGGCTCCTGAACCATCAGGATCAATAGTATATACACCATCCGTACTTGAGGGATTAGCCGTTAAAATAGCCTGGCAACTGATGTAGGTTAATGTTACGGCAAGCGTATTTGCTGCGCTGCTGCCACAACTGTTATCGGCTGTAACGCTGATATTGCCGGCCGTAGTCCCAAAAGTAACGGTGATGGATGTTGTTCCCTGCCCGGCAGTAATGCTTGCACCAGCTGGAACAGTCCAGGTATAGGAGGTGGCATCGGTTACTGCAGAGATGGAGAATGTGTAGCCACCCTGGCCTGCAGCCACACAGGTAGCTCCCGTGATTGAGCCCGGAGTGGCGGGAATAACACAGGAGGTAGGGCATGAAACAGGGTACCATGCACTTCCCATATATGCTTCAAAACAATTAGTGGTCGTATTAAAGATAAACAAGCTGAGTGCGGGGTTCACAATGGCATTCCTTTGTGCAGTTGTTAAGCGTGGTATCAGTAAGCCTCTATTGGCACCAGACGCGTCCAGATCAAGTAACGCTGATGGATCCGGGGTGGCCGTTCCGATTCCAACATTTCCAGACGTTGTTACACGCATTTTTTCTGCACTGTTGGTGGAAACAGCCAAGTCAGCGGCATCAGTTGTACCAATAAAATTAGTGCCAGGCGCAGTGCCCGCATTGCCCGTGATAGTCCAGTGTGTGCCTAAATCAGTTCCGGTAGCCCCGGTGGTTCCTATGGAACCAGTGGTTCCGGTAGTCCCGGTAGCACCTGTATCTCCCGTATTTCCTGTGGTTCCGTTTGTGCCGGTTGCTCCTGTTACACCGGTAAGACCAGTATTACCAACAACCCCTGTCTGGCCAGTGCTTCCTGTTATTCCGGTTGGTCCGGCTACACCTGTTGGTCCAGTACTACCTACTATACCTGTATTACCAGTTGCACCTGCAGAGCCAGTAGCGCCTGTGTTGCAAAGTGATTTCCATGAAGAATTTGCAGCATTCCAGTAAAAAAAGCAAGAGGAATCGCTGTCAAATACCAGTAAGCTATTAGCAGGTGATGGAATAGCCAGCCTTTGTGCAGCCGTGAGGCGTGGTACAAGTACACCTTTGTTGGTAGCATCTATATCGAGCAACGCAGAGGGTGCAGGAGTGAGGGTACCTATTCCCACACTGTTACTTTGAGCAATGCTATGTACATATACAAAGCATAGAGCAAATATTGTAATAATTGTATAATTTCTCATCTTAAATCTGAAAATAAGCTAACTAATTGAAACAAACTCTGACTATCTAATCCATATTTGATGATACGTGTCAAACATAGATCCATTTGCCGCATCGTCTACTTCCCATCTGCTGCCGATTCCCTTTATTCCCCAATGGTAAGTACTTGCAAGGTAATATGGAAAAGCTGTCATGCTTAAATCACCCTGATTACCAAAGAAAGAACCGGCACTTGCAGGAACAAAAGCGGTATGACCACTCAAAGACGTAAAACCTGATTGGATACCTGTTGCATCGCCAACACCCGTTCTGAAATAATTAATAGTTCCATTGTGTTGTGTTTTAAAGTGGATTATCCTTGAGTGGGCACTCGTTTTTGCATAGAACCGAAGCTCAGCAAAAGTAATTGCAGTCATAAGGCTGTTTGATGCATGGCCCCAGTAGAGCGTTCCACTTTCATTGTTTCCAAGGGTGGTATTTCCTAACAATGGTAATGAATCGGTAAGGATTCTCAATGCGGGATTGGTGTTTCCCTGATGTAAGTAGTTCAGCACCAATGTCCATCCGCCACCATCAGTTGTCATATCGCAGTTACATTGCATACATGGCAGAGCTCCTGAACCATCAGGGTCAATAGTATATACACCATCCGTACTTGAGGGATTAGCCGTTAAAATAGCCTGGCAACTGATGTAGGTTAATGTTACAGCCAGTGTGCCTGCCGTACTGCTGCCACAACTGTTATCTGCTGTAACGCTGATATTGCCGGCCGTAGTCCCAAAAGTAACGGTGATGGATGTTGTTCCCTGTCCGGCAGTAATGCTTGAACCAGATGGAACAGTCCAGGTATAGGATGTGGCACCAGTTACGGATGCAATTGAAAATACGTAGCCACTCTGTCCGGCTGAGACACAGGTTGCCCCTGTAATGGAACCCGGAGTTGGGGGAGGTGTGCAAGGGCATGAAACAGTATACCATCCATTGCCCATGTAGGCTTCAAAACAATTAGTGGTCGTATTAAAGATAAACAAGCTGAGTGCGGGGTTCACAATGGCATTTCTTTGTGCAGTTGTTAAGCGTGGTATCAGTAAGCCTCTATTGGCACCAGACGCGTCCAGATCAAGCAACGCTGATGGATCCGGGGTGGACGTTCCGATTCCAACATTTCCAGACGTTGTTACACGCATTTTTTCTGCACTGTTGGTGGAAACAGCCAAGTCAGCG
>FRDC01004878.1_pt1 | contig 10773 bp, 11 predicted proteins | sample 1106171 | NCBI WGS metagenome assembly FRDC01 (sample SAMEA3930566, study PRJEB13176) | freshwater metagenome | biome: Drinking water system; feature: drinking water; material: water | place: Singapore | collected 2014-12-20
TTCGGTCCGGACATTGCCCGGCGTTTGGCCCAACAGATCGCAGCCGTCTACTCCGATTTTCCGACCGACCGGTTTCTGCGCATGGCGCTCGATGGGTTCGAGGCGCTGGAGCTCATGCCCAGAGGGCGGCATCTGGCCGCGGCACTTCGGAGTTGTCTCCCCTCCGGCTATCCGCAAGCCGTCGAGATTGTGCTCGCTTCTCTCGGTCCCCTTGCGGAGCAGACGGATGGCGATCGTGGAATGGCGCCGTTCTTCTACCTTCCTCACAGCTTTTTTGTCGCTGAGTACGGGCTCGATCATTTCGACCTCAGCATGCGGGCCCACTATGAACTGACTCAACGTTTCACGGCAGAGTTCAGCATCAGGCCGTTCCTGCAGCGGTATCCTGAGAAGACGTTGGCGCAACTCCGAACCTGGGCGGCCGATTCCAGCCCGGACGTGCGACGATTGGTCTCGGAAGGCACGAGGCCACGGCTTCCTTGGGCCCCCAGGCTGCGCCAATTTCAAGATGATCCGCGAGCGGTGCTCCGGCTCTTGGAATTGCTCAAGGACGATCCGTCCCCCTATGTGCGCCGCTCTGTCGCCAACAACCTGAATGACATCGGCAAAGATCATCCCGACCTGCTCATCCAGACGGCCCGGGCTTGGATGCGTGGAGCGACGGAGGCCCGCCGTTGGATCGTCAGACATGCCTTACGGTCGGCGATCAAGCAGGGCGACCGACGGGCCTTGGCGCTGCTCGGGGCCGGTCGACGCGCGCGGGTCGTCATCCGCAAGCAAGCGGTCTTGCCCGCCCGCGTGGCGTTGGGCCGGGCCGTCACCGTGGCCTTCGAGTTGGACAACCCTACCTCTCGACGACAGCGAATTGTGGTCGACTTTCGCGTCCATTTCGTGAAAGCCAACGGAAGCACCTCTCCCAAGGTCTTCAAGCTCAAGACGGTGGAACTCCCTCCCCGATCCTCCACGGCCTTCTCCAAACGCGTCTCCCTCGCCTCGATGACCACTCGCGTTCACTATCCAGGCCGGCATGCGGTCGATGCGCTTCTGAACGGACGCGCATACCCGCTGGGTTCATTCAACCTGCTTGCGTGATCGCCCTCTCCATGAGTTGCACTCACCTGGAACGCTTGAGTAGGATTCGGTCTTCATGAACCTTGGCATCCGATCGGCCTGTATCGGCTGGGCCCTGCTCGGCCTGCTCTCTGCCTGCGTCGAGGCGCCGACCGTTCCCCCGACGTCCCCTCCCTCTCTGCCTGCGGCCGACGAGCGGGAAATCGCCGACATTCGCAGCCGGGCGAATGCGGGCCAGGCCGACGCGCAGAACGAACTGGGTCTGCGCTACAACGAAGGCCGCGGTCTGCCTCAGAACTTCGCCTTGGCCAAGGACTGGTTTCAGAAGGCCGCGGACCAGGGCCATGCCGGCGCACAAGTGAACCTCGGCACGTTGTATTTCCTGGGCCAGGGAGCACCGGAAAGTGATCAGATGGCCTTGTCGTGGTTCAGGCGCGCGGCGGAACAGCGCAACGCTCTCGCGTTCGCCAAGCTCGGGCTCATGTACGCGCAGGGCCGCGGTGTGTCGCAGGACTTCATCGAAGCCCACATGTGGTACAACCTCTCCGCCTCGCACGGTGAGAAGCGCGCCATGGAGTCCCGCGAGGCGCTGGCCAAACAGATGACCCCCGCTCAGCTGGCGGAGGCACAGCGAAAAGCCCGCGACTGGGCTCCCAAGAGCCGCTAGAACGACGTATCCACCTCATGACAAGGAGCATCCATGCGTTTTGTGAAGGTGAAGGACGAAGAGCGATCAGGCGATGTGGCGATCAATCTCGATCTGGTGCGGGAAGCCCATTACGGCAACGGGATGCTGCACCTGTATTTCGAGCGCAGTTCCGCTTCTCAGGACGACATGACCTTCACCGGAGAAAACGCGCAGAAGATCTGGGCGGCCATGGGGTAAGCGGCGGCGTCCATCTGTTTCTGTTGTACGGTAGGTCGGCATGAACTACCGCTCGCTGCCGCAGTGGCAGCCCCGCGGTACAGGAGCGGGCGTCTACTCGGTGTGAAAGCGCCGGACCGCTTCAAATAAGCGTTGAGGAGTGCCGACGTCCAAGCACCGGGCACGCGGGAAGGTCTGGCTCTGGACCGTCAACCCTCCCTTGATTGCCGCTTGCAACACGATCCCGACTGCCAAGTCTCCTCCAGGATCGTGTTTCGTGCTCGTCAATTGAGACAAATGACGTCTGGTGTCACGGCGCCGAAGAAACCGGTGAAGAAACTCCGTGAAGACCGGGGTCCAGACCGCGACGTGCCATCCCAGCGTCAGCGTCGTTTTGGCGGGCTTCATTACGATCTTTCGAACTCTGCCGTCCCGATCCGTCTGCACCATATCCCAGAGGTGTGGCTCATCGATCCGATGCAATCCGAGCACGATGTCCGCTTCAGTCTGTTCCTGTCGTTGGATGAGTTTGGTGAAGGCCTCCGGCGGTTCGAACAACATGTCCGGGAAGCCGAATGCAATCCGGTACGGCGAGACGAAAGCATACGCACGATCGATGGTATCCGGCGGACCCAGCGAACCTAGTATCACGACATAGGCCACGGACAGGCCGTTTTTCAGTCCTTCCTGAAAATAGTGAGGAATATCCCATTTGCCATCCCGAATGACCATGTAGGTCTTCGTGATGCCGGTGGCTCGGAACTTGTCCAACAAATATTCCGTAGCCACCTTGGCTCTCGGCATACCATCGGCCGGATCACGCTGAAACCCGACAGGAAACAACTCTTTGCTGCAGGGAGCCGGCTGGAGCCGCTTTGCAAGTCCCGCCGCAGGAATCAGGCCCACCACTTCGGGCCACCGCGATCTCGATATCGACCGTGGAGGACTCATGGGAACACGCCTTATCTTCGGTTTCAGCATGGGAGTCTCCGTGAGCCTCACATGATCATTTCGCCGGCGAAGGGCTATCGACGATGTCTCGATAATAGTCGACCAACTGGCCGGCTCGGTCCTGTTCCATGATGACGACTTGTCGCTGATCAAATGTATTGGCGCAGTACAGATAGGCGAACGGACCAGCCGTCCCCCATTCCACATGCATCTGCCGTCCGTCCGGCTCCCCGCGCGTACAGTCTCCGACGATCGAGCGCCCCTCGAGCCCTTCCCACACCCGTTGTGCGGATGGCCAGTGGTTCTCGTACAACGGGACGTCGTGACCACGAGACCCCAAGTCCACAAGGTTCGCATCGAACGGCAGTCCCTCGTCCGGCTCGGGGCTTTCGTCCCATGGCAAACTGCCTGGTCCCCCCCTCCCGACCACGAACAGCGGTCCGTCGTCGGACACCTCTTCGATCGTCCGATACCGAACCGGCTCCGGCCACGCGAGCAGCGAGAGGTCCCGGCCGGCCAGCGCCCGCTGTAGCGGCACGCGTCGGGCCAACTGTCTCGTCTTCTCGAACAAGATCAGGCGACCTCCTTCCACGAGTGATGCACAGAGCCCATCGAGACGCGGGCCGATGCCCGTCCTGCTCTCGAATGCTTGCTGCTGCCCTACATCCCGCGCCCGCTCGAACGTCGTCCAGTCACGACTGGGAAGTCCGGGGTCTTGCTCGTTCTGAACGAGTGCGTGCGTGGCAATGACGAGATCGAAGGTATCGGGAAACGGGTGCCCGATGACATCCCAACAGGAAAACGTCACGTTCGTCAGCCCCAGCGCGCTGGCTCGTTGCCGGGCCAACGCGATCGAGGCCGGCGATCGATCCAAGCCGACGAACCGAACGTGTGGGCACTGTCTGGCGTAGAACGTGGTGAGGATCCCTGGGCCGCAGCCAAAATCCAGAACGGCCGTCGCCGGCTCGATGTGAGCTGCGACGCGTGATCCGACCGCCTCATAGTACTCATACCGCTGGCTGTAGAGAATCGGGAAGACAGTGGCGTCGGCGGAGAGATCGTAAAAGGCAATTTCATCACCGGAATCGCCGGAGCGTTTCCGCTCAGCCGAGCCGGTGAGTTGCGCCAACTGTGTGGGGTTCAACGCGTGCCGCTGCCATGTAAAGTAGTCGGTATCAACGGTGAGGTGCCGGAGCCCCCACCAGGCGAGATGTTGTCGCAGCGATTCCGCTTCCTGTTTCACCGGCGACTAAGGCCGCTTCAACATGATCGCGTCGAAATAGGCTTCGGGCACCGGATGCGGCCAGCGAAGCTGCCCGCTGCCGAATCCGACGTACTTCTCGCAGGTCAATTGTTCCAGGCCGATCGGCCCCTTGGCGTGGAGGCGGGATCCGCTCAACCCGATGTCGGTTCCGAATCCGAAGCTGTCCCCAGCATGCAGACGCGACGACGCGTTTACCAACACGGCAGCGGCATCGACTTCCTTCGTGAAACGCAAGGCCGTGTCATAGCTGGTGGTGGCGACGACCGCCGTCATACAGGGTCCGTGCTCGGCAATGTGGGCCAGCGCCTCGTCGAGGCCCGCCACCATCTTCACGGCCAAGACCGGTCCTTGAAACTGGGTCCACCAGTCTTCTTCGACGGCCGGTTTGATCGCCGTATGACCGGTCATCGCCATCTGCCCCATGAGAGCGATGGTTTTGGGACACCCGCGCACTTCGATCTTGAATTCATCGAGCAACCGGTTGATCAAGGGCGGGAGAAATTGCCGGCCGATGACCTGCTGAACCAGCAGCGTGTCCAGGGCATTGGCCGCTCCAGCCGCTTGAGCCTTGGAATTGATGGCGATGTTTTGGGCCATCGGCATGTCGGTCTCGGCGTCGACGTACAGATGCGTGAGCCCGCCGTCGAAACTCAGAATCGGCATCCGGGCTCCCTCCGACACCGCCTTCCGCAGACCCAAGCCGCCGCGAGGGACGATGGCATCGAGGGCCTTTCCCGCTCGAATCAGTTCGATGGCTACTTCTTTTTCGGGACGATCCACCAGCACCCAGGCACCAGGAGGGATCCCGTGCTCGTCGGCCGCTTCGCGAAGCGCCTTCCCGACCGCACGATGAGTCAACGCCCATTCCGGCGCACCGCGAAACACCGTCACGTTGCCTGATTTCAGCCCCAGGGCAATCGACTCTACCGTCATCAACGGCTTCAATTCCGATACGACGCCGAGGACACCGATCGGGACACGGACCCGCGAAACCTGCAACCCGTCCGGCCGCTCCCAGCGACCGGTGACCGCCCCGACTGGATCGGCCAAATCGGCGATCAGACGAAGACGATCCGCCATTTCCTTCACGTCGTCCGCCGACATCCGTACGCGCACGACCGCCGCTCGCATACGGTCCTTCACCGCCTCGCCTTCGAACGATTTACCCACCGCATCGACATCTTTCTCATTTTCCGCCAGAATGAATTCCCCATCCGCCGCAATCCGGTCGGCCATGGCCCGCAACGCCCTCTCCTTCACCGGCCCGGGAATCAGGCCCATGAGCGGAGAAACTTTCCTGCACTCTTTCAGTACTTTATCAAGGTAGAGCTTAACCGGAACTTCAGGCATGACTCATCCTCTCGTCCGTTCTCGAAAAGACTAGCGTTCGTCGTCGAGACGCGACTATACCATGCGTTTTTTCAGTCAGTAAACAGGTCATCCGCGCTCAGGCTCCACAGCCTGGAGGCGCTTGCGTTCTTCTTCTTTCGCCAAAAACCATCCCAGCCACGCCCACAAGCCTGCGATCGGTACCAACACCCACGCGATCTGGACCGAGGAGACCCCGAGTGCCTTGATGCCGCTGACGACCCAGCCGGTCGCCGCATCGCCGCCTCTCGAAATTGCAGTGTCGATTACGTTTTTCGCCTTGTACTTCTCTTCGCGGCTCACGACGGTGAAGAGCACCTCACGAGCCGGTTTGGCCAGCGCATATTCCCCGACACGACGCAGCACCGTAAACAGGATGTAGGTCATCAACAGAGGCACGGTTCCCAGCAGGCCAAACCCGACCACACTGACCGCCGGCAGCGAGACCAACGCCGCCGCCAATCCGAAGCGATCGATCACGTGCCTGGTCACAAACGCCTGCGTGAAGAAGGCGAGCACATTGACGGCGAAGTCGATCGTCGCGAACAGTCTGGTGCGGCTTTCGGGGGACACGATCAGCTCGCCCACCAGCTTGGTCTGCTCCAAATAAATGAAGGTGGCGGTCGTGGTCAGACAGAACAGGTAGAAACAAATCCCCAAGAGGTACGGCGATCCAGCCACCGCACGCAGCCCGCCCCACATACTCCCGCCGAGCGGGTCTCCACTCGATCGCCGCTTCGGTTCCGATCGGCTCTTGGCCCAACGGTCCAGCCGAGCGATACAGACGCCGCAGGCCGCCAAGAACCCCGCCGATACCAACATCAAGACTGCAATGGGCGTCACATAGGTCAATCCGGTGGTCAGCAGCGGCCCCACCATGGCCCCCGTACTCCCGCCCGCGGCGATGACCCCGAAGAGTCTCGCTCCCTGCTCCGGGCTGAAGAGGTCGGCCATGAAACTCCAAAAAATCGAGACGACGAACAGATTGAACACCGATAACCAGACGAAGAACACGCGCGCCACCCATTCAGGCGCGATCTTCGCCGCCATGAGGACGTAGAATGCCACCAGGTGTGCCCCGAAGAACGTGTAGAGGCCGAACAAGAGCCGGTCGCGCGGTACACGCGCCGAGAGAAACCCGAACAGCGGCGCGACGAGCAGGAGCGTGAGAAACGTCGCAGTCATCATCCACGGAAGATGCTGCACACCTCCCTCGATGGCCATTTCGTCGCGCACGGGGCGCAGCAGGTAGTACCCGCACAGCAGGCAAAAAAAATAGAGAAAAGACCAGGCGACAGGAGCCGCTTCGTCCGGCTCCGCCCCGGTCAACGTATTGAACTCGGTTCGCCACGACGGCATCGGGGCATCCTGACGACCAGACAAGCCCCGTGCAATAGAAAAATTTGCTAGAATGGGCCGCACTGTTCAAAAAGGGCGCTCGACCATGGCTCTCATCGACCTCCGCAGCGACACCGTCACGAAGCCCACCGAATCCATGCGTAAGGCCATGGCGCAGGCCGAAGTCGGCGACGACGTGTACGGTGAAGATCCGACCGTCAACCGCCTGCAGGAGCACGCGGCCGGTCTACTGGGAAAAAAAGCCGCCCTCTTCGTGCCGTCCGGCACGATGGCCAACCAATTGGCCATCCGCATCCAATCACAACCGGGGCACGAGGTGATCACCGAGAGTAAGTCTCACGTCGTCCGGTACGAGCAAGGTGCCGCAGGGGCGCTGGCCGGCGTCCAACTCCACTGGGTGATCGGGGATCGAGGAGTGATGGCACCCGAACAAGTCGAAGCGGCAATCCGCCCCCGAGACCCTCACACGATTCAGACGGCCCTGATCTGCCTCGAGAACACTCACAATGCCGGCGGCGGCACCATCTACCCGTTATCGACGATCGAGCGCATTCGAGCCGTCGCCGTCCGCCGGGATGTCCCGATGCATTTGGACGGAGCCAGACTGTTCAACGCGGTAGCGGCCACTACGTTGCCGGCGGCGACGTACGCACAGCATTTCGAAACCGTGTCCGTCTGTCTCTCGAAAGGGCTGGGAGCGCCTGCCGGGTCCTTGCTCGTGACCAATGATCTCGGACTGATCGACAGAGCCAAACGCTTCCGCCGCATGTATGGCGGCGCGATGCGGCAGTCCGGCATCCTCGCCGCCGCCGGCCTTTATGCCTTGGAGCATCACGTTGCTCGTTTGACCAAAGACCACGACAACGCCAAACGTCTGGCCAGGAAGCTGCAGCAGATTCCGTCGATTTCCATCAACCCGCAGCAGGTGGAAACCAACATCCTGATCTTCGACATCGTGAATCATCGTCTGGCGCCGGCCGCCATTGTGGCAGCGTTGAAACAGGAAGGGCTGCTCATCAACGCCATCGGCGGAACCGGCTTTCGAGCCGTGACACATCTGGACATCTCCACCGCGGCGGTCGATCGGGCCGCCGATATTTTTGCCAAGGTGCTCGGTTAGCCGGCCCTTCCGTTGACAGCGCCTCCCCCCAAATCTAGAATGCACCAACGTAGAAAAACCCATGCCGTTGCAGGTCGTGTCCTTCGCACAGATCAATAGAATTTTGGCCCTGACGGATCAACTGGGCATCAGCCGCGAAGCGGTCGAGATCCCGCTGTCTCCCGAGAGTCCCGGTCTCGTGCGGCGGCTGGCCAACGGGAAACTGGAGATCATCGTGGACGCTGACCAGGCGTTCGACGACTGGCTGCAGACGTTATCCGCACACCTTCAAGCCGCACAAGGAACCTAGCGATGGATGCCGAGGCCGCCGATACGTTGCCGACGAAAGACGAGCTGCAGGCAGAATTGCTGGCGGTTCCCGATCCTCCGCCGGCACCGGAGCCGCTGAACGAGCCGGCCTACGAAGAACTCGTGGCGACCGCCCTCCGGCACGTCAAGGGGCGCCGCGGAGGCGACCTCGTCGGCGTGCTGCTGGTCGGCTCCGGCGCCCGACGCGCCCTCACTGCGCACAGCGACATCGATTTGCTGGTGTTGGTGAAGGGCCATGCCGATGCCCACGAAATCGTGCGTATCGCCGACCGGCTGGCCGATATCCGGTATTACGGTCATCAGGAGTTGGAAGAAGAGTTACCCTATTCGCCCCGCCTGCCTTCGCTGTTGCGCAAGGCGAGAGTCTTGTTCGACCACGACGCGATCGGCGCCAAGCTCATCGAACGGGCTAACCAGCGATTCCGCCAAGGCCCCCCTCCCGCCAGTATGAACGAACAAATCCGGTTGAAAGCCCAATGCCTGCATTGGCTGGGGAAGGCTCAGGACGTGGCGGACAAGCCGGCGACGGCCAATTACCTCCTCACCTGTTTCTTCGAGGACTTTTTGAACGCGTTTTTCCGGTTGAAAGGCCTCTGGTTGACCGCACCCAGCGACATCCCCCGCTTCATTGCGACGAGGGATCAGGCGCTCGGAGACTTGGCCGGCCGCTTCTTGACCGCGACGAACCTTGCCGAGCGACTCAACTTTGGCCGCGACCTAGCCGATCTACTCTTTAAAGACATCCCGAATCCGGCCAGAATCGACTGACGGAACTGAAGCCGCGCGCCCTTCGATCGAGACGCGTGTCGCGAACGAGCCAGGGGAAGTCCCCCAGTCACACCGGGCCGTGAAGGGTTTATTCTCACACCGGCAGCACTGCCAAGGAGTCGCCATGGAGTTGGGATTCATCGGACTCGGGAAGATGGGCATGAACATGGTCACCCGCCTCCGCCGTGACCAACATCGCGTCGTCGTCTATGATCGGACGGCTGACCTCGTCAAACAGGCCGAGGCGGTGGGATGCGTCGGCTCGTCGTCGTTGAGTGACCTAGTCGGGAAACTGTCCAGCCCCAAGGTGGTGTGGATCATGGTGCCGTCCGGGGCGCCGACCGAAGACACGGTCCGCGCGGTGGCAACGCTCCTGCAATCAGGAGACATCATCGTGGACGGCGGCAATACGCGGTTTCATGACGACGTGCGGCGAGCGGCCGAGTTGAAGACACGCGGCATCCGGTACGTCGATGCCGGCACGAGTGGCGGCATCTGGGGCCTCCAGGTCGGATACTGCCTGATGGTCGGCGGTGAACCGGATGCGGTGCGGCACCTCGCCCCCGCGTTCACGACGTTGGCACCGGAAAACGGCTGGGCCCACGTAGGGGCGGTCGGCGCCGGTCACTACGTCAAGATGGTCCACAACGGAATCGAATACAGCATGATGCAAGGGTATGCGGAGGGGTTCGAGTTGATGTCGAAGAGCGAATACAAGCTGGACCTGGCGCGGATCGCCGATCTGTGGATGCACGGCAGCGTCGTGAGGTCCTGGCTTCTCGAACTCGCGGCCGGAGCCCTGAAGGAAGATCAAAAACTCGAGAAATTGAAGGGCTACGTCCAAGACTCCGGCGAGGGCCGCTGGATGATCGCCGACGCCATTGAAAAGGACGTGCCGGTTCCGACGCTCACGACGGCGCTGTTCACACGCTTCCGGTCTCGGCAAGAGGAGTCCTTCGCTGAAAAGATGCTCGCGGCATTGCGCAACGCATTTGGCGGTCACGCCGTCCGGCGGTAGAATACTCTCATGCCTCCGATCCAACGTATCGACATCAAACCTGCCCAAGAAGTGGTGTCTCCCGTCGAACCGTGCACGATCGTCATCTTCGGCGGATCCGGCGACCTTGCCCGCAGGCGTTTGATTCCGGCGCTCTACAACCTCCTGCTCGACGGACTACTTCCAACCGGCTACGCCGTCATCGGCCTGGGCAGAAAATCCATGACCGACGACGAATATCGGGCGACACTCAAAGAAGGCGTCGTGAAGTTTTCTCGGCAGGCCCTCGATGAAGCCAAGTGGTCGACGTTCGCGCAACACATCCATTACTTGTCGGGCGAGAATGACGCCGCCGAGACGTACAGCCGCCTGAAGGCTCGTGCCGAGGAGATTGAACGGCAGGCCCATCTCCCGGGCAATCGCATCTTTTATCTGAGTATCCCGCCAAGTTCGTTTGCGGCGGTCTGTGAAGGTCTCTCCGGCGCGGGACTGGCGACGCCGCCTTCGCCGCTCACGCCCTACTCGAGAGTCATCGTCGAGAAGCCTGTCGGACGTGACCTCGCGTCTGCGAAGGACATCAACGCCGTAACCGGGCGGGTCTTCGACGAATCCCAGATCTTTCGCATCGACCACTACCTCGGGAAAGAGACCGTGCAGAACCTCATGGTCGTCCGGTTCGCCAACAGCATTTTCGAACCGAT
>FRDC01001755.1_pt1 | contig 10751 bp, 8 predicted proteins | sample 1106171 | NCBI WGS metagenome assembly FRDC01 (sample SAMEA3930566, study PRJEB13176) | freshwater metagenome | biome: Drinking water system; feature: drinking water; material: water | place: Singapore | collected 2014-12-20
CAACTCATGCTGGCGCATATCACCGTCAATGACAACGATTTGCAAGTATTGGCGGAGAATCGCGCGATCGCTGCCAGGGATTGGCTTATCGAAAACGGCGGTGTCAGCAGTGATCGGGTTTTTGTCGTCGGCAGTCACGAAGATACTGGCAGCGAGCAGCGCCCAGGCAGCCGGGTCGAGTTTTTATTGAAGTGAGAAGGCGCTTTGTTCAGAAAACCTTGAACAAGCGTCATTTCAAGCAAGAGTGAAAAATCTATTATCTATTGCGCTTGATTATTAAAGATTCCACACTGCGCTCGGAATGACAAATGCAAGTTATTCAGTTTCTTTACGCCGCCCACTTCCTGCCATGACTGGCATATTCCAGCACCAGATGAAACACATTGTCGCATTTCTCGCGAAACAGCACGCGGTCATAACTCTCCGGCAAATTATGATCGAGTACCTGCTCGACCGCCGATCGCACCGTTTTTTGTGTTTGCGTATCCTTGTACCAATCTTGCACCAGCACGCGGGGACGTTCTTCCAGTAAGCGGCGCAGTAACGATTTCGCGGCCAATTTTACTTTTTGTGTTTCGTCCTGAGTCATTTTGTCTTTTTTCAGCAAATCGAACAATTCCAGCTCATCCTCGTTCAAGCCTTCGCGAATATGACGCTCATCTTCCGTGCGCAAATCCTCGGTGAATTGCATCAGATCTTCATAGTAGTTTTCAGTGGAAGAACCGCCGGCATTATATTGGTCAATAATCTGCTGCAAGCGCTGGGCAAAATCTGTTCGCGTTGCATTCTGTTGCAGCATCAACTCCAGTTTATGTTGCAAAAAGGCGCGCAGATCGGCGATCTCGATATGTTTGTAAGCCGCCTGTTTAAATTCCTCACGCAGCTTATCGAAATTGATTTTGCTCAAATCCCAAGTCTTACCTTTCTGAATTATCCGATATTCTGGATCTTTCTGTTGCGCTGTATGCACATCCGCGTTATCCACCACCACACTTTCATCCAGCAACTCGGCAATCTTCAAGCTGATCGCGTCTATGTCCTTCTGTTCGATATGTGCTTCGATCACGCCGCGCAAATACTGGAACGCCGCCACCTCGCGCCCCTTACCATACCCAAGAATCTCCGGCTTACACGCCTCATACAGCGACGTGATGGTGTTCTCATACACATTGAAACTCTTGCGCCATTCATCGTTTGCCAGCAAGGTATTAGCAAAAGACTCAAATCGCCCGACCTGCTTGAATACATCACCGCTGCCCAGAACCTCGCGCAACGCAACCGCCTTTTCGTGGCAAAACGCAAAGCCTTGCTCAATCGCATCGTCCAGCAAACGAAACAGTTCCTCTTTTTCCTTGACCGGCGGTTCGGTCTCGTCGCCGCCTTGCGCGTAATCCTTCAGCGCCAGTTTCATGTTGCGGAATACATTGTAGTAATCCACGATTTCGCCATTGCGCTTCTCCACCTCGTTGATCTTCCACGATGTCACGCGATTGGCGCGAGCGATGGTCTGCATTAACGTATGGCCTTGCATCGGTTTGTCGAGATATAAAGTGGAAAGTGTCGGCGCATCAAAACCGGTCAGCCACATGGCGCAGACAAACACCAGTTGCAGCGGATGCTCCGGATCTTTGTAGTTGTATTCAATATCGTGCCCATGTTCATCCAGCTTGTCCATGCGTTCGCGATGCGGCTTGATGGTCAAGCCCTGCGCGGCGAATTTTTCTTCCTCGCCTGCGTCTGCGCTAATCACCACGGCCATTTCAACAGAACGCATGAATTCAATGCGCTGCTCCAGACGCCGCTTCTCAATTTCGCTGGCGGTTTTACTGATAGTCCCTTTCAGAACTCTTATCTCTTCCTTCCACAACCGCTGCACCTTGTCGTACATCTTCACGGCGGTGAATTTATCCACCGACACCACCAGCCCTTTGCCGAGATAACCGCGCCGGGGGAAATGATAAACGATGTCCCGCGCGATTTTTTCCAGCCGGTCGTCGCGTTTGATGACCTCGATCTCTTTGGCAAAGCGCTGCTCCAGCTTGGCCTGTTGTGCCTCGTCCAGATTCTCATCTTCCAGAATCTGATAAAACTCCTCACTCAATTCTTCATTCTGGATCAGCACCTCCGGCACGCGCTTCTCATAAAACAATGGGACAGTCGCGCCATCATCCATCGACTGCTGAAAGTTGTATTCCGACACGTAATCGCCAAACCACGCATTCGTTCTACGTTCGCGCCCGAGCAGCGGCGTGCCGGTAAATGCCAGATATTGCGCCCAGGGCAGCCCCTTGCGCATGTTTTCCGCCAGCGATTTGTATTGCGTGCGGTGCGCCTCGTCGACGATCACGATGATATCGCTGCGCGCTGACAGCTCGGGATATTCCCGTCCTTTGTCCCAGCGGAATTTCTGAATCAGCGTGAAGACAATGCGTTTGTTCTGCCCGAGGAAACGACGCATCTCCTCGCTGTTCTTCGGCTGCGCCGCCTCGGCCTCGCTCACCGTGCGGGTGTTGAGGAAATTGCGGTAAATCTGCCCGTCCAGATCGTCACGGTCGGTCACCACCACGAAAGTAAAATTGCCGGTCTGTTTGCGGAAAATTTTGCGCGCATAAAAAATCATCGAAAAACTCTTGCCCGACCCCTGCGTATGCCAGAAAACGCCGAGCTTGCCTGCCAATTCATCACGTTGGAGGAAGACGTCATAAGCGCGATTCACGCCGATAAACTGATGGTTCTGCGCGATGATTTTCTGCGTGTCCTTGTAATAGAGAACGAAATTCTCCACGTAATCCAGCAACTTTTGCTGCGGCAGCAAACCTTCGATGACACCTTCCAGGCTGGTGCCTTGCGCGCGGATTGCCGCGCGGTCGATTTTCTGTTTCTCGTCGGCGGCGCGCAACCAGTTGAAATAATGCTCCCACTGCGCCGTGATGCTGCCGACCTTGGTTTCGACGGCGTTGGACAGCACGCAAAACGCATTGGTCAGGAAAAGCTGCGGAATCTCCGCCTTGTAATTCGTCAGATTGTCGTCATAAGCGTTGCGTAGCTTCACATTCGAATTTTTCAGCTCGATGAACACCAGCGGAATACCGTTCACGTACAGCAACACATCCGGGCGGCGGAAACCGCGCTCGCCCTTGATCCACAGTTGCGTCACGGCCAGAAAACGGTTATTGCCCGGCACGTTAAAATCCAACAGCCGCACACGCTCCTGCTGAGACTGTCCCTGCGCATTGTCGAACGTCACCGGAATGCCGTCGCGTAACAAGTCGTAGATTTCCTGGTTTGCCGCAATCAGCGTCATCGCTTGCCGCCGGTCACACAGCTTTTCCAAGGCGCTTTCGATGGCCAGTTGAGGAATGTCCGGGTTCAGGCTGAGCGCAGCTTCGCGCAGCCGATCCACCAAAATCACTTCGCGTTTGCTGGCGCGGTTAGAGCCGTCGTTCAAATCCTCCGCGTTGTCCGTGTGGCAATTGAGCGCGTCGAAGCCGTGCAGATGCTGGAGCTTCTGCACCAGCGCTTGCTCGATCTGATCTTCGGAAATAAAGTTAGGCATTCAGTTTTCTATCCGGATTTATTTTGCTTTAATGAAACTCTGAATAACTCGCATTGTCATTCCGAACGCAGTGAGGAATCTTCAAATAATCAATGCAATAGATTTCTCGCTCTTGCTCGAAATGACACTTGTTCAGAGCTTCTTTAACTTAATCGTCGTCTATGTTAAGGGAAACCGCTTTCCCTTAACTAACGAACAAGCTTAAGTAACGATCAAATACACCAATCCACCCCGCCTGTCATTTCGACTGAAAGGAGAAATCTTATAGTGTGCAAAAGATTCCTCACATCCGTTCGGAATGACACTGCCGTCGCAATATTTCCGCCATTGGCAGCACTGTCGTTTCGATTTCCCCGATTGTCATTTCGACCAACGGGAGAAATCCTTGCCCCACTCCAGACTCAAATCCTTCCATTCAGGATTCATTTCAATGACCAGTTGATTCTTCTTCTCGCGCCGCCATTTTTTGATCTGTTTTTCCCGTTCAATAGCCGCCAGCACATCGCTTGCAGTCTCGAAGTAAACCAGTTTCTCAACGTTATATTTTTTGGTAAATCCATCAACCAGCTTATTTCTGTGCTCATAGATCCGGCGCTCAAGATCATTGGTAACACCGACATACATCACCTGATTGTTCCAGTTGGTCAGCAGGTAAACATAATAGGTCTTTTCCATCAACTTCATCCCTCATTTCATGCACCCAGCCGGCAAATCTATCATTCCGCTCCCACACTATCATTCCGTCTCCATAATGTCATTCCGCCCTTATACTGTCATTCCGAACGCAAGTGAGGAATCTTAACCACAAGATTTCTCCATGCTGTCGAAATGACAGGTGACCCATAGTCGCCTTCTGTAATGAAGGCACTGATCTGTTTCCCCATGCCCGGGGAGAAACTAAGGAAACCCTGAACAAGTGTCATTTCGAGCAACAGCGAGAAATCTATTGCATTGACTATTAAAGCTTCCCCATTGGGTTCGGAATGGCAAATTGAGTTATTCAATTTCCCTAAATGTCGATTTGCTCGATGAAAAGTTTATTGAAGAAGGAACATAGCCAATCCATCCGCTTTGTGCTAAATTCTGTCCAGTCTGACCAGAATAATTGGAGGGTATCATGCATAAAGAATGGCAACTGCAAGAAGCAAAAAGCAATTTCAGCCAACTCATCAAACAAGCAGCCAGCGGCGATGCCCAAACGGTTACTGTGCACGGCAAACCGGCGGCAGTGGTGGTTTCGGCGCAAGAATACGCCCGCCTCACCCGTCGTGAAAGCAAACTCTCCGACGCGCTGCTGCAACCCGGTCTCGCTGCGGATGATCTGGATATCTCCCGCAGCCGTGACACTGGACGCGCCATCGCGCTATGAGCTGGCTGCTGGACACCTGCGCATTGTCCGAATATGTCCGGAAAGCACCTGCGCCGGCGGTCATCCGCTGGCTGGACGAGCAGGATGAAACCAGCCTGTTCATCAGCGTCATCAGCCTGGGGGAAATCGAAAAAGGCATCCTCAAATTGCGCGCATCCGATCCGCGCCGCAGCCAGAAGCTCACCGCCTGGCTGGGCAAGGTGGAGCAGCGTTTCGCGGGGCGCATCCTGCCGCTCGATACCGCCGCGCTGCATGTCTGGGGGCAAATCGCCGCACACGCCGAACTCGCGGGACAGCCGCTGCCGGTCATGGACGGCCTGATCATGGCCACTGCCCAATGCCACGGCTTGACCATCGTCACCCGCAACGTGCAGGACTTCGCGCCGTATCCGCAAGTGTTCAACCCTTGGGTGCTGTAAGCCCATCGCTACAACATTTTCACGCCATTCCTTTGCCTTACCATTCCAACCGGCACGCTTGTCATTCCGGACGCAAGTGAGGAATCTGAGCCGCAATACAAGATTTCTCCATGCTGTCGAAATGACAGGTGGTTTGCGACCGCGTTTGATGATGTAATCAAACACAGGCCGATTCCTCCATGCCGGGCGGAAACTGGATGTCGAGATGCTCGACGGAGAGTTTGCCGGAGATCAGGCGGGGGAGAAGCAAATCGCGCATTCTGGTAAGGCGCTCATTTTGTGCTGTCAGATATGTAATTTGTGCAAACAATGGCTCTGCGTGTGACTCGAATACATCTTGTAATGGCTTTGATGGCATTGTAACTTCAATATTACCTATCACTGTGGGCGAGAGCTCTGTTTGGTTGGTAGCGCCTCGCCCCATAGTGGAAAAATGCACTTCCCATGCTTTTAGTGTCATCCCGAAATAGTGAATTGGAACATTATGTTTTGGGCGAACTATCGTAACGTGCGAATCAACAATGCAGTTTGATAATTGAGTAAGCACTTGAGCGACACGACCTAGTGTGCCTTCCCCAGTTGAATTGACGAGTACATCACCAAATCTGATTTGTTTATCAGCAGACACATCTCTCGATTGGTGGCGAGCAAAGCTCAGATCTAACTTGCCATCTCGGATACACTTTTGATTGATTGCGAAGCCTTCAGCAAGATCATCGTATTGCGGCGCAACGCCTCGCTTTAAATAGCTTGTCAGGGTTACCACTTTTGTTCGTTGCCAACCTTCCGGCACACCTTTGATAATCTTCACCTTCTCGTGACCGGGAAAGCGCAGGCGCACAAACCATTCGCGGTAGATTTCCTCGGCCATCTTTTCCAGCAGCGCGATGCGCCGCTGGTTGTTTTCGATCAGTTCGTCATATGCCGAGAGAATCGCCGCGATTTTTTCTTGAAGCTTGTTGGATGGTATCTTGACTTCAATCTTCTCAAAGACAGATTTGGGAACAATCGGAGTATCTATTCCAGAGTTGTAAGAAAAAATGATTGGTTTATAGGCTCGAAGAAGGTAATAAACAAACTTGGGGTTGTTTTCTTTATTAACGATGACTGAGTTAATCTGCTGATTCGTTAAGCACGGCTTGCTTGCAATGCCCATTTTTCCGAAAGCAAAGCTCAGACTCGTAAACATCACGGTATTTCTTGGAATTACCTGATTCTTAAATTTCTCCAGCGCCTTTGAAGTGATGCGCGTTTCTGTTTCAGCTATATAGTGGCTGTCCCAATCGAGATCTCTGGGAGACACAAATAACTCCCCACCATCGAAGTACTCTGGGTTGTCAGTCGGGGGAGTCTTTCCTGTAACTACTCGCCCAATACTCTTGATTGGTTTTATCTCCCAATTGCTCATTGTTCATCCGCAATTTGCAGAATATTTTGCCCAATTATCGCTTCCAGTCCTCGTGCAGCGTTATTTAGATTGGACAGCTCATCATGCATCGCCAGCAACTCCGCGATAAACTCTTCTTCGCTTTTGCCATCTTCCTCAATCACCACGCCGACATAACGCCCCGGGTTCAGCGAATAATCCTGTTCTTTGATTTCCTCAGGCGTGGCCAATTTGCACAGTCCGGTGACGTCCTCGTATTGCGCGTTGGGAAAGCGTTCCTGCAGCCAGTGGATATGCTGATAGTACAGTTCTGCATTTTTGACATCCTGGTGCAGTTCTTCCAGCGCGGTTTTGAGTGCTTTTGTTCTGCGGTCAGTTGAGGTGCGCTTGCCTTCCTGCTGCGCTTGTTCGGTTTGCTGTTTTTCGTGCTGACGCACGGTTTTGTCCAGGCACTTCAAACCTTCGTGCAGTGCGGTGAAAAAAGGATCGAAGGCATTGCGCAATTGGTGTTGTGCCTGGTTTTTCTTGTCGATTTCTGCCGCAATTGCATGTTCTGTACAGTATTGCGCGTAATGGGTCTGTAGCTTTTCCAGTTCTCTCCAATGCTGTAACAGTTCACTCACCGCTTGTTTGCCGCCTGCATCGTCCAGCACATCAAGCAGTTGCGCACACACGGGTTCGATCTTTTCGTTGTTTTCGATCAGCCGCTCCATACCGGCAGCGAAATAGTGGTCGATGAGCCGGATAAATTTTTCGCGCTGGCCTTTATGCAGGTGGCTGATGACGGCGATGTTCTGGATGTGTTCTTCGCTGAATTCGCGGTGGGCGCGGTCGATCTGGGTGAAAATGTTGCGCGCGTCGATGAACAAAATCCTGTCATCGTTCTTGGCTTTGTCGAAAAACCATAGCGTAGCCGGGAGCGTGACGGTGTAGAACATGTTCGACGGCAGCGTCAGCATGGCGTAGATCAGATTCTGCTCGATCAGCGTTTTGCGGATGTCGGCTTCGGAGTGGCGCGCATCGGAGGCGGAATTCGCCATGACCAATGCGGCGCGGCCTTGCGGTTTGAGCGAGGTGGCGAACAGGCTGATCCACAGGTAGTTGCCGTTGGGCACGGTTTCCTTGCCTTCGTCGGCTTTTTTCACTTTCGATTTGTTGCGCGGGATGCCGTAGGTGTTGAAACGCCGGTCCTTTTCCACGCTGGAAAGGCTCACGTCGTCGACGTTGAACGGCGGATTGGCGAGCACGTAATCGAATTGCTCGAAGCTGTCATACGGGTCTTCGTAATAGGTGTTGGCCTGCTTGATTTCGCCGCGCAGGCCGTTGACCGCGAGGTTCATCTTGGCGAGCTTGACGGTATCCTGGGTTTTTTCCTGGCCGCAGACATACACGCCGCTGTCCGCGCCTTTCAGTTCATTGCGATGCGCTGCGATGAACTGGGCGGATTGCACGAACATACCGCCGGAGCCGCAGGCGGGATCGAACACCTTGCCGCCGTGCGGTTCGATGATCTCGACCATCAGCCGCACCACCGAGCGCGGCGTGAAGAACTCGCCGCCTTTCTGCCCTTCGCTGCGCGCGAATTCGGACAGGAAGTACTCGTAAATCTGTCCGAACAGGTCGCCGGTCGCATTGGCGGGAATATCCGCGAAGGTTCTCAGCAATTGTTGCGGGATGGTTTTGTCGGTGCGCGTTAGCGCGGCGTATTCGTCCTTCGGCAGCACGCCTTCGAGTTCCGGCTTGTATTCCTCGATCGCCTTCATCGCTTCCTTGAGCGCCTTGGCGATGTCTTTTTCTTCCGGCAAATTCAGCAGATAATCGTAGCGGGTATGGTCAGGCAGGTAAAAACCGCATTGCTCAATGGCGATTTCAGAAACCGGTTTCTCGCGCCGCGTGCCCTGCAACTGCTGATATTCGGCGAGAATGGATTTTTCATGACGGCGGTAATTGTTGTCGGCAAACTTGAGGAAGATCAGCCCCAGCACCGGTGTCGCATATTCGCTCGACTTCAGGTCGGAGTTCGCGCGCAGTTTATCGGCGGCACTCCACAGATCGGCTTCGAGTTTTTTCAGTTGCGCTTTGTTCATGAATCCCGCTGATTATTTTTATTAGTCTAAAATACACAGTTATAGTAAATCATTCATGCCGCGTTATGATAATTCTTGATTGGATGAAAACCTCGCCACTTAATGTAACTTTTCAATCCCTCAACAGATTCGTTAAGTTAATTTTGATTCTTGCCATGAACTTATTGATTCTTGCGCAGGCCAATGCTTCCGGATCATTCAATATCTATCCGCATGAACATCCGGATGCTTGTAACCGGGATATTCCTCAAATCCGCATAACCGTGAACGGCGTAACATCCGGCGGTGTACTCAATGTCGAGCTGTACGATAATCCGGATTATTTTCTGTTCAAAAAAGGGCGGTTGCGCAAGGTTCGTGCTCCGGCGCTGGGTCCTCAGCAAAAAGTCTGCATGAACCTGGCCCAACCTGGTACTTATGCCGTTGCGGTCTATCAAGACTTGGACGGCAACCGCAAATTAAAAAAACAGTGGAATCAGCTCCCGCTTGAGCCGTTTGGCTTATCGAACAACCCGGAGCAACGCTTCGGTTTTCCCAGATTCCGCGATTCGGCTTTTACCACCGGCCGCTTGGGCGCGGATATCGCAATCGATCTTAAACAACCTTCTGATCCTTAACGCCATGCGCATGCTAATCAATTTTTTTATTTTTCTGCTGGCTGCTTATTTATTCCTGGTGTTACTGGTGTATTGGGTGCAATCTCATTTGGTGTACTTTCCTGATAAGCAGCTCAGCAATACGCCCAGTGCGTTCGGTCTGGAATACGCTTCGGTCGACATCCCAACCAGTGATGGCGAAACCTTGCACGGGTGGTGGGTGCCGGTGACCGACGCCACAGGAACGGTTCTCTTGTTCCACGGCAATGCCGGTAATATCTCGCATCGCATCAATTACCTGACGATGTTTAGCAAGCTTGGCTACAATGTCTTATTGCTCGATTATCGCGGCTACGGCCAAAGCAGCGGCAAACCGTCGGAATCCGGTACCTATCTGGACGCGCAAGCGGCGTGGCGGTATTTGACTGAAACCCAAGGCATTGCGGCGGAGCGCATCGTTTTGTTCGGGGAATCGCTCGGCGGTGCAGTGGCGGCCTGGCTGGCGGCCAAGGAAAAACCGGGCCTGCTGGTGCTGGCTTCGGCATTTACTTCGGTACCGGAACTGGCGGCGGAATTTTATCCCTTTTTGCCAGTGCGCTGGATCAGCCATTTTAAATACAATACGTTACAAGCCTTGCAAGCGGTTCATTGCCCGGTCTTTATCGCGCATAGCCCACAGGATGATATTGTGCCGTTTCATCATGGCCAGCGGCTGTTCCAAGCCGCTCATGAACCCAAGCAGTTTTTGGAGTTGGATGGCAGCCACAATACCGGCTTCATTTTCATGCAACCCATATGGAAAAAAGCGTTGGGCGTTTTTATGGATGGGCAGCTCAATGTTCGCCATTAACCGTTCCAGTACCGGATTCCGGTGTTTTCAGCAAAACCGGTAAGCGCTACCGGTACTGAAACATTTTTTGAAAACAGAACTATGAATTCATCTCCGCAAGACAGCGAGCAAACGATCACTGATATCGCGGCCGAAGTCGGCAAATGCCTTGCCGGGCATGGCTGGATGCTGGTAACGGCGGAATCTTGTACTGGCGGTTGGGTTGGCCAGGCAGTCACCGCGATATCCGGCAGTTCCGCTTGGTATGAGCGCGGCTTCATCACTTACAGCAACGTTTCAAAACACGAAATGCTCGGCGTGCAACAAACTACGCTGGATCAATTCGGCGCGGTTTCGCCGCAAACGGCAACGGAAATGGCCGCTGGCGCGCTTAACCGGAGCCATGCGCAGATCAGCGTCTCCATTACCGGTATTGCCGGACCGGATGGCGGCACAGCTGCAAAACCGGTCGGAATGGTGTGCTTTGCCTGGGCGCATAAAAACGGTT
>FRDC01001372.1_pt2 | contig 10737 bp, 9 predicted proteins | sample 1106171 | NCBI WGS metagenome assembly FRDC01 (sample SAMEA3930566, study PRJEB13176) | freshwater metagenome | biome: Drinking water system; feature: drinking water; material: water | place: Singapore | collected 2014-12-20
CGGCGTCGGCACCTGCGGCAAGGAAGGCCAGAGCGTGCCGGTCGGCGTGGGACAGCCCACGCTGCGGCTGGAGGGCCTGACCGTCGGCGGCACCGCCTGAAGCGGATGCCTGCAGCAGCGTGTTACATTGAATGCGCCATGAAGTACCTTTTTGCCTTCTTCTGCTTTGGGTTCTCAAACCGCACCGGCGGCGGAGAGGCCAGCGCATAGACAGACCGAAGCGCAGACCGAATCTCAGCACCGCCGGGCCTCCCCCGGCGGTTTTTTTTCGACCGCGCCGACGTCCAACACCCCTGATCGACACGCACCCTGGAGCCTTCCATGCCTCACCAGAATGCCGCCTCCGAAGGCCGCTACGGCCTCATCGAGAAAACCAGCGAGACCGACAACCAGCGCATCCGTGATGTCACGCCGCTGCCCCCGCCCGAGCACCTGATCCGCTTCTTTCCGATCCGCGGCACGGCGATCGAAACCCTGGTGGCCGACACACGGCAGCGCATCCGCCGGATCATGTCCGGCCAGGACGACCGGCTGCTGGTCATCGTCGGTCCGTGCTCGATCCACGACCCGGCCGCGGCACTCGACTATGCGCGCCGGCTCAAGGAGCAGCGCGAGCGCCACGCAGACACGCTGGAGGTGGTGATGCGGGTCTACTTCGAGAAGCCACGCACCACCGTGGGCTGGAAAGGGCTCATCAACGACCCGTACCTCGACGAGAGCTACCGCATCGACGAGGGCCTACGCATCGCACGCCAGCTGCTGGTGGAGATCAACCGCCTGGGGATGCCGGCGGGCAGCGAGTTCCTCGACGTGATCTCGCCGCAATACATCGGCGACCTGATCAGCTGGGGTGCGATCGGCGCGCGCACCACCGAAAGCCAGGTGCACCGGGAGTTGTCATCCGGGCTGTCGGCACCGATCGGCTTCAAGAACGGCACCGACGGCAACATCCGCATCGCCACCGACGCGATCCAGGCCGCCGCCCGTCCGCACCATTTCCTGAGCGTGCACAAGAATGGCCAGGTCGCTATCGTCGAAACCGCTGGCAACCCCGACTGCCACCTGATTCTGCGTGGCGGCAAGGCCCCCAACTACGACGCCGCGCACGTGGAGGCGGCCAGCAAGGACCTGGAGGCCGCCAAGCTGCCCGGCACGCTGATGGTCGATTGCTCGCACGCCAACAGCAGCAAGCAGCACGACAAGCAGATCGACGTGGCACGCGACATCGCCGCCCAGTTGGCAGGCGGCAGCCGCCGCATCTTCGGCGTGATGGTCGAGAGCCATCTGAACGCCGGCGCCCAGAAGTTCAGCCCCGGCAAGGATGACCCGTCAAAGCTGGCCTACGGGCAGAGCATCACCGATGCCTGCATCGGCTGGGACGACACGCTGAAGGTGCTGGACACCCTCGGCAGCGCGGTCAAGGCACGCCGCCGCTGAGCGTGGGGGGGCAGTTCTCTGCCGCCCCTTTGCCTCTTTATTCGGACCCGTCTTGCTGCGCGAGACGCTCGCTGTTCCAGTAGACGTCGTCGCCACCCAGGCCATCGAGGTTGGCCCGGTTGAGCACCCGGGCCAGCACGAACAGCAGATCGCTCAGCCGGTTCAGGTAGTGCCGCGGCTCGGCACGCACCGCTTCGCTCGCGGCCAACGCGACCACCGCTCGCTCGGCACGGCGCGCGATCGTGCGGGCCACATGCGCCAGCGCAGCGCTGCGCGTGCCGGCCGGCAAGATGAATTCCTTCAGGCGAGGCAACTGGTCGTTGTAATGCGCCAGCGCCTCGTCGAGCTGGATCACTGCCGCGGTCTTCAGCAATTCATAGCCCGGGATCGACAGCTCGCCGCCCAGGTTGAACAGCTCGTGCTGGATCACCACCAGCAGCTGGCGCACATCGCCCGGCAGGGGCTCGGCCAGCAGCACACCTAGCTGTGAGTTCAGTTCGTCGACGTCGCCCATGGCATGCACTCGCAGGCTGTCTTTCGAAACCCGGTTGCCATCGCCCAGGCCGGTGGTGCCGTCGTCGCCGGTGCGGGTGGCGATCTGAGTGAGTCGGTTGGACATGGAGGTCAGCCTGCTTCGTGGGTGCGGCCGGCTCAGCGCCGGATCGGGGCTGGATGATGCCCGAAGACCCGCACCAACGGTCAATTCTCCGGTGCGCTCACCGACCAGCGTTTGCTGATCTCGCCGTTGCCCTTGACGCTTTCGAGGTGCACGCCGAAACCCCACAACCGGGCCACGTGCTTCAGCACCTCGTGCGCGCTGTCGTTGAGCGGCCGGTCGTTGTGCTGCGTGTGACGCAGCGTCAGAGAGCGGTCGCCCCGCAGGTTGACGCTCCAGACCTGGATGTTGGGTTCGCGTTCGCCCAGGTCGTACTGGCGCGACAACGATTCGCGCAGGCGGCGATAACCAGCTTCGTCGTGGATGGCTGCCACCTCGAGTTCCTTTTCCTTCTCGTCGTCGTGGATCGCGAACAGGCGGAAATCCCGCATCAGCTTGGGCGACAGGTACTGGCCGATGAAGCTCTCGTCCTTGAAGTTGCGCATCGCATGGTCGAGGGTTTCCAGCCAATCGCCGCCGGCAATCGCCGGGAACCACTGCCGATCTTCATCGGTCGGCGCCTCGCAGATGCGCTTGATGTCGGTGTACATCGCAAAGCCCAGCGCATAAGGGTTGATGCCGCTGTAGGCGCGATGGCCGACCGGGGGTTGATACACCACGTTGGTGTGCGACTTCAGCCATTCGATCATCACGCCGTCGCTGAGGTGGCCGCGGTCGTACATGGTGTTGAGCAGGTGGTGGTGCCAGAAGGTGGCCCAACCCTCGTTCATCACCTGGGTCTGGCGCTGCGGGTAGAAGTACTGCGCGATCTTGCGCACGATGCGCACCACCTCGCGCTGCCAGGGTTCGAGCAACGGTGCATTCTTCTCGATGAAGTACAGCAGGTTCTCCTGCGGCTCCTCCGGGAAGCGACGCACCTCGGCCTCTTCGGTGGTGGGTCCGGCCTTGCGCGGCAGCGTGCGCCACATCTCGTTGACCTGGCGCTGCGCGTAGGCCTCGCGGTCCTTGCGCGCGGCCAGCTCCTGCGCCAGGCTCTTGCGGCTGGGGCGGCGGTAGCGGTCAACGCCGTGGTTCATCAGCGCATGGCAGCTGTCGAGGAAGGTCTCCACCGCGTCGAGGCCATGCTGCTCCTCGCAGTCGGCGATGTAGTTCTTCGCATAGACGAGGTAATCGATGATCGACCCCGCGTCGGTCCACATGCGAAACAGGTAGTTGCCCTTGAAGAAACTGTTGTGGCCATAGGCGGCGTGGGCGATGACCAGCGCCTGCATCGCCATCGTGTTCTCCTCCATCAGATAGCTGATGCAGGGGTTGGAATTGATGACGATCTCGTAGGCCAGGCCCATGTGGCCGCGGCGGTAGTTCTTCTCGGTCGAGATGAACTCCTTGCCATAGCTCCAGTGGCGGTAGTTCACCGGCATGCCGACCGAGGCATACGCATCCATCATCTGCTCGGCGGTGATGATCTCGAGCTGGTTCGGGTAGGTGTCCAGACCGAAGCTCTCGGCGGTCTCGCGGATCACGTCGTGGTAGCGATCGATCAGCTCGAACGACCAGTCGTTGGGCGAAGGCAGCGGCTCATGGCTGCGCGGCGGAACGATCAGGTCGGCAGCGCGGCGGCGCGCGCCACCGACGCGGTGCTCATGGCGGCGCTCGTCGCCCCAGGGTGGCGTGGTGGCCGTACTCATGAGGCAGCGCCTTCCTTCTTGAACAGGTCACGGAACACCGGGTAGATCTGCGATGCCTCGGTGGCCTTGCGCACCGCGAAGACCGGGCTCTCTTCCGACAGCGCGGCGTACTCGTCCCACAGGTTCTGCTCCTCTTCGGCCACCTGGACGTAGGCAAAGTAACGGCACAACGGCAGGATGCGGTTGGCCAGGATCTCGCGGCAGCGGCCGCTGTCGTGGTGCCAGTTGTCGCCGTCGCTGGCCTGCGCGCCGTAGATGTTCCATTCGGCTGTCGGGTAGCGGGCGCGGGCGATGTCGTCCATCAGCACCAGCGCGCTCGACACCACCGTGCCGCCGGTTTCGGTGGAGTGGAAGAAATTCTGCTCGTCGACCTCCTGCGCCTGGGTGTGGTGGCGGATGAAGACGATGTCGATCTTGTCGTAGTGGCGCGTCAGGAACAGGTACAGCAGGATGAAGAAGCGCTTGGCCAGGTCCTTGCGGGCCTCGTCCATCGAACCCGAGACGTCCATCAGGCAGAACATCACCGCCTTCGACGTCGGCATCGGCACGCGCACGCGGCTGCGGTAGCGCAGGTCGATCGGGTCGAGGTAGGGGATGCGCTTCAACCGTGCACGCAGCGTCTCCACTTCCAGCCGCAGAGGTGCGATCTCGGCCTCGTAGGGGTTCGGGTCGGGATGGCTGAGCAGGCGGTCCAGATGTGTCTCGAGCCGGTGCAGCTCGCGGCGAGGCTCGCTGCCGATCGCAATCCGGCGGCCGATCGCACCCCGCATCGACCGCACCACATGCAGGTTGCTGGGGTTGCCGTCGCTGCTGTAGCCGGCGCGGTGCGTCTTGAATTCAGGCGTCTCGGCCAGCGTGGTGCGGGCCAGGTTCGGCAAGGCCAGGTCGTCGAAGAAGACCTGCATGAACTCTTCCTTGGTGAGGTGGAAGACGAAGTCATCGTCGCCTTCACCGGAATCGCTCGCCTGCCCCCCGCCGCCACCACCGCCTTCCTTGGGTCGCGCAATGCGGTCGCCGCGCAGGTAATCCTGGTTGCCGGGATGCACCATGTCGCGCGTGCCCCCCTGGCCATGGCGGAACACCGGCTCGGAGATGTCGCGCTTGGGGATGTGGATGTCCTCGCCCTGCGCGAGGTCGCGGATGCTGCGGCCGTCGACCGCGCGCTTCACGGCTTCCCGGATCTGCTCCTTGTGGCGCCTCAGGAAACGCTCGCGGTTGCCGATCGACTTGTTCTTGCCCGCCAGTCGCCGGTCGATGATCTGCTGGAACATGAATTCCTTTCAGCGCGACAACGGACCTCAGCTCGACTTGCGCACGCGCAGGTACCACTCGCACAGCAGGCGAACCTGCTTGCTGGTGTAGCCCTTGGCGACCATGCGGGTGACGAAGTCCTCGTGCTTCTTGGCCTCGTCGGCGCTGGCCTTGGCGTTGAAGCTGATCACCGGCAGCAGTTCTTCGGTGTTGGAGAACATCTTCTTCTCGATCACCGTGCGCAGCTTCTCGTAGCTGGTCCACACCGGGTTGTTGCCGGCGTTGTTGGCCCGCGCACGCAGCACGAAGTTGACGATCTCGTTGCGGAAATCTTTCGGATTGCTGATGCCGGCCGGCTTCTCGATCTTCTCGAGCTCGGCGTTCAGCGAGCCGCGGTCGAACACCTCGCCGGTGTCGGTGTCGCGGTACTCGTGGTCCTGGATCCAGTAGTCGGCGTAGGTCACGTAGCGGTCGAAGATGTTCTGCCCGTATTCGGAGTAGCTCTCGAGGTAGGCCGTCTGGATTTCCTTGCCGATGAACTCGGCGTACTTGGTTGCCAGGTATTCCTTGATGAACGAGAGGTACTTCTGTTCGGTCTCGGCCGGGAACTGCTCACGCTCGATCTGCTGCTCGAGCACGTACATCAGGTGCACCGGGTTGGCCGCGACCTCGGTGCTGTCGAAATTGAAGACCTTGGACAGGATCTTGAACGCGAAGCGCGTGCTGATGCCGCTCATGCCCTCGTCGACGCCGGCGTAATCGCGGTACTCCTGGAAGCTCTTGGCCCGCGGGTCGGTGTCCTTGAGGTTCTCGCCGTCGTAGACCAGCATCTTCGAGTACAGCGACGAGTTCTCGGGCTCCTTCAGCCGAGTGAGCACTGCGAACTGGCTCATCATCTTCAGCGTGCCGGGGGCGCAGGTGGCCTGCGCCAGCGACGAGCCCCGCAGCAGCTTCTCGTAGATCTTCACCTCTTCGGAAACGCGCAGGCAGTACGGCACCTTGACGATGTAGATGCGATCGAGGAAGGCCTCGTTGTTCTTGTTGTTGCGGAACGCCTTCCATTCGCTCTCGTTGCTGTGCGCCAGCACGACGCCGTCGAACGGGATGGCGCCAAAGCCCTCTGTGCCCTTGAAGTTGCCTTCCTGCGTGGCGGTGAGCAGCGGGTGCAGCACCTTGATCGGCGCCTTGAACATCTCGACGAATTCGAGCAGGCCCTGGTTGGCCAGGCACAGGCCACCGGAGAAGCTGTAGGCGTCGGGGTCGTCCTGCGCGTAGGTCTCGAGCTTGCGGATGTCGACCTTGCCGACCAGCGAGCTGATGTCCTGGTTGTTCTCGTCGCCCGGTTCGGTCTTGGCGATGCCGACCTGCTTGAGCACCGACGGGTAGCGCTTGACCACCTTGAACTTGCGGATGTCGCCGCCGTATTCCTCGAGCCGTTTGACCGCCCAGGGCGAGAGCACGCGCTGCAGGTAGCGACGAGGAATGCCGTATTCCTTCTCGAGGATCGGGCCGTCTTCGTTCGCATCGAACAGGCCCAGCGGAGACTCGTTCACTGGCGAGCCCTTGAGGGCGTAGAACGGCACCTCCTGCATCAGCTGTTTCAGCCGTTCGGCGATGCTGCTCTTGCCGCCACCCACCGGGCCGAGCAGATACAGGATCTGCTTCTTTTCTTCCAGGCCTTGTGCGGCATGGCGGAAGTAGCTGACGACCTGCTCGATCGCGTCTTCCATGCCGTAGAACTCGGCGAACGCGGGGTAGATCTTGATGACCTTGTTGGCGAACAACCTCGACAGGCGCGGGTCGTTGCGGGTGTCCACCGTCTGCGGCTCGCCAATGGCCTGCAGCATGCGTTCTGCGGCGCTGGCATAGGCCACCCGGTTGCGCTTGCACTCGGCGAGGTACTCCTCGATCGAGAGTTCCTCTTCGCGCGTGCGCTCGAACCGCGCAGCGAAATGACTGATCACGTCCATGTCGATCTCCTGTGGATGGAGGAGGCGATGTCCAGGCCGCTTCGCCTGGACACCGTCTGGGGAAGTTCTGATGAAGTCCTAGCTTCAGGGCTCCATCAGAGCTTTCCGCGACATCAACACGGACACCGACTGTGATTCAAGCTTCTTCCAAACCGCTGCGGATCAAGTCACGAGAAGCGGGTGAACTCGCCGTCAGTTCCAACCACTCGGCCCGACATTACCAGCAATTTGTATGCCGTTTGGTCGCAACGAATTTTGAAACCCGTTCGACGCAGGGACTCTCGACCGCCTCGCCCGGTTCCGTTTGCGAACACACCTTCGATCCCTCAACGCGCCGCACGCGTGCAGCGCCGACAGCCCGCGCAACAACGCGGTCGGTGGGGTCGGCGAAATGCTGCGCCCGCTCAGCCGCGTGCGTCGAATGCGCGTATCGCCGGGGCCATCTGCGACAGCGGCAGGACTTCGTCGACCGCGCCGAGCTTGATGGCTTCTTTCGGCATGCCGAAGACCACGCAGGTTTCCTCGTTCTGCGCGATGGTGCGGGCGCCCCGGTCGTGCAGCAGCTTCATGCCACGCGCGCCGTCGTCGCCCATGCCGGTCAGGATCAGCGCCAGCAGATCCTTGCCGGCGCACTCGGCGGCCGAGCGGAACAACACGTCCACCGAGGGCTTGTGGCGGTTCACCGGTGGACCATCGGCCACCACGGCGTAGTACTGCCCACCGGCCTTGCGCAGCTGCAGGTGCCGTCCGCCCGGTGCGATCAGCACGACGCCGCGTTCGAGGCGATCGCCGTCCTTGGCTTCGCGAATGTTCATCTCGCACAAGCCGTCGAGCCGCTGCGCGTACATGGCTGTGAATTTCTCCGGCATGTGCTGCACGATCGCGATGCCAGGGCTGTCGCCGGGCAACGACGTCAGCACCAGCTCCAGCGCCTGCGTGCCACCAGTCGAACTGCCGATCACCACCGGCTTGTTGACCGACAGGGCATGCAGCCCGGCAATCGGTGGCTTGGGCGCCGTGGCGGCTGGCGACGCGGCACGAGCGGCCAGCATGCCGGCACGTGGCCGGGAACGCGCTGCCGTCTTCAGCGTCTGCAACAGCTCACGGCGCGAATCCTCGAGAAACTGCTTCAGCCCGAGCCGCGGCTTGGCCACGATCGCCACCGCCCCCGCCGACAGGGCTTCCAGCGCCATGCGGCTGCCATCGGTGGTGAGCGTCGAGCAGATCACGGTCGGGATGGGTGCCTCGTCCATGATCTGCCGCAAAAAGGTCAGGCCGTCCATGCCGGGCATCTCGATGTCGAGCAGCAGCACGTCGGGGCGGTTCTTGCGGATCACCGGACCGGCGATCAACGGGTTGGGTGCGCTGCCCATCAGCTCGATCTCGGCGTCGCCTTGCAACAGGTGCATCAGCGTCTGGCGCACCACCGCCGAATCGTCGACCACATAGACCTTGATTGCCATCAGGATTCCTCGGTTCAAATGGGCACGGCCGTGACCTGCGGGGCCTCGGGACCGACCGTCCACGACAGCCGGCGGTAGCGCTGTCCGCCGAGATCATGGAATAGCACCTGCACGCCGTCCTGGGCCAAGGCATCGAGCGCCCAGCGTGCATTGCGTTCTCCCACATGGGCGGTCGTGAACAGGCTGGGAAACATGTTGCCACCGCCGTAGACATAGGCCAGGCATTGGGTCGGCTCGATGCCGCGCGCGCGCAGCAGTGCATACATCGTGTCCAGCGCCACCTCGGCATACGCGCCCGTTTCCGCCACACCGGCCACTGCACGGCTTGCATGAACGATGTGGCACATCGCACCAACGGTGCGCCGCGGGTCGGTCAGCACGATGGCGACGCACGAACCGAGCAGCGTCTCGAAGCGGTCACCGCGCTCGGCACAGACCACGTCGCCCGGGTGCAGGGTGTGCAGCGGGCCCAGCGGTTCGAGGATCATCGGCTGCATCGCTCCGTGCGCCGGGCTCACGACGGCTTGCGGAACGCACCGGGGGCGAGCGTCGTCAGCGCGGTGTTGCAGGGCACGCGGCCCTCGGCGGTGCCGATGAAGAACAGGCCGCCGGGTCGCAGCTGCGTCAGCACGCGGTCGACCACCTCGCGCTTGGTGGGTGCGTCGAAGTAGATCAGCACGTTGCGCAGGAAGATCACATCGAACGGACCGATGTCCTCGATCGGCTGACACAGGTTGAGCTGGCCAAAGCGCACCCGCTCGCGCAACCGTGCATGCATCTGCACCAAGCCTTCGGATGCGCCATCGCCGCGCAGGCAGTGCCGGCGCAGGCGTTCGGGCGTCACATGGCGCAGCCGGTCTTCCGGGTACACGGCCTCGATCGCACTGCGCAGCACGCGGTCGCTGATGTCGGTGCCGAGGATCGTCCAGTCAGCGCCGATGCGGCCCTGCTGCTGCAGGTCGGACAGCAGCATCGCGGTGCTGTAAGCCTCGTCACCGAACGACGAGGCAGCGCTCCAGACCCGCAGTTGCGCGGGTTTGCTGCGCGCCAGCTCCTGCTCCAGCAGCTCGTAGTGCGCGGGCTCGCGAAAGAAGTAGGTTTCATTGGTGGTCAGCAGATCGACCGCCACCTGGAACTCGCCCCCATCGTCAGGGGCGGAGATCAGCGCCAGGTAGTCCTCGAAGCCGTCCAGCCCCAGCCGCTGGATGCGCGGGGTGAGTCGCGAGGAGATCAACGGCTTTTTGTTGTCGGTGAACGACAAGCCGATGGCCGCGTACATCAGTTCGGAGATGCGACGGAAGGTGGGGTCGCTGAGGGTCTGCATGCCGTCGTTTCGAGCAGTGGGTGCGGGGCCAGAAGAACAGACGGCGGGTCATCGGCGCCATGCCGGCGACCGCCGCTGAACTCTGGGGTGTCAGGCGTGCGCGGGCTCCTGTGCCGCCTCGCACAGCTGGGCCATCTCGTTGACATCGAAGGCCTTGTCGGGCTCCAGGATGATCACGAAGCGGCTCGCCACCTTGCCCATGCCGCTGATGAAGTCGCGGCGCACCGAGGCACCGAAATTCGGCGGTGGCTCGATTTGTTCGAGCGGGATGTCGATCACCTCGCTGACCGCATCGACCAGCAGGCCCAGCTCGACGCGTTCCCCGTCACGCACCGCGTCGAAGATCACGATGCAGGTCTTCTTGCCGATCTTCGCCGCAGGCCGGCCGAAGCGGGCCTGCAGATCGATCACCGGCACCACCGCGCCGCGCAGGTTGATGACGCCGCGCACGAAGCCCGGCATCAGCGGCACGGTGGTCATCGGGCCGTACTGGATGATCTCGCGCACGGTGCGGATGTCCATCGCGAACACCTCCTCGCCGAGCGTGAACGTGAGGTACTGCGTCGGTGTGTCGTCAGCGGCAGCGCTGCTTCGACTCAAGGCGTTGGTGTCCACGTCGCACTCCTCAATAGGGGCGGAAGTTGCCATGGGTGCCGGTGGCCGCCGGCCGGACGGCCGTGCCACTGACCTTGCTCGCACCGCGCAGCGGTGAGTTCGGCGCGCGGCGCTCGGGCGTGGCCTCGGGCTTGCCCTTGCGCAGCGGCGCGGCATCGCCGCCCATGCTGAAGAAGGCCACCGACTGCTGCAGCTGCTCGGCCTGGCCGGACAGCTCTTCGGACGTGGCCGCCAGCTCTTCGGAGGCCGATGCGTTCTGTTGCGTCGCCTTGCTGAGCTGGCCCATTGCACTGCCGATCTCGGTGACCGACTGGCTCTGTTCCTGGGAGGCGGCGGCGATCTCCTGCACCAGCTCGCTGGTCTTCTGGATGCT
>FRDC01001439.1_pt1 | contig 10735 bp, 7 predicted proteins | sample 1106171 | NCBI WGS metagenome assembly FRDC01 (sample SAMEA3930566, study PRJEB13176) | freshwater metagenome | biome: Drinking water system; feature: drinking water; material: water | place: Singapore | collected 2014-12-20
TGCTCACCAACGAGCACGTCGTGCGCGGCGCCGAGACGATCACCGCGACGCTCGCCGACGGGCGCGAGCTCTCCGCCAAGATCGTCGGCGCCGATCCGAACAACGACGTCGCGGTGCTGCAGCTCGAGGACGCGAAGGACGTGCCCTGGATCGCCCCCGGTACCTCGTCGGGACTCTTCGTGGGTGAGCCGGTGATCGCGATCGGCAACCCGTTCGGCTTCTCGAACACCGTGACGACCGGCGTGCTCTCGGCCGTCGATCGCTCGCTGCGCACCCAGGAGAAGACCTATCACGGCTTCCTGCAGACCGACGCGTCGATCAACCCGGGCAACTCGGGCGGCCCGCTCATCAACATGAAGGGCGAGGTCATCGGCATCAACTCGGCGATCAACGCGCAAGGCCAGGGAATCGGCTTCGCCATCCCGATCAACATGGTGAAGGGCATGCTGCCGCAGCTGCGCGAAGGCCGCTTCACCCGCAGCTGGATCGGCGTGCGCATCCAACCGCTCTCGCGCGAGCTCGCCGAGAGCTTCGGCATGAAAGACGATCACGGCGTGCTGGTCTCCGAGGTCGTCGATCAGGGCCCCGGCGCGGCGGCAGGCCTCCGGGCGGGCGATGTGATCCTCGAGTTCGACGGCAAGAAGCTCGTCCGCTCGAGCGACCTACCGCTCTACGCCAGCATGGCCGGCGTCGGCAAAAGCGTCCCTGTCGTGGTCTGGCGCGCCAACGAGCGCAAGGTCTTGTCGGTGAAGCTCGAGGCTTTCCCCGAGGACTCGGCGCGCGCCAAGGCGCAGGGCAAGAACGAGCCGCGTGGCGAGAGCGAATCGGAAGGCAGCGTCGGTCTCTCGGTCGTCGACCTCACGGCGGGGCTGCGCGACCAGCTCAAGGCGAAGAGCCTGCAGGGCGCGGTGGTACAAGACATCGCCAGCGGGAGCGTCGCGTCGCGCGCCGGTTTCCAGCGGGGAGATGTCATCGTCAACGTGCAGGGCAAGGCCGTCAGCAATGCCCGCGAGGTGATCACCATCGTGAAGGGGGTGAAGAGCGGCCAGCCGATTCGCTTCCAGATCGAGCGTCAGGGCGTGACCATCTTCGTAGCGCTCGCGAAGCCCTGAGGTCCATGGCATGCTGCGCCTCGAATCTGGAGGCGTCATGGCTTTGCGAATCGTCGGCGTTTCGTTGGTGTGCGCTTTAGCGGTAGGCTGCGGAGGCGAGAACGGGAAAGACGGCGAAGACGGCCTTGCCTGGCTCACGGCGGCCGTGCCGGCGAGCGCCGCCGATTGCCCGAATGGCGGCACCACGGTGCAGGTCGGTCCGGACACCAATCGCAACGGCACGCTCGACGCGGCCGAGGTGAGCTCGTCATCGCCAGTGTGCAACGGCGCCGACGGCGACCCGAGTGCTCTCTGGCTGGTCGCAACCGAAGAAGCAGACACCGACCGCTGCGACTGGGGCGGCACCATCGTTCACACCGGCAAGGACACGAATGGCAGCGAGGTGCTCGAGCCGTCGGAGTTCCTGTCGACGCAGCCCATCTGCAAGTCCGCGGTCGCGGCCTCGGTCGTCGAAGCGACCTGGACCGGGAACGGCACCGACAACAAGCTTTCGAATCCCGACAACTGGGCGGCGCGTCGGGTGCCGCTCGAGGGCCAGACCCTGATCTTTCCTGACGAAGGGGCTCGCAAGACGCTCGAGAACGATCTGCCCCTCGCAACCACGTTCGGAGCGTTGTCCGTTGGCTCGGGCTACCAGTTCTCCGGGAAGAAGATCGTGGTGCTCGACAGCATCAGCGTCAGCACGGTCGCGGGCTCACCCGTGACCATGGCCTGGCCCATGGTGATCCACGGCGCTACGCTCCTCGTCGACTCCGATGGAGCTGCTGGCGACGAGCTCGTGATCTCGGGTCCGATCGAAGGGCTCGCGCGCATCGTCAAGCAGAGCGCCGGAACCGTCGCTCTGTCCGGCACGAACACCTTCCGCGGGGGCGTAGCCATCCAAGCGGGCGGGGTCCGAGCGGTCGGTGGCGATGCGCTCCCCGACTTCTCCGATGTCGACTGTCTCGCCGCGTCGAACCTCTTCATCGAGGCTGCTGGCGAGACCGTGCTCGCCCTGGGCGGCAATTGTACGCTCACCCTCGGTGGCCCCTTGGTCATCGATGACGATGAAGACCGTGTCTTTGGCGGCGTGACCTTGGGCGCCGGCGCTCTCATCAAGCGCGGCAGCGGTTTCCTCGCGCTGACCGGCAGCGGGGCAACCCATACCGGCCCACTGCAAATCGAACAGGGCGGCGTCATCCTCAACAACGACTACGGCGTGAGCCCGGTGACCATCGCGAGCGGCGCGACGCTCGCCGGCAACGGAAATCCAGGGGCCATCACGGTCGCGAGCGGCGGCATCGTCGCTCCGGGCGGTGCGGGCGACGCTGCCATCCTCACCTCGTCGAGCAACGTGAGCTTTGCCGCGGGCGCGACGCTCGCGATCGAGATCAACGGGACGGTCTCGGGAACCGGCTACGATCGGCTCGCGGCGAACGGCGACGTCGCACTGGGCGGGGCCACGCTGACCGTCGACATGGGCTTCAGCGCGGTGGACGGCAACGCCTTCACCATCGTGCAGTGCACGGGCGCGCTCACCGGGACCTTCGCGGGCATCCCCGATCTTGGCTTCGTGACCTTCGAGGGCCAGCGTTTCGTCGTCGACTACACCGCAAGCTCGGTGGTGTTGACCCGGGATGATCCCTGAGGCGGTGGGCTGGCCAAGCGGGGCGCTTTTTGTTGTAAGATCGCGTCCATGACTCCTCCAATCGCGAAGCGTTGCGCTACTCTCAACAAAAGCCTCATCCGTCAGGTCGCTGACGCCGCCGCCAAGGGGACCATCAACCTGGGCCTCGGCCAGCCCGCCATCGACCCGCACCCGTCGGTCATGGAGCGGCTCGCCAAGGCCGCCAAGGACAACAAGGCGGCGTACACGCCGAACGCCGGTGACGCCGAGCTGCGTGCTCGCATCGGCGCCGAGCTCTTCAGCGGCGCCCCGATGGAGTCGGTGCTCATCACCATCGGCAGCGAAGAGGCGATGTTCACCGCCTTGATGGCGCTCTGCGATCCGGGCGACGAGCTGCTCGGCCCCGAGCCGGGCTATCCCGCCTACCGCAGCATCAGCACGCTCCTCGGCGTGCAGCACAAGCCGTACATGCTGACGCCCGACTTCCGCATCGACGTCGACGCGCTGCTCGCGCAGATCAGCGACAAGACCCGCGTGGTCATCGTCACCTCGCCGTCGAACCCGACCGGTCGGTTCGCTGGAGCGGACAAAGACATGCAGCGTCTCGTCGAGGGCTGCGCCAAGAAGAACGTCTGGGTGATCGACGATTGTCTCTACCGCGACATCGCCTTCGTCGAGCACCACCGCCCGCTCTACAAGATGGGCGACAACGTCATGACCATCGACGCTATCTCGAAGAGCTACGCCTGCACCGGTCTGCGCGTCGGCTGGTTGCAGGCCCCGGTCGAGCTCGAGGGTAAGCTCATCGCCATTCACCAGGCGGTGTGCACCACCGCGCCGACCCCCTCGCAGGAGGCCACCAAGGCTTGCCTCGATCTGCGCAAGACGAGCTACGCGAAAGAGATCAACGCCCTGTACTCGGAGCGCGCCCGCGCCGCCGAGACCGCGCTCGCCAAGGAGCCCAAGCTCAAGTTCTACCCGAGCGAAGGTGCCTTCTACGTGTTCGCGGACGCCCGGGCGTTCGGCGTCGACACCAAGGAGCTCGCTTTCGACCTCGCGCGCAACGGCAAGGTCATCGTCGTTCCGGGCGAAGCCTTCGGTCCGTCCGCTAAAGGCTACATTCGGGTGACCTTCGCTCCGACACCGGATAAGATCGCTGCTGGTATCGAGCAGCTCATCGACGGGCTGCGCAACTACAAAAAAGCCGCCTGATGCTCCAGCTCGCCGCGCTGCTCGCCATAGGGGCCGCGTCCTACGGTCCCGTTCTCAGCAACGCCGAGATGCGCGGTAAGGGCGCGACCATCCTCGCGCGCGACATCGACAACGTGAAGACCATGCGCACGCGCGTGGTCGCGGTGCTGCCGGAGACCGTGGTTCGCGACTCCGTGGTGCTCGGGCTCGACGAGAACTTACCGTCGATTCCCCTGCGCAAGATCGCGCGCGACGTGCCGATCATGATCCAGCACGCGCAGGTCTCGGGCCACGGAACCGACACCACCGTGTTCATGGGGTACGGGCCGGAGGACGACGACGACTACGACGCTACCGCGGCCGGCGCGAAGCTCTTCTACGCCGCGGGCACGAACCCCGCGGGCATCAAGCTGAACCTGACGCGCAAGTTCGCGCAGCTCTGTGACCTCGTGGTGACTCTCGAGAGCACCAAGCGCAGCGGGCAGGCCTTGTACCACGGCGTGCAAGTGACCCGCCTCCTGCCCGGTCTCCTGGGCATCGTCGCCATCACCATCGGCCACGAAGCGATGCACGCGGCGCAATATCAGAGCCACCCGGCGCTCGACCTCGACAGCCATCGCAATCAGCTCAAAGACGGCCAGGTGGCGGCCGAGGCCCTCGATGGTCTGCGCTGGGCGCGCGCCTACGAGCAAGAAGCGTACATCTGGGAGTACAGCCTCGCGGCGGCGTGGAAGGGCGAGATCATCCAGGCAGCCGAGGCGCTGGTCGAGCTGCGGCAGCGCGACCCACAAGAGTTCGCGCGCAATGGTCGCTTCGAGTTTCTCGGCGAAGGGCGGCGCAACGAGCTCGTCCAGTACTACATGCGCGATGTCGTCGCGTCCGCTGAAGCGAGCTTGAAGAAAAAGGAATTCGCCTTCACCGGCGATATGCATCTGCTCGTCGACTCGGTGTACGACGTGCCCGCCGCGACCAACGCGCTCATCGCCGCGAACGACGAAGCGGTCATCGTGCGCGGGCCGAAGATCCAGGCGCTACGCGAGGCCACGGCGAAGGCCGAGAAGGTCCGCAAGGAGTACTTCGAGCAAGGCGAAGCGACCGATCGCATGCTCGATGCGCACCCGTTCCTGAAAGACGTGAAGCCCCGACTCGACCGCGAGATCGAGCGCGCGCGGGGCCGCTTGATGGGTGGATGACCGGGCGGCGTCACGCGCGCCGCTGCAGCGCCGCGGTCACTGCCGGGGAGCGTCGGGAGCGATCGCGAACGCGAAGTTCCAGTATGAGGTCGTCCCGTCGGGAGAAGGGAGCTTGGTTGCGAGCGTCATGACGAGGTTCATCGTCGTCTGGTCGTACGCGCCAGGGTTCGCGACCATGTTCTCGAGCACCACCGAGAGCTCTTCGAAGACGATGCCATCCACCTGCCGGACCGCGCCGTCCGTCGCCTCCCAGCGACTCGCCCGGAAGTTCATGAGGCCGGCGTCCTCGCCCACACTCGAGCCGTGGCTGCCGAGCTGGAAAGACTCCACCTCTGTATAGCCGACGGCCGTCATGCGCTCATCGAGTTGCACGTTTCGCGTCTCGCGGAAGCGAATCGTGCAGTAGTTGTTCGGATCGTGGAGTGAGCGCGCCGAGGCGGCGTACAGCCGTAGCTCCTCCCGGGCATCGGCGTTGCGAGCGCTGGCGAGCACGTCGGCGAGCGGCCGCCGAGGGTCGAGTGCTGGAGCATCGTCTTTNNGGAGCTGGCGTGCGTAGCGCTGCGTGAGGGCAGACTCGAGCTCGTCGAGTCCGTAGTTTTCGGAGAGGCCCAACTTGCTCACGTCGCGACCGCGAAAGCGGACGACGTCTTGCACGCTGTAGCTCTTCGGCAGATAACGATAAGCGTCCGCGTCGAGCTCGGTCATGACCGCCGACTGACGCACGCTCGGCTTCTCTTCTGCGAAGCGGATGTTCTCCGAGAGAGGCTCGGTGAAGCGCGCGATCTCGCCATCGGACAAGGTCGGGGTCGTTCCCACGAAGACCCTGCCGTCGGCGACGACGTACGGAATGTCGCACTGCCAGTCGCCGAGGTTTGCCACGTTACAGTCGATGCTCTTCGCCTCTTCGCCGATGCCCTTGTCGATCACGACCCGAGTATTGCTGACCGCGAGCTGTCCACCGGGGAGCGCGTAGCTGGTGGGCGCCTCGATGCGAATGCCTCCCCGTGGCGCGCTCGCCGCGTAGTACTCGACGGCGGCAGCGGCGAGGCTGTCCTTGCGCGGCGTGGGGCCGCCGACCATGGGTTTGCGGCAGATCTGGTCGTCGCCGAACATGCGCATCGTCGCGGCGTCGAGAGGCTCTTTCGTCGCGGCCGCGCGCAAGAAGTTGCCGATCCGGGCACGCAGGTCACGCGAGACGTCGAAGTGCTGCTCGAGCGGAATGAAGACGATCTCGCGACCGCGCTCGAGGATCTCTTCGATGCTGTCGATGTCGACGAGCCCCTGCACGACCTCTGCCTGACCGTCTCCGAGCTCCGCCACGATGGCGTCGCGTAGGTCCTCGAGCCGCAGGTGACCCACGAAGGCACGCGAAGGGTTGCGGGGGCTCACGGCGATGACGCCACCACCCGAGCGCGTGAGGTTGTCGACCTTGGCGCCGATGCGCTCGAGCTGATCATCGGTGAAGCCGAAGCCGCCTCGGAAGAGATCGAGCTCGCGTCCGGCGAGCTGCATCTCCTTGGCCCAGTCGATGCGCAGCTCCTTGCGATCCTTCACGTAGCCGCGCACCGCGTTCAGCAAGACGTCGCGGTCGCCCGGTGTCGGACGTTCCACGAAGGAGTCGAGGAACGCATTGGTGATGATACCCTTGCCGACGAGCTCGGCGCGGTAGGTCCCGACGAGGCGGTGCGCGAGCTCGCTCTTCGCCCGGTCGATCGCACTGTTATCGCGGATCTTCACGCCCAGCTCGGGGATGAGGTTCTCCACGATGAGGCGACCGATGCGCTGATTCTTGTTCTCTATCGACTCACCCGCCGAGTCGCCGAGCACGTCGAGCAGCGACAGGGCGCTCGCCGCCATGTTGGGCCGCGCTTGGGAGCCGGCGATGACCACGGTCATGACCTTGGTCGTCCCACTCACCGGATCGTCGTAGTAGACCATCAGGTTCGCGACGTCCGAGGTGGCTCGCCGGAATGGGATCGCGTGTTTGACCGCCAGGACCTCGAGCTCTTTGATTTGAGCGGGCGAAAGCTCGAGCAGCTCGTTGGGCGGCGGGACAGGGCGCCCCTCGGCGCGGAGGATACGCTCGATGGCGTTTCGTTCGCTGCTCGCGCCGCGATAGAGGAACTCGATGGGGCCACGCGCCACGCGGTTGATCGGGCTCACGAGGTCACACATCGCGCGGAAGGCGGGCGTGAGGTCGGCGCGCGCAAGCCCGAGGAACAGCGGCACGATGGCTTTGCTCTGAGCGCCGATGCACAGGTCCGGGCGGCGCACGAGCAGAGAGCGCAGCTCCTCGGTGGCAGCGGCGCGCAGCGTCTTCAGGGTGGCGACCGCGCCGTCGCCGAGAAGGGCGGCGCGCGCGGCGAGGGGAGCGGAGGTTCGGGCTTCGGTGACCAGCGCGAGCGCGGTGAGCGCGGGCAAGTGTTCCGGCACGTCGCCGCCGAACCGCTTGGCGCTCTCGAGGATGGCGAGTGCCTTCGCGGCGACCTCTGCACGCGTTGGACCGATGCCGATGAGGGTACGCGCCGCCGAGGTCATAACCGATCGCAAGCTCGAACGCCTTGGGGCGGGCTCGGGGATGTCGCAGACTGCACGCGCGAGCTCCAGGGCTTGCCACTGGAAGATGAGGCCGGTGTTGCGAATGGCGCTCTCGCGCAGCGGACGCGGCAGGCCTTCGAGCGGTGGTAGGCCGCGCCTTGCGCCGGTGGGTTGCACGCTCATTGCGACAACCTCGCCGCGAGCATCCGCGCCAAGGTCGGGTCGCGCTCCTCGACCTGCGGGAGGCACAGTCGCAGCAGCTCCTCTGCTTTGGCGGAGTCGCCGCGCGTGTCGGCGAGTGCCGCCGCGACCAGGAGCACGCTCGGGCTCGCATCGCCGAGGGCGAGCAGCAGATCGACCGTGCGCTGGGCGTCGGCGTCGTAGCCCGCCTCGAGCAACCGCACCGCCTGGTCGCGTAGCGACGCGACATCGAGCTGGGTCTCACCCCGCGTGGGAAGCAACCGGACCCGCGGATCATTCAACATGAAAACCCCACGTCGAGCGTCATGGTGTGAGTTCTCGGCGGCCGGGCACGGTCCGTTCGGTAAATAGTGACACGATGTCACACCCGACTAAAAAGCCAAGCTTTGACAGGTGTTTATGCGCGCACGGGCCGGCTACGACGCGCCAAGGGCGTCAACGCACCAAGCCGTCGATGACCCAGCCGCCGTCGCCGTCGAGCCGGAACCAAGGCGAGATGATCTCGTCTACCGGACCCATGCTGCCGGAGGGTGCGTCGTGGGCTCCGCCGACGAGCTCCAGATAAATCGGGTGCTCGAAGAACGAATTCGCCTCGACCGCGAGATAAGCGAGCGTGCCACCGCCGAAGACGCGCAGCGTCGTGGCATCGCGTTCGGGTAGCTCGCGCAGCACGATGGGCTCCGCGAAAGCGGTCTGGCGGCGCGCCGCGAGGTCGAAGAAGAAGTCCCAATCGTCATAGGTGCCGTCGAGCATCTCGCTCGCGCTTGCGAACTCGCGGATATCCCGGCGCACACGCGTGTAGAGGTCGTAGCTCTTCGTCTTGCCGTCGGCCGCGTCGAGCTCTCGCCAGAGCTTGGCGTATGCGGCGTAGAGCCCGTTACGGCGCTCGGTGTCGTCCGTCACGGGGCGGCCATGGAGCCAGCTCCACGCGGGGAGGGGGGTCGCGATCGTGAAGGCGCCAGTGAGCGCCCGTGGGAGCGCGCCTTCTCCCTTGGTGAGTGGCGGGATGGCAAAGCGCGCGAGCGGGGTCTCGCTCGCGAGCTTCTCGTAGTCGAGGTCGGTGATGGTGTACGTCGCGCCGTACGGTCCATAGTCGTCGCAACAGCGGCCATCGCTCACGAGGTAAGTCGCCGAGAAAGCGTTTTCGCCGGTGCGCAAGAGGTACGGATGCAGCACCGTGTACTCTTGCAGGTTGGTGACGAGGTCGCCGAACCATGTCTCGTGACCCAACCGCACGAGGTCCACGGGGAAGTCGTTGATGCGCACCGTCGCGTCGAGACCCAGGTCCTTGCGCTCGACCCCTAGCGACGGCATGTGCGCTTTGGCGGCCGGTGGCGAGGGCGTCGGCGGAGCGTTCGCGCAACCCACGAGCATGCAGACGACGACGATCGCGATCCGAGTCATGCGTGAGGGCTATATCCGCTTTTCGCGCCTCAGCCCACGACCTTGTCGGCGTCCCGCGAGGCGATGACCGCCCGATCTCGACCGCCGTTCTTGGCGCGGTACAGCGCTTTGTCGGCGCGCTGCACCCAGGTGGAGGCGTCTTCGCCCTCATCGAGCATGGCCGCGCCGATGGAGACGGTCACGTCGATGGGTTGCCCGCTCATGCTCGCGGTCGAGATGTCACGGACCGCTTCGAGCAAGCGCTTGGCGATCTTCGGGAGGTGGGCTTCGTCGATGTCGTGCGCGATGATGGCGAGCTCTTCGCCGCCATAGCGGGCCACGAAGTCGCGCTGTCGCGGAAAGGTACGGACGCAAGCGTCGGCCACCTGACGAAGCACGAGGTCACCGCTCTGATGGCCGTAGCTGTCGTTCACGCGCTTGAAGTGATCGATGTCGACCATGAGCAGCGCGATGGGCTCTGCGACCAGCGATGCGAGCTGCGACGCACGTACGATATGATCGTCGAAGGCGCGGCGGTTGTAGAGCTTGGTGAGCGCGTCGATCTGCGCGTCGGTGCGCGCCTGTTCGAGCTCGCTGCGCATCGTCGCGATGTGCGTACGCAGCGCCGCGAGTTGCTGGTCGGTGCGGAGCCGGCGGTCCGCTAACGACGATGAGATGACCTCCACGGTCGCCCGTGCCGCGCTCTCGAGCTCGTCCACCGACCCCTTCGAGAGCGCCGCTTTCAAGGCGGCGATCTGACGTTCCGCTTTGGCGTCCTCCTCGCTGCCGGCCGCCAGCGACGAGCTCACCTGCGACACCAGTTGCCAGAGTGCCTCGCGAAGAGCTCCGCCGACCTTGCCGTGGAACTGCATCTCTTCTTCGCGGTACTGCAGCGCGAAGCGGCGCGCCCCGACGATGTCGCGGCCCTTGAAGTGCGGCGTCGTGGGATGCGGGGCGCCGACCAGCAAGTGGCGGCGCCACACGTCGAAGGTCTTGCGGATCTCCTCTTGCGGTCGATTGGGCAGCGGCAGAGCGTGCTCGCCAAGCGCACCGAGGATGGCGCCGAGCGCGTCGATGACCGCATCTGCCTGGGTATGCATCACCACAACGGTTAGCGGCACATCCCCGGTCGACCTGTAGACCTGAACAAATGTCCCGGTGTAGAAGGGCGCTCCCTATGGATCGCATCACCGTCCGCGGCGCCCGCGAGCACAACCTCAAGAACATCGACGTCACCATCCCGCGCGACCAGCTTGTGGTGATCACCGGCCTCTCCGGGAGCGGCAAGAGCAGCCTCGCCTTCGACACCATCTTCGCCGAGGGCCAGCGCAAGTACATGGAGTCGCTCTCCGCGTACGCCCGCCAGTTCCTTGAGCAGCTCAAGAAGCCCGACGTCGACGAGGTCGAGGGCGTCCCCCCCACCATCGCGATCGAGCAGCGCAGCGCGAGCAGCAATCCGCGCTCGACAGTCGCCACGACCACCGAGATCTACGACTACCTCCGCCTCCTCT
>FRDC01003117.1_pt1 | contig 10730 bp, 5 predicted proteins | sample 1106171 | NCBI WGS metagenome assembly FRDC01 (sample SAMEA3930566, study PRJEB13176) | freshwater metagenome | biome: Drinking water system; feature: drinking water; material: water | place: Singapore | collected 2014-12-20
CCATCACTGGGGAGATTTGGGTGACCCTTGACACCTTTAGTTTTCTGAGATAGTTGCCGATAGACTTGCTACACACCGGAGGACTCTCCATGCCTACAGTAAAAGCGAAAGCGAGGCCGACACCACTCACGCAACAACAGATTGCGGCGATTGCGGCCGCTCACCTCAATATGATCGCGCGTAAACTCAAGCTCACAGAGAAGCAATTCTTCGTCTATTCCAAGGCATACCATAAAGCCAAGGACATGACCGGTATGGTTGACGACCCCGTCGGACTATTTCTCTACATCATGAAGGACTTCATAAAGAGACACCGAAGCGACGCACCGAAGCGGCGCACTAAATTGGTACTCGTTGCGTGAGGTTTGGATTCGCGGTGTCCGAAAGCTACAACTGCTTCAGGACCGTGCTTCCGTCACGCTTATAGAGCGTGGCTCGCCAGCTGATTGAGGCCGGATTGGCAGTGCCCTATGACGGTGGGACGAAGACTGCAAACTGGTGTCAGCATTGAGAGTGGGCTGCAAGGATATAAGCATCGTGGGCTCGACGGAATGCCTTGAGAACTGAATGATGCAGAAAGACCGAAACCTGTTGTCTCTAGGGCTCTAGAGTTTTAAAATCTCGCCCCCTACCCCGACGCCTCGCTCCTCTGGTTCGTCACCGCCTGGTGGCTTCGGTGAAGCCAGGCTGCCACTTACCATACTGTCCGAATTTCCGGAGCCCCCTCACACCCAATCTAACCCTCAAGCTTGTACCCAAACCATCCGATGAGACCCCAACAGGTCTGGACTTTCACACCGGCCCCACGAAGACATCGGGCCAGCACTCTCAGAATCAGTAATGCTAGACGCCGCCATTACAAGTCCCCTTTCCACCCACTACACAAGGACCCTCTCATGTCGAGCCGCCACACCTCAGTCCACGACTACATCAAGCGACTCGAACAGCATTTCAATACCCTGATGCGGTGGGTGTCTGACGAACAATGGACCGTGGAACAAGCGTCCATGGCGATGCTGCTCATCCAAACCGTCCTCTGCATGGACCGTGCGAGTGGCCAGCATGCGCAACTCCTCCCCTGGGCCGACTCAACCGCGCGCCCACTGGTCCGACATCTCCTACAGACCCCCCACATGAGGACCCGAGCGACATTCTGGCAAGGCATCGCCGCCTTTGTCCTTCAGCAAGCCACAGACTCAGGGCCACACCCCATGCCACAATGGAAGGCCCCGTGGTTCCATGAGATCGTCACGATTCCCGCAGAGTCAGTAAAGTTGCTCTCCTCAGAGGGACACGCCGATCTTTCGATAGAAACGCACGCCAAAACCATGGCCGCGTTCCTCTCGGCCCAGCAGTGGACCGTGTACGAAATGCTCTGTGTCGGGACGATGTTTGTGTCGATGATGATGGACCAAGGCGAACCGGGAGCAGACCCCGAGGTCCACGACCCGCTCCTCGACGTCACCCGCATCACCACCACGGAGCCCAACCAGCTCGGCTGTTTCTTTCTGACCGTCCTAAGTATGTCCAGAGAGACCTGGGTGGACAAGCCGCATCAACAACCGATTATCTGGGATGAGGACGAGAGCCAAAGAGTGTACCGGCCTACCACCTCTCACTACCTCAACCCGCTTCACCTTCCAGAGGCCCCCGCGACCCTTCCTCGCGCCGCGAAATGGAACGAAACGATCATACAAATTCTAATCGCGCTTCGGCAGAACGACCAGCTCATTGCCCAGAAACACCTCCCGCACGCATTGGCGATCAGCGAACGCTGGCCTGCCACGACCCCCTATCACGCGCTCAGCCAGGCCTTAACCATCTTCACGACACTACTCGACGAGGAGGTCCCGTTCCCACAGACCGAATGGACGCAGTTGGAAGGGAAACTCCTGAGCGTCGATCCCCCGGCGTCGCTCGATGCGTTCACGAATCTAGTCCTCCATCTGATCGCCGTGCTCCGAGAGCGCGAGCGGCTCATCGACACCCTCCCGGTCTTACGCACCTGGCTCTATACCATGGAACGCATCCATGGGCGGACCCATCCAGACACCCTGCTTGCCCTCCATGAACTGGCCGAAAGCCTGACGGATCTCTACCAGGTTGACGACGCCTATGCGCTCACCCACGATCTCCTGGAGCGCCGACGTGAGACCTACGGCCCCACCCATGAGGACACGCTTAGAACGACCAACAATCTTGGATCCCAAGCCACACACCTCGGACGGTTTGACGAAGCCGAACGGCTCCTGCTCACCGTCCTCGCCCACACCGAATCGCGTCCGGACCTGCTCGCCCTCCGCGCCGCGGCGCGCGACAATCTGGCCTCCGTCTATGCCGTACAGGAACAATGGGAGCGGGCGATCGCCCACTATGAACAACTCTTAAACGAGACGGCCCATCTCACGGGTCCGGCCGCCAGAATGCGCATTCCCTGTCTCTCCAATCTCGGCAACGCTTATATGTCGCTCCAGCAATTTGATCATGCGGCACCGTTTTTAGAGCAGGCCTATGCCCTCACGCGCGACCCCGAGATCGTGGCCACCCTCGACGGGATTCTCGTGGCCATTCATTGGGCCATCACGCTCCAATCCCTCTCCCGGCATACAGAGGCGACGCCCATTCTCGAAACCGTCGTGCCCCTCGCGCTGCGCGTCCTGGGGCCGACCCATCCGGAGACCCTGCATGCCCAACTCTATCTGGCTGCCAACCGTGAAAGTCAGCACCAGACCGCAGACGCAGAACAGCGCCTCCGGTCGATTCTCGCTATAGCCGAAACCGATCCCTACCGCCTCCTGCCCATTCTTCGACTGACCCTGCACTTTCTCATCAACCTGTACGACTATCATGGCCGGGATCATGAAGCAGTCCCATTCCATCGTAAACTGGAGGAACTCTCCTGACCGCGATAACTCAATTACTCGACCGCGAGGCTCGACGACGCCATGCTCTTGCTAGCGAGGACTTGGTGAGCCGCTGTCGGGCTGGTCTGTTGAAGGACCACGGCCATGTCGCAGATTTGCCGCCGCCTGTCCCGGACATTCCAACGAACGGAGAACCTCCCTACTGCAACACGCAGGCGTTGAACGGCCGCTTTTCAATTCGGTGATCGACCGGTTTGGGTCGAGGACTGCCATCGGCCAAGTGCGGAAGTTCGGCACCGAGATCGCACCGACATAAAGCGGTCCTGATCCCTGTCGCATTAACGCCTCAGCGTGAGCCGCGCCACTCCTCAGGCGTCGGCTCCACGCTGTTATTCGGCAGTCTTTGGCAACCTCGTGGCGGAGGATAGGCGCTACCATCGCTTGAAGTTGAAGTTCCTCCTGGTGACCGAGATCCGGCACCCCACTATGCTCTTCGCACTCGTCGTGTTCTCGATGCGCCGCACGATTGCGCGCGCCGCCCTCCCAAATCGACACGCGGGGCTTACCGCGAGTGCGCAAAGCGACACAAGAGAAACCCTCAGATGCCTTCACGGAGTGTCCGGAACATCTCCCGCACTTCGTCATCCGTGACGAGGTCATGCTGGACGGGTGTCCGGTCCCGCCAGTACCCGCTGCCCTCCTCCAGATTCCGCGATCCCTCTTCCCGCTCGGCGATATCCTCGTCGAGCAGCTCAATCTGATACTTAACATCGAGGCCGTACTCATTGCGGAGCTTGTCGAGCGACTCCCGCAGCCCCGTCAGCTCATCAACGGTCGTGCAGTCGTAGCGCTCATCCCTGGCGCCGTTCTCCTCGTAGAGCCGAAGTGCCATCGCCAGCTGGTTTTCATCGGCGTTGCTCCATTCGAGCGCCTTCGCGGGAAACGCGAGGAGGTCGAGCCAGTCGTCCGCCCTGGCGAAGGCGAGTGCGTCCAGGACCCCTTTCAAGAGCCTCTCGTACACTTCGCGCCCGCCGTGGTCGAGGAACCAGCGATTCTCCGCGATCGCGGCGAGCAGCCGGAGCACTGGTCCGAAATCGACGACCTGATACTCCCACCCGCTGGCAAGGGTCTCCGTCAGCTGAGAGGCCATCGCGGCGAGCTGCGTTGACTTGTGAACCGCGGCCGCTTCCGCAAGGAACCCCACCTTCCCTTCATGGCTCATATCGATCGAGTAGCCCCTCCGAGTACCGTCCAGCATCTTCTCCCAGCGCATAGAGGGCCCCTCCAGTAAGCGCGACAGCGACCGACAGAGAAGATCGGTATTCGTCGTTAGAACAGCCCAGAGTTCGCTGCCTGGCCGAGCAGCGGCAAGTTTCCAGAGATTCACGACCTGCTTGAAGCGCACGGCCGAATTGACAAGGTCTTCGGCGGTCTCGCGCTCGTTGCTGACTACCGAGGCCACAAAGTCCCGAACAGAGGGGTTGAGATAACTCGCGTGTCTCATTCTATATGAGAGAAAAGCGCCTTCCAGCTCCTGAAGCGCCCGATGGAAATCGCCCGCCCGGATCCGGTGATGGTACTTGGCGGCATTGTGCCGGTGGAGCGCGATGAACGCCGGCTCGAGGTCGACCGTGTCTGTCCACTCGCCGAACGTGTGGAAGCTAAGGAGGACGTGGCGCGCCGCGTCCGAGATCTGGTGACGGAACGCGTGGGCCCAGATGGTCTCCGGTGCCTCCAGCAGGGCCGAGACGTGCGTCCTGTAGCCCTGCGCGGGAACCTGCCGCAGGTGCGAATACGCAGACAGCCATTCGATCAGTCTGGGATTGAAGTGCTCGTGCCTGATAATGTCCAGAAAGAAGTCCTCCTTCAGCACTTCGTTCTTGTACTCCAGTGGCAGATCGCTGAAATAGAGATGGTTATAGAGAAGGCGGGCTCGGTGGCCATACGGATAGTCGCCCAGCTCGAGGATGCAGCGATGCTCCAAAATCCGGCTGTGGGCAAGCCGCTCCGAGACCTGAAGTGCGCCGCTCAGGATATGTTCCCGCGTCGTGAGGATGAACCGAGACTGGGGCGACCGGCGGACCATCTCCATGAAATCAACCATCGCCGTGTCCTGATTTCTGCCAAGGTATTCGCGGCGTTCGCCCAAGAATGTCTGGCCGAGGAAGTCGTCATAGTAGAAGATTTGCCTGCGCGCGGATTTGAAGAGATCCTTCGCCTCGGCAATCTCCGCCTTGATCGCGACCGGTTCGTACCCGTCTTCCAGATGCGCGTAAAGGAGCATCTCGGCCAGCGTGGTCTTACCGATCCCTGGAGGCCCTGTCACAACGACTATGCGGGTCTGGTTGAGGATCTCAGTCGCACGCGGGTAGGCGTCGCTCTTCACGAACAGAGGAAGCTTGCGCCGGAGGCGGTCAATCTCGAAATCTGTCTGGCACAACGTAGCATTGTGAAGCACTCGATCGAGAACGCTCGTGCTGGTGAGCCATAGTTTGAAGTTGGCGCGCTCGACGTCCCCGTGGCGGCTAAGCAGGCCTTCGATATCGTCTGCGCCGAAAACGTCCCGAACACTCAACACGAACGGCTGAAGCGCCGCGACGATTTCGTCCTTGTTGCCGGGTGTGAGACTGACAGAGGTCGCTACCACATAACGGGCCGGGCGCAAGCGTCGGACCTTCGGGAGTTCGCCGTTGCGCAGATGCGCCAGCAGCTTGGCGAACCCCGAGCCCGCGTAGTGCTTGCACTGGATGATTGTCGCGCCACCGGCGGCCGACGCATATCGTAAGTCGATCCCATGATCACGACCGCTGCGGAAGGCTTCGAGCGCGAGCTTCCATTCCGCCTGCAAAAGATCGCGAATCAGCTCCTCGAAGTCCTGGCTGGAGAGGGATTTGAAGTCGTATCGTGCCATACCCTGTACCTTCGCCCAAATCTTACATCACGGGATACCCTCACGCGGGTCAGACCCGGCCACGCTACTGGATCTGCGAGAATAAGTCTGCACAGCGGCACACCCCCAGCAGCTTTGCTTCTGCTACACGTGTCGGGACCTGGCCACAGCACGCATCTCACGAGCCGAACGTCTGCGGTTCAGCGGCGGGCCGCGAAGCGCACCGTCCGCTGCAATCGGTTGTTAGCCATTTGGCCTATATTTAGTTAGTAGTATTTGTACTCTTATGTGCCACAGAATATGAATTGGGACATACGTGGAGCGGATTGGTTATTGGCCCCACAACAATACTGCACGCAAATGGAATGCTCATCAGGCAACAGAAAGATCATCAGGGCCCAGATAGGTGATGTCAATCTTGCTGACCTCCTGAGCCACTTGAGCACGCACCAGTCCAGCTCGTGCGGGATTGATTGCAGTCTGCACAATCCCCAGCAGCGCGCCTTCGGCGGAGAGAGCGTTTAGATGACCGCCCCATTCGTGAATCTGCACGGGCGTGCCTGGCGGTGGCGGCACGCCGAGCCATACGACATTTGCCAAGTATCTGCGTCTAGTCCAGGTCCGATTCTCGGTCAGTGTGAAGCTTTGCACGAACTCCATCCACATCGACTTCGTCTCAGTAGTAGGCCAATCAGGACGAGCACTCCATGCGGCTACGGTTTGCGAATTGAGCCATTGCCGAAGCTCCCAGGCCGTAGTAAAGATCGCGCCAGTGTCGGTTACGGCTTTGATGGCAGCAAGCCTAGAGTTGAACCCTGCCTGAATGAGGATCGAGGCCGAGCGATTCAGCGTACCAGTTTCGACAGCGAGGACAGCTAGGCCAAGCTCGTAGCCGTCGAGCAGGACGTCGCCGATGGTGTCGCCGTTTGCGGCAGCACGAACACGGATGGCCTCCATCGCCCAGGGTAGGCGATAGACGAGCCCCATCTCGACAAACTGGAGCGTATCCGACTTCTGACCTGCCGCGATGGTGGCGAGAGGCTGGCCGAGTAGCCAAGTTCGGAGAATGTCCCTCCAGTTGCCCGGCATAGGGTTCGGTCTGAAGGGATAGAAGGCCAAAGCGCGCTCGGCGATGCTCGTTATGGCAGCGATCGTCGCCTCAGAATCATTATCAAGGATGCCGGCATTAGCCTGAACTAAGAGAAGATTGGCATCTGCTGCGATCAAGTCCAGAGCATGCCCGGTCTGCAAACCAACACCAGCGAGGAAATAACCCCGGCGCCGCGCCGCAGTCGACTGATTCCAGATGTGGCGGCTGCGCGAAACGAGGCTCGCCCTGTAAACTTGCTGCACCTGCTCATTCCGCCGCAGTAGGCGGCGGTGCCAGAGAGAAGACTGAAGGATGTCATCCAGCGCGGCTTCAACCCCGTTGTCTGGGATGTCATTCTCGCCGATGAGGCTAAGGATCGCCGTGTCGAGTGTCGCGAGATGCCGCTCCCAATCGGCAAAGGCCTGCTCGCGATCCTTTGGTGTTTCGTTCGCGATTTCAGGGAATGTCCATACGGCGGCGTTGTTAACGACATACTCCACGAGTTGGTCGAGATCTCCGCCGATGCGTGCGTGCATGCGACGCAGCAGCACTTCAACCAAACGCACGAGCCCGCTCTCCATATCCCGGGCGCCGAGATCGCTGATAAGGCCCTCCCAAACACGCCTTTTCTTCGGGATGTTGTCGAACATGGGGAAAAGCACAATGCCTTCCACGTCGACATAGGCCCGTCCGGCTCGCCCGATGACGTTCTTGAACTCTGAGATCTCGATTCGTTTGCCAGAACGGCTGAGAGAGTACATAACGACGGCTGTGGCAGACAGGTTGAGGCCCTGCGCCAGCGTCGGGGACGAGATGGTGACCTTGAGGATGTTGTCGCGTAGTAGGCGCTCAACCTCCTTGCGATAGGCAGTCGGCAATGCCCCGTGATGCAACGCGACGCCGAGGCGGAGGCATTTGAGGATGGCGCTGTCTGGCCCAAGCCATTCCTCGCCAAGCGCGATCGCGGTGTTCAGTACCTCTGGCTCTGCCTCCAGCAATGAGCGAAGTGCGCCCCGCTCATGGAGATCGATGATTACGTTTGCGAACGGCTCCACGCTGCGTCGTTCTGGGCAGAAGATGAGAGCAGTCTGCCCATCTTCGACAAGCCGCCAAGCCGTCGCAAGACAGAGCTCGCGTTGATCACACGGGAAGAGTTTGGTTCGAGGCTGTCTGGGTGGTACCCAATTCGGCGGTGCCGCTCCCGTTAGAAACCGCTGGACCCAAGGACGCTCGTCACCAATTCGCAGATTCAGGCGCGCGTGTGGCGAGGACCAAACTACCTCTCCGAACCATAGCCGGGTCGGCCGCCAGGCATGCTTGATCACGCCGCCAGGGTGGTCGCGCCGTAGCCATCCCGCAAAATCATTAAGCTGATCGCCATCGGGCAAGATCGCCGAGAGACATACGATCCGACGTTGGTCCGCGTCCGCGCGACGAAGCAGTCGCTGGATTTGCACCTCGTAGCGAACCTCACGCTCGTTGACGCCGATCATGTGACCTTCGTCAAAGACGAGCAAGCCGACGTCATCGAGGAGGGACGGATTGTTGCGTAGTGAGAAGTCGAGCTTCTCCGGCGTCGCGACCACGATGTCGCGTTCCCGGATAGCGTCCTCATCGAAGTCGCTCATGCCGATGCTGCCGTAGAGTGCCGATATCGTCTTGCCAAGCGGCCCAAAGGTCCTCTGCAGGGTCATTTCCGTCTGCGCCGACAGCGCACGCAGCGGCGTAACAAAGACAACGCGCTTACCGCCAGCCAGGCAGCGCAGTATGCACAGTTCAGCAATGCGTGTCTTACCTGAGCTGGTGGGCAGCGAGACGACCAGGTCATCGGATTGGTCGACTGCGCGGGATGCCGCTTCGATCTGAGATGGCCACAGGTCAACTTCGGCTTTGAGGCGCCGTTGCAGTAGTGCGATGAATAGCTCGCGAAGCCGGGGCCAGTCGGCTGCTTCGCCGCCGGCAGGTTGGAGAGGCAGCTTCTCGTGGAAGGTGTTCGACCAAAGGTCCGGCAAGAGGTGGATCGCGATGCGATGTGCCCACCATTGCGGCAGCAAGTTCAACTCGCTGCAGATTGCGAGGCTTGTCCGAAGCCGCTCCAATGTGCTGTCGAGGAGCGGCTGCTCGCCGCGTTCCAGCGCGAGGAGGAACAGGGACATGGCCGCCATGAAGGCATCGGTCAGCGCAATGTCGAGCCCCTCGAAGAGGAATTCATTGCGTCCCTCTGCTGGATCAGCCGTGGCTTCGGCTTGATCGAGATCGGCCTGGATGGCGGCAGCGATTTGCGCATCGCTGCCTTGGCCGGAGCTGCGGTAGTCGAGCACGCTGACGCGAATAGCACGGAAGTTCCGCCGCATTAACTGGGCAAGTATCCGTTCAATGGGCGAAAAGTTTTCGTCGGCTTCGACAATCGCGAGCAGTGAGTATGCGCGTGCCGAAAGATGGGCGAGATGGTAGCCCGCCGCTGCCATGATGAAGTGGAAGTCGCGATCGACCTCCTGGCGATTGCCCTTGGCGATGACGGCCTCAAGGGCGGTGGCGGCCTGCTCGAAGGCAATACGCGCCAGCGCGGCGTCACCACCGAGCTCACGCAGGCGAAGGCCTATCCCGAGCAGGGCGTAGCCATAGGAGTGCAGGTCATAGCTGAGCTGCGGCGCAAAAGCCGGCGCGTCCGGAGGAAGCTCACCGTCGCGCCAGATGATTGCTCGTGCTTGGCCACGCGCAATGAGGCGGCCGCGAAAACCGGCGGTTGCCGCTTCTACGATATCAGCCGTAATTGCCTCAGGCGTTGTTGGCATTGGCTTTCACTCGATCATAGACCGCGCCGATGAAGGCGGCGTGTCCCTCTACGCGGAGGCCGACCCCCCACTGATTTATCGGTCCCGGGTAGGCCCGGAGAAAGGCTGTCAGCAGGGCGTCCGGTGCATTGCCACAAAAGGTGAAAAACAGATGCCTTACGTTCTGTACCGGGATGCCCTGCTTGAGCAGCGCATCATCAATCGCGTCGGCGAGCGGAAAATCGTTCAACTCAACCAGGCGTGCCGAAATATAGGACAGCGCGTGGGCAGACGGTAATCCACCATCCTTATCCAGGCTGGCCCGGGCTTTGGCAACGACGTTAGCGGTGAGCGTCGCGTAGCTCTTCGCTTCGGTCTTTAGGAAATGGAGCCGCTGGGTTTGGGCATCTTGAAAGATGCCGATGACGTCGTCACCGCGCATCGCCATGTTGCGATGGTCTTTCCAACGCAGGCGCTTGATGGAAGCGCGATAACCGCCGCTATGCGCATTGATCCATTCCGTCGCGTATATTTCGCCGAGATCGCCGGAGCGGATCGCCTTGGTTGTTGGAAGTTTGCACTCGATAAGCGCGGCTGCGGCTGGTTTGCCGAGACGAGCGAGCGCGCGCGCCACCTGTTCCTCCGACGCATAGTGCCCCGGGACGATGGTCGCAGTCACTTGGATCCCAGTCGGAAGGTTGGCAACCTGGCCGGTCATCACTGTGAGGGTGTGATTCCCGATTGTCCCATCGACTGAATTGCACCAGTCATCGAATCGTACCACCCGATCCCCGCGTGATTATTCAGAAGATTTTGTCGATGGGTAACAATGTTTAGGCTGACTCGCAAAAAACCGAATCACCCAAATTCTGTCCGCACAAGACAGCACAGCTTTTCGCGAACCATACGCCATAACCGTTGTCGTTTCAATGAGCTGTAATGACGGGATCATTTATCGTAGGATCTTGTGCGGATCGACGTAAGCCCCCTCTGATAGCGGTCAGTCGTTTACGTCTACTTTGGGTCGAGGCCGTGTGAAAACTCTTATGCAGTTCGGTTTTGCATGATTTCAGGGGTTCTCAGACCATTACCCGGCTCGAAATAATCGAATA
>FRDC01000453.1_pt1 | contig 10724 bp, 12 predicted proteins | sample 1106171 | NCBI WGS metagenome assembly FRDC01 (sample SAMEA3930566, study PRJEB13176) | freshwater metagenome | biome: Drinking water system; feature: drinking water; material: water | place: Singapore | collected 2014-12-20
AGACGCATCAAGGGTGTGAAGACTTCGTGCTGATCCTGCGGGAACTATTCGCGAAGATATGGGGCGCGGCGGTCACCTACAACGCCAATAGCGGCATCTGGCGCGGGTTCCCGAATGGTGGATACCTGGAGATCAATCAATTGTCTTCGTATGCCGAGTATGCCAAGTTTCAAGGGCGCTCTTTCACCATGATTGCGTGTGACGAGGCGACCAACTGGCCCAACGAGGAATTGCTGAACCTCTTGCGGTCGAACTTGCGTGGCGCGGCGGAAGTGCCCAAGCGGATGGTCCTGGCAGCGAACCCAGGTGGCATTGGGCATACGGCTGTGTACCGGCGTCACGTGCTCAAGGCGGTGCCCGGACGGCCCTACGAATTGGATGGGGAGACGTGGGTCACGTGCCCATCGACGTTCGAAGGCAATATCTTCATTGATCGCGAGAAATACCGGCGCGACTTGGTGGCGGCGACTGGTCACGATAAGGAACTCGCGCGGGCGTTCATCGATGGCGATTGGGACGTGGTGCGCGGTGGGTCGTTCTTCGCCGGATGTATGGATGAGAAGCGGGTGATGTTCTCGCGATGGCGGAAGCCGGACGGGGTGACGGTGCGCGAGTGGCTCCAGCCAAAGGCGGTGCCAGTTGGGGATGGGATCAGGCTGGAGATGCCCGACATTGAACAGCCGTTCCGGTTCTACCTGTCGATGGATTGGGGATTTTCGGCACCGTGCGTTGTCTTCCTCTGTGCCAGGAGCAATGGTGCGGAGGTAGAGGGCCGGTTCTATCCGCGCGGTTCAGTGCTGTTGCTGGATTGCTTCGATACGGCGCTGGTGGATCGGTTGCACGTGGGCGCGGAGATGCCGGTATCGGATGTGGCGGCGAAGGTAAGGGCGATGTGCCAGCGATGGGGTGTGAGTCCGGCTGGTGTGGCGGACGATGCGGCGGGCATTCGGAACCAGGACGGCGTGAGCGTGGTGGATTCGTTCGCGGATGAGGGTGTCTACTTTCGAGAAGCTGGAAAAGGCAGTCGCATCGGCGGCTGGACTCGGATGCGCGAGATGCTCAACGATGCCGGTAAGCCGGACAAGCCGGGCCTGTATGTGAGCGATTTGTGTACTGGCTTCTGGCAGACGGTTCCGTTCCTGAGCAGGTCGATGCGCCATGTGGAAGACCTGGAGGGCAACGACCATTGGGCGGATGCGGCCCGGTATGCGGTCATTGGGTCCAAGTTCCAGGGTTGGCGGCAGAGGGAGTTTTGATGATCGAAGGGTGCGATCCATCGGCCTACCACGACATAGACTGTCTCTGCCGCTTGTCGAAGAACATCATCATTCGCTGTGACGCTTGCGGGATGAGCAACAAGCCCGGCGAACCGGCACACATTGCCGTTTGTACCCACGGCTGGTATTGCTCGAATGCCTGCTGTCCAGTCTGCAACGGATCGCTGACATATACGTTGGCGGAGTTCCGGCAGATCCTTGTCAATCGCGAAAATGGCGGGTTGCCACTGCCAGCGCCCAAGAAGCCGAAGGTGCAAAGAATGACCAAAGCGGAGTCGGTGAAGGTCCGCTGGTCAGATCCCGAGTACCGGGCGCGGATAACCGAAGCGTGCCGGGCGCGGATGCAGGAGCGATGGAGGGACCCGGAAAGTCGCGCCCGGATGCTTGCCGTGGCTGCGGCGAGACGGAAGGCATAGAGGGCCGGGTTGAGGTAGAGCGTTGTGCCCTGGCCCACGGCATGTGGCGCGGCACAGGGCTGTAGGGACGGGGAAGGGCCGGTTCAGCACTCCCGGTTTCAGACGCTGGGTTGCGCGCGGGTTGCGCACAATTCCATTGCCGCCACCGAAGCACAGTAAATATGGGGTTCCGAGTGGCAGAGCGCTACCTCGATAGGGAAGCGGTTTCAGCTAAGTCTTTTTATAGGTGTGAGTTACACGAATTCCGCCGGTTTTCCGATGTTGACCCGGTGCCCATGGGGCTGAAGGGATTCCAGGGGCGTATGAAGGGGCGTATGACCGATGCACCTCACAAATGACTGGCGCGCCTCGACTTAGAGCAACAGGGTCTTAAGGGCGTATATCTTTTTCTACCTCTTACGCGAGAGAAAGAAAAGTAGAGAGATAAAGTAGGTTTATCCACCGCGCCACACGCCCTTACGCCCCTACCAGTAACCTCAGCGCTATCAGTCTCTTGCACAGAACGAGATGTTAATCCCCCTCAACATCCCCTCAGTTCGGCTTGGCGCCCCTGCGAGGCGTAACATTATCAGCGCCCATTGGCTCCGTTTCAGCGGCCACGCTTTGGGTATTCTCGGGTGCCGCAGCCGAGCCCGGCCCGAGATTATTCACTTGTTCAAAGTAGGCTGCCCTAAGCTGGTCACTGTCCAATTTGAGCCAGTCTTCGCCGTTTCGGACGGCCCACAGATTTACCTTGTCGCGCCGCCAATTGTCCTGCTCATTCTTCTCGCCAATCCGCCGTTGTCCCAGAAACGTGTACCCGAGTTCGGCGAAAGCCCGGCCAATCGCTTTCGGATCTTTCTGAAGCCCTGGGAACTGAGGCAACACCCGCCTATTCATGTCGTCCACACCGATGAGATCGACATTGAACGGCCACTCGTGCGCCTCCACCCGACGCTCAATGAACTCCTGCAACGGCGTCCGGTTCTCCCGGATCACCCGTCTCTTCCCTTCCGTCATCGGCGCGTGGCCCTTCGGGCTGAACTTGTCGAGTTTCCGTTCTCCAAAGTAGTAGAGCAGCGCCGGGCCGTTCGCCTTGGTCCACGCGAACAGATCTTCGTAGTACTTGTTCCCATTCGGGTTCCGCACAGCTTCCGAAGCCAGTACACAATACCGCCTATCCGTTTCGTCAATCGAGATGGCGTCCATGTGGTTGGTCAGGAAGATCCAGTTGTGGCGGTTCGGTATGTTGTACGGCGGGCGGTACATTTCGCGAATGCTGAGCCAGGGTTCGGTGATCATCGGTTTCAACTTGTTCATTGTGTCGATTCGCCCGCGCGCCATCAACTCTTCGACGATGACAACGGAGCATTCGCGCTGCCACCCGTTAAAGCCATCGTGTAGGCGTTCATTCGGTATGACCTGAATGTTCCAGCGCCCGAGGCAATGCGAGAGGGGTTCGCTGGTGACATAGGTTTTGCCGATACCCTGCCGGCCTTGTAGCAGCAGCGACCACAGGATCTTCTCGCCCGGATACTGAACGTTGAATGCCAAGTAGTCCAGGAGAATGTTGGCTTCGGTCGGATCTGGATACAAGTACTTCACGTGAGCTAGGAACGGTTCAACACCTTTGCCCTTCGAAGCCTTGACGGCGGGTGCGCGCCAGAGGTTCAGCTTCGGGATGACAAAGCCCTTCTCATCCGCTTCCTTGGTCATTCGTTCCTGGTTCGGGGCGAATGTGACGCTGCCGATCACATCGACAAGGCTGTTACGGAGCGCAATGTCACTCGGTTTCCCCTTCGAGAACAGGCGCAGGAAGGATGCATCGAAGTTCTCCTTGTCGAGTTCCTGGAAGTTGACGAGATTGACGAATCGCTTTGTGGCGGCAACATACCGCCACTGCTTGAATGAGCTCTCCGCACGGTCCAATTCGCCACCCACGAGATCAAGCGTGTACTCCTTGGACGGTTGCCAGTTGCCCAATTGCTTGGCCCAGTGAGTGAGGGTGCCGCCCTTGAAGCGGCCCGGTTCCGAGTTCTTCCAATCCTCCCGCGCCTTCTCTTCACCCTTATATCCGCCATACTTCCGCGAATACGCATTGAAGTACTGGAAGCCTTCCTCCGGGTCATCCGCGAAGATGGTTCGCGCGGCACCTTGAAGCTCGAACCACGCCTGTCGCCGCTTCGCTGGGTCGTTGTCCAGTTTGCTGAGATCGCAATGAGCGAATAGTTCATCGAGCATCCGACGGGTGAATGCCCGCTTAAAGGTAACTTGACCACCAGCGCCCGCGTCATCGTTCTCCACGATTGCAGTGACATCAATATCGACTTCCAATGCGCGCCCTTCGATGACCAGCCCGCGCCTGCGGCCCGCGAACGGATCAGTTATGCCCGGCGCGAGAACCGGCGCGGCGATGTACATCGGTTGGACGGTGCGGAGCACGCTAACGTCAATATGCTTGGCACCGGCGCGTTCCAGCCACGCCTCCAGGTCCTTGCCCAATGCGGGCTTCGACAAGTAGAAGTACAGATGGACGTTCAGCCCTTTCTTCTTGCCAGACCCGGAGGATGACGACAGTTCGTAACAGAACGCCGCATTGTGGAACTTCTCGGGAAGGTATTCTCGGACGGCCCACACGATGGTTCCTTCCGGGTCCGCTTCCCATCCTTCGGGCGCTGGCGCATCGTCCAGGTCGAAGGGCAACAGTTGATTCGAGGCATCCTCCATCATTGGCGGGAACTTACCATCATGGTCGTTCTTCCGCTTGTTGCCCCAGGTTAACGCGGCGAACTCGGGCTTGACCTTGCCGCGCATCATGAACATCATCGGGTCTTGCGCAGCTTCCGACAGAACCTCGTAGGCTTCCCGGATATCAGCAATCTTGGCGGCGAAGATTTTGACCTGACTGCTCAGGCGCGCCGGTTCGACGCGCACGGACCCGTCAGGGTTGAGGAACCATCGCTTTGTGGCGCACGCTTCGACATCGCACGCCCGCTCCTTGTCCCATGCCGTCTTGGCAGTATGCAGAAGCGTAATAGCCCTCGGGTCTTCGCGCAGATCTGGACTGTTTTTGAGTAGTGTAATTTTGCCCATAAGTAATCTCCCTATGAGCGGAAAAGGTCCCGGCTTAAACTATAGATAGAGAGTTCAGGCCGGAATCAGGGCGCACCGGAGGTGATGACCGGCGCGCCCTTCACTCTTCCGCCTTGTCTCCCTTCCAAGATTCCTCGAAGCGCTTGCACTCGCGCCGAAGTTGCTTCCGTTCTTCAGCCGTCAGCTTTCCATCCCAAATTGGATTCTCCCTGATGCCGGGCTTGTCCTTGGGCCAGACCACGATCAGTATTGTGCGCGTTGGGTTCCATGCGCTGGCTGGCGAGATGTAAACGTCCAAGCCGATCCGTTCACAGAACTCAAGTAACCCGTGCCACTCTTCAGGTCCCATGGCAGTGTCGTATGGCTCGAATGTCACGTAAGGGCCGATGCGTCCATAGTGATCGACGCAATGAAACTCGCCGAATGGTTCACGTGCGTGCCGGTACCCGCCAAGGCAATCTTTCGCCCTTCCCGTTTTGGCGTGCATCCAGAGTCCGAACCAAGCCGGGTCATTGGACTGCCGGTCAACATTGAATACCGTGGCGGGTAGCTTGTTGCCGTGCGCGGTGACGACAGAGCCGATGTGTCTGAGGGTACTCATTGTGCACCTCCCGCCGTCCGGTACACTTCGTTGATGGAGAGCGTGGCGGGTGCCCAGTACGGCTTCGCGTAGCTGCTCTGTGCCCGTCGCGGAATCGGTAGTGGCAGTAAGCAGCCGTCCACTAAGTAAGTCAACCGATTCGCCGGTTCAAGCTTCACCTCTTTGTTGAGAACAGAGTTGAGGGCATCAATGAAGAGATTCGATACATCAATCCAGAGACAGAGATTGGGGCGGATTTCAATCACCCTATCGCCCTTCGCCGGTTCGCCCAGATGCTCAACCAGTTGGAAAAAGCTGGAGTGGGGGTTGGCCGTCACGTAAGCGACAATCTGACGGGCCATTGCTGCTGCGGTCATGCTACTTCCCTCCCTTCCGGCTGTGTGCGCCGTCCACAACTAACCCGCTACGCTTCACACGCTCTACCAAGGCCTGTGGCGGACGGCCCTTACGCCCGATCAAACCCTTGTTGCGTTCGGCGAACTCCATCACGATGGACTTCTTGTAACGAATGCGATTACCGGCAATGCGGACGAAATCAGGTCCACGGCCCTCGGTGCGCCACAGTTCGACAGTAATGGGGGCGAGTTTGAAGAATGCGGCTACTTGCTTGGTGTCCCACATTTCCTCGATGGCTTCGTGCTTGGGGACGTTGACGAACTTCATCTGTTCCAGAACCGGCTGCAACAGCGGCATAACCTCTTTCTGGAAAGCTGCGGCCACCGCTTCACGGATGGCGATGTCGATGCTCATGACGAAAACTCCAGTGGCCCGATGAGGGCTGGTTAGAAGTCTTTCGCCGTTAAAATGGAAAGTCCCACCTAACAGCGCGGATGAGCGTACCGGATCTGGCCGGACGCGATGCTCAACCCGCAACTACTGTTTAGGTGGGACTTATTGAAGGTCCTCAAACCAAGGCAGCGATCCGCTGAGTGATATGCCTGTTACCGCCCCAATTTTCGAGAACCGGGCCACTGCTCACGAACGCCTCTGGGCTACCTGAACGATTTATCAGCGTAGTGGCTTCCCCAAAAGTCGCTTACAGTCCCGATCCATACGGGAAGGCGGACTCCTAAAGTATACCGCCCTACGAGACTAAGGCAAGCCTGGGTTTCGCAGCTTTTTGGTCATTCTTCCAGGCCAACCGTGGAACCTTCCGCCAGATGATGTCGTGGATGGAAGTGGCGTTGATGCCCAGCCCTCGGAGCAGGTAGCCGGTCATCTCTTCTTGCTTGGTGGCGAGAGTGTTCCAATCGACCTTGTCAGCGGTCGTGTAGCGATGGCGCATCTTTCCGCTATTGAGCGAGTGGCCCAGCAAGAGGTGCGCCTCGATGTCACTCAGCCTCACGCCCACACCCGCCGTCTCCCATGTGTGGCGGAGAGCATGAGACTGCTGGCCTTTGGGAAGCCCCTGTTTGTCGTTGCGCGGCTTCTGGAGGGAGGTCCCCTTGAACTTCCCAGGGAAGATGTAGCGGCTGCCAGGTCGCCATTGGTCCACGTACCGCTTCCACTCCGTCAGGAACTCGATAGCGAATGAGGACACCGGAATCTTGTAGCCGCGTCCGGCCTTGGCGTGTTCGTCCGGGAATCGCCAAGTACGCGCCTCGAAGTCGATCTCACTCCACTCCGATGATGCAATCTGCGTTCTCCGTCCACCCGTGAGCGCAACAATGAGCCAGTACGCCCGTTTGGACGGCGAGTGCAGCTTGCTGACGTGCGCCCACCAGAAGCGAAGGTCCGTCTGTCCCAACGCTGTGTCGCGCACGCGTTCCTTGTTCAGGATGACGCTATTGCAGGGGTTGACCAGCAGGCCGGATTCGAGTTCGGTGGCACGGTCGTACAGCGCGGACAGAAGGTTGATGGTGGCGTTCGAGACGGCCCACCCGATATCCTGCGTCATGCGCGTGTGAAGGTCGTTGATCTCCAGCGTGGCACTGCCGAGTTCGAGCATCGAGCGATGACCCCACGGTGCCAGGTGGTTCCGAAAGTGGCTGGTGTAGCGTGCCACCGTCGTGGGCCGGATCATCCCGCGCGCCTCACGCTCCGAGATGTAACGGTCGAACACCTGCTGAAGCGTCAATCGTCCGTCCCCGCTGAAGCCGCGCGCCTCGGCCTTCTTCACGTCGTTCGGGTTCTTGCCATCGTTGAAGGTCTTCAACGTCTCGATGGCCTTCGAGTGCGCCTCGGCAACGGTCATCTCGCCTCGGACGCCAAGCTTGACGCGGATGGTCCGCTTAACGCCTTTCTCTGTCAACTTCCGCTGAAGCACGAAGCTGGCCGATTGCTCGTTGCAGATCAGCATGAAGCCTCGGATGCGGTCCAGTTTCGCGCTGCCGCCGATCAGGTATGCGCCGGACCCGAGCTCCTGGCGGTCAACGTCCGCATCGGTGGCCTTGATCTCTCTCGCCATGGGAACCTCCCTGTGGCCGAGTTGCGCAACCCTAGCGCAACCCACGGAATCTATAACAGCCCATGAAGAGCGTCCGTTGGCCCTAAAGAGATTATACGATAAACGTATGGTGCAGCGGCACTTAAAGCAAATGTTCTCTATGGCTTCCTAAGGTCCGTTAAGGAGAAAAGCTGTTCAAACCGCTTCCATGGCATGGAAGAGGTCACCGGTTCGATCCCGGTCAGGTCCACCAATCTTCTCAATCAGTTATGGAGAGCCCCGCAGGGGTAAAGCAAGGCCCTCCGCAACCCTAGCGCAACCCAGACGGGCTACATAACGGTCAGCGCTTCGGTTTCGTGATCCAGGTATTCCTTCGCATCCAAGGGATACCGTACTTGGTCCGGTAGTCATCCCCGGTCATGTTGTGGACCTTCGGTAGGTGGACGGCCAGCCGTCTTAATTGCTTGCCGCACAGCAGGCATGTTATGCGGTCGCCACTGAGGTAGGCATCAACCTCTTCCATCGTCTGGAAGACTCGCTCCACTGGGTACTTCATCACCCATGCTCCATGTCTACATTCGGGTTGAAGCCAGTCACGGCGAAGGTGCGGACGAAGACTGGACGCGGCTTGTTGCTTGGGTCGTCTACATCAAACGATTCGCCCAGCGGTGGCCAAATGTAGGCCCGCTGGTCCTCGGGCAACTCACGGAACTGTGTGGCTCGCAAGCTCCCCATGACGCCGCAAGGTCGAGGCATCCCGCCGCGCGGGTATTATGCTCACAGATGGACTGCTTGCAATCCAGCCACATCTTCAGCGTCCGCGCGAACAACCGGCGCGAGATGACGAGGACGCACTCTTCCACATCTCCATCGCCGTCCGGGAATAGTTCCCCTTGGACATAGACCCGGTTCCCGAGGACACCGAGTATCTTCAAGTCGTCATAACTGAACTGAATCGTTTCTCGTTCCATACGCCTTAAAGGTACTGGAGGGGTGTGTGGGATGGCTACAATGAGCAGCCTGACAATTGGCCATCACGCCGCACACACCGTCAGCGTGTCGATCAGTTCGCCGTTGCCCACGAGATGCAGCAGGCGGTCACGGAACGCCTTGGGCGCGTAGCGAGACCATCGAACGGTGACGCAGCCCTCGGATTCCTCGATGGTGACCGGACGCGTGCGCAGACGCGCCACCTGAATGTGGAAGAGCAGCGCGTCCGCAATGCTTATGAGCTTGTCTTCGTCCGGCCCGCTCAGCCGGATGCCCTCGTAAAGGTGCTCAGAAGATTCTCTTGTGCCCAGGGAAACCAGCGCCACTGGCCGGTTTGCAACGGCACTCACTCGTGTCGTTTCCATTATTGTCTCCTTGAAGTTTGCCAACGATAGCCAGTTGCAAAGCAACGCCCACAGGGCTTTCCATTGCATCCGGCGCATTCTTGTGAAGTTGTTCGAGCAATGACCGCCAGAGGTGACGCGGTGCTTGCCCGTCAGCTTCGAGGCGTCCGTGAATCGCTTCCGCGAGTTGAAGAGTCTCACGGCCCAGCGCGGCGATGATCTGCATTCTTGCGGCGGCAGAGATCACGAGATCACCGCCAAGATTTGAAATTTGCATTTTGGATCCGGGCCGCAGATTGATGTCTTCTCCATGACCTCGCGAAGCAGAAGAGTTCGTTCACCCGGCCCCAAGATCGATCCGTTCACCGAGATGATGTCTTCGTTCGATGGCGCGGCCTGAAGCAGGAACCCGGATGCAGCCCGCGCCGTCACCGGGATCAAATCCCAGAGACGTTGCGACCCGCCGCCAGCGATTCCGGTGTGCTTGCCGATTGAAAAGATGCCAACCGATTCCATCGCGCTACCCTGCCAGTCCACGGACGCGAACGCGGAAGGGCACGCGGCGAACCGGCCCGATGGTGGTAGACGCGCTGGTGATGGCGACTGGCGCGGAGATTCTCGGCGGCATCCTTACGGTGAGCTTTGGAACGATTGCCTTCTTCATTCCTCAACCTCCAGCTTCATCTTCGCCAGACCGCGCCCGATGCGCATGATGGACGCTTGGCCGACATGGTTGGCGAGTTTGGCCCACGTCGCGTATGCCTCGTTGTGCATGTCCACGACGGACGCCAGCAGCGGGCGCGCCGTCACGAACTCCGGAGGATTCACCAGTTCCAGGAGCGTCTGGTTCATGAACGTCCGTTGGTCGCGCGGCACCTTGAGGTTGGCGTTCAAAATGGCGTTGATCGCGATGAGATCCTCGGGCGATCCTGTATCGATGGCATTTTGCGCCATCTTGTGAAGCACGATGGGTTCCGCCGAATCCGCCAGCATCGCCGCGTTCGCCTTGAACGCCACGAGCGCCCGGCGATCCATACCGGCGTTAACCCGCGCAAGGCAAGACATTTTGTCGAACACCCGTTCCGCCAGCGTCTTCGCGGTCATGGCGGCGCGCTCCATTTCCTTCAAAGGTTGAATGGTGGCCTGATCGACATCCGCCTTGATTGCGGCAATCTCCTGGATCAATTGCCGTTCCGCTATCGTTCGCGCGGCGCGGGCGAGTTGCTGATCTTCCGGCGAACTGTAGACGATGCCGTTCTTGCGGCGGTCACCGATCACCGGCGTGGTGACGGCGGCGCGGGCCGCGTCGATGCGCTTGTTGCCATCGTTGACGGCATTCACAACCGTGTCGCGCCGGGCGCGTTGCTGTGGGATGAAGGTCTGGGTTAGCCAATTGACATTGAACTCCGACACCGGGCTTGGCCACGGCTGGCCGCCGAAGTCGGGTCTGGGATGAAGAGGTAGCTGCTGCATGTCGCGAATCTCCTGTGTGGGCCGGCAAGAGCGGCATCGGAGTTCCCGGCATCGTAGGAAGGTACGCTTCGAGTCATCACTTAGCCTCTTGCGCCGATGGTCACTTCCACCGGCCCTTTCTGTACGGGCTCAAAAAGTCCCTCGGAGCTTGCCACCGCTCCGAGG
>FRDC01002823.1_pt1 | contig 10719 bp, 18 predicted proteins | sample 1106171 | NCBI WGS metagenome assembly FRDC01 (sample SAMEA3930566, study PRJEB13176) | freshwater metagenome | biome: Drinking water system; feature: drinking water; material: water | place: Singapore | collected 2014-12-20
GACATGAGCGGGGCCGACATGCGATGGGCCGACATGTGATGGGCCAAATTGAGCGGGGCCGACTTGCGCGGGTCTATAATTCCAGACGTAACGCCGATTGAAAATCTGGATCAAAAAATAATCTCCGCGATCGAATCCTGCGGAGAACTGCGCATGAAGTCGTGGCACACCTGCGCCACAACGCACTGTCGCGCCGGCTGGGCGATAACGATCGCTGGCGAAGAGGGACGATTTCTGGAGTCGACCTATGGCCCTTCGGCCGCCGGTGCATTGATCTACGCTGCGTCACGGCCGAACATGCCCGTGCCGGATTTTCACTGTTCGGACGAAGAGGCAATGGAAGATCTGCGAAAGTGCGCGGGAATTTCTTCTTGACACGCAAACCGTTTTCTGCAAAATTTTCGGAAGCGAGCAAGTGACGTACACCCTATCGACCCGCGAAGTCAGTCGCCTTACTTGCTCGCAACTCTTAATGCGACGCCGCGGGCGATAGGGCTTTTTCAAACCCCAAGATAATTCCGTGGCCGGACCTATCGCCGGCCTTACACGCCCTGTTGCGAACCGCTCGATAGGCCGACGCTACCCAGCAGCATGCGGAGGAAAGGCTCTCGCCGCGAGTGCGACCCTTTCGGCGAAAGCCAAGTCCATACCCGGTTGGACAACTCCGACGCCCGAGGGCGGAAATGAGTAACCCAAAGTCCTGTTCGGCGGCGTTCGTGATAGCAAGTCAATTTACTATGGGGTTGGTGCGCCTGGGCCGAAGGTGTTTATTTCTGAGCGGGTGGGGGGAATTGCGTACATGCGATGGATACGAGTCGAGAATGTCTGAACAACTAACAGCGCCATTCCCATATTTCGGCGGGAAGTCGAAAGTTGCGGACCTCGTGTGGGAGCGCTTCGGCGACTGCCCTAACTACGTGGAACCGTTCTTCGGATCGGGGGCCGTGTTCTTGCGGAGGCCGCATTTTCCTTTTAGTGAAGAGCCTATTCGTCGCGAAACGGTGAACGACGCGGACGGGCTGGTGGCGAATTTCTGGCGCGCCGTGCAAGCGGAACCAAACTCGGTAGCACACTTCGCGGACTGGCCAGTGAACGAGATTGACCTACACGCGCGAGGCGACTGGTTGTTTTGCCACCCGGAAGCGCGTGAGTTTGTCGAGCAGGTGCGAAGCGATTGGAAATACTTTGACGCCGAGCGGGCCGGCGTGTGGGCGTCGGTTTTGCAGTCGGTCATGCGCCACCATATATCGAAATTCTCAATAGACGAGGCCCGAGCCGATCAGCTCCGCTGCGGCGGAAACGGAGTTGTGGCGCTCCAGGCTGCGGTGGCTTTTGTTGAACTGTTTCGGAGGCTGATGGATGAGCGCACGAATTAAACTCGGCGAAACCGTCTGCGATAAACGCGACATCCGACGGGCGGGGATGCTTCGGACGGTCACGGCGGCCGGCATGTGCTATTTCCGAGATCTGGAAACCGGGCAGGTTTATCAGGCGGAACGAAAATTCATCGAGCGCGTATGGATCACGAAGGGGAAACAAACGCGACTGCGGAATATGCGAGCCAGGAACGGAGCGAGGGACGCGGCGACTCGTGCGTCGATTCCTCCGGAACGTCTGGCGGAAGTCGAGCGGCTCGCGGAGGCGAACGGCGTTTCGGTGGAATTCGCGTGGCGGGCGATGAACGAATGAGGCCCGGCGATGCCCGGCAATGCAAGGCAAGGTTTTTCTAAACGGTTGACGCGATCCCCACCGAATGGCTATCCTACGCGGGTACGGCCTCACTCGGGTAATCGCTATGCGTCACGCTTGGCCTATCGTTTTGTTGGCCGTTGGTTTCCTTCAGGAGCCGACGCCGAATCCGCCAGCTCCAACAGCCGAAGTCACGGCGAAGATCGTCGTGACGAAAGACGGCGGCCTTATAATCCTCGACGCGGGGAAGTCGATCGGTGCGAAAAGTTTTGAGTGGGAAGTTCTGCCGGCCAAGACGCCCGGTTTCCTGGTCATCGACGGCGGCCGGCGTGCCGTGTTCGCGCCGGGAAAAGCAGGTCAATTCACGATCGTTCTCGCCGTAGCTGGCGATGGCGGCGAACTCGATATTGAAACCGTAACCTTTCGTGAAGGCCCTGGCCCAGGGCCTAATCCCCCTGGGCCAGACCCAGTTTCGCTTGCGGAACTCGCGACGCAATGGGCCGATGCGGTCGATTCGCCGACGAAGGCCGCCGACGCATCAAAGTTGGCCAATGCGTTCGAGACGGTGGCCGCTCAGCTCGCTGCCGGGGCTCTGCCCGAGGAACCCGAGCGGATTCTCGCTGCGACGAAGAGCATCTACGAAATGTCGCTTGGATCGGCTCTCGCCGCGTGGCGCCCTTGGCTCGATTCTCTGGGCGCGTACATGACCGACCACGATAGCGGCGATTACGTCACCCAGTGGAACGAGATCGCGGCGGGTCTGAGGGCCGTTCGTTGACCTGGGATTTTTCAACGCCGCTCGCGATCCAGCAGTCCTACGAATCGGGGTTCGTGGGGGCCATCGCCGACCGTGATGGGTTCGCCGACTTGCGGGAAGAGGAACGCCGGCTATTCGGGGCTTCGCCGTTGTCCGCGATTGCTGGAAGCGGCGAAGGAAAGTTAAGCATCCCATACGTGCTAGTTCTGAAGCACGTCAAGGACGGTTTCAAAGTTCGGCAAACTGCTGGCGATTGCACGACGCAAGGCGGCTGTACGGCGGCGCTCATTAGTGCGGTTTGCGATTTCGCCATGCGTGGCGACCGCGAAGAGTTGATGCTGCCGTTCGCGAATGAGGTCAGTTACAGCACGCGACCGTTTTCCGGCGAAGGGTGGTCATGCACGGATCAAGCTCGCTCGATCTGTAAGGGCGGGAAAGCCGGCCTATTGCAGCGAAAGGCGTACCCGGAACTCGGGGCCGATTTCACTGTCTACGATGGCAAGAAGGGCTCTCGTCGCACAGTACCCGAAAAGGTGCTCGAAGAGGCTCGCAAGCATCAAGTGGAATCGTGGCACGTCATAGAGTCGCTTGAGGAAGTTCGCGATCTGCTCGCCAACGGATACGGAGTCAACGTATGCTCGGGCTATTCGTTCTCGAACAAGCGAGACGAGTGGGGGGTGTCTGATCGCACACGCGAAGGATGGGCGCACGCGATGGCGTGGGTCGGCTTTGATGATCGGCCCGAGGCGCACGAGCGATATGGCGATTGCTTAGTGTGCGTCGATCAAAGTTGGGGCGAGTGGAATTCCGGCGGCTGGCTAGCTGCCTATGGGCCGATGCCGCAAGGAGCTTTTTGGATTCTCGGACGCCATGCCCGTGGTATGCTATCGGGCGGCGGAGGAATTGGTTTTTCGACGGTCAATGGATGGCCGGCCCGCAAAATGGTTTGGAGGTTCTAAATGCGTTCTCTCATGTTCATCGTCACGGTTTCCATCGCGTCGTCCGCTTCGGCGATGAGTTGGGACTTCGCGCCAAAACAAAGCACCGGCGTTCTGCCCAGCGCCGCGGCGGCCGGGGAGCTTCCCATTTCATCCCCGGCCGCCCTTTTAAGCCTCCCTTCGCAGGAAGCTCCGCAGGCCACGGATGGCCTTCTTGCGATGGTCGACGATTGTGCGGACGGAAGTTGCTCCGTCGTTCGCGGCCAGCCGGTGCGAAACGTCGTGCGAGCGGTCGCGGATCGCCCGCGGCGGTTGTTCGCTCGCCGGCCAGTGCGTTCGTTCCTGGGTCGCTTCCGCTTGTTCGGTGGTTGCCGTGGGTGCAACTAGGCTCGCCTGTAAGCATCTAATTGCATATCGCGACGTCGGAACAGGCGAAACATGGATGGTGGTACACTGGCCGGACACGCCGAAACACGACGTCGTCGATGCGATCTGGCGTCATTGCGAGCGGCCGGGATCGACGCTCGAACCGCAGGCGGCGATGATGATGGTTCGGTGCTATCGCGAGGAATGCCATGATTGACTCGTGTGAAGATAGTTCCGCTATTCGTGAATTTGCTTTGTTTTTTTCGACAGCTAGTGCGGGAGATCGAATCTCGGCTTGAGGAAATCAAGCGATTAGAGAGCGTGCCATGATTGACTTTTGGAACAAGTTGCCGGCCGCCGTTCAGCAAGTGCTGCTCCTGGCGATGGTCATGGGCATTCTCGTCGTGGCGAATAACCTGATGGCAGAAGATCCGTCGTGGGACGACTCGATGCGTGGCATCGTCCAGGGCGTGATCGTGCGGGCGCTTTCACTTGTGGGCATTTCGATCGAGAGGAAACCATGAGCGACTTTCTAACGGTTGTCGAACGTGCTCGCACGACTTCGACGAAACTAGGTTCTGACGATAGCAAGCGTCTAAGAACCATCCTCGGCAAGCTGGCACGCAACCCGATCGCGAAGATTGGTCGAAGGCGTTTCAATCGCGTTGAAGCCGCTCAGGACAACACGCTGAACCTGCTTCGCAACAACGGCCACGACGGACACATCGCACAAGCGACCAATCGTTGGGGGGCGATCGACTGGGAAAAGCTGTTCCAGCTTATCGTCGAGTACCTGCCGCAAATTCTCGAACTCATTTTGAAATTGGTTTAGCCATGAAAAGGCTGAAACTGATTGGCCAACGATTTGGATTGCTCACGGTTTTGTCTGAGAATGGAAAAACCAAAAGCGGCAATATCTGCTGGCTTTGTCAATGCGACTGCGGGAAAACGACAACCGTTCGCGGCGGCAAGCTCGTCTGACAAAAGACTACGAAAAGGCATGGCCATTGATGATGCGCTGACGACGCCAATCAATCGCAACTTGTCGCGTACTAGGCCACTCTTCACGTAAGGAAGGAATCCGTTTATCATGGAAGGAATCGACGTCCCGCAAATCCTGTCAATGGTCGGCAGCGTGGGGTTTGCGGTGTGGGCAGCGTTTCACATGATTAGCCGAACAATTCCCCAGTTGATCGAGCAACACGCTAAGGAGCGGGAAGCGACGTTGAACCGGTTCGAGGTCACGCTCGACAAGATTACGACGCACTGTAAGGAAGAGCTTCATACGATCGTCGCCGCTATCACGAACGGAAAGCCGTAGGCGGACGATTCGATGGCCAGAAATGGAGAATCGCCTTAATGAGCAAGTCATCCGTAAACGTGCGATTATTTCTAGCCGGCGCCTTGAATCTATTTGCGATAGCCTGCCTGATTGAGGCGGCCTATCTGTTGCTTCGCGGCTACCTTGTGATTTCCAAATGAACAAGCCAAATGATGTTGGAAACGCCTGTTCGGACAGTCTGGATCGCCTCTTGAAAGTGGCATTTGACAAAGATGCCATTGCCGCACATTTCAAACGAACCAGGATAGAATTTACGAAAGAAGAGGAAATGGTATTAGCCAGTTTGCAGGAAGTCCGGAGCTTCTACATATCTCTCTACGGTCGCATTCCAAATGACGACAAGGAAATGTGCGCGGCCATTAGCAAGGCGCAGAGAGTCATAATGAATCGCGCCGCACGAAGATTGATCCCAGGGACGTGAACCAATTAACCGCCACGAACGCCGCAAACAAGCCTGCCTTGCACGTCGCGGGCTGGCCACGTTTCCAACCAAAAGGCCGCCAATGAACGCCAACGCGGGCGTCACGTCGATTCACATCACCAAGGCACAAAACGCCGTGCCGGTTTCGGCCGTCGTCCAAGGGCCGGGAGAACTGAAGATCATTGCTTCCGGCGGACTGACGAAGCTTGAGCATGTCGCGACGTTGTTCGCTTCGGCTATGATCGCAAAGGCCGGGAATCTCTACGAAGGCGATACCGATCTGTGTATCGCCTGGGCCGGTTCCATGCTGAAGGATTTAGCAGAGCTTCAGAAGCCGCACGTGGAAGCCAAGGAGCCCGACGATTGCTAAGCGTAAGGCGATAAAATGCCGAAAAAGACGCCAATAGAAAAAGGCGAAAATGGACGTGCCGCGAATGGCCAATTCGCCAAGGGCTGGAAGGGCGGGCCCGGCAACCCGAATATCCGGCACGCGACGAAAATGCGCGAGGCGGTCTACGCTTCGGTGTGCGAGCGAGATATCCGTGATGCCGTGGACCAGCTCGTCAAACTGGCACGGGGAGGCGACCTAGCGGCGATCAAGGAATTGCTGGACCGCACCATCGGCAAAGCGGTTGCGCCCGTAGACTTGAACATTCAGGGCGGAGGCCCGCCATTCGTCATTTTTCAGAACGATTTCTATGGCCGGGCAAATCTTGCTGCCTTCGCCGTTGCCCCATCAGCTAACGGTTCTGCTATCCCCAGCGAGGTTCAAGGTAATCGCGGCGGGCCGGCGGTGGGGCAAAACGGCAATGGGACTCATTCAGACGATTAGCGGCCACGGGCCGAACCGCGAGTTTATTGGTGCGGCTCAAGGCGGTCGAATCTGGTGGGTGGCTCCGTCGTACCCGATCGCCAACGAGATCATTTGGCCCGACCTGAAGCGAGCTTGTTCCGGGGCCTGGATCGAAAAGAGCGAGGCAGAGCACTCGATTCGTTTGCCTGGCGACGGAGTGATTAGCGTCAAGTCCGCGGACAACCCAGACAGCTTACGTGGCGCCGGGCTTGACGGGCTTGTTATGGACGAAGCGGCGTTCACGAAAAAGAACGTGTGGCAGGAAGTTCTGCGGCCTGCCCTTTCCGATCGGGAGGGGTGGGCGACGTTTATCAGCACGCCTAACGGCATGAACTGGTTCTACGATTTGTTCCAGCTCGCTGACGGAGCGGCGACATACGAACGCTGGCAGCAACCGACGGCGGACAATCCGTGTATTGCGGCTTCCGAATTGCTCGCCGCGAAAAAGCAGATCGGCTCTCGTGCATTCGCACAGGAATACGAGGCGAAGTTTGCTTCTGTCGCTGGAGCCGAGTGGCCTGCGGAATACTTCGGCGATCACCTTTGGGCGGGCCGTTGGCCGGATGCGTTCGACATTTCGGCGATGGCCTGCGACCCGAGCAAGGGCCGCGACCACGGGGACTATTCGGCGATCGTGTTCGTCGGCTTGAGCAGCGGTCTATGGTGGATCGACGCGAGCGTGAAGCGACGGCCCGTCGAGCGGATCGTGACGGACTACCTGATCAGATATGCCGCTCTTCGGCCGGACTTCTGTGGCTGCGAAGCAAACTCGTTTCAGGACCTGCTCGCGGAGGAAATGCAGCGGCAAGTCACAGCGAATAACCTCCCGCCGATCACGGTCCAGAAGCTCGACAACCGCGTCAACAAGGCGATACGGATTAGCCGGATCGGGCCGTACTTGGAACAGGGATTGCTTCGGATACGCGACAACGAAGGCGGCCGGCTACTCGTATCGCAGCTTCAGGAATTCCCGCTCGGCGATCACGACGACGGCCCCGACGCGCTGGAAATGGCGTTGCGTCTTGTCGGTCGCCAGCAGTTCGAGGAATACGAACCCGAGTTTGAACGACCGGAAAGGATTCGCTGGTAATGGCAACCAGAGGCACGCCGCTTCCTTGTGAGCTACGAAACGCGATCGCGAAGTTTCTCGCCGATGGACACTCCTTGACTGGAGCGGCTCGCGCGGTCGGCGTGGCACGCAATACGGTTCGGAAATATCGTGTGCATCGGATCATGCGACGACCAGCCACCGACGGCGGGTTGTCGGAAATCATATCGGCATGGCCGCATCTGGCGGAGTCCGTTCGAGCGGAATTGCTGGCGATTGTGCGGTCGTGAGCATCCGGAAGCTGTGCAACTGTTGCACAAATAGAACTCGGTGAGCGGAATTGCTGGCGATCGTGCGGGCGTAGCGACCGAGCAAGTGGTCAAAATGACCACTTGAAAACCGCCGGAAACACGGCAAAAACCATAGTTTTCGACGTCGCAATTCAGAAACGCCGGTCCGTACCACGGTCCGTACCGAACAGTAGTTTGAACGATCTCCAGGAAGTTTGAACGGCTTTCTTGCTAGTCGTGGCATTATGGCCACGGATTCTAAAGCCGCGTTCGACGCGCTGTTCAAGGAAGCCGCTTGGGGCGATATCGTCGATCCCCGCGAGCGGTTCTTTGACGATCCGTCGTTCGACTATGGCTACGGGCTGATCCCAACGGGCCGCATCGAAGACCGCGACGAGGGCCAGAACAGGCCAGTCTTCGAGACACAAGCCGAGCTTGATGAGATTCGCGCGGCGTCGCGGTACATCGACGATCGGTTGACGTTCGCCATTGGCGTTCGGGAAAACCTCGCCAACTTCATCGTCGGCAGCGGGTTTTCGTATAGCGTCGTCCCAGAAAAAGGCGTCGGCCTGACCGACGGCTTGCGGCAGGCGATCGTCGTCGTTGACGAGTTTCTCGACCGTCACGACTGGATCGGCGACCTAGACCTGGAGCTATTTCAGCGTGAGCTACGCGACGGGGAATTCTTCCTCTCGTACTGGCCGCAAGACGACGGCCATATGGAATTGCGGATCGTCGAACCGGAACGGGTTCGCGAGCCTGCCCAGCCGACGAAGGCGAACAGATTCGGCATCGAGACGGAAGCGGACGACATCTGCAAGCCGCTGGGCTACTGGGTTTACTACGATCGGGCGACCGACGAACCTTCGCCGCTGCCGGCGTCGCGAGTCGTTCACCACAAGGTCAACGTCGATCGGGCGATCAAGCGCGGCTTGTCCGATTACGTTCCGCTCGATCAAGACTTGCCTGGCGTCGGGAAGCTACTTCGCTCGATGGTGAAGGGCGCCGGCATCCAAGCTAGCGTGCCGTTCATTCGCGAGCACGCGGCTGGAACGACGCAGGCCCAAGTTGCTTCCATGCGTTCGACGAACGCCACCGAGCAAACGACGCGAACCTACCAGACGGGCCAGCGAACCGAATACCGCGGGAATTATCGGCCTGGTACGGTGCTCGACGTTCGCGCCGGCCTGACGTACAAGCCTTCTCCACTCGCTTCAGGGGAAGCGGCTCGGGCTTATGTGGAAATCATGCAGGCCAGCTTGCGAGCGATCGGCGTTCGCTGGTGCGCACCGGAGTTCATTATCTCGGGCGATGCGTCGAACGCGAACTACGCCAGCACGCTTGTCGCCGGCGGCCCGTTCGTTCGATACTGCGAACGTCGGCAGGCTCGCCTGGCTCGCGTGTTCTCGCGCGTCCTGTGGCGCGTGCTGAACCATGCTTGTGAAGATGGCCGCATTCGCGTCGGTTACGACGAACTGAAGCGGATCGTTGATCTGCAAATCACAGGCCCTGAGGTCGCGATTTCCGATCGCGTCGGCGAAACGACTCGACGGGAAATCCTTGTTCGTGGCGGCGTCATGTCTCGCAAGACGTGGGCCGACAAAGAGGGGCTCGACTACGAACATGAGCAGGCGAACGGGGCGGCGGTTCAGCAACCGCCTGCCCTTGGGCCTCCGCAGCCAACCGTCGAAACGGTTCGCGAGCAGCGACGGCAACTCACCGAGGCTCTTTGGCGGGGGCATCCGTAATGCCTGAAATCGCTGATCGTTCGCGCGTCGAAGCCGCCGCAACGCAATCGTTGTCGGCTCTCTTCACGCAACAGCAACGGCGCATCGTTCAGTTCGGGCGGAACCGCGTCCCCGAAGGCGAGTGGCAGCGGCAGGAACGCGAGCTTGCGGCCTTGCTACTACTGCTGCTCGATGATGTTTTCCTGGCTGGCGCCGAAAGCGCCTTGCCGGCCGACGCCTTCAGCGGTTTCGCTCCGCTCGGCGAGACGACGATTCCGCGAGCATCGCGCGACTGGGCGCGAACGATGGCCGACGACCTGGCGGCCCGTGGCGTTTTCAACACGCGGCAATATCTCGACGATGGCGGTTCGTTGGAAGTCGCCTACAGCCGGGAACGAGCCGAGTCGCTGACCGTGACGGAAGTGACACGGGCTCGCGTCGCCGGCGAACGAGCGGTTATCAACGAACTTCGCAATCGCGGCGTTGAAGTGCTCGCGTACTGGCGAACAGAAGCGGACGCGAAAGTGTGTCCGATCTGCCGGCCACTTGATGGCGCTGACCAGTTTCGTTGGGAGCAGGATTTCCCCGACGGGCCGCCGGCTCATCCGCGTTGCCGCTGCACGCTGGAATACAACCTGGCGAGGGAATCGGCATGACAAACAAGGTCCAGGAATTCCGCGAGTACGCGACTTCTCCGGATGTCCGCGTAGACCGCGAGAAGTGCCTGATCCGCAATGTAAAGGTGCTCGGGCACGACTCGCGAAACGGACGTCGCTACACAGAGGCTGCGGTCAACGCTGCTATCGACCTGTACCGCGGCGCGCCGGTCAACGTAAATCATTCTTCGCCGTCAAAGGATGGCATCGAGCGCCCTGTCGAAGATCGTTTCGGCTGGCTGGAAAACGTTCGCCAGGAGCGAAACGGGCTATACGCCGACCTGCGGTATCTGAAAACCGATCCGCGTTCGGAGAAGGTTGTTGAAATCGCCGAAGCAAATCCACGGCTCATCGGCCTAAGCCACCACGCCTATGGCAGCGGCAAGCCTGATTCCAGCGGAACGGTGATCGTTGAACAAATCACCCGCGTCAAGTCGGTCGATCTCGTTTGCGACCCGGCGACGACTCGCGGACTTTTCGAGAGTGAGGACTATTCGATGGATGACGCAATGGGCGCGGCCCCGGCGGCCGGCAGCGGCGATATGACGTGGGACATGTTCATCGCCAAGGCGAAGTCGATCTACGAAGGCGACGGCGACCCAGGAACCAAAGGAAAAACCATCGGCAAGCTG
>FRDC01002460.1_pt1 | contig 10712 bp, 13 predicted proteins | sample 1106171 | NCBI WGS metagenome assembly FRDC01 (sample SAMEA3930566, study PRJEB13176) | freshwater metagenome | biome: Drinking water system; feature: drinking water; material: water | place: Singapore | collected 2014-12-20
CGGGGTCGTCCAAGAGAGAACCCAGGGCCAATGAGTCGTCGTCCTCTCTATATCGGCGTGGTCGTTCTGCTCACGGTGGGGTTCGCCATTGCGTGGTGGTGGACAACCCGGGATTCCGTGCCGTCCCCCCCGCAGACGCAACCCGAGGCTGTGCCGACTCATGAGGCCATGCCTAGTATGGAACATCCAGGGGACAAGCCGGCATCGAAAGCAGAGAGGGGAAAGGACCTGCCCTCGCTGTCACCGGATCTGACGTCACGCACTGTGACGATTGCCCCTGAACGGTTACAGACGATCGGCGTGAGATTCGAGGATGTCGCAAGACGCCCGCTTGAAAAGGTCATTCGCACGGTCGGCCGGGTAGAGATCGATGAGCGCCGCCTCGCACGTGTCAACCTCAAATTCGCCGGCTGGATCGACGAACTCTTCGTGAGCGCCATCGGGGATCACGTGAAGAAGGGGCAGAGCCTCTTTACCATCTATAGCCCGGATCTGGTCGCCACGCAAGAAGAGTATCTGCTTGCTGTGCAGAGCATCAAGGAACTCGGTCAAAGCGAGTTCCCGGAAGTGTCGCGTGGAGCGAAGGATCTGCTGGAAGCGACACGGCGGCGGTTCCACTTATGGGACATCACGCCGGATCATATTCGGGATCTCGAGCAAACGGGGAAAGTGCTCCGAACTCTCCCCATGCATTCTCCGATTACGGGAACGGTCATTCGCATGGAAGCTCGAAGAGGCACCTACGTGAGCCCGGGAACAGAACTCTACATGATTGCCGACCTCGCCCACATCTGGATCTTAGGCGACATCTATGAGTACGAGCTGCCCTTCATCACCGTCGGCCAGGGGGCCACGGTCACGCTCTCCTATGATCCCAGTACGAAGCTCCACGGCCATGTCGGCTTCATCTATCCGACGCTCGATCCCAAGACGCGGACGGCGAAGGTTCGATTCGAGATCAAGAATCCCGGTGAAAGGCTCAAGCCGGAGATGTATGCGAATGTGGCGTTGAAGATTCCGCTTGGGGCGCGTCTGGCGGTCCCACGCGACGCAATTATTGAATCCGGTGAGCGTCAGCTGATCTTCATCCATCACGGAGGCGGCAAACTGGAATGGCGATCCGTCACGCTTGGCGTGAGCGCTGGCGGGCTGGTGGAGGTCGTCGAAGGGCTCAACGAGGGTGAGCACATCATCACGTCGGCGAACTTTTTGATCGACTCGGAAAGCCAGTTGAAAGCGGCTGTCGGCGGGATGGCGGGGATGCCGGGCATGCCCGGCATGAAGGAGAAGGATTAAACGCGCATGGTTGAACGAGTCATTGAATACTGTGCGAGAAACCGGTTCATTGTTTTTCTGCTGGTCTTTTCAGCAGCCGTGGGCGGGCTCTGGGCCATGAAGCAGACTCCCATTGACGCTCTGCCGGATATCTCTGACACGCAGGTGATCGTGTACACCACCTGGCCGGGGCGGTCGCCCGATCTAGTTGAGGATCAGATTACGTATCCGATCGTCACGGCCCTCTTATCGGCCCCCAAGGTGACGGTGGTGCGCGGATTTTCCGATTTCGGCTATTCTTACGTCTACATCCTCTTTAAAGACGGCACGGACATTTACTGGGCCCGCACACGAGTCCTGGAGCGCCTGAGCCAGCTCGGCGGCCGCATGCCGGAGGGGGTCATGCCGCAACTCGGCCCGGACGCGACCGGTGTCGGCTGGGTCTTCCAATATGCACTAGTGGATGAGACCGGGCAGCAGGACCTCGCCTCGCTGCGCAGCTTCCAGGATTGGTACCTGCGCTACTGGCTGCGCGCCGTAGAAGGCGTCGCCGAGGTGGCCAGCCTCGGCGGCTTTGTCCGACAGTACCAGGTGAACTTGGATCCCACCAAAGTGCTCGCCTATCGCCTCTCGATTCCTTCGATCGTGGAAACCATCCGACAGAGTAATAACGACGTGGGCGGGCGCGTCGTGGAATTTTCGGGAATCGAATATGTGGTCCGAGGGCGCGGGTATATCAAGACACCCGAGGACATCGAAGAGATGGCGGTGGGCGTTAACGAAAAGGGGACGCCGATTCTCCTGCGCGACGTGGCCACGGTCAAGCTCGGACCGGACATGCGGCGCGGCTTAGCCGAGCTCGATGGGAAGGGCGAGGTTGCGGGCGGGATTGTGATCATGCGCTTCGGCGAGAATGCCCTCACGGTGATCGAGCGCGTCAAGGCCAAGCTCAAAGAACTCGAACCCTCCATGCCGAAGGGTGTCAAGGTGGTCACGACCTACGACCGCAGCAACCTCATTCACGAATCCGTCGCTACGGCAAATGAGAACCTGGCGGAAGAACTGATTGTCACCGGGGTCGTGATCGTCGGCTTTCTCCTCCATGTTCGGTCCGCGATGCTTCCTATCCTCAGTCTCCCTCTGGCGATCCTGATCGCCTTTATTTTTGTTTACTTCTTAGACATCGGGTTGAACATCATGTCGCTCGGCGGCATTATCGTCGCCATCGGGGACATGGTGGACGCCCCGATCGTCATGGTGGACAACGCGCACAAGCGGCTGGAGGAATGGGAACAGAACGGCAGGCTCGGCGACCGCACGCAGATCCTTATCGATTCCGCGAAAGAAGTCGGCCCGGCGATGTTCAGTTCGTTACTCGTGATCGGGATCTCCTTCTTGCCCGTGTTCGTCCTCGAGGCGCAGGAAGGCCGGATGTTCAAGCCACTGGCCTTTACGAACTTCCTGGGCGTTGCCGCCTGCGCGGTACTGGCCATCACGCTGATTCCGGCGTTGCTGCCAACCTTCACACGCGGCCGGATCTTCCCTGAGCAGCGACATCCCGTCAGCCGCCTCTTGCAGCGTCTCTATGCGCCTGTGCTGCGGGCCGCGCTCCACCACCGGTGGCTCGTTGTGGTCTTGTCGATCGGGCTGTTGGCCAGCATTATCCCCGTCTACCAGCGCATGGGCTCCGAATTCATGCCGCCTTTGTATGAAGGCACCATCCTCTACATGCCCACGACGCTCCCCGGGCTGTCGGTTACCGAAGCCAGCCGGCTGCTGCAACTCATGGACCAGAAGCTCCGAGGGTTCCCCGAAGTCGAGTGGGTCTTCGGCAAGGCCGGGCGGGCCGAGACCTCCACAGACCCGGCCCCGTTCAGCATGATGGAAGTCGTGGTCGAACTGAAGCCGAAAGACCAATGGCGGCCGGGACTGAGCTATGAAGGTCTCGTGGATGAGATGAATCGGGCACTGCAGTTTCCGGGGGTGACCAACGCCTGGACGATGCCGATCAAGGCACGGATCGACATGCTCACGACCGGCGTGCGGACTCCCGTCGGGATCAAGATTTTCGGGTCCGATCTCAAAGAGATCGAGAGCATTGGCAAACATCTAGAGATGGTCCTCCGGGACGTACCCGGCACGCGGAGCGTCTATGCGGAGCGGGTCTCGGGCGGCTACTTCCTGGACTTCGACATCAATCGCAAGGAGATTGCGCGGTATGGGCTCAAGTTGATGGACGTGGGCCGGATCATCGAGACGGCCATCGGTGGTGAAAGCATCGCGACGACCATCGAGGGCCGGGAGCGCTACCCTATTAACGTGCGCTATCTCCGCGAACTGCGCGATGATCCGGAAAAACTGCGACGGGTGCTGGTGGATACACCAACCGGTGCGCAAGTGCCTCTCGCTCAACTGGCTACGCTCCGGTTCGTGAACGGACCTCCCATGGTTCGGGATGAAAACGGCAGGCTGGCCGGCTACGTCTACCTGGACATGGCCGGCCGAGACGTAGGTGGGTACGTGGAGGATCTCAAGCGGGTGGTGCGTGAGAAGGTGCAACTGCCGCCTGGCTATACGATCACCTGGTCGGGCCAGTATGAGTTCATGGAGCGGGTCAAGGAACGGCTCAAAGTAGTGGTGCCTCTCACTCTAGTCATCATTTTCGTGATGTTCTACTTTACGTTTAGCTCAGTGGCCCAAACACTCATGGTCATGCTGGGGGTGCCGCTTTGTCTGGTAGGCGCCTTTTGGTATCTCGCCGAACTCAACTACAACATGAGCATCGCGGTCTGGGTCGGGATCATCACCGTGGTCGGGACAGGAACCGAAACGAGCTCGGTCATGCTGGCCTATCTGGATGAGGCCTGCCAGCGGCGCAAGGCGGCAGGTGGACTCGCGACCCTTGAGGATCTCATTGAGACCGTGCAGCGCGGAGCGGTCGAGCGCATCAGGCCGATGATGATGATCGGGGTCGTCGATGTTGTCGGGTTGATTCCTGTGATGCTGGCCACTGGTACCGGCGGCGATGTGATGAAGCGAATCGCCGCGCCACAAGTGGGCGGAGTCTTCTCGGCCATGATTCTCACATTGTTTGTAATTCCACCTGTTTATGTCATGTGGCGGTGGTGGATCGAGAACAAGCGGGAGCAATGAAGAAAAATGGAGCAAGAAGCATGTGGAGCATTGAACCGATGACGTTCTCGACGGTGGCCTTACAGGCCAACAGCGCCTGGCGCTCTAAGTTTTCCGGGGTGTCGATTTGTCCGAACACCATTAGTTGAAAGAGGGAAGTGCCTATGAAGCTCTCGCAGCAGCCGTCGTGGTTCGTCCTATTGTTCACCATGGCAATCATGGCCTGTTCGACCGCTCCACCGCGCGAACTGATTGAACGGAACGATCACAGTGGATTGGCAGCCTGGTATGAGCAGGAGGCCGTACGTCTGCGCGGGAAAGCAGAGGACATGCGTCAGATGGCTGAACTGTACGCGAAGCCTTCTTATCAACCTTCGCCGAAGGAGTCCAAAACACAGTTGATCGCCCACTGTCGGCTTTTCATTGATTACTACACCAAATCGGCCGAAGAAGCGGAGGCGCTCGCCAGACTGCATCGCGCACAAGAGCCGGCCATTCCGTGATGAGGGACGGGATGATGATCCCACTGTGGGTGTTGAGTTTCTCAAAGTGTTCTGTGGGCAGCGGGTTTCAATTATGGACCGGTCACTACATGTCAAGGCATAGCCCGTCTTGCGACCGACACTCGCGTCGCCAGACCGGTACGGAGGTGCAGGGCAATCGGGTTATACCAACATGTCAACTTGGTGGCATTGCGCTACAGCCACAATTGGTCAGCTGCCCTTTATTGCCACGGGGCTTCGGTCGCAAGAGAGGATGTGTGCAGTAATCAAAGTCATACATTGAAATTCACGTATAAATGACGCTTCGATGACTTGGTACAGCGGTTGCTCAAGTGCCGTCACAGGCAGTGAATGGGTCACTGCCAATAAAAAGGGGGGGATTACAATGCGACAGGTTATGAGGGGGTTACCATTCATCGCCATCTTGCTGGTCTTGGCCATGCCAAGCTTTGCCGCGTCTGGCCCTGAACCTGGGATTGCCAAAGGTGATCATCAGGCACTCGCCATGTACTATGCGGAGCAGGCGCAGGATTTCAAGGCGAAGGCGCGGTTCTGGGACAATACCGCGGAATCCTACGAGCATCACCCGGAGCTCTATAAGTCGAGCGACATCGCTGACGAGGCGGCGCATTGCCGTCAGATTGCTCGCAACTACAGGAAGATGGCAGACGAGGCGGCAGCCTTGGCGAGTGAACACTTGAGTCTCACGCGCAAGGGCCCGTAGACAGTCGCACGGGGACGTTCACTGTTCGATAGAAGCCGACCAGGGCACGCCGAGGCGATCTGTTGTTCGCCATTTATGCCTTGAAAGGCCTCGGCGACGCTCTGGGGTTCGGATTGTTGACCTGTGCGAAGTCCCTATCTTCGAAGGAAGGAAGCGCCTATGAAGCTCTCGCGGCAGCTGTCGTGGTTCATCCTGTTGTTTGTCGTCGCGGTCATGGCCTGTTCGACGGGCCCACCACGCGAACTGATTGAACGGAACGATCATAGTGGACTGGCAACCTGGTATGAGCAGGAGGCCCTGCGTCTACGAGGAAAGGCCGAGGAAATGCGCCAGATGGGTGATCGATATGCAGCCCATGCCTATCCGCTTTCTCCAAAAGAGTCCAAAGGAGAGCTGCTCAGGCATTGCAGCGACTTTATGCGGTACTACACGAAAGCCGCCGAAGAAGCGGAGGCGCTCGCCAAACTGCATCGCGAACAAGAGCCGGCCATTCCTTGAGGTAGGACAGGATGATGGATATTGGCACAGTGGTGCGGGAGCGCCAGGGCAATCGTGTCATATGGCACGTTTCAGCAGCCCGCAGACCTCAGCAAGGATTTCAGCCGTAGCGCAGGCAAAGGAGGGAGCATGAAGCCGCAGCATGTGAAGAAGCCGCATAACGACAAGGCCGATACCAGAGAGGCTGCTATCCCCGAACAGATCATGTCCGATGACCTTCGTGAGCGGATTGCGAAGCGGGCTTATGATCTCTATCTCGAGCGAGGCTGCAGACCGGGGTGTGACGTGGAAGATTGGGTTGACGCGGAGCGAGAGATGCTTGCGTTGCCCAAGCTACCGGACTGATTCTTGTTGTGTGCTGGCACCAATACTGTCACCAAACGGCATGGCGAAGTTTCGCATAGGTATCGCGGGTGTGATCACGGAAACGACACCCGCTCGGTGACAAGGAGTAGACTATGGAAGAGACGCATCAGCAGTACATCCCTGCGTTGCGGTTTGGTTGGCTGACTGGCTTGTACGATCCCGTCATCCGCTGGACCATGCGGGAAGGCCTGTTCAAACGTCGCTTGGTCGAGCAGGTGGGGCTGCAACCAGGGCACCAGGTGCTGGATCTCGGCTGTGGGACCGCCACGCTCACGATTCTGCTCAAGCAGCATCAGCCTCAAGCTACGGTTGTGGGGCTCGACGGCGACCCGGTGGTGTTGGCACGCGCTCGGGAGAAAGCCGCTGAGGTGGGTGTCGATATCTCGTTCGATGAAGGGATGGCCTATCAGTTGCCGTACCCGGATCACTCCTTTGACCGTGTCGTCGCCAGTCTGCTCCTGCATCATCTAACCATCGACGACAAGCGCCGCGCGCTGGCCGAAACCTTCCGGGTGCTCAAACCCGGTGGCGAGTTGCACATCGCGGACTTTGGGAAACCCCATACATTGCTCATGGCCAGTGTGTCGCTCGTGGTGCGTTGGCTAGAAGAAGCGTATGAGCACATCAAGGGAATGGTGCCGGGGCTGATTCGCGAGGCGGGATTTATTCGCGCGGAGGAAACAGGCCACTACACGACGGCGTTCGGGACGCTCGTGCTCATTCGCGCGGCCAAGCTATGAAGGAGAGCGGGGCAGATTGAGAGAGGTGCCGGGCATCATGAATGTGGACGCAAGCTGAGGAATCGCGTGATGGGGAGCGCCTTGCGCGATCGACGGCTTGCCGTTCTCTTCGGTCTGGCCGTCGTGGCCAACTATCCGTGGGAACGGGCCCAATCCCATCTGTATGTCCTGCCTGGCGGGGCAGAGGTCGAATGGTGGATGTGCGCAGCGGCGAGTGTTGGGGACGGCCTGGTGGTTCTCCTGATCGTCCAGATCAGCCGGCTGGTGATCGGACAGCGTGACTGGTATCTCCAACCAGGAGTGAGGGGGTATGCCGTATTGCTACTGTCGGGAGCGGTTGTCAGCACCGTGATTGAATGGAGCACAATCCATGTGGGGCAGTGGTGGGCCTACAGCCCGCGCATGCCTCTCATTCCAGTGTTGAACATCGGAGTGGCTCCGCTGGTGCAGATGCTGGTGCTGCCACCGCTGATTGTCACGCTGCTGGCATGGTGGCACCGGAAGATGATGGGGAGGGAACCATGCGATGGCTGACTACCCTACAACAATGGCCGCGTTGTTGGCTCGTGCTGAGTCTGGCATCGGCAGTCGCCGGTTGTACCCATCCGATGGCGGCTGATGCGCCGGTGGTGGATCGCGTGCTGGGCGATCATGTCTTGCGCGAACAACTCGTCGCACGGGGGACGTTGGATGAGCATTTTGTGCACGAAGTGCTCCATCAACTCGGCCAAGGGCCTCACGGCGATCAACAATTCGCTCGACTCCTCGCCGATCATCTCCACCACCACCCGACCACCGCTCGCGCGGTCTATGGGGAACTTGCTCGGCACAAAGGCTTTCAAGAGTGGCTCCTTGAGCGAGTGCGAGGAGCAACGGGTGGCGCTGGAGGCCCATGACCAAAGCGTGTCGGCCGATTCGTTCGGCCATCTGTGTCAAACGGCTGCGCCCATGAGAGCACCAGATCGACAAACCGAACTCCTCGCGTTCCGGCTCGGTGACTATGCTGCCGGCATACTGACCGGAGTGCACACAGCACTCGCCGTGCGTCTCATCGTCGGTTCGCCTTGGGCCATAGTGATGGCCATGCTCGTCGGCATGGCGGTGGGCCACCAAATGACCGGCGAAACCGAGGCGACCGGTCAGGACAGGTTCACATGAAACGAGTAAAGGATCCGGTGTGTGGCATGATGGTCCCTATCGATGAAGGGCGTCCCGCCTTTCATCACGGGACCACCTATTACCTGTGCTCCGACCTCTGCCAGCGCATGTTCCTCGCCGACCCGGAGAAGTATTCCGGTCGAACAACCGGCGTCTCACCGGGCCAAACCGATATTGTACGGCGGATCGCCTACTTTTCCATGGAGGTGGCGGTGGATCCCCGCATGCCGACATACAGCGGCGGGCTCGGCGTCTTGGCGGGCGACACCTTGCGATCCTTTGCGGATCTCAAGATTCCCGTCGTGGCGGTCAGCCTTCTCTATCGGAAGGGCTATTTCGATCAGCGGTTGGATGCGGACGGCACTCAACGGGAGAAGCCCGTGGAGTGGAATCCGACCGAGCTACTTCGCCCCCTCCCCACGACCGTGGAAGTGCCAATCGAGGGCCGATCAGTCGCAGTTCAAGCCTGGCAGTATGATGTGGTGGGAATAACGGGGCACACCGTACCGTTGCTGTTGCTGGACACCGATCGCGAGGGCAATGCGCCGGCCGACCGAGCACTCACGTCCTGGCTGTATGGAGGGGATGAACAATATCGCCTCGCGCAAGAGATCATCTTGGGTGTCGGCGGACTCCGCATGCTGCAGGCGCTCGGCTACACCGAGCTGACACGGTTTCATATGAACGAAGGACATGCGAGTTTACTCGCGCTCGAATTGCTACGGGAACACAGACGGGAAGAGGCCGAATGGGATTTCAACGAGGTCAGAAGCCGCTGTGTCTTTACCACCCATACGCCGGTTGCAGCCGGTCATGACCAGTTTTCCTATGATCTGGCGACCCGGATGCTAGGGTCGCACCTGCCGCTCGATGTCGTACAGATGCTTGGCGGAAAGGACCGGTTGAACATGACGCTCCTCGCCTTGAACATGAGTACCTACGTCAACGGAGTCGCCAAGAAACATGGGGTGGTCTCGCAGGAAATGTTTCCCGGATACGCGATCGATTCCATCACGAACGGCGTCCATTCTGTCACCTGGACTAGCGAGAGCTTCCAACAGCTCTATGACCACACCATCCCGGGTTGGCGAAGCGATCCCTTTTCCCTTCGCTATGCGATCAGTCTCTCGAACCAGGAGATTTGGGAGGTTCATGTGAAGGCCAAGGCTGCACTGCTCGCAGAGGTACAACAGCGTACGCGGCAGCAGTTGAGGCTGGATACCTTCACGATCGGCTTCGCGCGGCGCGCGACCTTGTACAAGCGGGCTGATTTAGTTCTGTCGGCGCCTGGTGAATTGATCGATGTCGCCAAGAAGGCGGGACCGCTGCAGATCCTTTTCGCCGGCAAAGCGCACCCCAAGGATGAGCCGGGCAAGGATATGATCCGGCGGATCGTGCAAGCGGCCAAGCAGCTCGAACGGGATGTGACAATTCTCTACCTCGACAACTACGACATGACCCTCGCCCGGCTCATGACGGCCGGCGTGGATCTCTGGCTGAACACGCCTCAGCGGCCGCTCGAAGCGTCGGGGACATCAGGCATGAAGGCGGCGCACAACGGCGTGCCGAGTTTGAGCGTCCTGGATGGCTGGTGGTTGGAAGGTCACATCGAAGGTGTGACCGGCTGGTCGATCGGCTCACGGATGAGCCAAGGGACCGATCAACGGGAGGATGCACGTGAGTTGTATGAAAAACTGCGCTGGACGATCGTGCCGATGTATTACCAATCGCGGGATCGTTGGATCGACGTGATGCGACATACGATCGCATTCAACGCGTCATTCTTCAACACCCACCGTATGGTGCAGCAGTATGCCACCAATGCCTATGTGTAAGAGCAAATGCAAGCGATGGTCCACCGGTTCGAGAGAGGTCCATTGTGATGAATAACCTACGACGGCTCGTTCTTTGCGCGTTTCTCGCAGTCCGCGACGAACTCTCAAGCACGCACTCCTCGCGTCATGTAAGGACGGCTGTCTCGAACACGGGTTTATGAACTGTGAGGGTGCACATGGGGGGAATGCCACGGGGAAGTTTCCCTTGCTTACTGACACTGTAATGCGACGAGCCAAATCTCGTCTTATATGCATACGTGTAAAGATAAGGAGGAGCAAGGCACGCATCATCATCGCTATTGAGCGAGCCCTCGGCAGCGTCACGCTCCCAGATGATGCTGACGGGGGCCACGGCATCTTCGGAGGCTCGCTGGCGTGGAGCAAGAAGCAGAGGGGCATGAAATAGGTGGGGAGTGAAGATCACTCACCATAGCCGGCGAAACGGTTCGCCACAAACAAGGAGGGCGTAGGATGTTAAAGC
>FRDC01002144.1_pt1 | contig 10709 bp, 7 predicted proteins | sample 1106171 | NCBI WGS metagenome assembly FRDC01 (sample SAMEA3930566, study PRJEB13176) | freshwater metagenome | biome: Drinking water system; feature: drinking water; material: water | place: Singapore | collected 2014-12-20
GCGTGGCCGCACTGTTGCAGTACGCGGCGCGCGACTACGGCGGCAAGCTGCAGGGCGACCTGCGCGTCACGCTCGACCGCGACCTCGAAGGCCGTGCGGAAGTACACGGCCGCGTGCTGGCCGAGAACATCAACCTGGCCCGGTTGCTCCCCGTACCGCTCAAGCTCGAGCGCGCGGACGTGGAAGGTGCCGGCCAGAAGTTGCGCGTACGCGAACTGAAAGTGGACTTGAACGAGCAGAAGGCCACCTTGCGCGGCGAGATCGAGCGACGCGCCTACGGGGCGTCCATCAGGGCGGAAGTGGATTCGCCCGGGGTCGTGATCGATGCCCTGTTGCCGGCACCGAAGGCGGACGCCGGTTCCGAAGTGCCTCCCGACACGGCAGCGGACGAGTCTCCTCCCTCAAGTATCTGGCCCTTGCGGGTGACGGGTACTCTCGCGGTGCGCGCCGGCTTCCTGCAATGGCGCACCTATCGGGTCGAACCCGTGCGCGCGGATCTCGTGCTCGAACAGGAGCGGGCGCAGATGAATGTGTCCGACGCGAACCTGTGCGGCATCGCCTTTCCGTTCTCGCTGGTGGCGGTGCCCGGCGAAGTGGACGCGGCCGTGGTGCTCTCGGCCCAGGGGCAGGAACTCACGGGTGTATCGCGTTGTTTCGGGCAGGACAAGCTGGTGCTGACCGGCACTTTCGATCTGAACGCGAAGCTGCGGGCCAAGGGCAACCCGAAGGAACTGATCCACGCACTGGAAGGTCCGGTGCAACTGCATGCCCGCGATGGCGAGATCCGGAAGTTCGCGTTGCTCGGCAACATCCTCTCGCTGAAGAGCGTGACCAGCGTCCTCAAGAAAGGCACCAAGGTGAGCGGCGAGGGGTTCGAGTACAAGAAGCTCGATCTGCGCGGCACCTTCGGCAAAGGGGCCTTCGCGGTCGAGGAGGCTGCGCTCGACAGCCCGGCGCTCGGACTGGCCGCCAACGGCTCGGTGGATCTCACCGGCGACAAGTCGCGGCTCACGGTGCTCGTGGCACCCTTCGGCCGCATCGATCGTCTGGTGCGCAAGCTGCCCGTCGTGGGTTACGTGTTCGGCGGAGCGCTCACCAGCATTCCGGTGGGGGTGAGCGGCGACATTCGCAGTCCGCTCGTGGTGCCGCTCGGACCATCGGCCATCACGTCGGAACTGACCGGCATCTTCGCGCGGACTCTCAAGCTGCCGACGAAGCTGCTGCCGGCGACGGGGGGCGGGACGCAGGCGCAATAGCTGGCCCCCATCCCAACCTTCCCCCAGCAAAGCTGGGGGAAGGAGCTGTAGAGCTGGGGGAAGGAGCTGTACGTTCCCTCCCCCGGCTTAGCCGGGGGAGGGTGAGGGTGGGGGCGCCGTTGCATGAGTGCGCCGCAGTACAGTACCGATGTCCGACCGCATCCAAAGTGCGACCCCGAGGAGAACCCCATGGCGCTCAGCTCGACCACGACCACCGCCTCGCCGGTGAAGCCGCAGGCCGTCGCCGTACTCGCACCGTCCATCAAGCTGAAGATCGACGGGCAGGAGTCGAGCGAACTCCAGGCGGGATTGACCGACTGCGTCATCGAGCACCGCCGCAGCATGCCGTCCACCTGTGTCGCCACGTTCTCGAACTGGGGTACGACGGCGACCGGCGTGGGCTATCTTCATTTCGGACGGCAGCTGCTCGATTTCGGCAAGGGGTTCACCGTAAGCATCGATCACGGTGCGCTGTTTCACGGCCGCATCGCGGCACTTGCCGGCGACTTTCCCGAGAACGCGCCGCCGCGCATCCGCGTGACCAGCGAGGATGCGCTCGCGGCCCTGTGGGAGCGCAACGCTTTTCGCAGCTTCACCGATGCGACCGATGCCGACGTGATACAGCGCATCGCCGCCGACCACGGCCTGCGTGCTGAGATCGACATGAGCGGTCCGAAGCGCTCGGTCATCGCACAGGCCGGGGAGAGCGATCTCGCGTTCCTGCAGGCGCGCCTCGATGCGGCGGATGCTTACTGCTGGATCGACGCTACCGGACGCCTGCGCGCAGCCCGGAACCCCGGCGGCCGCGAGGCCGCCATCGTGCTCGAGGCTGGCGGCAACCTGCGTGACCTGCGCATCCAGGCGGACGCGCGCGGTCAATCGACGCGAGTTCGGGCGCGTGGCTGGAACGTCGCCGACAAGGCGGCGACATCGGCCACGGCGGAAGGGAAGTCGGTGGCGGGTGAAGTCGGCGCGGGGGGAACAATCGGCACGGCGATTCGCGCCACGGCTTTCGGCGCGGTGGAGCGTTTCGAAGGCACGCCCGCCCTGGTCTCGGTTGCGGAAACACAGGCGCATGCTGCGGTCGCCTTCGCGGACCGCGCACGCACGTTCGTGCGAGGCATCGCCTCGCTGGGTGAGGTCCTTGAAGCCCTGCCGGGCCGTCGCGTCGAACTGCGCGGCGTCGGCGGGCTGTTCAACGGCGTCTACCGCATCGAGACCGTGACCCATCGATTCGACACCACCAGTGGCTGGCGCTCGAGCTTCACCATCGAACGACCGTGGCTCGGCGCCGCCGACTGAGGTAACCACCCCCGACAGGCCATCGCCCTCTCACCCCAAGAGTCCAGCCCTCCTGGCACGACCCGGCGAAGGCCGAGTGCCAAAGCTGCACAAACCCGAGGAGTTATCATGGATCCCAGCATCGCCCCGTCCCGGACCCGCCTGTTCGGCGTCTACGCCGGCATCGTCACCAACGTGCAAGACCCCCATGGCCAAGGCCGCGTGAGGATTACGCTGCCCTGGAGCGAAGGTGCGAGCGCCGCGTACGAGATCTGGGCGCGGCTGGCAGTTCCGATGGCAGGCCACCAGCGCGGGTTGTGGCTCGTGCCGGACGTGGGTGACGAGGTGGTGGTGGCGTTCCAGGGCGGTGATCCATCGAGTCCGGTGGTCATCGGTTCCCTGTGGAACGGAAAGGATGCGCCGCCGGAGTCCATGGACGGTGCCGGGCGCAACGACCGCAAGGTGCTGTGCTCGCGCAACGGCGTCAAGATCACGCTGGACGACCAGGACGGCATGGAACGCTTCCAGGTGGAGACGCCGGGCGGTCAGAAGCTCGTGCTGGAGGACGGTCCCGGCGAAGTGACCATCGCGGACCAGAACGGCAACTCGATCAAGCTCACCGCCGGTGGCGTCAAGGTCGTGGCAAGTGCGCGGGTGGAGGTGGCGGCAAGCATCGTCAAGGTGTCGGCCGCACTGGTGGAAATGGACACGGGCATGGCCCGCGTCAGCGGCACGGTGAAGTGCTCGACGCTCATCGCGGACTCGGTCGTGGCTTCCAGCTATACGCCGGGGGCCGGCAACATCTGGTGATGCCCCGGCGTCAATCGAGCGCCGTCACCCCGTGCTGGACGGCGAACTTGACCAGCGCGGGCAGGTCGGCGACGCCGAGCTTTTTCATCAGCCGGCTGCGGTAGGTCTCGACCGTCTTGGGCGAGAGGTGGATCTGCAGGGCGATCTGCGCACTCGATCGGCCCTCCACCACCAGTTGCAGGACTTGCCGTTCGCGTGCCGACAGGCTGGCGAGCGGCGAGTTGCTCGGCGTCCTGGGGGTGGTCGCGTCGTCCTCCAGCTCCTGGCTGAGGTAGCGCCCGCCACTCGCCACGGTGCGCACGGCAGCGACGATCTCTTCGCTGGCGGCGTCCTTCAGCACGTAGCCGTTGGCGCCGGCAGCGAACGCACGCGCCACGTGCTCGCTGGAAGAGTGCATCGACAGCACGACGATGGCGACGCGCTCGTCACGCTCACGGATGGCCCGTGTGGCCTCGATGCCGTTCAGATCTGGCATCGAGATGTCGGTCACGAGCACGTCCGGCGCCAATGTCCGCGCCGCCCGCACGGCCTCGAGGCCGGTGCTCGCGGTGCCCACCACCTCGATGCCCGGGCTGTGTCCGAGCAGGGCCGCGAGCCCCTCGCGCACGATCGTGTGATCGTCGGCCAGCACCACCCGCAGGCGCAGTGCGGCGGTGCCGACGCCGGAACCTAGTCCCGGTCGCCCGCCGGCCATGGCAGTGGGTGCGCGGACGTCAATGCCGCCGCCGCATCCGCTGATCGCATTCGCAACCCTCCATCGTGCTGGTGAACGAGGGGAATCTCGCGGCCGATTATGCAGCAAACGTCGCGGCGATCCAGTAGCGACTGCGCGAGGGCCACCGTGCGGCAGGCCCTGGTCTCGTATCGGAGCGGCTCAGCGCGGCGGCCCGTGACGCGGTTCCGCCAGGTGTTCGAGCAACGGTGGCAGCCGTTCCCACAGGTCGGCCTTGGGCACGAAGGCCCGGGCGCCGGCCTCGATGGCCAGGCGGAAATAGCGCCAGTCGTCGGCGAGAGAGACGACGATGACCGTGGTGTGCGGGGCGAGCTCGAGAATGCGCCGGGTCGCCTCGAGCCCGTCGAGACCGGGCAGGTGCACGTCCATCAGAACCAGCTCCGGCTGGTACTGCTGCACCAGTGCAATGGCCTGCTCGGCGTTCTCCGCCTGCTCCACGCTGAACTGGGGCAGGTACTTGCGCAGCAGATCGCGCTCCACGCGCCGCATGCGGCGGTGATCATCCACCACGACCGCGACTCGGGCTGGCGGGTCAGCGGTATCCGTGCGGTTCGTGGTCGGAAGCTCCGGGTTCATGGCAACAGTTACGGCACGTCGGCTGAATCCTGCTGTCGGGAAGTTCTGACAAAAGATGACGGCGGTGCCGGCAGCCGCGGAAAAAATGCAGCCGGAGTTCGGGATGCGCGGCGCTCGCGGTCGTTTTTTTCTGTACGATGCCATCCGGAGATCTACCCACAACTACCGGACGTCAAGAACAGGCTGCGCATGCCGTGAGCATCGAACGCTCGCGACTGTTGGCACTGATCGACTACGTGCAGCAGTCGGCCCGCTCGCGGGCGAAAGTGGTATCGAACGTGGCCGACCACGGCCGCTTTCTGCTCTTCGACCATCACGTCGCGGGGGTGGAGGGCGTGGTGCTGGATGCTGCGGGGGCGGACGGGGACGAGCCGGTCTGGTTGTCGATCCCGCGGCCGCCCAATCCGGAACTGCCGCCCAAGGGGACGAGCGCGTGGTTGTCGCCGTGGCTGAGCGTGGGCGATGCGGTACTCGCTGCGCCGCAACTCGCGCCGGCCGTCGAGGGTGCTGCCCTGATCGCTGCCGGGACCCATCGCGATGCCACGCTGCCGGCGGCCGATCTGTCGCAAGCCGCGAATCCGGCGGTGCTGCCGGGCGAAGTGGTACGGCTGTCGGACTACGGCTTCCGCTCGGAAGTGGAAAAGCAGCTCGCCGGCTACCTCGAACAGGAATGGGCCCCCTGGGCCGAATTCGAACGCCGGCGGCGGCGCCGGGCGCGCCTCTACGTGCAACTGCTGACCCTGCAGCAGGAACTGACCGGCGCGCTGGTGGACGGTCAACTGGAACTCGTCTGGGGTGTGGGGCTCGGCGTCTGGAAGCACGGCGGGGCCACCGCTGCCTATCCCCTGGTCACCTGTCCCGTGGAACTCAAGTTCAACCCGGGTACCGGCGCGGCGGAAATCCGCCCCCGTGACGGCGATGCCCGGCTGGAGCTCGACTTCTATGCCGCCATCGATCGACCCGGGGTCGCCCAGGCCGAACGCCTGGCGCGCGAGTTCCTGGCTGCCGCCGGGGCACCGGTGTCGCCGTTCGAACCGGAAACCTTCGAGCCGCTGCTCGACATCGCGCGCGCCTGCCTCGACCCCGACGCGGACGTGGTCGGGGAGGGCGAAGCCAAGCTCAAGATCAATCGATCGTGGGTCCTGTTCGCCCGGCCGCGTAGCGCGAGTGTGCTGATCCAGGATCTCGACCGATTCGCGCGCGCATTGCGGGATGCCGGCGACGAAGTCGCGTTGCCCGCAGCAACGCGTGCGCTGGTGTCGGAGCCCGCCGGCGAGATCGTGCCGGTCGAGTTGCCGGCATTCCGCGGCGTGAGCAGCGCCACGGGAGGCGCCAGCGCCGATGCCGGCGACCTGCTGTTTCCCAAGCCGTTCAACGACGAGCAGCTGCGCATCGTCCAGCTGCTCGAGACGCACGACGGCGTCGTGGTCCAGGGCCCGCCGGGCACCGGCAAGACCCACACCATCGCCAACATCATCTGCCATTGGCTCGCCAACGGCCGGCGCGTGCTGGTGACGTCGATGAAGGATCCGGCCCTGGCCGTGCTGCGCGAAAAGCTCCCCGAGGAGATCCGCCCGCTCGCCATCGCGCTGCTGGTGACCGAAGAGGAGGGCATGAAGCAGTTCGAGGCTACGGTCCACAAGATCGCCTCGGAAGTGCAGAGCATCGATCCGGTCGGCATGGGACGCGAGATCGAGCGCATCGCCACGAGCATCGATGCGCTGCACGAACGCCTGGCGCGCCTCGATGCGGATCTGAGCCGCTGGGCCCGCATCAATCTCATGCGGATCGATCTCGAAGGCGAGAACGTCGACCCGCTCGATGCCGCACACGAAGTGGCGCGTGGTGCGGTGAGCATCGAGTGGCTGCCGGATGCCCTGGGTGCCGGCCCGCAGTACGCGCCGCTGTTCTCGGATGACGATGTCGCGCGGCTGCGCGCCGCCCGGGAACTGCTCGGTGCCGACATCGAGTACGCCGGCCGGCGGCTGCCGGCGCCCGACGCTTTCCCCGACACCCGCACGCTGCTCCAGACACACGACGACCTGGTGCGCTTCGCCCAGCTCGCCGGTGTTTCGCGGGCGGGGGACGTACCCATGATCGCCGACCCCGGCCAGGAGACGCTCGAGCGCCTGCACGAAACCGGCGAGACCATCGAGCGCATCGTCGGCCTGCGCGAGCGCATCGCCAACGCCGGTCGTCCCTGGGCATCGAATCTGTCCACGCGCCTCAAGGCGGGTGTGGTGACCAACGAGTGCCGCCTGATCGATGCGCTGGGCGAAGAACTGCAGGCGGCCAACGCCGAGCGCGGTGTTTTTCTCGAGCGGCCGGTGAACGCTCCGCGCGGTGCGGAACGCGATCGTGAACTGATCCAGGCCGCAGAGAACCTGGCGGCCGGGCGCCGCGCTTTCGGCCTGACAGGCGTGTTCTTCCGCAGCGAAGCGAAAGCGAAGCTCGATGCGGTCGAGCTGAGTGGCCGCCCGCCGGCCGATGCGGCCGACTGGCAACACGTGGCCGCGTGGCTCAAGACGCAACTGAAGGCGCGGGAGCTGATCGCTCGCTGGAACGGTCTTGCCGCGGAAGTGGGCCTGGATGCGGTACCCATCGAGGATCCGCGCGCCGTGCCGCTGGCGCTGGAAGAGTTCAGCCTGTATCGCGAAGTCCAGGCGCTCGCCACCGCCGAATCCGATCTCGTCCGGCAGTCGGCGCGGTTGTTTCCCGGCTGGCCGCTGGCGCGGCGCGTCGCCCAGGACGACAACGCCCTCGCGGAACTGCAGCGGATCATCGGCCACTACCTCGGCACCTACCGCCTGGGCGAAGTGTGGCTGGTCAAGGAACGGCTGCAGGCCGCCCTGGACGGCACCAGCGGCGCGGTGGCGGAGAACATCCGCCGCTTCGTGTCGATGTCGCTGGGGGATCCGGCCACCGGCGAGCAGGTGTTCGTGGCCGGCTGGTCGGCGCTCGCGACCGAACTCAACCGGCTGCACGGCATGGCCGACGCGTTCGCGATCGTGAGCGACGTGGTGGAACGCATCGAGAAGTCCGGGGCACCGAAGCTCGCCGCCGCGCTGCGTCAGCCCCACACGGCCGGTGCGACGGCGATGCCGCCCGACGACTGGCGCGCCGGCTGGCGGCTGCGGCGGCTCGCGAGCCATCTCACCGCGATCGATTCCCAGTCGGAGTTCCGGCGCCTGGCGGCTCTGCGCCGCGACCTCGAACACGACCTCGCGCGCCTGTATCACGACCTGGTGGTGCAGCGAACGTGGCTGAAGCTTGCCGAGAACGCGACGCCGCGGGTGCGCTCCGCGCTGCAGGCGTACCTCAATGCGATCCAGAAAATCGGCAAGGGGACCGGCAAACGCGCGGCGCGCTATCGGCAAGACGCCCGCGAAGCCGCCGCCGAGGCCAACATGGCGGTGCCGTGCTGGATCATGCCGCATCATCGCGTGTCCGAATCGCTGCCGCCGCAGTTCGGATGTTTCGACCTGGTGGTGATCGACGAAGCGTCGCAATCGGATCTTTCGGCGCTGCCGGCGCTGCTGCGCGCCAAGAAGCTCCTGATCGTCGGCGACGACAAGCAGGTCTCGCCCGAAGGGGTCGGCCAGGAAGAGGAAAAGATCAAGGTGACCATGCAGCGTTTCCTCGGCGACCAGGTGGCGCTCTATCGCGCGCAGATGTCACCCGAGCGCTCTATCTACGATCTCGCCAAGGTGGTGTTCGCCGGCAGCGGCGTGATGCTGAAGGAACACTTCCGTTGCGTCGCGCCCATCATCGAGTACTCCAAGCGCGAGTTCTACGCTCACGAATTGCGCCCGCTGCGCCTGCCGCGACCGTCCGAACGCATCGATCCGCCGCTGGTGGACGTGTGGATCCAGAACGCCGAGCGCAAGGACGACGTCAATCCGGCCGAGGCCGACTACATCGTCGGCGAGATCCGCCGCATCACCGCGGACCCGCGCATGCAGCAGCGCTCGATCGGCGTGGTGTCGCTGCTCGGCGAGGCGCAGGCGCTGCGCATCTGGGAGCAACTGGTGGAGACGCTGTCGCCCGAGATCCTGCAGCGCCACGCCATCGCGTGCGGCGACGCGCGCACGTTCCAGGGGCGCGAGCGCGACATCATGTTCCTGTCCATGGTGTCGGCACCGAATGCCGTGGGGGCGCCGCTCTCGCGCGATATCTTCGCGCAGCGGTTCAACGTGGCCGCATCACGCGCGCGGGACCGCATGGTGCTGGTGCGATCGGTGGACCTGGACGACCTGTCGGATGCCGACCGGCTGCGCCGCGGCCTGATCGCCCATTTCGCGCAACCGTTCGCCGAGCACCCCGATGCGACCGGTGACCTGCGCGACCGCTGCGAGTCGCCCATGGAACGCGAGCTGTTCGACTGGCTCGCACGGCGCGGTTACCGCGTGACGCCGCAGGCGAAGATCGGGGCCTACCGGGTTGACCTGCTGGTCGAAGGTGCCAACGATGCGCGGCTCGCCGTCGAATGCGACGGCGATCGCTACGAAGGCTCGACGCGCTGGGCCGACGACGTGCGGCGGCAACGGGCGCTGGAGCGCACCGGCTGGGTGTTCTGGCGCTGTTTCGCTTCGGCGCTGGTGCTGAGACGCGAAGCGGTGTTGCAGGAACTGGTGGCCACGCTGGAATCGCTCGGCATCCGTCCGGTGGCGACCGGTGCCGCTGCGCCTACGGTTCACGTGGAGGCGCGAAGGGTGCGCGTCGTGACGGAACCGACGCCGGCGCAGGACGCGGAGGAGGCGGTGGGGGCGGGGTAGCGGTACGTCGTCCCGAGGTCGGCGCGAGGTAAGGGGCGGGGCGGCTGTCGGTGGAACTGATCATCGATGGGCGCGATGGCCCCCATCCCAACCTTCCCCCATCTAGCGATGGGGGAAGGAGTGCCTGCGATGGCCAGCGTCGCAAGCGGATGCACTCGTTCCCCCGCGACGAAGTCGTGGGGGAAGGTCGGGATGGGGGCAACTACCCCTTCAATCGTCCGGCTTGCAGCAGCAACCGCTCCGCCTTCAGCAACACCGGCCGGTCCACCATCCGCCCGTCCACCGCGATGGCGGCACCGGAGGCCTTGGCTGCGGCGGCCAACACGCGCTCGGCCCACTCGAGTTCCTCGGCCGATGGGGTGAAGCAGTCGTTGACCAGCGGTACCTGGCGCGGGTGAATGCACAGCTTTCCGCCGAACCCCAGCCGCTTCGCCCGCAGGGTCTCGGCCTGCAACTGTTCGGGTTCGTCGATCTCGGTGCACACGCCGTCCACGGGCGCATCGATCCCGGCCAGGCGCGAGATCAGCACCAGTTGCGAGCGGAAATAGAGGAGTTCCTCGCCGTCGCCATCGATGCCGAGATCCACCTGGAAGTCGATGCTGCCGAACACCAGTCGCCGGACGCCGCGTGCCTGGGCAATGTCGCGCGCGCGCGTGAGGCCGATCGCGGTTTCGATGAGAGGAAGCAGCTGGCGCGATCCGTCGCCGCAGAGCGAGGCGACTGCTCCGGACACCATTTCGGCCTTGGGCAGAACGATGCCGGCGACCCCGGCGCGGCTGCACAGCGCGAGATCTTCGGCGTGCCATGGCGTATCGACGGCGTTGACCCGCACCAATACCGGCCGCTCGGGCGAGAGCCATTCGGCCAACGACTCGCGGGCGGTCTGCTTCTCACCGGGCGGGACCGCATCTTCCAGATCGACGATGACGGCGTCGGCCCCGGCCGTACAGGCGCGGTCGTAGCGCTCCGGGCGGTTGGCGGGGACGAACAGGTAGGACCGGGGAGTCTGGTGGGACATGGATCGCTCGCTCAGGGCTGGATGCATCGGAAACCCCGCCATTGTTTCACGGGTGCGCGGATTCCGGAGCACCGGCCGTCACGGAAGAGTCATGATGTAAACGAGGTTGACTGTACCGGCTGGACGGTTTATGGTCGCGGCCAAACTATACCGGCTGGACGGTCAGAGACTGCCCGCTGAATCCACACGGAGTCTGCCAACCACATATCCAGAGAGAGTTCCCGGGATGCCATTCTCGATGCCGCCGAAGCGATCGTGCG
>FRDC01004733.1_pt1 | contig 10699 bp, 8 predicted proteins | sample 1106171 | NCBI WGS metagenome assembly FRDC01 (sample SAMEA3930566, study PRJEB13176) | freshwater metagenome | biome: Drinking water system; feature: drinking water; material: water | place: Singapore | collected 2014-12-20
GAATCTCTTTCGTGGGTACAAAACGCTTCGCGTTTTGCCATTTTTTGTTTCCGCCAATAAAAAAACCCGCTCTCGCGGGTTTTTGTTATGGCGGAGAGAAAGAGATTCGAACTCTTGAGGCGGTCTCCCGCCTGCTCCCTTAGCAAGGGAGTGCCTTCGACCACTCGGCCATCTCTCCGCGAATGTGATCTACGTCCTCATGCGTATAGCAAAGGATTTATGAAAGGGCAATCATCCCTTCGGTTTTAAGCTACTTCTTAGGTTTGCTAAACCGCCGAACGGGTTATTAAATGCTTCTCTTGGTTTTTTAGGCTGAACAACGGGCCGCTTTGCTCGGTCGTCATTTGCTCTAACTACTTGTTTTCTTTCGTGGGGCCGGTACGGCGCGATCACCTTTTTTTCGGCTGGTGGTTTTGCCTGAATTTCCACTACGTTTTTCATGGATAGGGAAATTTGATTTTTTTCGGTGTTCACTTCTAAAACTCGCACTTTGACCCGGTCACCTGGTTTCACGACTTCCTGGGGGTCTTTTACAAATTTATCGCTCAGTTGTGAAATATGAACTAGCCCGTCCTGATGGACACCGATATCGACAAAGGCTCCAAAATTGGTCACGTTTGTTACAATTCCAGGGCAAAGCATTCCAGATTTTAGGTCTTTTACTTCGTGAATATCATCTCGAAATTCAAAATGACTAAACTCAGATCTAGGGTCCCGTCCTGGTTTTTCGAGTTCTTTCACTATGTCAGCGGAGGTGTATTCGCCTACTTCAGCTTTGAACGCGCTGTCCTTTTTAACCAGATCAACCCCTGCGCCCAGTAGCTCAGACAAGGATTTACCTAGGCGTGAAGCTAAGGTTTCGAGCTTAGAATAGTTCTCGGGATGTACACCTGTGTTGTCCAAGGGATGTTCGGCATCGGGAATTCTTAAAAATCCGGCTGCTTGCTCGAATGCTTTTTTCGAAAACCTTGGAACTTCCAGCAATTGGGAGCGGGATTTAAATAGGCCCTTTTGTGAACGATACTCAACCAATGACTTGGCCAAAGTAGGTCCAATGCCCGAAACGTACGAAAGCAAATGGTAAGAAGCTGTGTTGAGATTGACCCCTACTTGGTTCACGCAAGATTCTACGACGTGAGTTAGCGTTCTCTTAAGGGCGTGTGGGGAGACATCATGCTGATATTGGCCCACCCCAATGCTCTTTGGGTCAATCTTAACCAGTTCAGCTAGAGGGTCCTGCAATCTTCTTGCGATCGAAATAGCCCCACGGACGGTCAAATCTAAGTCCGGGAACTCTTCCCGGCCTGCTTCACTTGCACTGTAGACGCTGGCTCCTGCCTCGTTGACCATAACAACCGGGACGTTCACAGCAGCCTCTTTAAAGGCTGACCGAATGAAAAGTTCGGTCTCTCGTCCTGCGGTGCCATTACCAACGGCAACTGCTGAGATACCACCTGTCGCAACAATGCTCGCTAAGAGACCTTTCGCTTTTTCTTTGTCCTCAGCGGTTCTCAGATGAATGACTGTGGCCGCAATATATTTGCCAGCATCATCAACCACTGCAAGCTTACAGCCAGTTCGAATCCCTGGATCCACTCCCAATACGGACTTTGGTCCTAAAGGAGATGCCAGGAGGAGCTTTCTCACGTTTTCAGAAAATACGTGAATTGCAGCCTCATCAGCTACCTCACGCAAGGCTTTGTGGATCTCGCTTTCGATGCTCGGAATAACGTAAACCTTCAAAGCTAAAGTTGCAGCCTTCTTGAGAATGTCCGCGCCTGGTGAGTCAGGGGCTGTGCAAGCTGCCTCCAAAAAATAATTGAGCAAACGTTGATCAAACTCAGAGTCTTCGACAGGACCTTCGAACTTAAGCTGTAATTCTTCTTCGGTCCAGCCCCGCTTGATTGCTAGGTAGCGATGTGAGTTCTGAGGGATCAAAAGGGCCTGAATGGCTTCTCGGTACTCGAAATAGTTTTCGAACTTACTATGGGGCTTCACTTTGTCAGTCTTTGTGGAGTGAATCACGCCTGTTTCGAAGTATTGAGATCTGACAATCTGTCTTAAATCCTGAATTTCAGAAAGGCGCTCTACCAGGATGTCCTGGGCGCCAGCGATGGCAGCCGCAGCGTCTTTAATTTCCTTAGCATCGTTTCTGAAAGTGAAGGCCCAAAGTTCCAAGGTTTGCCCAGGATGGGGCGTTTCGGTGCCATGCCCGCAGTTCCAGATCCACTCGGCCAGAGGTTCCAATCCAGCTTCCTTTGCAAGAGCTGCTTTGGTCTTCCTTTTTTGCTTAAATGGAAGATAGAGATCGTCTAACAATTCCATTTTAAATGTGGAAAGGATCTTTTCTTTTAGTTCGGGGGTCAGTTTTTTCTGGTGTTCAATTTCACCAATAATAAACGCCTGTCTTTTAATGAGAGTATCCCATTTTTCTTTGCCATCGATGATCGCTTGGATGGCGACTTCGTTCTGGTTTCCGGTGACTTCCTTTCGATATCGGGCGATAAACGGTACGGTCGCCCCATCGGCAGCCAATTGCAGAACAACTGGTACAGAAGAATTTGGAATTTCAGGATGCTGAGAACTGAACCAAGAATCGAAAGTCTCAATACTCACAGGAATGCTACCTCCAGCAGAATATAAAAAGATCGGTCAAACAAGCTGTTTTTCTGCCTTTCATGCTTTTGCATCGCACTTCCTTACCATCAAAAGGTGCTACTTCCCCAGTTTTTTTTAGAAGTCAGGTGGCACTCTTGAGTTGCCGCATTGGATCAAGGCGTGAGCATCACCGGGCATTTATTGTTTGCAGTGGGGTGCCGCCTATAATATGAAGAAAAAATGCAGAGTTCAGACTACCTCAAGAAGTTTGTTGGAGCCATTTTAGCTGCCGCAATTATCATTCCGGGAATTGCAATGGGGTTCTATATCACTTATCAGATTGTGACTGCGCTCGGAAACTAACTCGTTTTCTCGGGTTGACCTGTACCTTAAAAAAAGTTAGGCCTTCTTCAAGGGGGCTAAATTATGGGGAAATCGCAGTTTTGCGGTGTGTTTTGTATTGGGGTTGTTCTTTTCAATTTTGGGGTTTCTTTTGCCAGCGGATCAGGCCGAGAATCCATAGAGGTTTCGGATAGATCGACTAGATATTCAGGGGAGCACAATTCGGATTTCGTCTCGGGGGATGCTGGGTATGATGGCTATGCTTCTGACGATGGGGAAGAGACTCATCGCTATGAACCGCTAACCAGTGATCTCGAAATCGGAAGTACTACCACAGCCCCAAAGATTTACGATCGACTCAATGCGCAACAGCGCGCGATGATCCAATCGGGTCAACACATCGAATTTTTGAAAAACACAGGCGACGTTTGGCCTCAGATTGTGGTTTTGCAAAAGGTGAATGCGACACCAGAAGAGGCAATTGCGGTCTTTTCGGCTTTCGGTCGCCATTCTCAATACATGTACCGAGTTAAACAGTCAGTCGCCTATAGCACTAATGATCCGACCGTGACTGTTGTGGATTATCAATTGGATCTTCCTACCTTGATTAGCAAAATTTTCGATCCAAGATATCGGGTTCAAAACAAATTGACTAAGGGTGAAGACGGAGACTTTAAAGTAACTTGGCAAATGGTCTCCTCTCGTGACATCGCTAGAATGGAGGGTGTAGCTTTTTTTGAACAGCTACCTGGCGGTGGTACCCTGGTATATTATTCGACTCTCATGTCTCCTCGAATGGAAGGTCGAAACTTTATCACCAAGAAACTCCTCACTTCTCAAAAGGTGATTGATTCGATATCCAGGGGCGGTGGAAAAGCTCTTTCTTCCATCATTAATTTTATCGAAAACGTTAAGGCCACTCGACCAGATATCTTAAAGAGTGATTTGGAAAGGTTAAAAGAAATATTTCCGTGACTTCAGATTCGACAGATAAAAGCGGTTGGAATCCAAATCAATACGAAAAATTTAAAGATCAGCGGATTCGACCCTTTTTAGATTTGCTCGAAGGTTTAAAGCCAAGTCCCGGTTCCACGGTCTTAGACTTAGGCTGCGGAACCGGGGAGTGGACCCGAAGACTTCATGAAGAGTTCAAAGCCAAGTCAACCTTAGGTCTAGATTCATCTGATGCAATGTTAGATCGTGCGCAGACCTTTGCAGGTGAGGGGCTGAAATTTCAGAAGGGGACGATAGAAACCTTCCGTCCTACTGCACCGGTCGACCTTCTTTTTTCGAATGCGGCTCTTCATTGGGTGCAGGACCATGAGAAGTTTTTTCCAAAAATACTCCAGTGGGTCAGACCTGGTGGGCAAGTTGCTATTCAGATGCCATACAATGCGGACCATCCTTCGCATGTCATTGCCGCAAGGGTGGCAAACGAAAACTTTTCCGAGACATTTAAATCAGCGACCTCTCCGATCGATCACGTGCTCGAGATCGGGAGATATGCTGAACTTTTGTTTGCTGCGGGATTCGAAACGCAAAATTGTTTTATCAAGGTTTACGGCGTTCCCATGCAGTCCGGCAGTGAGGTTATTGAGTGGGTTAAGGGCGCCTTATTGAGTGACTATCGACGCCGACTGAACCCTGAGCAGTATCTACGGTTTTTAGAAATATACTCTCGTACTCTTTTAGAAAAAATAGGAACAGGACCTTACTTCTATGCCTTTAAAAGAGTTCTTCTATTAGGTCAGCGAAAACTCAATTGACTAATAAGATGCGCCGCGTTAACCGTCCACCCCTGTTTACACGAACAATTTGGATGAGTGTGTTTTAACTGAAGGGGAAGGGTATGAAACAAGTTTTATTTTTCTTGGTTTTTTTCGGGGTATTTAGCGCTTCTTCCGTACAGGCATCTGGGAAGTTTGATGGGATGTCAGAGAAGCAGAAGGCGGCGCTGATCAAGGCGTCACAGGCCTATTTAAAATGTCCTACCTATGTGAATTCCGAAAATAGTTATCGCCGCGCTTGTTTGCAAGGAGTCTACCGGGCTGTGGGGCCTTTGTTCAAAGCCTTTTATCCCGAAACGCGCGTGCATGAAAAATTGAAGGAAGTCTTTCAATGTCGATTTCACGCTAATCTGGATGCGCAACCTGTAAATACTGAATGTGTACAGAAGGTAGCCAAAGAGGCTCGTGACCTTCTCGAGAAGGAATTTGATAAGTAGGGTCAAGGCCTGGAATTGGGCTCGTTCTTGTTTTTGATCTTCGTTTCGGTTGATTCGTTCGTCGGATCTGATTGACTCCCTAAATTTGGAGGAAACGGGCAGTGTCTACATCCGTTCTTACAACAGGTCCCACGTGCTAATAGGAACGCCTGGGTAAAGACCATGAAGCCGTTTTTGTCAAAGTAGTAGTCTTTTCCTTCGGTCAGCTTCCCTGGTTTTTTTGGGGCTTGAATCGTCATTTTCAGTATGACTTTGTATCTTTTTAGACGTTCCAAATCAATTGAGTTTCCTCCCTGGTTCGATTAGAAAACAAAATATGAATAAAATTGAAGTCCGAAACAAGCGCCATGTGACCGTAGGTCTTTTTTTGCTCTTTCTGGCTTTCTCGCTAGGGGGAGGATACATGATGTATCGAAAAGGTTTTGAACTCGCCCCGGCTGCTTCGTTTGGGTTCTTTTTCTTTTTGGCTGTTCTATTGGGTCGAAATTTAATTCGAAACTTGCCGTTGTTTGAAATCAGAGACGACGGGGTCTATTTGCCATCTAAAACTCTCCTTATTCCTTGGAGTAATATCTTTTCAGCAAATATTGAAAAATTTGGCAGCAACGAGATGGTCGCGGTCGTGGTGAGAAACCCAGACCTTCACGCAAAGCAGTTGGGTTGGATGGCTCGAATGGGCGTGGCTAAGAATAAGATCGTCCTAGGGTCTCCAAGGTTTTCTGAATTTAAAGCCGAATTCTTGGTTTCGGAGATCGAAAATCGAGTGCGTGATTATTCTGTTGCAAATGCTTCAGCCGGTGGAGCTCCTTTAGAAGCCCCCGTTTCAATCCCTGAAGTTCCAGAAATCCACATTGGTTACGGACGGGCGATGCCAGTCATTTTTGCGGTTAATATTTTGTTTTTTATCCTGATGTGGATCAAGGGGGTTGATCCAGTAAAGCCAGAGATTACTGATCTTATGTATTGGGGTGCTAATTCGGGCACGGAGTCCTTGGGTGGCGAGTATTGGCGTCTTTTGACTTCCACGTTTATTCACATAGGGTTCATTCATCTTTTGCTTAATATGTTCGCTCTTTGGCAAGTGGGTCGCTTTGTAGAAACCTTTTTAGGATCGTTTGGGTTTCTAGTGGTTTATATCTCGACTGGCTTGGCCGGAAGTTTGGTCAGCAGTCTGTTTCAGCCGGCTCATGTAGTTTCGGCTGGAGCATCGGGTGCAGTATTTGGTCTCTATGGAAGTTTGATCGCTGTGTTGATAAAAAATCACGTTAAAATTCCAAAAGACATGATGACCGCCCTCGTGGGGTCAGTAGCTGTTTTTCTTGTATATAATTTTAGGGATGTAAAAGATGGAGTCGATATTTTTGCCCATCTCGGGGGACTTGTCTTTGGCTTGCCGGTTGCCTTTCTCCTTAGGTTTGAGACTCCAAGTGAAGAGTCCAAAGGAGAAGGCTTTTTTAAATCTAGACTATTTCGAAGTCTATGGGTGGGAGCCCTTGCCTGTACCCTTGTATTTGGAATCGCCTTTTTGGTTCCCCCTCCAAAAACCTTACCCGATCACATTATGGGTCTACAGGATCTTTATGGACAAGTTCAGAATGAAATTGAAGGATTTGACGAAGCAAAGCCAAGCTCCGATCAGTCTAATCGCGAGGTTTTGGAACGAACAGGAAAACTTTTAGACCAGATGAAAAGTATCTCGATAGAAATGAATCATGTCAAGATTGAGGGGCTAGGGGACCGAGGAAAGGTCATGGCTCTTTATATGAGATTTGGAAATCTCTTGGTTAAATCTACGGAAAAAAATCTTAAATTCTTCTCTAACCCAGAAGACAAGGCAGCACAAAAGGAAGCGGAAGACGCAAGGCAGGAGCTGGAGATTACCGTAAAAGAACTTAACGAAATGAATCCTCCAGGAGAAGGTTTTACCGAAGAGGAAGATGCATCGTGATGGAAGAACACCTAGCGTGCCGAAAATACAGGAGAGATCCAGGCATCAATCATTTTGAAATAGTAAGCGTCATCTAAGAGGAATTCTTCATTACTTTTTTGAAGTAATGCCGCTTCTTGTTCTTTAATTAAGGGGAGTAGTCCCAACTTTACCGACTCGACATTTGGAAAATAACGTCGGTAAATGGAAAGCCTTTCGCTTACCATCTGATTGATGATCGGCAGAAGTGGTACATCTAGAGAGTAGAAGACTTTATAGGTAGTTAGCAGGTGAGCAAATCTACGAAGGAGCCATTGGTCGGGAGACTCATCGTCTTGGTTGAGAATAAGTGCATTCGATTGAAAGCGAATCTGAAAATCAGAGGCGATTCCGCTGACTGAGGTATTGATGAGGACTTGCATGCGTACCAGTGTGTCTCGGCCTGCCTCTTTGACCCAAGACATGGCCTTGTTGGTTCTCCAGAATTGGCTATTGTAGAATTCGGCAAGTTGTTTTTGGGCCGTGGATGAGATGTCAGGATTTTCTGACCCTGAAAGTTTGTAACTCATCTGTCCTAGTACAGCTGTACTGGGCTGAACCACTGAATTGACTACGGAGTAGGTTACCGCGCCAAAGAGGCCGGCCAAAGCCTGGGCTAGCCAAGGGACAGCTGAGAGCTTGTCCTCGGCCAAGCTCATGCAATACTGAGCCCCGCAATACACCCCGAGAAGTAAAACGCCAGCGGCCACGGGTCGAATTTTCTTTCCCCAACCACTGCTATTTCGGTAAGCTTCACGACTTTCTAAAAAAGCGTTAACCTCTTCGGACGTGACGAGTTTTCTTCCTAGAGTTCCGAAGAGCTCTTTTCTGATGAGGAGTACTTTCTCTTCTCGGGAGAAGGTTCCTCGCCATTTTCTGGATAGAAGGGGAGCTTCCTCTCCTTGGGTATCTTCGAGAAATTCGATAACTGCAGCCTCCGAACCTTGGTCGTCTTCGTCCTCGAAAAATTTAAGGTAGTGATTTCCGTCTTGTTCAATATGACGAATTCCGGCATTCGCAAAATTACTGAAAATACTAACTAGAATTAGAGCTGCCAAGATAAGACGTTTTAATAGGTTCATTGCTAGTCCTCATGGCATACTGCTAGATTCAAATCAAGATTTGGGCGATTTTTTTGAGTCTAAAAACTCAGTACAGTGTGGGAATGAGGAGCTCTTGGCTGAGTTGTCCCAAAAAGCACACTTCGGCGCATGAAGTTTCGATAAGAACAAATTCTTTCATTGAGCGGCTGACCTAGGTCGAGTTTCTTTTTTATGTCTTCGAACGTTAGCTTTTCTTTAAACCCTGGATAGATAGAATCTAATACCGTCCCTGAACAAATGCTCGGATCAACGGACTTTGGCCATTGTGTTAGACCCGAGGCCATCAAGATGCAAATTCGAGAAAGGATTCTATGATTGGGTCGCTGTGGGCCACTTGTGTTTTCATGGTCGCGAATCGCGGCTTGCCGAAGCGTTTTTAGAGTATATGAAAAACCGTGTCCGAAGAATTCGGCAAAATTCTGAAGATTTTTCTGAGTAATGGATTGTGAATTGTTAATGTCTTCGAGGAGTGTATCGAGGCTAACTTGAGTAGAGAATGAAAGTTCTTCTGCAGCGTCCCGTCCACTTCCAATAATAATTTCAGAAATATCTTTCGGAATATCTCCTAGGGCGATTCTACTGTTGAGCTCCCAATTGATAATTCTGTAGAGTCTCGAAGAAATAAAATCCGTTCCATAAATCAGCTTTAGATTATTAAAAAGACCACTGACGAGGAGTTCATTGTCTTCTGGGTTACCTGTGCTTTTTTCGATGCTGACGATGATTTCTTTTAATAGTTTTTTTGTATCATCAATGAGTTTAAGTGTGTGATGAACGTTGTGACCGCCCGTTTGGCTAAAATAGACTTCGGCTTTGGTGAGGTAGTCATAAACGTCTATCATCACTTCTAAGGGGGATTCCTTGCCTATGGTACCTCTTTGCGTGGCTTCGACGAGTAAGCCTTGGGAGTCCAGGTCAATGACATTGTGTAGGTCTTGAGTAAGAAGCCCGGTGATTTCTGAAAAAATCTTTTGAGCGTTTGCCGCTATTCCCATAAATCCATTTTGTGGAAGAGCAATGGTTTGTTCGTCTTTGCAATTTCCTCCCCCGAACATTCCCCCTGGATTACAGTCAAGAGGTAGCCCCACGAGACGATATAAGAGGTGGACGCGAGTGGGAAAGAATTCACGAATCGGGTTGGATGAGCTGTTTTGAGAAAATCCCATCACATCTTCGATTCCGGAGATTCCGCGGCGCGTGATTTTTTCCCAATTTGAAGAAGCCCCTACCAAGCTCCGTTTAACATCTCCGATGTATCCAAAGGTGGAGCGTTGAATCGAATTAAGTTGGTTAAGTCTGTCGCGGACTCGGTTTTGACGTTCGGCGCCGCTGGGGTCAGAAGGTGTCATGCCGCTTGCGACTCTAGATATCCATGCGAGTAAGCCCGGAATACGGTTAGACCAAAGGTCTAGACCCTTCCAAAATTCTGTTGGTGTCCACTGTGCTTGGTAGCTTTCGGCTTCAATTTTAGCCAGTTCGTATTGATCTTGGGCTGCGCAAAAGGTGTTTTCCATGGACTCGAGGCCGCAGGAAAGTGCGATAGAAAGCTCAGTGGATTGAAGTTTCCATACTGCACTATCCAATCGGTATTGTCGCAAAAAGGTAATAAGGTTTGAGACTAGCTGTCCGACTGCAGAGGCGGCAACGCCTACGGCGGGATTAACAAAAGCTCCCCCGATTGCCAGCGCCTGAGATCCGAGTTGTACGCCGAGTTCAGGGTAGTGCAGTGCACATTGTGCAAGTCCTGGATCTGTGAGGATTGCGTTGAGGTATGAGGTCGCTTGTGAAAGGCCCGAAATGAGTCGGGTGGTTCCGGCGTTACTATAGCGTGCGGTGGCTTTCGCAGTGGCCAGATTTACGTCTGCGGTAGCAAGGGCATTGGCAAGTGCGGCTTGCAGCGTGGGGTCGTTAGCAGATTTAAGTTCAATTAAGAGTTGGCGTTTAACGTCTTGGGCTTCTTTGACTGCGGTTTGGTTGGGGTCTCCGGCCAATTGTTGGATTTGCTGGGTCAGGTTTTGGGCATTCGCAAGAGCGGTATTGATACCTTGGCATTCGTTCTTTGATTTAAGTTCGTTGATGACAGATTCGAGAGAGCGAGTTTGAGCGAGTGCAGCTTCGGTCCATGTGCCATAGGATTTGCACTGCCCCGAAAATGCTCGGATGACGCTGCCAGAAACTTCTGCTCTGCGACTTCCCATTGCTTGCATGTCAGAGGAGTGCGTGAGAGCGAAGAGCCCGAAAATACTCAAGAATATCCATCGACTTTTTAGCATATCCCCACAGTCCCAGGCCGCGAGGTACACGATCCTACTTATAAAGCCAAGAGACTTTTTGACGTAGGTAGGCTGCACATTAGAGTTGGGTGGGCGAAGAGTTTAAATACGGTAGTGGACGGGACGGGTGAATTTTGCTAACAAGAAAAGTTTCAAAGCGTGGAGAGATGTCCGAGTGGTTGAAGGAGCACGC
>FRDC01003611.1_pt1 | contig 10693 bp, 11 predicted proteins | sample 1106171 | NCBI WGS metagenome assembly FRDC01 (sample SAMEA3930566, study PRJEB13176) | freshwater metagenome | biome: Drinking water system; feature: drinking water; material: water | place: Singapore | collected 2014-12-20
AATCGGCCTATGCGGCCTACCGGCGGCTTTCGCCGGGTCGGATTTCCCAGCTGATCAGCGCCGGCAAGCTCACCGCTCTCGTGGGCAACCAGATCGACCGCGACGCCGCCGACGTAGAGTTGGGCGGGCCGCCTGATGGGGTCGAAGCCCCGTCGGGCCTCTTCGCAGCCCCCGCGTCTCAGGACGCGCCAGCGGCGATTGTGGTGGCCCCTGCGCTTCAGCCGAACCCGCGCCTCGCCGCCGAACAGACCTTGACCGACGAGCGGACCAAGTCTGAACGCATCCGGCGCGAAATGCTCGAAATGGACGCGGCCGAACGGCGCGGCGATCTGGTCAACCGCCGGGAGACCGAAGCGGCGTTCTTCGCCCTGTCGCGGGAAGTGCGCGACGGCATGCTGTCGATCGCGGTTGAGCTGGCGCCCGACCTGGTCGGCCTGACCGACGTCGCGGACATCCGGGTCAAGCTGCAGGGCGCGATCGAGACGAAGCTGCGCGGCCTGGTCGATCACATGCGCCAAATCGCCCCCCCGCCGGCTTCGGCGATCGAAGCGGCGGAAGCCGCGATCCGGGGCGCGTGGGTGAACGGGGGCTATGGGGTCGAGGGGAGCGCCGTTCATGCTTGACGCCGTCCGTTGCGTCGCCGCCGCCTTCGCGTTCGGGTTCGAGCCGGACCCGAACGAGCCGGTCTCGAGCTGGGTTGATGAAAACTTCATGCTCCCGTCCGAGGTCGCGGCGACCCCAGGCCGCTATCAGACGGCGCGCGTGCCATTCCTGCGAGAGATCCTTGACGCCTGCGGCCCGACCGACCCGTGCGACCGCATCGTGTTCGTCAAGAGCGCGCAGGTCGGCGCGACCACGGCGATGATCGCGGCCATCGCCCATATCGTCGCGCGCACGCCGGGGCCTTCCATGCTGGTTCTGCCGTCTCAGCAGCTTGGCGACGCCTTCTCCGCCGAAAAGCTGACCCCCACCTTGCGGGCGACGCCGGAGATGGCCGCCCGCGTCGCGCAGCGCAGCGGCAAGGATGGCGGCGCGCGGGCGCGCTTCAAGACCTTCCCAGGCGGCTTCCTGTCGATCAACGGCGCGAACAGCGCGGCGGAGCTGCGGTCGCGTTCGGTGCGCTTCCTGTTCAAGGATGAGGTGGACGGCTATCCGCGTGACGTCGAAGGCGAAGGCGACCCGAGCGAGCTGGCGGACAAGCGCACGACCACGTTCCACAATCGCAAGATCTTCGAGGCGTCCACCCCGGCGACCGAGCCGTCGCGAATCTGGGAGAAGTACGAGGCGGGCACGCGCGCCGCGTTCCACCTGCCTTGTCCGTTCTGCGGCCATGAGCAGACGTTGGACTGGGACCGGCTGGATTTCTCAAAGCGCGGGACCGCCGAAGATCCGGTTTTGCCTTGTCGGTCCTGCGACGGCCTGATCCGCAGTCACCACAAGCGCGCCATGTTGGCGGGTGGCCGCTGGATTCACGAGCGCGAATGGCGTCCCGGCCTCGCGAAGTCCTACCGGATCAGCGAGCTTTACTCGCCCTTCGTCACCTGGGCTCAGACGGTCGCGTCCTTCAACGAGGCGAAAGCGGACAAGACCAAGCTCAAGGTGTTCGTCAACACGGGCCTTGGCGAGGTGTGGAAGGAAAAGGGCGACGCGCCGGATCATATCCGGCTGTGGGAGCGCGCCAAGGGTTCGGCCTATACGGCGGGCCGCGCGCCGCGCGGGGTCATCTTCGTGACTGCCGGCGTTGACGTCCAGGCCGATCGCCTCGAGGTCGAAACCGTCGGCTGGGGCGTCGGCGAGCGGTCCTGGTCGATCGACTATCAGGTGCTGGTCGGCCCGACGACCGAGGGCGCGGTATGGGCAGAGCTGCGCAAGCTGCTCGAGCGCAAGATTCCGGCGGAGCAAGGCGAGGATTTCGATATCCGTCAGGTCTGCATCGACTCAGGCTACCTGGCGCACGTCGTCTACGCGTTCTGTCGCCTCGCCGGCAATCGCGCGGCGGTCAAGGGCGTGCCCTATCCCACCGCGCAGATCGTCGGCCGCCCCTCGCCGGTGGACATCAACCACAATGGCGCGGTGATCAAGGGCGGGGCGAAGGTTTGGCCGGTCGGCGTGCATCAGATCAAGATGAAGCTCTATGACCGGCTGAAGGCCGCCGCCGACGACGCGGGCGACACGCCGGATGGCTATTGCCATTTCCCGAACGATTACGACCAGCGCTACTACCAGATGCTTTCTTCGGAAGCCTACGTGGTCAAGACCGTGCGCGGCGTCCAGCAAGGCCAGTGGGAAGCCTTCGGCCGAAACGAGGCGCTGGATTGCCGCGTCTACAATGTCGCGGCGGCCTACATTCTCGGCATGGGCCGGCTGACCGCCGAAGACTGGCTGATGATGGCCGAACAGCGCGGCTTGCGCGCGGAAGAGTTCGACCCGACCGCCGTCGATCGCGACCAGTTGGCGCTTGAGCCGGCGGATCTGGCGCAAGCCGCAGCATTGGATCAGCCGGCGCCTGGCGCGGTCCGCGCGCGGCCGCGCTGGATACCCGCGAGGGCGATGTAATGGCGTTCACGCAAGCGCAGCTCGACGCCATCGAGGCGGCCTTGGCGACGGGAACGCTCACCGTCGAGTACGCGGAGAAGCGCGTCACCTACCGCAGCCAGGCGGACATGATCGCGCTGCGCAACTTGATGAAGAACGAGCTGTCGGCTTCCTCAGGAGTTCCGCCCGTGCGCACGACCTACGCGAGTTTCGGCTGATGGCGGGCTTGATCGCGCGCAAGCTGGCGGGCCTGTTCGGCAAACGCGGCTATGCTGCCGCTGAAATCAGCCGGGTGACCAGCGGCGCGCGCGCCAGCGCCGGCGACGCCAACGCCGAAATCTCGATCGCCGGTTCGACCATGCGCAACCGCGCGCGCCAGCTCATGCGCGACAACGGCTATGGCCGCCGCGCAGTCTCGGCTTTGGTCACGGGCGTCGTGGGCTATGGCATCGCGGCGCAGGCCAGCGAGCAGGCGGGCAAGCGGGCGCGCGCGGCAATCGCCAAGGCGTGGGCCAAGTTCGAAAAGCAATGCGACTATGATCAGCGCGGGCCGCTCGCCGCGCTGCTGTCAACCGCCGTCCGCTCCATGATCGTCGACGGCGACGCGCTGATCGTCCGCATGGCGACCAGGGACGGGGTGAAGCTGCGCTTGCTCGAGATCGATCATCTCGACACGCTGAAGCGCGAAACCCAGCTCCAGGGCGGCGGATTCATCGTCGAGGGCGTCGAATATGACGCCGCCGGTCAGCGCGCGGCCTATTGGCTGTTCCCGGAACATCCCGGCGGATTGACCAACCTGCAGCGCGCGACCTGGCGGTCCAAGCGTTGGCCCGCGTCGGACGTGATCCACCTGTTTGAGCGCCAGCGGCCGGGGCAGAACAAGGGCGCGACCTGGCTGTCCGCCGCCGTCCTGGATCTGTTCCAGCTTGGCCAGTACCAGAACGCGGAGTTGATCCGGAAGCATGTCGAGTCCTGCTTCGCGGCCTTCATCACGCAACCGGAACTGCCGACGGTCGCCAACATCACGGGAAAGCAGTTGCGCACGGGCGGCGCGCTGGACGGCAGCGGAAACCTGGTCGAACAGGTCGAGCCGGGGATGATCCACTATCTAGCGCCGGGTTCTGAAGTCAAATTTGCGGAGCCTTCCACGAACGCCGGCATGTCCGAACATGAGAAATCGATCCTGCGCAAGATCGCGGTCGGCTTGGACGTGCCCTATGAGGCAATTTCCGGCGATCTGAGCGACGTCAACTATTCCAGCTATCGCGGCGCGCGCCTGGCCTTCAAGGCGCGGATCGAGGAAATCCAGTGGCTCACGGTCATTCCCGTGGCGATGCAGGGTATCTGGGATTGGTTTATCGCCGATGCAGTCGTCAAGGGCGTGATCCGCGACCAGTCGATCGGCGATGACCCGTCCTTCACGCCGCCGCGCTTCGAGGCGACCGACCCCTACAAGGACACCCAGGCGATCGTTCTGCAGCTTCGCAACGGTCTGATGACCTGGCCTCAGGCGGTCGCCGCCTTGGGCTATGACCCGGAAACCCAAGCGCAGGAAGCGGCGGCCTGGTTCCAGCGGTTCGACGAGCTTGGATTGATCTTCGATTGCGACCCGCGCAAGCGGCAGTCAGCCGGTGCGCCGATCGCCAACCCAGTGGACGCCAGCCCTGTGGACGCAAGTTCGGCGGACGCGGCGGCGACGGACGCGGCCGCGTCGGATCAGAGCGTAAATCAGCCGGCCTAAGCCGACATCACGGAGACCGAAAGATGACAGCAACCGCTATTATGGCGGGCGGAAATCTGCGTCCGCCCCTTCCTGGAAACGGGCCTGAAGCCGGACCGCAAGCCGCCAGGCTCGCCCTGCCGACGCAGCATCGCGCGGCGAGCTTCGCCCCTGCCAGCTTCAACGACGCGGAAAACACGGTGGACGTGATCTGGTCCACCGGCGCGGACGTGACCCGCTTCGATTGGTGGGAAGGGCAGTATTACACCGAAGCGCTCAGCCTCGAGCCCGGCGCTTGCGACCTGACTCGGCTGGCGGGCGGCGCGGCCCCGGTGCTGGACAGTCACTACAGTTATGGCCTCGCCAGCCAGATCGGCCGCGTCGTCTCCGCCTCGATCGACGGCGGCGTCGCGACCGCGACCCTGCAGCTCTCCACGCGCGAGGACATCGCCGGCGTGGTGGCGGACATCAAGGCGGGCATCATCCGCAACATCAGCGTCGGATACACGGTCCAGGCCTACAGCGTGGAGAAGCGCGAAGGCCAGATGGATCGGTGGGTCGCGACCGACTGGACGCCGGTTGAGCTGTCCTTCGTGACCATCCCGGCGGATCCGTCCGCGCAGACGCGGGCGAGCGCCCCGCTGCATCCCGTTCAATTCCATCACGTCCGCGCGGTCGCGGACGTTTCATCCGGCACAGATCAGCCCGGCAACCTGGAGGTAAGAGACATGCTTGAAGAAAACGCGCCGGGCGCTGGTCCGGTCACGACCACGGGAAATCTGACCCCGCCGGCGGTGGTTCAACCGCCGGCGGCGCCCTCGCCGATCGAACAGCGCGGCGCCCCCGGCGGTGGCAATCCGATCGGCGCTACGCTGGTCGATTATGTCCGTCGCGCGGCGCCTGCCGCCGGCCTGTCGAACGAGGCGGCGTTCGACGTCATCGCCGCCGCGCGCGATGAGGGCCACGCGCGCGAACTGATCCTCGAGCGCGCGATGCAGAATCAGCAGCAGCGCGGCGGCCCCCGCCCGATCGGTTCGCCGACGGCCTCGCTGATCGTGGATCATACGGACCCCAGCGGCATGATCGAGGCGATGGGCGGCGCGCTCGCCAAGCGCGCCATGTTCAAGCCGCCGGAGGGGCGCGAAGCCGATTTCATGTCGCATTCGGTGCTGGACATGGTGGCGGAGATCGCGCGAGCGCGCGGCGTGCCGTTCAATCCGCGCAACCGCGGCGCCCTCGCCGACCTGGTCCTGACTCGGTCGTCGGCGATGTCCAGCACGTCGGACTTCCCGCTGATCCTGGCGTCGGCGGCGAACAAGATCATGTTGCCCGCCTATCAGAACACGCCGAAGAGCTACATGGAATGGGCGCAGCGGCAGAGCTTCAACGACTTCAAGGCGCATAACTTCTATCGCTTGGGGGATTTCCCGGCCTTGGTGGCGGTCACTGAAGGCGGCGAGCTGAACTATGGCGCGCCGGGCGAAAAGCGCGAACTGGTCACGCCGGGCATGTACGCCTCCGGCTTCAAGCTGTCGCGCCAGGCCATCATCAACGACGACATGTCCGCCTTCAGCCAGGTTGGCCAGATGGCCGGCGCGCGCGCGGCCAACGATGAAAACACGCTGGTCTACAGCGTGATCGCCAATGACGGGCCGACCCTGGTTGAAGGCGCCACCACGCTGTACAGCACGGCGGCCGCTCGGCTGAACAAGGCTGCGAGCGGCACGGTGATCAACCCGACCAACATCGGGGCCGGTCGGTCGGCGGTGCGCAAGCAGACCGGCGTCGCGGCCGCCGCTGGCCCGACCGCGACGCCGCGTCTCTTGAACCTCGACGCCTACATCCTGGTCGTCGGGCCGGACAAGGAAGCGGAAGCGCTGTCGCAGGTCGTGCAGTTGACGCCGTCGACCACGAGCAACGTCAACCCTTACAGCAACCGGCTTCGGGTGGTCGTCGATCCGAACGTCTCCGGCACGCGCTGGCATCTGTTCACGGACCCGATGTGGTCGCCGATCGTCTACGGCTACCTCGAGGGGTCGGACGGTCCGGTGCTGCTCAGCGAGATCGATTTCGACACGCAATCGGTGAAGTACCGCCTGCAGCTCGATTTCGCGGCCGGCGCGCGCGACTGGCGCGGCACGTGGCTGAATACCGGGGCTTAAACCGGGGTTTAACCAGAAACCGCCGGCGGGCAGTCCGCCGGCGGCCTTCACTCTATCGCCCTGACCGCATCGATCGGCGGGCCATGAAAGGAAAGTCTGATGCGTAACTTCGTAAGGGAGGGCGATAGCGTCTCCGTGACCGCGCCCTATGCCGTGACCAGCGGGCAGGGCGTCTTGGTCGGCGCGGCCTTGTTCGGCATCGCCATCACGGACGCCGCCAACGGCGCGACCTTGGAAATCGCCTGCGAGGGCGTCTTTCTGGTCACGAAGGAGCCGGCGTTGGCCATCGCGGTCGGCGCGCGGCTGTTCTGGGACAACACCAACCGGCGTCTGACCACGACCCTGACCAGCAACATCTGCGTCGGCGTGGCCACGGCGGCCGCGCTGGCAGCGGATACCGTCGTCGCCATTCGCCTTCAGCCCATCGTGGCTGTCGGCGCGTAAGGCGAGCTGACGTCACGCTATGCCAACCGCGTTCGACATGATGATCCAGGCGGCCTTCGCCGACCCGAACATCGCGTCGAGCGCGGTCTACGCGCCTTTCGCCAATTCCACCGCCACGATGGCGGTGAGCGTCGTCATGGTCGCGCAGGAAGACATTTCGGCTTCGCCTTTCGCGGGCAAGGCCAGCAAAAGCCAGATCGCCGCCGACGTCGCCGCGACTCAGATCGCGCAGCCGGCCGAAGGCGATCGTCTGACCGTCGCCAGCAAGGTCTATACGGTCGCGGCTTTCAAGCGCGACGCCGACCGCCTGGTGTGGCGGCTGCAATTGCGGGAAAGCTGATCATGCCGACTTCCGTTCGCGAGCTGGTCAATCTCGCCATCCTGGCCAAGCTGCAAGCCCTGACCGCGGCCACGCCGAATCTTACCGTCGAGCGCGAACGCGATCAGGAAGTCGAGCGCTACCCCTTCATCACCTTCTATGACGTCGGTCAGGACGCGGACGACGAGCTGCGCTCGATCCTGGTCTACCGCCTGCGGATCGACGTCGAGATCCACGCCAGCGCCGCGACCGGCGCGCTGGCGGCGGCGGCCTTGAATGATCTCTGCGCCCAAGTGACGGCCGCGATGACCGCCGACCCCGGCTTGAACGGGTCCGCGTGCGACGTTCGCGAGCAGGGGGACGTTCAAGAGCTTGAGATGTCCGGATCCAGAACCAACAAGGCGGCGAACGTGAGCTTCACCGTCGAATACCAGACGCGCGCCGGCGACCCATACACGGCGGCTTAACCAGGGGTGTCCAAATGACCGATGAAATTCCAACGGCGGCCGCCAGGGTCGCCGAAAGCCTTCCCGTGCCGGCGAATAGCAACGCGCCCGGCGCGGTCAACGTCGATCGCGCGGGAAACCAGGTGATCGATGACAGCGCCGATCCGGCGCCGGCCGGCGGCCGCAGCGGGCGCGCAAAAGCGCCCGCGCCTTCCCCGTCGACTTCTCAGGCTCAGGAGTAACCCCCGATGGCGCTTCGCTCTCGTAACGCAGTGGTTTTGGCCAAGATCGAAACCACGTCCGGCGTCTTCAACGCCCCGGCCGCCAGCACGGACGCCGTGCTGGTGCGGCAGCCGCGCATCAGCTTCAATCCGAACAACCAATCGTCGGATGAAGTGACCGGCTCGCTGGATAGTCGCGGTCCGACCATCGGCGGCATGTCCGCCAACATCGACTTCGGCGTCTACATCAAAGGCCAGGGCGCCGCCGGCACGGCGCCGGAATGGGGCAAGCTGTTGCGGGCTTGCGGCTGGGCGGAGACCGTGACGGCGACGGCGGTTCCGGCCGCCCCGGAAGCCTGCGCGGCGGGGACCACGACCACGGCGACCTTGGGCGCCACGGCGGTTGCGACCGCGCAGGCCTATCGCGGCATGCCCGTCAGCATCACCGGCACGCCGGCGGGCGCGAACGGGATCGGCCTGATCAGCGACTACACGGCCGCCAAGATCGCGACCTTGACCGACACGCGCGGGACGGCGATCGCGGCGACCAACTCCTATCAGATCTTGCCGAACGTCCGGTATCAGCCGGCCTCGATCAACATCCCGTCGCTCTCGCTGGAAGTCTACATGGACGGCCTGCGCTACCAGTTCACCGGCGCGCGCGGCAACTTCTCCATGGAATGGAACGCCAACGCCGGCTGTCTGTTCAATTTCCAATTCAAGGGCATGTATCTTGGCCGCGCGGACGTCGCCGTGCCCGCCGCAACCTATGACGCGACCCGGCCGGGAACCTGGCGCAATTCGAGCTTCCTGCTCAACCGCGCCGCGACCGCCCTGTCCAAGCTGATGATCGACAATGGCAACCAGTTGGCCTTCGCCGACAACCCGAATCAGTTGGAAGGCTTCGACGTCGCGGACATCACGTCCCGAACCTTGATGGGCGACATGGATCCGCTGATGGTTGCGGAAGCCACGCGCTCGATCATGTCCGACTGGCGCAGCTCGACCAACCGGATCATGTCCGCGACCCTGGTCGGCGGCGCGGGCTCGGTCGCCGGCAACCGCATCGGCCTGACCGTGCCGGCCGTGTTCTACACGGAAAGCGCGCCCGGCGACGCGTCCGGGCTGATCACGGAACAGACCAAGTTCTTCCTTCAGGGACAGGATAGCGGCTGCTTCCTGACGGTGTTCTGATGGCGGGCATGCCTTTGTCATCCAGCGTTCCAACCCGCTGGACGCCGCCGGGCTTCGACCCTTCCGACGCTTCTGCGCCGGTGTTTCTGGTCAAGGCGGCGTCGGTTCTGGAGCGCGCGCATTGGCGGCGCGACGTCGCCGCGCAGGGCTGCGTCTACCCGTCCGACGCCGACCTGTGGGGCGCGATCAAGGCCATGATCGTGGAGTTCGGGTCGGAGAACGCGGCCGACATGCTCGAGGCGATCGACCTGGTTGAGGAAGCCGAGCAGGCGCAGGCGGCGGGCGACGGCGCCCCGGCGACCACGGAAGCGGTTCCGGAGGATGGCGCTGATCCGGCGGAAAGCAGCGCCGCCCCGCCAAGCGACGCCCCGACAAGCAACGCGCCGGCCGTGATCGATCCGGAAGCCCAGCGGCTCGAGGCGTCGAAAGCGCTGGTCGCGCAGCTTCGCCGCACGCTGGCGGGCCTGCCCGGTCCCTTCGCCGAACTGCTGGCGGCGCGCCAGCATTGGATGACGATCGCGCCCTATCTGGCGGCGCAGCGGTTCTGCGTCGGCTGGGAAGGGGCGTCATTGCCGAAGTTCGAAGCGCGCGCCGGCCGGGTCACGGACGCCGCCCTGGCGGGCTTGCCTAAGGACATCCTCAATCCGCTGGGCTGGCATTGCGTCGTCATGATGAGCCTGTCGGGGGCCGCAAGAAAAAACTGATGGCCGCCCGCGCCATTCAGCGGACGCCGGAGGCGTTCCGCGATGGTTTCGGGCGGCCCTATCAGGACCCTCCGCCGGGCTTCGGGCGTGGCTGGTTGATCCACGGCGATCTGCATCGCCGCAACCCGCTGCTGACCATTCCGGCCGAAGACCTTGAGGAATGCTACGTCGTGCTGCGGCTCTGGGGGTGGACGCGCGGCACGATCCTGGTGCGCGGCCTGGCGCCGGGAAGTTTTGGTCCCTTGCCGGGGTCCGGCGGGGTGGCGGATCAGCCGGCCGCTCTGCTGGACGCGTTCGAAGAGCTGCAGAAAGAGGATATCGAAGATCGGCGCGATGACTGAGGGCGTGATCCAGTGCGTCTGATGGCGACCGTCACCGGGAGCCTGTTCGATTACCTGAAAGGGCGACGCGACGCCCTCGCCAAGGAAGTGACTTCGGTCGTCAACCACACCGCGACCGAGCTGCGCGACGACTACCGGGCGGACATCAAGCGCGTGTTTCGCGGAACCGGCGGCGGCCGGTCGCGCGACTTCTCTAAGACCGTGCGCGCCAATCTCTACCCTGGTCGCCGTCCCTCGACCAACGCCGCCGGCCTGGTCTATTTCGGGGCAAGCTGGATGCGCGCCCATGTCGAGGGCACGACCATCCGGGCCGCCGGCGGCCGCTGGCTGGTCATCCCGCTTCCCTACGCCGAAAAGCTGGGCTTCGCCCGCAAGGAAGAAAACCGCAGTTCCTTCGGCCGCTTCGTCGCGGGGTCGCGCGCCGGCGACGCCAATATCGCCAAAGCGGAACGCAAGTTCGGGCCGCTGGCGCCGCATCAGATCAACGGCGGCCGCATCTTGCTGGTTGCAAGGCCGAAAGCGCCGGTCACGCGTCGCCGCAAGGGCGGCCCGGCCAGGCTGGCGGACGGCTCAATTCCGCTGTTCCTGCTGCTCCCCGCCGTGCGGC
>FRDC01004836.1_pt2 | contig 10692 bp, 6 predicted proteins | sample 1106171 | NCBI WGS metagenome assembly FRDC01 (sample SAMEA3930566, study PRJEB13176) | freshwater metagenome | biome: Drinking water system; feature: drinking water; material: water | place: Singapore | collected 2014-12-20
CATTGGCACTTCCGAAAAGTCGCCGATGTGGCGGGGCTCCCCAAGACGGTGCGTGAGGCGGTAGGAGGACACCATGGCACAGCCTAAATTCTACGTCCTGCCCGATGGCAGTCTGCTCCCCGAATTGACCGGGGGCGATGGGCCGAAGACCCCTGCGCCCGATCCGGGCTTGGTCCAGAAGCAGAACGAACTCCTCCAACTCCAGATCGACGTGGCGCGCAAGGGGCAGGCCTTGGAGCCGATCCTGCTGGAAGAGGCCGGCCTGCGCTACAACCCGGAGACGAAACAGTATGAGCATCTCGACCCGACGCTGAAATCCAACAAGCGCGAGATCGAACGCTTGCAGACCGATCGGAGCCTCAAGGCCTTGCGCGGGGAACTCCCGGTCAGTGAAACCCTCAAGCGGGAATTGGAACTCGGCAAGAACCGGCTGCACGAAAAACTCTATCGGCAGTTGGGCCCCGGGTGGGAACTGTCGACGCCGGGACAGGTGGCGTCACGTGAGTACGACGCGATGGCGACGGCCCTCAAAGAAGGCGAACAGCGCGACATGCTGACGACGGCCGAAGCCCTGGCCTTGAACCGCGGGGCGAGCCGCAACCTGAACATGCAAACGTTCGAAAACCCGTTCGTAAGTCAGGCGCGGTTGATCGACCCTGCCTCAGCCGGATTGGACCGCGCCCGCGGACGTGACGATGCCACCAGACAGATGGGGTTGCAGGCCAGCATGGCAGCCGGACAGGACCGGGCGGGCTACATCGGGGCCGGGATCGGCGCGTTGGGGCTGCTGGCCTCGTTTGCCAAAGTGGGCGGGGCTGCCGGAGGCTCGGCGGTCATCTCCGACCCGGCCGTGAAGGAGGACATCGAACCGGTGAGCGATGCCGAAATGCTCGCGGCGGTCAAACGCATCCCGGTCAAAAAGTGGAAGTACAAAGACGATCCCGAGCGGCGGGAGCACATCGGAGGGATGGCTGACGTGATGCCGCCCGTCGTGTCCGACGGCACAGCGTTCGACTTGATTTCCTACTTGGGCATGTTGACGGGAAGCATTCGTGCATTGGACAAGAAGCTTGCCGATGTCTCGGCAGAGCCAGACCTTTCACCTGGGGCGATCTTGGCAGGAGCCTGATGCAGCTTTCACTTTGTGATAGCGGGCTCTCGCATAAGCACGCTGGCGCTCAGCGTAGTCGGGGTTGTTCTGCCTCCATTGTCGAGTGTACTCCCGTGCCGATGCTGAAGCGCCCCTTGTTCGCGCACGGGTTCGATGGCAAGCGCGACACATCCGCTTTCCAGTTGTTGTCAGGTAGGTGTTCTCTTCTGAATACTCGTGCCCATTCGGACAATGCGTTTTTCTTGTCTGGCTATGTCGGCCCTTCCGCACGCTATCGAGTTGGTTTTCAGCATTGGTGCCTCGAAACAGATGATCCGGTCGTACGCATGGCGGTGTGTCGCAATGATGACAGGCCTGAATTTCTTGCGGCAAGTCCCCATGTACCAACTGATACGCAATGCGGTGCGCCTTCTCATGTCGCTTGCCAGTCCAGAACGTGCCGTATCCATCATCATCTGTCGAGCCAGTCCACAGCCAACAGGTCTCGGTTACATGCACTTTCGCCCAGAAACGCAATAGAGTTTGAGAAGAGAGGTTCATGCGCTGGCGTTGGCGGTCTAGTAGGGGATGTAGAGCCCGTCGGGGCCTCGCATCCAGCCATTGCCAAGATTCGTGTAGCGCCCATGAGGAGTGTTGTAGAACAGCCAGTCCGATCCAGCAGATTGGGAATTGAAATAGGGAGATGGAGCCATGGGAGGGCCGTATAGTTCAATCGTAGACATGAGGCGACGTTGCATGCGCTCAAGCGTTCGACAATCTCCCGCTCGGCACGCTTCTTCGGCACGATCCCAGGCGGCCGTATCGCGGTCCATGGCTGCAAGAAATGCGTCCCGCGCTGAATCGTGTTCCGTCATTCCAGCGCAACCGGTGAGGATCGAGACGGGAATCAGGAGCGCGGCAAGAACGAGTAGGGGTTTCATAGCGGGCCTCCCTCTGGCCCCAGCGTAGTCCTGGGAGCGGATGGGAGTCAAGAGGAGGGATGCATCATGGCGTATGGAGTGGGACAAGGTCTCAATGAAGGCGTGAAAACGGCAGGGAATTTCCTTCTCGATGCAATGAGACGGAAACAGTATGACAGGCAGTTGGACCAAGAAAACAAACGCTACTACGACTCCCTTGCTGTGCAGTTGGGGTGGAAGCAAGGATGGAATGGTGAAGAGGACGCCGCATCCGCTGGAGCGAGTGCGATGCTCCCAGCCGTTCCACAAGAGGGAGCGCCCGGCTCGTCCGCGACGATGCCCGAACCGCGCCAAGTGGGACGGCTGTCGGTGCCGGGAAGTCCCGTGAGATCCGCCGGCCCCCTGCGACCGCTGCCATCGTCAGCGGGGGAACTGCTGTCGTTCCCGATGGGGCCGCCGAGGCTGGGATCTCTGCGCGGAGTCGGCTTCCGACGGGGAGTGCGAGGATTTTAACCAGGAGTACACACTATGATGCCGCTACGCAACGATGACGCCTATCGCGTGAAAACGCTGCCGTTCAGCGTGCCCGAACCGGCCCCGCCATCGCTGGATGATCCGTCGCATCTGGTCAAAGCGGGACCGGTCGGGGCCCGCTATCTTGGGATCCCCTCCATAGCTGCCCCGGCTCTGGCCGATTCGCCAGCCGCCGCGCTCGCGGGACCTGCGATGCCGACCGCGCCGCAAGCACCGGCCCAACCCGCCAAAGCAGCCCAACCAGAATGGATGACCCCTGGGCGACAGCAGATGATGGAAAAGGCGAAACGGGCGGCGAGGAACTATAAGCAGGCGGTGGAGCAACGGCGGCTCAAACGCAAACAACAGCAGGAGTACTCCAAACTCTATAATCAATTCGAACGGCAAATCGGCATCGCCGAAGATCTCGACAACATGCAACAGCACTATGCCGACTTGTATCCGCCTGATGATCCCCGCACGTTGGGGCTGGTCCGTGCGCAAGCCAAGCATGTGGAAGCCGCCGAACGACTCAAGCAGCAGTTGCGACAGCAGTTGAAGAAATACGGCATCGCGCTCGGCGACAAGGATCCACTGCCGGACAATCCGTTTGGCGCGACCGAGGACGACGACCAGCGTTTCGATAGCATGATGCAGCAGGGGTATCTCGACGCGCTCATGACGCCCTACGAGTAACGATGCCCACACTGGAAGAACGTCTTGAGGCTCTCCGCTCCAGACTCGCCCCCTATGAAGTCAGCCGCGACGAACGCGAGGCTGCGATCGAGGAGGGCGAAGTCGGCACGTATCCAGGCGATGAAACGGTGTTGCCGCGTTTCGAGAGCGCGGGCAAGAAAGAATTTCAACAACTCCGCACCGAGCGCCAGGCCCTCACCGATCAAGTCAAACAGGCGCGTGAATCCGAACAAGCCCTCCATCCCTATCCCAAGCTGGAACGCACGTTTGATCGGCTGACCGGCACGGTCCCCTCGTTTCTCTCGCCCTCCGTGCCCACGCCGGACGAGGTGGGGCCACCGACCACCCGACTCGTCACGCCGCCGAAGGCCTCTCCTCCAGCATCCTCATCGGTGGGGATCACGCCAGAGACCGCCGTGCGAGCCTCCAGCCGGTTCCAAGTGGAGGAAGGCGAGATTATCGACACGCAGACCCGGCAGATTCTCTCCCCCGATCAATTCAATCGACTGTCCACGGCACAGGACAAGGCCGAGATCGAACGGCAGTTGCGGGCCACGGGATTGTTGGCCGAGCCCCCTGAACCGGACACGGTCATCAAAGTCCCGGAAGTCGTGGTGCGCGGCGAGCGGCCGAAGCTAGGCCTGACGTTTACCGACCGAGCGGGGCGCGTCACGCGAGAGCAGGTGCCGACCCCCGAGCAAGTCGTGGAGGCCCACACGCCGCCCATCCTACTCCCTGGGATGCAGGGGGCCGTTGAGAAATTGGAGCGGGCGAAAGCGCAGGCGGGGAGCGGCTGGACCGTTCCCAACCCGCTGACGCGGTATGACGCCTATGATCCGAAGCCGCTAACCTTTGGCGGCGCGGTGGAACAGTTCGGGCATTCGTTCCTCCAAGGGGTGGGCCTGACGTCCGCCGCGGCTATCCGGTCCATCGGCATTGCGGCGCGGGAACTGGACGCCATGATGGGGACAGAAGGGAAGGCCTTAGACGACTACGCGACGTATCGATGGGGAAAGCGTCTCGCATCGCTGACGCAAGAACTGTTTCCCACCAGGCCGGATCTGCAACGCAACTTTCTGCTGAGCGTGGTGCCCCAAGCCATGGGGAGTTCGATCCCCTTCTTGCTGTCGGGGGCGGCGGGAGTGGCCGCTGGGGCTGGAGCAAGCACTACGGCGGCGGTGACCGGGGCCATGGCCGGCGCGACCAGTGGGTACGAACGCGGTGAAGCCTTGCAGGCCACGGACGCACAAAAGCGAGCCGGCTTACTATGGGGCGCGCTGCTCGGCACGACCGAAGCCTTGCCGATTGCCGACCTGTTCCGACGCCTCAATACCGCCACCGGAGGGGGACTCAAAGCCGCCTTGCAGGTGGGGACCATTGAAGCGATCGAGGAAGCCGTTCAGGAAGGCGTCCAACAACTGGGCGAGAACACGATTGCGAAATATCTGTACGGCAAGGTGGATCAATCGCTCGTCGAAGGCGTGGGATCGGGGATGGGAGCGGGGGGCATCGTGGGCATGCTCACGGGGTTCCTGGCTGCCGGCGGGGTGCGGCGGATGCCGAAAGAGCGGCCGGCCGTAGTGACCAGTGATTCACCCTTTCCGAGTGAACCGCCACCGCGTCCGCTCACCCCCGAATCGGTCATCCCGCGGACCATCCAAGAAGCCCGTCGCTTCTCGGGGGCGATCCCTGGTGAACTCGAACTGGCCAAGCGGCCACCCTTCTTGATTAAGCCGCGGTCCGCCGCGCCCGACCTGGCCCCGGGACTGGTGCCCACCACACCGGAACCGGCCCCAGCGGTTTCAAGTGAGGGTGGCCGCCCTATTGCTGAGGACATGACGCCTGTGCCAAGCGTACAGAGCGATCTTGCGCCGTCCCCCGAGACGGCGCGTGCACCCGCATTGCCTCCGGCACCTGCCTTACCGGAGACCGCTCCGGTCCCGCAAGACCTCGTGCCTGCGATGACGCCTGTCATGCCAGCCGAGGCCGTGACACCCGAGGCGATGGAACTGTCTGACCGGACAGACAGAGATGCCGAACGCCTCGTCAGCAATATGTATTCGTTCATCTTCGATGACGACACGATCACCCGGGCCATCCGCAAGAACGATCCGGAGAGTTGGAAGGCGCTGAAGGCGATTGATGCCGTTGTGCGGAAGGAACTGAAGGCCGGCAAATCGTCAGAGGAAGCGTACCGCACCGCCGCGCAACACCTGACGCCAGACGATCAGGCTACGCTCCAGGACCTCATCACCCGGTCGATCCGTGCGGCGGACGAGGCGACGTATATCACGGACGCCAGGGCCTTCGGTCTGACCCCAGAGCAAGCCGCGCAGTCCCTTCAGGACGCGAAGCGGCTCGACACAGAACTGACGGATGCCGTCCGTGGCGTGGTCGATGTCACGCCGAAAGAGGACGTGCTGGAACTCCCCGACGTCGTCGTCCAAGCCGAGCGGCCCACCAAGTCCACGGCGCTGCCGACACCCGAGGAAGCAGTCACACCGACATCCGCACAAGTCACGCCAGACCAGGTGATCCAGCCGGCCGCCCCACCCATTTGGGAACTGTCACGGGAGGAACTGGACGCCGCCGCCGACACGGCGCGGACGCGTCAGTCCGCGATGCTGGCACGGGCGTTTGGAGAGGCCGCCCCCGAGGTCACCCGGCTGTTGCGCGTGGTAGAGACGTCCACCAATGACGCGAAGGCGCGGGCTGCCGAAGACCGGCTCGCGCAGATCCAGGCTCAGGCCGGGCTGTCCCCGGCGGAGGCTGATCGGCTTCTCTATGGAATCGGAGAGGCGCCCTTCACACAGGCGGAGGACTATCGGGAACTCAGTGACGCCATCGGCCAGTTGGACGATCGATCGCCACAACAGCTCGGCCACTCGTTACGGCGGGCCCTCACCGACATCGGGGATGCGGTGGACCCGGCCACGATGGACCGGCGGCAGCTACGCGCCTTCGTGCAGCTCCGGGAGGGCTTTCGGTTGGCCCGCGAGCGCGGCTGGGATACCCATGCGGTGTCCGCTGCCGCCATTGACGCGGCGGCCCGTCGGTTTGCCGATCCCGACGACGCGGCCTTTATGTTGAACCGCTTTCTCAAAGGACCGGCATCCCAGACGCCTCGCGTGCCGACGCCTGACACCGTGACGACGAGCACGCTTCCTCAGTCGGTCCCCGTGCCGGGACAGATGGAGAGGGGAACAGGCATTGACCAGGCCGCCCATGACGCGGCGACTTCGCCGACCAATGACCGGCCCGAGCCCAGCCAGGCGATGAAGGAGGCGGGCAATTACAAACTCGGCCATCTCACAATTGCGGGCCTCGACATCTCGATCGAGAACCCGGAAGGGTCCACCCGCAGCGGGGTTGGGAAGGACGGGAGGCGTTGGGAAAACACCTTGCGTCATCACTACGGGTATATCCGGGGCGTGCCCAAAGGCAAGGACGGTGACCACATCGACGTGTTTGTGAATCCCGGGACGCCGGAAGAGTACACCGGTCCGGTCTTCGTCGTCGATCAGGTCGATCCCGACACCGGCCGCTTCGACGAGGTAAAGGTCATGGTGGGCTTTGGCAGTCACGCCGAGGCGCAACAGGCCTACCGCGACAACTATGCTCCCGGATGGAACGGGCTCGGGAACCTTACGGAAACCAGTCTCCCGGCCTTCAAACAGTGGTTGCAGTCGGGCCACACGACGAAGGCGTTTTCTTCGGCCCCCTCCAGACGGTGGCAGGCCGCTCGCACCGAGACGAATCGTCGCGAGACGCCCGATGAGGCGGTGGCGCCGATGGCGCAGACCGTCCGCCCAAAGACGCGAGCGCCAGGCACGCCCGGACTCCCGGTCCCTTCCGACGTGATCGGCTCGACGGTCGCCCCACGCGCCCCCACGCCCGAAGCCGTGGTATCGGCCCGCCCAGCGGAGCGGGCGTTGTCCCGGCAGGTGCAGCGATTGGAACGGCAAGTGGCGAAGCTTCAGCAGGCCCAACAAGCGGGCGCGAACGCTCGTTCCGTGAAGCCGCCACGACGCCGGGTGTCTGTGGCGAAGATGCGGGAACTTGCGGAGGCGACGGGGCCGAAGGTCTTGGGGGACGTCGATACGTTCCTCACCGATCCTGCCACGCGACAGCATTTCCAGGATGTGCTGGGCGTGCAAGTCAATGTGGATCCGGCCATGAAGGAGACAGGGAAATTAGTGGCCTATGGCCCAACGGCAGAGCGTATGGTCATTAAACTCCATCCGCTGGCCGATGACGAAGTGCTGTTCCATGAACTGGCCCATGCCCAGCGGGTGCTGAAAAAGCGGTCCATGACAGGCGAGGGACGTGAGATTGCCGAACGGTCGGCGGAGAAGGCGGGGAAGTTCTTTGCTGGCCGCAAGACGCCTCAATACTCACGCGCAGAATTCGATTCGCCGATCATCACGATCCGCGATCCCTACCTGCGGAAGGTGATTCGCGCAGCTCCAGTGATTGCCGACACACCATTAAGACTCCTGGATACTTCCGAAGAGTTTCCGGCAGACCTGATGAGGACGATTGCCGAGAGGCCTGCGGTCAAGCGTCTTGGACCAGCTGTCAATCAGGCATTTCTTGAGCTTCGGCGTGCCATGCCGACCGACTTTCATGAGGTGCACTTGCTGGGGATCAGCCCTGACAGTAGCTATAAAGGGGTCTATCTACCAGATGTCCGGCTCCGTGCAGACGGACCGGTGCGCAATCTCATCATCCTGAATCCATTTAAGATCCTGCGCGATGCGCGGACCGACCTGAGTGTGCATGGCCTTGGTCGAGACGCGGAAACTCATGTCGTTGCCGAGGATCTGACCGACACGCTCCTCCATGAATTGGTGCATCGGGAAGTCTTTCATGATCCTGCCGATCCGCAAGACACACAGTTTCAGACCACGTTACAACGCTATCGAGATATGATAGAGTCCACCCGTGCACGAGTGACACAACGGTTTTTGGATGTCCTTCAGGAGGATGTCAATGGACAGCCCATCATTGACCACCTCGGAGCGGACCTTGTCCGACTCCGAGCGTTCTACCATGATGCGGAAAATCCCGCATATCGTCCATCTCAATACGGACCTCAGAGAGCCGATCAGTCTAGCCGGGATTCGTCACGATCTGACGAAGGCACAGGCGGACGGGTTCGATCCGAAAGACCTGTACGAGAAATGCGTGCAGGCCCATCGTCTGAAGGGATACACCAATCCGACACCGGACTACAGCGAAGTCGATCCGACCCAGAAGATGGGAGCCCCGCCGACAAGCGCCGCGTAACGTCCGCCACCGTTCTGGCCGACCTCTTCCGCCAGGACTCCGAAGACGCCGCGAAAAAAGTCCGTCCACGCCGGCCCCGTATTCCGGTCTCTCCGCTGCCAGGCGGGAGCCCGACCGGCCTCGCCGAGATCATCCTGAATCTGGAGCACGGCGTCGGCCGCAAGCTCACCGTCGGCAAGACGGGCCGCGGCTTCGCGGGGGTGTATAAACCCGGCTCTACGGCCACGTTGATTCGATACAGCGGCGACCTGGATACGACGGCCCACGAACTCGCCCATGCTCTCGATGACAAGTACGGGCTCGTCAAGGCCTACAAGGGGCTGCAATCCTCTCCATTCGATGCCGAACTGGAGCCGTTTGCGCAACACGGCTCGGTCACGACCTCGGGGCCACGTTCGACGCCGACCTATGCCAGAGCCGAAGGCGTGGCCGAATGGATCCGCGCCTGGGTGGTGAATCCAGATGCCGCCGAAGCGGCTGCGCCGAACTTTGCCGCGCACGTCACACAGCAACTTCCGGCCGACGTCCAAAAGGCCTTGCAGCAATTCTCCAAACAGGTCCGGCAATGGGCTGGGAATACGGCCCACGCGAAGATCATGGCGAACGTGCAGTGGGAGACGCCGGAAAGCGGCTTGCTCCACTGGCTCACGGGTGGACGGACGGCGAAAGGCCCGGGCTTCCAACTGACCGTGGGCGATCAAATGGCGACGGTGCTCACCGATCGGCTGGCGCCGTTCATGAAGGCCCTCCAATATGTCCGTGATCAACGCGGCCTCACCGGGGAGCCGGTCTTGCCGGGGCACGATCCCGCTCTTCTTGCCCGCCTCTACATGGGCGTCAACGCCAAGCTCGACGACATTTTTGCGCACGGCATGATCGACAGCCAGTTGGAGCGGGCCACACCAGGCGGCCTCGCCTGGCTGCTGGAGCCGTTGGACCGCACCTCCAAAGACACGCTCGGGCGGGACATGCAGGAAGTGGCGAGTCTGATGATTGCCCAGCGGACGATCGAGAAGGCGAGACAGTTGGGGAAAGCCAAAGTGAGCGGCATCGGTGCGGGCATTGAATCGGATGTGGAGGTGGCCGAGACGCGTCTGGCCGAGCTGCAAGCGAATCCCGCACGCTTCGCCCAACTCCAAGAAGCGGCCACGCGGTACCGGCAATGGGCGGACGCGAATCTCCGCTACCTCGTCGACAAGGGCCGGCTCTCGGAAGAACAGTACGAGGCGATCAAGGCCAACAACGAACAGTACGTCGCCATGCAACGGATCATTGAAGTCTCCCCGGGCGAAGAGATCATCGCCCACATTCCACGTGGAACCGCCGGCCGGAAACTGGGGACCGTGGGCCAACCGGTCAAGACCTTCGAAGGCTCCACGCGCACGATTAAGAATCCCTATCTCTCCCTGATGGACGCCACGCATCAAGCCGTGCGCGAAGCCGACCGGAACGAAATCCTGAAACTGTTCCGGGATCTGCTCACGCTCGATCGGGGGATGTATCAGGGGGAGCCGGTGGATCTCGCGAGCGTGGGCCGGGCCGGCAAGACAGGCGAGAAGCACACGATTCCCATCTATGTGAATGGCCAGAAAGAACTCTGGCAGTTCCATCCCGACGTGTATAAAGCCCTGAAGGGGATTGAAGAGGGGATGTACAAGCTCCCCCCTGTCCTCACGGCGCTGCCGCGGATTCTTCGTGCGACCATCGTCAACGCGCCGCCGTTTGCGCTCCGGAACGTCATTCGNNGACGCCTGGCATCGGTCCATCGTGTCGTTGGTCGGTAGTAAGCCGTGGGACACGTTGAAACCGTACTCCAAAGAAGAAATTGCGCAGCTCAAGCAATCCGGCGGCGATCAGGCGGGCCATTACTACAGCGATGCGAAGAGTTATGCGCGGGCGCTCACCTATGCCATGCAGGAAGCGGTGAACGACGGCACGAGTATCGTGGTGAATCCGGCCAAATTGGCGCAGTGGGCTCGCAAGGGCGGACAGGGCTATCTCGACCTGATGCAGCAATCGGAGCGACAAGGCCGCCTCTCGGAATATCGCCGTGCCCTGACGCATGCGAAGGAGACGCTGGGGTACGACGACTACCACGCGATGCTCTATGCCGCAGGGCAGGCGCGAGGGTTGTTGGATTATGCCGTCGCGGGCAACTGGATGATGCTGGTCAATCAGATGATC
>FRDC01003591.1_pt4 | contig 10688 bp, 6 predicted proteins | sample 1106171 | NCBI WGS metagenome assembly FRDC01 (sample SAMEA3930566, study PRJEB13176) | freshwater metagenome | biome: Drinking water system; feature: drinking water; material: water | place: Singapore | collected 2014-12-20
TTTCACTGCGAGGATCCCAATTATTATTTCTTAATTATTAATTGCTTTCTCCATTCTCCTCAAAAACCTCAACAAACTCTCCATATTCTTAATATCCTCTACTACCAAAAGGAATAATTTTCCTACTTGTTTCAGTCTGGCTTGGCTGGTGCCTTTTTGAATGAAGTTTAGTAATTGTTTGAACACTTCCGATTCGAAATAAGGCGAATCAGGTTTATTGATGAAGTAACATTTCAAGGTGTCGTCTTTCAACAACATTTTTTCGAAGCCCAATTTGATCGCAATCTTTCTGCTTCGAACGGTATCAAACAAATCTTCTACTTGTTTGGGAACAGGACCGAAACGGTCTTTTAATTCAGCATGAAAGGCGATCAATTCTTCCTCCGTATCACAATTATCGAGTCGACTGTACAAACTCAAACGCTCAGTAATACTTTCTACATAAGAATCCGGTATGAGAATTTCAAGATCAGTATCGATGGTACAGTCTTGTACAAAATCTTCTTGCTTGGAAATTTCTTCTTTGAATAAGCTTCTAAATTCTGTACGCTTCAATTCTTTGATGGCTTCGTCCAAAATTTTCTGATACATTTCAAAACCTATCTCCGCCATGAAACCACTTTGTTCACCACCCAACATGTTTCCTGCCCCTCGAATATCCAAATCGCGCATCGCAATTTGGAATCCGCTCCCCAATTCACTGTGTTGCTCTAAGGTTTGCAAACGCTTTCTGGAATCGGTTGGCAAGGTGCTCATTGGTGGGGCTAGCAAATAAGCAAATGCTTTTTTATTACTTCTACCCACTCGACCTCTCAATTGATGCAAATCACTCAACCCAAATTGGTGGGCATTGTTTACGATAATTGTATTCACATTCGGAATATCAACCCCACTCTCCACAATATTGGTACAAATGAGTACATCGTATTTCTTATCGATGAAATCGAATATGCGTTCTTCCAATTCATGCCCTTCCATTTGACCATGGGCGTAACCAATACTCAAATCCGGACAAAGACCTTGAATGAGTCCCGCCATTTCAGGTAAACCTTGCACCCTGTTGTGAATGAAGAAAACCTGACCTCCACGTTCTGTTTCATAATAAATAGCATCGCGGATAAAATCTTCCTGAAACACGTGTACTTCGGTTTGAATGGGCTGACGGTTGGGTGGCGGTGTATTGATGATACTCAAATCTCTGGCACCCATCAAACTAAACTGTAAGGTTCTTGGGATAGGCGTTGCCGTAAGCGTTAAGCAATCAATATTGGTCCGTAAGGTTTTGATCTTTTCCTTATGTGCCACACCAAATTTCTGTTCTTCATCAATAACCAAAATCCCAAGATCTTTGAACTTCACTTCTTTTCCCAAAATAGCGTGAGTTCCTACCAATATATCGATCTTTCCTTCTGCAAGTTTTTGGAAGGTCTCTTTTTTCTCTTTGGAGGTTTTGAAACGATTGATAAAATCAACGGTTACCGGGAAGTCTTTCAATCGTTCTTTGAATGTTTTGTAGTGCTGGAACGCCAAGATGGTGGTTGGAACTAAAACAGCTGCTTGCTTCCCATCAATGCAGGCTTTAAAAGCAGCGCGTACAGCAATTTCAGTTTTACCAAAGCCAACATCACCGCACACCAGTCGATCCATCGGCGAAGGCGATTCCATGTCCTTCTTCACATCAGCAGTAGCCTTGCTTTGATCGGGTGTGTCTTCATAGATAAACGACGCTTCCAATTCGGTTTGCATGTAATTATCGGGCGTAAATGCAAAACCTTGTTCGGCTTTACGTTGCGCATACAACTTGATCAAATCAAAGGCGATCTCTTTAACCTTGGTCTTGGTCTTTTCTTTCAATTTCGCCCAAGCGTCGCTACCTAATTTATTGACTCTGGGAACCTGCCCTTCTTTACCGGTGTATTTAGAAATTTTGTGAAGCGAGTTAATGTTTACATAGAGGATATCGCTGTCTTTGTAAATAATTCTCACCGCTTCCTGAAGTTTTCCATTCGCTTCAATTTTTTGCAAGCCGCTGTAGACTCCTACACCATGATCGATATGGGTTACATAATCGCCCGGCTGCAGTTCTCTCAAGGTTCGAAGCGTAAGCGCCTTATTCTTATTGTACGCTTGCTTAACCTTGTATTTGTGATAGCGTTGGAATATTTGGTGATCGGTATAGCAAACCAGTTGACGTTCTTCATCAATAAATCCCTCGTGAACTGAAATGGGGATCGGAGTAAACTGTATCTCTGCTTTCAGATCTTCAAATACACTGTACAAGCGTTCTAATTGGCGCGGGTTTTCAGCAAACAAACAAAGAGTAAATCCTTTTGCGATCCAAGATTTTAGATCCTTGATCAACAAATCGAACTGCCTATTGAAAGCCGGTTGCGCTTTTGTTTGAAAGGAGATGAATTCGTGAGGACCCGCCACTTCTAGAGGTTTTGATTCACCTTCGAAACTTTGACCGTAGGTAACTACAATCGATTTGGAAAGAAAATCAATTGCCGATTGAGTGGAAATAAAATCGTTTGTGGTTCGATCTGCCTTGTGAATCTTATCATCTTCTTCTACAAATTTTGATTTGCGACTAGAAGCTGCTTCTGTAGCTCGTTGGTCTTTTACTTCCAAGAATATTTGCAAGTCCTCTTCTTGTTGCAACAAGCGATCGAAACTTAGAGAAGTATTGGCAAACCAATAAATGGTTTGTTCCGGCAAGAAGTCGAAGAGCGATGCTTTCTCACCCGAATCGAATTGGGTTTCAACATTCGGGATGATGGTAACTTGCAATAATTTCCGTTCACTCAACTGAGTTTCCGGATCAACGATTCGAATGGAGTCTACATCGTTTCCAAACAATTCAATACGATAAGGCTTTTCATTCCCATAGGAATAGATATCGAGGATGCCACCTCGCAGTGCGAATTGGCCCGGTTCGTAAACAAAATCGGTTCGCTCAAATCCATAATCCACCAGTTGTTGCATTACTCCTTCCACATTCAACACATCGGCTTGTTTGATGTGAATCATGTTTTTACTCAGCGCACTAGGCAATACTACTTTTTCGAACAATGCTTCCGGATAGGTCACCAACATCCCAATTCTATTCCCTGTTTGCGTAGCAAATTTGGTCAATGCCTCTGTTCGAAGCATTACGTGAGAGGGATTGAGTAACTCAAAGTTCTTCCGGTTTTTAAAACTGGAAGGGAAGTAAAAAATATTGAGTGCGTTGGTGATATTCTCCAACGAGTTGTGCATGTAAGCCGCCGTTTCCGCATCTTCGCACACCACTACATGGTTCAATTGAGCACAAGAAGGATGATTGAAAATTCCTGATAAGGTGAAAGCGGGCGCGCTTCCTTGCAAATTTTTTAGTGTGATTTGTTGGGGTCCGGACATAGTCAACCTGTCCGCCAGCTTAAAAAGGAGGGGTGATTGCTGATAATGCTGTAAAAGTTCGTCCAAACTCGTAACCACTTTGCGATCTGTAATTAGGCTGCAAAATTACGAGAAATTCGCGAAAGGAAAGGTAGAAAGCGCTGTGGTTTAGTAAACTGCACCGTCGTTCACTCGTATATTCAATTCAGACCACTTCTTTTTTATCACTACAACCGTATTAATGGCGCCTTGTTCGTTAAAAGAATTTGCGTAGAGCAAACCGTTCTTTTCTACAAAAACAGAATACTCACCGGGGGGCAGCGTAACTTTAAAGCGACCGGCGCTGTCTGTAGCAATTGTTTTGATCAATTTCGTAGTAACAGATGAATAGAAAGTAGGTTTCCCTGCTTCTTTGGTTTGAGACAAAAGCGTGCGCTCGTATACAAAAACTTTGGTTGGAAAGGGGGCGGGAGCCAGGCGTTTGATATCGGGAGAGGGCATCTGATTTCCAGACACTTGCGTTACTATTCCTTGAATTCCTTGTTGTTTTTTACAGAAAAAGGAGCGGAAGGAACTTGAAACAACCGAAATTGAAATCAAGATTACAAATACTGTGATTTTTTTCGCCTTCATAGCTATCGTTTTTCTAAATTTATACGTATAATATAAGACGGTGCTACCGTTTTTTTGTTAGAATATCCAAATTAAGCCATTATGAGTCGAATTCGAGTGCTAGTTCTGTTGTTAGTGAGCCTTCCTTTTACGGTTTTTGCTCAGGTAACTACTCAAACTAAAATTTTACGGGAAGCAGCTCAAAAGCAAGCCGCCCTTGAAGCTAAGACGAAAGAAGAGTTGTTAAAGTTGGCAATTCAAAAGAATTGGCCTTTAACCATTCAAAATAGCAAAGGACAGTATGCCATCCTTGTGGGAACCGATTTTCAGGGTTACCCCATGTACACAACCACAACCAATAACACGGTGGCCGCTGCTACCATTGGAACCAACCAGTTATGGCCGGGTGGTTTAAGCGGACTCAACCTAAGTGGATCAGACAATAGTGTTAAAGGGAAACTCGGTATTTGGGATGGCGGAAAAGTGTTGGCTACCCACCAAGAATTTGGAACAAGAATTACGCAAGTAGATGCTCCTACCGATGTAAGCGACCATGCTACACACGTTGCCGGAACCATGATTGCCAGTGGATTGTATCCCTTGGCAAAAGGAATGGCTTTTGGTGCTCAGCAGTTAATGGCTTACGATTTTAATAATCATTTATCTGAAATGTTCACTGCATCCGGTGGCCTACTTGTATCGAACCACTCCTATGGCTCGATTGCCGGTTGGAGATACAATGATGCACAAAGTCGTTGGGAGTTTTGGGGTCAAGCGAACACCAATGAAGATTACAAATTTGGATATTATTCAAATGAAGCGCAGGTATGGGATTCTATTGCCTACAACGCTCCTTACTATTTGATTGTGAAATCGGCCGGTAATAACCGTAGCGAAAATGGCCCCACGGTTGGTTCGCCATATTGGCGCTATGATGCAAGCGGGAACATGGTTTCTTCGGGTAATCGACCTGCAGGCATCAGTGACAACGACGGATATGATATTATTCCCACTTACGGTGTGGCAAAAAACATATTAACTGTAGGCGCAACGGAAGCATTGGAAACAGGTTACAGCAAGGCATCCGATGTTTTGATTTCAGATTTCAGTAGCTGGGGACCTACCGATGATGGTCGTATTAAACCCGATGTGGTTGCAGATGGCGTAAACCTATTGTCTACCTATGGTACTGCTAACAATGCTTATGCTATTTTAAGCGGTACTTCCATGTCAACCCCTTCAGTTTCCGGTTCAATTTATCTATTGCAAGAATACTATGCTCGTTTGAAAGGCGGATCTTTTATGAGAGCAGCCACTTTGAAAGGGTTGGTAATTCATACAGCAAGTGAAGCTGGATCGGACCCTGGCCCTGATTATGTGAATGGATGGGGCTTGGTAAACATCCCTGCTGCAGCTAACATCATTAAATCAAACAATACAAAACAATTAATAAGAGAAGAGGTATTGAACAACGGAGGTACGTTCACGCTACCGGTTGTGGTTTCCGGTGATGGTCCATTTGCAGCTACTATTAGTTGGACGGATCCGAAAGGAGCGGTTGAAACGGTTAATTTATTAGACAACCCGGCAATTAAGTTGATCAACGACTTGGATATTCGCATCAAAAAAGGAGCAACTACTTATCAACCATGGACATTGAACCCGGCAGCTCCTGCATCTGCAGCGGTAGCCGGTGATAATATTCGCGACAACGTTGAAAAAGTTGAAGTTTCAGATGCTGTTCCCGGAGCCACTTATACTATTGAAGTGAAACACAAGGGTACTTTAGAAAGAGGAACACAAGCATTTTCATTAATTGTATCGGGAGTGGGAGGAACAGCCTATTGTGCTTCTGCGCCAACAAGTACAACAGGCAGTCGCATAGACAGTGTGTCAATTGGTGCTACCCTTCGTAAAGGCAATCCAGCAGGTTGTACAGGATATACAGATTATACTTCACAAACAGCAGAAATTGAAGCCAATTCTACACTGCCCTATTATGTGAAAGTTTCGAGCTGTGATGCCACTACTACCAATAAAGTGGTTAAGATTTTCATTGATTTGAACAGTGATGGCGATTTCGCAGATGCGAATGAATTGATTGCAACAAGTGCTGTTATCAATGGTAACGGGGTATTCTCCGGTAATGCAACCATTCCTTCAGGCATCACTACCAATAATGCGAGCATTATGCGCATCATTGTACAGGAAACATCCAATCCAGCCGCTGTTGTAGCTTGCGGCACTTATACTAATGGAGAAACACAAGATTACAAAGTGAAGTTTGTGACTTCATCGAAAGATGTTGGGGTATTTGATATCGTATCACCAAGTTCTGGTGATTGCGCCAGCGGATCACAATACATTGTGGCCACCATCAAAAACTTTGGTCGCGTTGCACAAACGAGCATTCCGCTTACAGCGGTTGTAAAAAATGGAGCAACTACCATTGCAACCATTACAGAAACCTATCCAAGCAGCATTGCTGACTTGTCTTCTGTTCGATATACCTTCCAAACACCGTTCACTGCAGTTGCTGGTGCCACTTACACTATTACAGTAACTACGGGATTAAGTGGCGACCAAAATGCTTCGAACGATATAGCTACTTCGTCTGTTACCATTTCATCTGTAGGCTCAGGATCTGCCGGAACAGGTGCGATCTGTTCGCCCACTCAGGCAATTCTAAAAGTAACCAATCCGGTAGCGGGCAATTTGTATTCATGGTATGAAACAGCGAATGGAACTACTCCTTTAGGCGTGGGTAGTACTTTGAATACATCAACAATAACGGCAAATAAGACTTATTACCTGGCTACCAATGAACCCACAACTACTAAGGTAGGGCCGGCAAACAAAATGGTGTATATCGATGGAGGATACAATGCATTTGCTGGTAACTTTATTCGCTTTAGTAACAGCGTTCCGGTAATGATTCAATCGGCAAGATTGTATACGGGCAATGCCGGTCAAATCACTTTCATTGTGGCAAACCTTGTGAGTTTCAACGAGTCAACCGGTTCTTATTCTTATCAGCCTTTGGCATCAACAACTATTGATGTTTGGGCAACCGATCCAACTCCTCAAGCGGGTGCACAAACCGGAAATGACCCCGCCGACCTTGGAGCTGTATTCACATTGAACCTACCTGTTGAAACTACCGGAGATCATATAATAATTGTACAGTGTGCGAATGGTGCTACATTGTTCAGAAACAATAATCTTACCACCAATCCTTATCCGTTTACAATTCCCGGAGTATTCTCAATAACCGGAAACAGTGCCACTTCAGCAACAGATGCAACTTTGTATCAGAAGTTTTACTATTTCTTCTATGATATGAAGATTGCGCTCGGTGATTGCGCTACTTCAAGAACAGCTGTGGTTGCTACCAATGCAACTGCACCAACTATTAGTGCAAGTGGCAACACTTTGAGCAGCACTGCAGCCGGCTCGTACCAATGGTATCAAAACGGTACGTTGATCATTGGCGCCAACAATCAAACTTATACGGCTACTTCAAGTGGCACTTATAAGGTTGTAGTGAGTGATGCAGCTGGATGTAGCCTAACTTCAAATGAAATCAGTTTAACAATTACTGCGGTTACTGAAATTGATGGGTCTACTATTACATTGAAAGCAACACCGAACCCAAGTAATGGAGTGTTCAATGTTAGTTTTGAAATGAAGAAAAAAGGAACTACAGTAGTAAGCTTGTTGAATGCTACGGGTCAGGAATTGTATGAAAAATCATATCCTGATTTTATAGGTAAATACAATGAAACGCTTACGGTTCCTGGAAAATCAAAAGGAATCTACTTACTGAAAATTCAACAAGGAGATCGAATTTATTTGAAGAAAGTAATCGTTCAATAAACCATAGTTGTCAAATGCCTCAAACCTCTCCAAATTTCATGGAGAGGTTTTTTTATTTTAATAGCACAATTGTACTTTTTATTGATTTTTTAGTTAGATTGCAGCAACGATTGCTAGCCATTAAGGCATGCTTATTTTTTCGAGGCCGTTTTCAACGGCCTCAACTATTTTTACGAAAAATAAGAAGATATGTTATTACCGTGGCGAACCGGAATTGTAGAGAAGTTTGAAAATCTAACCGCACACACGCGCCGCTTTTGGATTCGTGTTCCGGAACCGGAAAGTTTTGACTACAAAGCCGGACAATTTGTAACCTTCGACCTCCCCATCCATGATCGTCCCAACAAAAGACTGAGAAGTTATTCCATCGCTAATGCTGCTGATGGCTCTAATAGTTTTGAATTATTGATTGTTCAACTTCCCGATGGAGCAGGTTCAAAATATCTTTTTGAAGAAATTCAAATTGGTTCGGAGTTGAAATTCAGAGGACCACAAGGTGTTTTTCTTTTGCACCAACCCATCATCAAGCCAATTTATTTTATTTGCACCGGCACCGGCGTAGCACCGTTCCGAGCAATGCTACAAGAAATAAGACAAAAGGGACTTGAACATCAAGAGTTGCACCTCATCTTCGGCACTAGAACACAAGGAGATTTATTGTATAGAGCTGAATTTGAAAAAATGCAGCAAGAATGGCCTTCATTTCATTATCACCCGGTTTTGTCGAGAGAAGAATGGTCTGGAAAAAAAGGATACGTACATGAGGTATATGAAGAATTGATCGCACAGTCTGAAAATAAAGAAGCAAGCTTCTATTTATGTGGTTGGAAGAACATGATTGATGAGGCCAGAACGAAGCTAGCAGCACTTGGATACGATAAGAAAGATATTCATTTCGAAATTTATGGATAAAAAAAGAGGCTGTAAAAACAGCCTCTCTTAGTTAAATATTACTTCAGGAAACAATTACTTTACCAACGCTCCCTGCTTCTTCGTCTTCTGATCATCTTTGCCTTGTGCAATTGAAATAACCGGAATTCCGGGATTGTCTAATTGACGCAGCAATTCAATTTTCTCTCTCTGTAACTGCAGGATTTGATCGTGATTGCGCAGCAAGTCTGTTTCAACATCCTTGATACGTCTTTTCAGTTTGTTCTCATTGCGGGTTCTAATGAAATAGCCAACTATTACAGCTAATAATAAAAGGCCTGCTCCAAGATAAGGACTAATGTACATAATTACATTTAGAAGGTTTAATATGGGGTTAGGATGATACCAAACTGTAATTCAATATCACATTGCAAAAGTACCTAAGCTTTTGAAGCCTAGAAAATTTCTTTATTAACCAATGTGAGTATCGAATCGATGGATATGCGTTCCTGTTGCATCGAATCTCTGTAACGAATGGTAACAGTATTGTCTTCTTTCGTTTGGTGATCGATGGTAACACAGAAAGGAGTTCCCAAAGCGTCCATTCTTCTATAACGCTTACCGATGGTATCTTTCTCCTCATAGAAACAACGGAAATGCGGTTTGCAATTGTCCATGATTTGGCGTGCAATTTCCGGAAGTCCATCTTTCTTCGTGAGCGGCAACACGGCTAATTTTATCGGAGCCAGTTTCGCAGGAAATTTCAATACTACACGACTGTCTTGCTTCTCCGCAGTACTCAAATCTTGCTCTTCATACGCTTCGCTTAGTACCATCATTACGGTTCTGTCTAAACCAATAGACGTTTCAATTACATATGGAACATAGTTTTGATTTATCTCGGTATCAAAATAGTTCATCTTCTTTTTGCTGTAAAGCTGGTGCTGACTTAAGTCAAAATCTCCTCTTGAGTGAATGCCTTCTACCTCTTTGAAACCGATCGGGAAATCGTACTCAATATCACAAGCGGCTTTAGCGTAGTGAGCCAGTTTAACGTGGTCGTGGAAACGGTAGCGATCGGGAGAAATGCCTAAACTTAAATGCCATTTCATGCGTGCTTCTTTCCAGTATTCATACCATTCGCCTTCTGTACCGGGACGAACAAAGAATTGCATTTCCATTTGTTCAAATTCGCGCATGCGGAAAATGAACTGGCGAGCCACGATCTCATTTCTAAAAGCCTTACCAATTTGAGCGATCCCAAACGGCACTTTCATTCTTCCGGTTTTCTGAACATTCAAAAAGTTCACGAAAATACCTTGAGCGGTTTCCGGACGGAGGTATACTTTGTTATCGGCATCGTCGGAGGATGCAGTAGAGCCAAACTCTGTTGCAAACATCAAATTGAACTGACGCACGTCTGTCCAATTCACAGTTCCACTGATGGCGCAAGCTATTTTGTATTCTTCGATCAACGCTTTTAAACCGGCCAAATCATCTTGGGCTTGAAGGGCCTCCATTTTTGATATGAGGGTTGCGGCACCGGCTTCATCTCCATTGGCTTTGAGTTGGTCGGCATATCCTTCAATCAAATGGTCTACACGATAGCGCTTTTTACTGTCTTTGTTATCGATCATTGGATCGTTGAAGTTGTCAACGTGTCCACTTGCTTTCCAGGTGGTTGGGTGCATAAAAATGGCTGCATCGATCCCTACAATGTTTTCATGCATTTGGGTCATGCTCTTCCACCAATAATCACGAATGTTTTTCTTCAATTCACTACCCATTTGGCCGTAGTCGTACACTGCTGCCAAACCATCATAAATCTCACTAGAGGGGAAAATAAATCCGTATTCTTTACAATGTGAGATAATCGCCTGAAATTTATTTGTTTCTGTTGCCATAAGTGGTGCAAAAATAAGAAGGGGGAATAATTAAAAATTAATAATTAA
>FRDC01004951.1_pt1 | contig 10682 bp, 14 predicted proteins | sample 1106171 | NCBI WGS metagenome assembly FRDC01 (sample SAMEA3930566, study PRJEB13176) | freshwater metagenome | biome: Drinking water system; feature: drinking water; material: water | place: Singapore | collected 2014-12-20
ATGAATTGTCTCTGCCGGAAACCGCAGCCCGGATTACTCGTGCGGGCGGCGGTCGAAATGAGGATCGATCTGGCGGAATCATGGATGGTGGGAGACATCCTCCATGACGTCGAAGCCGGACGATGGGCCGGCTGTCGCACGGTTCTGGTGAACAACGGACATGAAACGGAATGGGAACTCAGGGAAATGCGATGGCCGGACTACATCGCCGGGTCGGTCCTGGAGGCGGCGCGGCTGATCACGCTGTCGGGCCCGCGCGCATCCACCGAGCCGACCGGCAGTCATCGCGAAGGGAGCCGGTGAATTCCGCAGCCGACCGCGAAGCATGGGACGCCGCCCGCCGGATTCTGTGCGTGCGGTTGGACGCCATGGGCGACGTCTTGATGACGACGCCGGCCTTACGGGCGCTCGCCCAGACCGGCCCGAACCGGCGGCTCACCTTGTTGACGTCGCCGAGCGGCGCCGCGGCGGCGAAACTGATCCCCTATGTGGACGATGTCATCGAGTACGAAGCTCCCTGGATGAAAGCTTCGGCCGCCCGCGCGTCCAGCCACTATGACCGTCGGATGGCCGATCGTCTGCGGAGCGGCGGCTTCGATGCCGCGGTGATTTTCACCTGTTACACGCAGAGTCCGTTGCCCGCCGCTTGGCTCTGCCGTCTCGGCGACATCCCTTTGCGCCTGGCCTGCTGTCGCGAGAACCCCTATCAGTTGTTGACCGACTGGGTGAAAGAAGACGAGCCCGAGGTGCGGGTCCGCCATGAAGTGCGCAGGCAATTGGACCTGGTGGCTGCGATCGGAAGCACGACGCTGGACGAGCGTATGTCGGTCGCCGTGGGCGCTGCCGCGGCCGAGCGAATCGATTCCCTTGTGACGAACTGTGTGGATGTGAGCCGCCGCTGGATCGTCCTACACCCCGGCGCCACGGCAGCCTCACGACGGTATCCGGCCGAACAGTTCGCCGAGGTGGCCCGCCTCGTGCGGCAGAGCCTCGATTGCCAGATCGTCTGGACCGGCGCCCCCGACGAAGTATCGCTGGTCGCCGGGCTGCAGGACCTGATGAAGGCACCTTCTTGCTCACTGGCCGGACAGCTGACCGTTGAGGAGCTGGCGGCCCTGATCGCCAGAGCGCCGTTGCTCGTCTCGAACAATACGGCCGCGGTCCATCTGGCCTCGGCCCTGTCCACGCCGGTGGTCGATCTCTATGCCTTGACCAATCCGCAGCATACCCCCTGGATGGTCCCCTGCCGGGTTCTGTATCAAGACGTCCCATGCCGGTTCTGTTACAAGAGCCAATGTCCGGAAGGCCACCATCGCTGTCTGCGCGATCTCTCTCCGGAGACGGTCGTCGCAGCCGTCTTTGACCTCCTGGATGAGTCGTCCTCCTCTGCCCGATCGGCGTCCTTATCGCCCTCGTTTCCCCGGTCCGGCCCGCGACAAGGACAAGAAGGACAGATTGTCCGGCTCAAGGCCAGTTGCTGAGTGGCCGGCCGCTGGTCCATCTTTTGCGATCGTTCAATGATCTGTCCATCAACAGAAAGGAGAGTCCCATGCATCACGAGCATCACGAGATGACCACTCAGATGCGGCAGTGTCTCGAAGCTTGTACGGCCTGTGCGGAGATATGCGACCGCTGCGCGGACGACATGATCGGCATGGATGCGCACGGAGACAAGGAACTCCAACGGCTGTGCATCAGGCTGTGCCAAGATTGCGCCGATATCTGTGCGTTGTCGACCAGATGGATGAGCCGCCTGTCCCCTTCCGCCGAACAGTTGTGCCGAACCTGCGCCGAGCTGTGTGATCGCTGCGCCGAAGTGTGTGAGCGCCATGCGCCGCACCATCCCTTGTGTGGTGATTGTGCTGCCGAATGCCGGCGGTGCGCGGCCGCTTGCCGGGAAATGGCGGGAGCGGCGGCCTAACCGGCGAAAGGAGACGGACCAGGAAGGAGGCAGGCGATGACCGTTCAAGAAGTCATGACGCCGCAGGCCGAGGTGATCTCTCCGGATGCGACCATCGAGGAGGCCGCCTCGGTCATGAAACAACTGGATATCGGGGTCCTCCCAGTATGCGACGAAGCCGGACTGGTGGGAATATTAACGGATCGTGATGTGGTCGTTCGAGCGGTGGCGATGAAGCGGGATCCGAAGGGCATGCTGGTCGGCGAAGCCATGACACCGTCGGTTGTCTATTGCTTCGAGCAGGACGATGTCGAACGGGCGGCTTCCCTGATGGCGTCGAAGCAAATCAGGCGCCTGCCCGTGTTGGATCATGCACGTCGTTTGGTCGGTATCGTGTCGCTGGGAGATCTCGCCGTCCATCCAGAAGCGCGTCGGTTGGGGGAAACGGTGTTGGAAGATGTGTCGAAGCCGGCTGAGCCGAAGCGCGCTGGGCCCCAGGGCGACGAGAGCGGATTCCAGCAAGCAGCCTAGACGGATGAGGAGATCCGACGATGTGGCGTCATGGGGTAATGGGATGGCTGTTCTGGCTGGCGGTATCCGTATCCATTGGCGGCGCATGGCCGCCCGGCGTGACCGATCCGCCGAATCCGACAACCGGACCGACGTTTCCCAACCCACCGCCTAATCCGCCGGGTCCTCCTCCTCCGCAGCCACCGCCGGGGCCCCATCTCAAGTTTTACATGGTGGAGTGATGAAGGCATCGAGTCCGACCTACCGTGAAACGGTTGCGATCGGATGGCGCATTTTCTGGCAGGCCGTCGCGGGGTTTCTGTTGATATTGTTCCTCGTCAACTTGGCGCTTCTGCGGCTGTTGCCGGAATTGACGAGAACCGGCGCCCCCTATTGGGCCTTGGCCGTCCCGCTGTTCGTCGCCGCAGCTGTTCTGTTGTTCGTGTTGTTGCCGCTGGTGGCACGGGGGCTCCTCACCAAACCGTTCGATGGATTTTCCTTGGCGCTGGTCAGGAACGATCCGTCCTCCGGCGGTTCCTTCGGTGGGCGAATGAAAGGAATGACGATCATGCGCCGACATAGCATGGTTGCATCATGGATCCTCGCACTGGTGTTGGCCGGAACATCTGCCGTCTTGGCGGCTCCCGACGGCGACAAGGCCGACATCGGACTTCATCTGGTCTCCGGCACACTGACCAAGCTGGACTTGGTCAAAGGCCGCGGTCTCTTGACCACGGACTTGGGACGTCCCGTCTATTTTGACGTGCCCAAGGCGTACTTGTTCGAGAACGTCACAGTCGGGGCACGAATCTCCCTGCGCCTGGACGATCACGGGCGTGCCGTGAGAGTCATGGACAGTGCCGTGGCCGACGTGGTCCTGCCGCCGGACTCCGGCGACCTTTCCGCCGGCCTCGGCGAAGAGTCCCACGGTCGATAGCCGTTGGCCGTCACGGAAGCCGGACGACCGCCTTTAAGGGCAAGTGGTCGGAAGCTCGTGTGGACAGCGGAGTACGGTGGACGAGAATTCGTTCGATCACGGCCGGCGGCCTGATCCAGATCCGATCCAGCGCCAACAGCGGTTTGAGTGAAGGAAATGTCGGCAGCGCCGGCGACGGACCAAAGACCGCTTTGATTCGGCGCAGCGGATGCCCCCAGAGCCACCACTCGTTGAAGTCCCCCATCAACAAACAATTGGCCCCGACTCGTTCAAGTAACCGTTGAACTTGGATGCGGCGTTCCCAGGGGCGGAGACCCAAGTGGGTTGCGATGACTTGGATGGTGGCGCCGCCGCACTCCAGATCGAGATCGATCGCCCCTCGTGGCTCATAGTTCGGCAGGCTGAGGTCAAGTAATCGGATCTCACCGCGGCGGCACCGAGTTAATACCGCGTTGCCGTGATGTCCTTTCCGTTCCAGCAGGGTGGGCCCTGCGATCACTTGTGTCTTCGACTCCTCCCCGAACCAATGGGCCAGTTCCAGTCCGTGACGACCGGGTGAATCGACTTCTTGCAGCGCCACGACATCCGCGTCCATCTCTTTGATGACGTCGCGGATGCGGTCCGGGTCGTACCGCCCGTCCCGTCCCACACACCGGTGGATGTTGTACGTCGCAAACGTCAGTCGCATGTCATGCCGGGCGTTCCTTGCGGTCTCCTTTTCTGGCCAACCAACGGCCCAATCCCACGGCGGAAAGCAGCAGGATTCCGGCGATCGCGGCGAGCAACGCGATGCTGCCGGCTCCCGGATGGCGGATGGTCTCGGTGATTTGACTGATGAACAGTGAGATGCCCATCAGGCCCGGCAGCTCGCCGAGGACCGTTCCGATGAGAAAGTCTCTGGTCCTGATGTGGGATGCACCGGCGATAGCGTTGACGATCGAAAACGGTGCGACAGGCAGAATGCGGAGCGTCGCCACGGCGAGAATCCCGCGGGAGGCCAAGGCCAAGCTGACCCGGTACACCCGGGAACCCGACAAACGGTCCATCAGTCTGCGGCCAAGCAGGCGGCCGACTCCGAACGTCAGCATCGCGCTCAACGTCATGCCGATCAACGCATACCAGAATCCCCACCAGGGGCCGAACGCCAGCACCGTCACGGCAATCGGGATCATGACCGGGACGACCAACAGGCCTCCGATGAGAAACCCGCCGATCGTAACGATCGGCGCGGTGGGGCCGCGCCCGAAGTCCTCCAGATAGGAGGCCATACCGAGGATGTCGACCTGTTCTCGCAAGGGCGTCCATTGCCAGAGTCCCGCGAGGATCACCAAGGCCAGGAGCCCGACCGTTCCGATGGCGATTTGCATGGTGGCAGGCCGCCGCCGCTCCGGCGGAATCCACTGTACGTCGTAGGGGCGGCTGGGATCGATGAAGTGTTCGTCCGGAATCACCTCGTTGACGTCGGCCGACACCGAGCCGTCAAACGGCTCCAGCGAGCGACCGTCCCGGCGCAGACGCTCGATCGCCCCGATGAGGGATCCCGTCCGTTCCAGCTGCGCCGCCACTTCGTCCACGGAGGCATGGAGATGTTCCGCGAGGAGACGGTGGAGGAATGCGGCGATGTTCGACCGGACGGCTTGGTCGCCGCCCGCCTCCACGGCCAGATCGCATTCCGTGTCGAAGCCCATCGATCGGTTGCTCAGGTTGGCTGATCCGATACGCACGAGTGTGTCGTCCACGATGCAGACTTTGCTGTGCATGCTGATACATTGGCCGTCGAGATCCGGCACCGATGGGTAATAGAGCCGCAGGCGGCGATGGCGATCCGCGGCTCTCAGGCGTTCGAGGACCCGGCCACGTAACACGTCCATCGTATGTTGTTCGAGCCAGCCGTCGCTGTTGGGGTGCAGCACCAAGACGATCTCCGGTCCGCGGGGGTCCATCAAGCGTTCCGTCAAGCAGTCGGCGATCGTGCGGGACGTGAGGTATTGGGTTTCGATATAGACGTAACGCCGGGCCGACTTCAGCACGTCGAGCAGCAGCGTTTCCACTTCCGCAATCGCCGGACGTCCGTCGAACGTCGGCGCAGTTCGAGCGATGGCCACCTTCACGCGATGCAGGTCCGGTCGAATGGGCTCCGGCCAAGGATCGTGAGACGCCATGAGCGGCTCCCGGGTGAGAGACTGGCCTGTCGCCTGCTGCCAGCGGAGGCGTGCCAAGTCACCCAGCGCGTTTGCCGCCGCCCCGTCGACCATCATTTGTACGTCGTGAAACGGCCGACAGGGCCGGTCGTCTGCCAGGCGCCGCTCCGGATGCAGAGCGTGGCGGCTGGTATCCCACCGGCAGGGAGCGAAATCGAGTCCACCGACAAAGGCCACCGCATCGTCGATCACCACGATCTTTTGGTGATGCGAGGCCCCCAATGGATGGGTGCCGTCTTTCACGAAATGCAGCCGCCGGTGCGCGACCAATTTCGAGGGAAGCCACCATTCCCGTTCCTTCCAATAGATCATGTGGAAGTCCCAGGTCAGCACATAGATGTGCAGATCCTTACGGCGGATCAACAACTCGTGCAGGAATTCACCGAGGCGTTCCGGCAGCCCGTCGGAGGGCCGGTCGATGAGCAGGCGGATGCGGCTGTCGAAGTCCCAGCCCAAAATCATGAGACGGCGGCGGGCTTGGGCGGCCGTGCGGCGGAAGGCGTCGAAGTAGGCGTCGCCGTCGATTAGAAACGCAGCACGGGAAGCCTGCTCCACCCGCCAGCAGTTGTTCCCCGGCTCGAAGAGTGAAGGGCGGCTTCCTGGGAACGTCACGACTTCTGCAGGGCGGCGAAGAGGTTCTTTCATGCGTGTCCGATTCAGAGATCCGGCGGTCGATGTGTGATCGACGGTGCAAGCGCAATGCCTTTTTGCCTGTGATTGAGCCCGGTCGACCACAGTTCTTCGACTCCTGAACGGACCGGCTGTCCCCCGTCAGACAGATTGTCCTTCGTCACCTCGGCCCAAGGCGCTCATGGAGGGATGCGTCGTCTCGCAGGCGGGAAATAACCAGTCGCAGGCGTGATCCGCCGTGAAGGCACGCGGTCCACCTCTTGCAAACTCACCGGGAAGTCGTCTCGAACCCTTTACCCGGAGGTCATCATGTCGTCGAAACACGTTGTTCTGTCGGCAGCGAGTGCGGTCCTGTTCAGCGGAGCGTTGGTCCTTTCAGCATCCGCCGATCAACAGTCCGGCCAATCGGGTCAGTCGGGTCAATCTCAATCACAACAACAATCCAAATCAGGCTCCGGTCAATCGGGCCAGGGATCCGGTAGCATGGGTTCCGGCAGCACGGGCCAATCCGGCACCGGCAGCGGCGCGAGCCCCGGCATGGGCGGCGGATCCGGTATGGGGAGTGCCGGGAGTGGCCATTCCGGATCGGGCGGTATGAGCGGTGGGATGGCGGGCGGTTCCGGTTCCACCGGTGGCGGCGGACGGTAAGGAAGGAACCGGACATGCCTCAACAGACAGCAGCGAGTCAGCAACCGCCTCAACATCAATCGCGACGTCCCGGGCTGGAGTCGGACATGACTCCCAAACCCGAAAGCCATGATCCGCAGCAACGCGGCAGCGGCAAGCTCCTGGGAAAAGTCGCCCTGATCACGGGCGGTGACAGTGGAATTGGACGGGCGGTCGCGGTGGCCTACGCGAAGGAAGGCGCGGACTGCATCATCGTGTATTTGAACGAACATCAGGATGCGGAGGAGACCAAGCGGCTGGTCGAGGAAGAAGGCCGCCGATGTCTGACGATCGCGGGAGACGTGGGCGACGAAACGTTCTGCCGAACCGTCGTCGACCGAACGATCCAAGAGTTCGGTCATCTGGATATCCTGGTCAACAACGCGGCGGAGCAACACCCTCAAGAAAGCCTGGAGCAAATTTCGGCGGAACAGCTGGAACGCACTTTCCGCACGAACATCTTTTCCTACTTCTACATGGGAAAGGCCGCGTTGCCGCATCTCAAGGAAGGCAGCACCATCATCAATACGACGTCGGTGACGGCGTACAAAGGAAGTCCGCAACTCCTCGATTATGCGTCGACCAAAGGCGCAATCGTCGCCTTCACCCGCTCGTTGTCTCAGGCGTTGGCCGAGAAGCAGATTCGCGTCAATGCCGTGGCGCCTGGTCCTATCTGGACGCCGCTGATCCCCTCGACGTTCCCGGAAGACAAAGTGGCTTCGTTCGGCTCGGACGTGCCGCTCAAACGCGCCGGCCAACCGGAAGAGGTGGCCCCAAGTTACGTCTTCCTGGCCTCGAAGGATTCGTCGTACACCACCGGGCAAGTGCTGCATCCCAACGGCGGCACGGTGGTGAACGGCTGACGGAGACCAGGGCGCGGGCCGAGGATTCTTAGGAGGAGCGAATGGCCAAGCGGACACCCGGGATGTCCAAAGAGAAACAGGTGCCTCCGCCACCGCCGGACGCCGTGCAGATGCTGCGTGCCGACCATCGGAGGGTTCGGAGGTTGTTCGACCAATGGCGGGCGGCCGTCGCCGAAGAGCGGTCGGCGATCGCCCGCCGCATCTTTGCGGAACTCGAGATGCACACGCTGCTGGAAGAGGAACTGTTCTATCCGGCGGTGCAAGCCAAGCTTGCCACCCTCGCCGGTGAAGACCTGCCAGGCACTGACGGTTATGAAGAGGAAACCGTCGAAGACGAGGGCGAAGCGCTGGCGGTGAACGCAGGCGCCGTCAACGGGATGGAGTTGGAAGTCGTGGAGGAAAACGACGACGACACGGATATGGAGATCGTGTCGGCGGCCTATGACAGTCACCAATCGCTCAAAGAGCTGATCCAGCAGCTGCGGGCGATCGATCCGTCCAGCGGCGACTTCACGGAAGTGCTTACGGAGCTGGAGGAAACGGTGCTCGAGCACGTCGGTGAAGAAGAAGAAACGTTACTGCCGATGGCCGCCGCGCAATTGGACGTCGTGGCGCTGGGACTGGCCATGCAGCGCCGGCGGGACGATCTCACGTCGCAGTCGTCGTTGGCCGCTTAAGGATCATGTGTTGTCTTCCGTTGTTCGAACGTTCACCCGCCGAGGCAGGAGCGATCGGGACGAGGCCCCCCGTTCCCGATCGGTCCGTCACCGAGCGTCGGAGTGCCCACTCCCGATAATCGTGGCTGCCCGCGCGCGAACGCCGTACGGCGTAAGACGACCGAGGCAGGGGGGATCCGTCTCCTCTGCCTCCTCTTTTGTGTGATTATGATCGGCTGGATGGTATTCGGCTTGTTCGTGGGCCTCGTCGCCAAACTCCTGGTCCCCGGCCGCGATCCGGGAGGCGTCCTGATGACGATGCTGCTCGGGATTGCCGGAGGGTTCCTCGGCGGCATGCTCGGGCGCGCCGCCGGCTTGTATCAGGAAGGCGATTCGGTGGGCTTCGTGATGGCCGTCATCGGCGCCGTCATCTTGATTCTCCTCCATCGCGCCTTCATGAAACGGTCTCCCGTCTGATGCGGGTCACCCGTCCGCCTAGAAAACTTGTCCGGCTCGAAGACAACTTCTCCTAATCCCGCTCACGCACAGTCGGAAAAGAGGGGCTGGAACGATCCGCTTCGTCGATCCGCCGCACGGCCGACGATGGCCTTTCTCTTGCACAACCGAAGCGGAGTTCCATCTCTACAAAGGAGCCATCATGGACAATTCGGTCAACGAACGCCGGCCCGAAGTCCTGCGTACCTTGCTCATCGGACGCAGGACCACCCTTCAGAGAGAAATCGATCATTTGATCGCGCAGCATCGAGACAGCCACACGGACTACCGGGACAAGGTGCTCGATATGGAAGACATGTCGATGCGGGACGCCACCGGCGCCCAGCAAATCGCGCTGCTCGAGGCCCGGACGCAAGAACGAGTGCAGCTGGACGAAGCGCTGCGTCGGCTCGACGACGGGACGTACGGCATCTGCGAAGACTGCGAGGCTCCTATCTCGCCGGGCCGGTTGCGCGCGTTACCGTTTGCGAAGCGGTGTATCACCTGTCAGGAGCAATTCGAACTGTTCGAAAACATCGTACGAAGAGAAGACCGGGAAACCTGAACCAGTTCGACGCTTGAGAGCCGCACACACACAGAAGGAGGAACCCATGCAGGAGGAGAAAGCCAGAGGCGAGGAAGTGGAAGACATCGACGCGGAAGACGAGGGGATGGACCTCGAAGCCGAGGAAGACGAGGAGGAAACGGAAGACGAGGAAACTGCGGAAGCGGACGTCAATCTGTTCGAGGCGTTGAAGTCCGATCACCGTCAGGTCCAGGAACTGTTCACCAAGTTTCAGGATGCCGACAAACGGGGTCGTACGGAGATCGCCGAGGAGACGCTGACGGCGCTGGAAGTGCACACCACGCTGGAGGAAGAATTGGTGTATCCGGCGATCGCCGATGTCATCGAAGACGAAGATCTGGTCGATGAAGCGAAGGAAGAACACCATGTGGCCAAACTCCTCATCAAGGAACTGCGCAAGATGGATGCGGCCGCCGATGAATTCGCAGTCAAGTTCAAGGTGCTGGGCGAGATCGTCGGCCATCACATCGAAGAAGAGGAAGCGGAACTATTTCCTCAGGCGCAGGAAGGCGAACTGGAGACGGAGGAGCTGTCCCAGGAAGTGATGGAACGCAAAGAGAAACTCATGCGCAAGTACGAAGGCAAGAAAGCCTCAGGAGCCAAACGTAAAAAGGCGGCCTAGGAGCGAGCGGCGTGTGACGAGTCGTGAGTGACGAGCGGGGAGCATGGCGGCTTGAACTCGCCGCTCGCCACTCTCAACTCGCCGCTGTCGTTGTCCATGCATGTCGACCAGATGTTATTGTGGGGACTGTTGGCGACGGGACTGCTCACCACGCTGCTGCGCACCGCTCAAGCCTTGCACTTGACCCGCATGGACGCCGCACTCCTCTTGGGGACGATGGTGACGCCGGATCGGGACCGGGCCAAGGTCGTCGGATTCGTTCTGCACTTTGTCAACGGCTGGTGGATTGCCTGCCTCTACGTCCTGTTCTTCCATGCCTTTGGCTTCGCAACCTGGTGGCTGGGGGCACTCATGGGTGTGGCCCATACCGCGTTTATTCTCCTGGCCGTGTTGCCGGCGTTGCCCGGCGTCCATCCCCGGATGGCGTCGGACCATACGGGCCCTGAACCGACCCGCATGCTGGAGCCGCCAGGCTGGCTGGCCTTGAACTACGGCTACCGGACGCCTCTGGCCGTGTTGGTGGCCCACATCGCCTACGGCATGGTGCTGGGAACCTTCTACCGACTCTGATCCGCGTTCAAGTCTGCTTGGTCAGACGCAGCAGCGCGCCCAAGTG
>FRDC01003241.1_pt1 | contig 10675 bp, 8 predicted proteins | sample 1106171 | NCBI WGS metagenome assembly FRDC01 (sample SAMEA3930566, study PRJEB13176) | freshwater metagenome | biome: Drinking water system; feature: drinking water; material: water | place: Singapore | collected 2014-12-20
GACGCGGCCAGCCGCTGGTGGTTCGCGCACATGGGCGCCACCGTCCGCACGGTGGCCACGCTCGATGAAGACGAGCACCCCGAGCACTCCGTGCGCATCGGCGCGTACGCCGCGAACACGCCGGTGGATGAACTCGCGGCCGAACTCCGCGAGCGCTTCGGCGGCATCGCCATGCTCCAGCACTTCGCGGGCGTGATGCTGCCCGCCGAGCGGCGGCTGGAGGGGATCGAGACCGTGCACATCGTGGAACTCTTCCACTCGTCGGCGGACAAGTGGCAGGCGCTGGATCGGCTGGCGATGCGGCTGGGTGTGCCGCGGGAAGAGACCGCCGCGATCGGCGACCAACTCAACGACCTCTCGATGATCACGCACGCGGGGCTGGGCATCGCCATGGGCAACGCTCACGAGCGCGTAAAGAGCGCGGCGGCGCACGTCTCGCGCACCGTGCATGAAGACGGCGTGGCCCACGCTATCGGCATGATCCTGGAGGGCGCGTGGTGAGCGCGAGCGCCGCAACCAAGCCGATTGCTGTTGTGCTGCTCTCGGGCGGCCTTGACAGCGCGGTGGCGCTGGCTTGCGCCCAGCGCGACGGCTTCGACGTGGTTGCGGCGACCTTCGACTACGGCCAGCGGCACGCGGTTGAGCTTGCCGCGGCGGCCCGGATGGCGGGGGCACTGGGGGCGCAGCGCCACGTGAACATGCGGGTTGATCTGGCCGCGTGGGGCGGATCGGCGCTCACTGATTCGTCGATCGGCGTGCCCAAAGACCGGGCGGAACTGGCTTCTGGTGGGGCGGCCCCCCCCGTCCCGTCCGCACCGCCGTCTTCCGCTGCTCGCGTGACCACGGTCCCCATCACCTACGTTCCCGCGCGGAACCTGATCTTCATCTCCCTGGCCGCGGCGCTGGCCGAAACGGTGGGCGCGAGCGACATCTATCTGGGTGTGAACGCGGTGGACTATTCGGGGTATCCGGATTGCCGCGCCGAGTTCTTGCGTTCGCTGGAGGCGACGCTCGCGCTTGGCACCCGCGCCGGGGCGCAGGAGCACAAGCCCTGGCGGCTGCGGGCTCCGCTGGTGGAACTCTCCAAGGCCCAGATCATCCGCCTGGGGGCAGACCTTGGCGTGCCCTTCGCGCTCACGCACAGTTGCTACGACCCCCGGGGCGAGCGGGCGTGCGGCCACTGCGATTCGTGCCTCATCCGTCGGCAGGGCTTTGCCGATGCGGGCGTGAGCGACCCCACGGTGTACGCGCCGTGACCGCTGTGGAAGCCATCGCGCTCCCCATCAGCGAGACGTTCGTCTCGGTCCAGGGCGAGGGGAAACTCGCCGGCACACCGAGCTGGTTCGTCCGACTCGCGGGGTGCAACCTGCGCTGCGCGTGGTGCGACACCCCCTACGCCAGCTGGAAGCCCGAAACGACCGGCGCCCCCGGCTCGGGTCAGCGCACCGTCGCCTCGCTGGTGGCCGAAGCCCGCGCGGCCCGCCGGGAGGGGGCACCGGTGCGCCACGCCGTGCTCACCGGCGGCGAGCCGATGATGTTCGACGGCATCGAGCGGCTCAGCGCACTCCTCGCGCCCCACATGCATATCACCATCGAGACGGCCGGCACGGTCTTCCGGCCGGTGGCCTGCCACCTGATGAGCATTTCTCCCAAACTCGCCAACTCCACGCCCACCGCGACGCAGGCGCTCACCCTCGGCGGGCCCGGCGCGGCACACTGGCCCGCCCGCCACGAAGCCACGCGCACCAACCTCGATGCGCTCCAGGCCTTGCTCGATGCGCACCCCACACCCGGCCGCCAACTCAAGTTCGTGTATTGTGGGCGCGGCGGCCGCGGCGGCAGCGGCGACGGCGGGGGCGGTAGTGGGGCGGGCGGCGACGATCCTGATCTCACGGAGATCGACGGCCTGCTCGCACGCCTGCGCGGCTGGGTTCCCGACGACATCCTGCTGATGCCCGAGGGCATCACCCCGCCCGCCCCCGAAACCAAGGCGGCCATCACCCGCCTGTGCGATTCGCGCGGCTGGCGCTACTGCCCCCGCCTGCACATCGAGCTCTTCGGCAACGTGCGCGGGACGTGAGGGGCACCACCTGCGGCCCGACTCAAGGTACCGCTGTCATGGGACAGCGCTCAAGCTTGGGTGTCAGGCGCGTCGCCGACCTCGTCAAAGAGCGAGGGGTCGATCTTCATGGTGCGCTGTGGACGAGGTTTGGGCAAACGCGGGCGTGCCGAAGCCCTCGCCGCGATGCACAGTTCGAGTACCCGATCCACCAGCGCTTGCTCGGGCTCGAATCCCGGGTACCGCAGCTCAACCGCACAGACGTTCAGGAACGCCAAGTCTGCGGCCGCCGGCATGTCCTTGGGCGCGGTCGCTCCAAGCATGTTTCGCAGTTGCTCGAGATCATGGCTGCGCGGAGGCTCGAACCCGTTCTGGATGAGGAGAGCCTTCAGGAACTTCTCAACGCACTGCTGCGCATGAAAGCAGATTCCGTTGGCGCTCGGGGAGGGCCCTTCGCAGAGCCGCCTGACGATGCGGAAGTCATCCTCGGCCTTGCCCGTCCACTCTCGCAGGATGTCGGGCATGCCGCGCGGGCTCGTTGGTAGAGCACGATGCCGCAGTCAACGGCCTCACGCGCGATGGGGTCGAACTGGGCGTATCTCGCGGCCAAATCCGCAGGCGAGCGGACCAGCAGATCGAGCGGAAACGTACGCGGCACGCGCTTGAGAATGTCCCATGCCCGCCAGGCAGGGTGGCCCTCAAAGTCCATGACCACCATGATGTCGGCATCGGAATCCGGCCCGGCATCGCCGCGGGCGCGCGAGCCAAACAGAATAATGCGCTCCGGGCCAAACTCCCGGCCAACGGTGGCCGCGAACGCCGAGATTTCTCCGTCAAGGGCGTGGGTGTCGGGGGTTCCCATGCAGACAGTTTACGTTTGTTGGCGTCGTCCGCACGACGACATTTGCAACCCCCGGCATTTGGCCCTTTGCCACCGAGGCACCTACCCTGCCTCCCCCGCGTCCGAGGGTTCGCACGCGGCGACACCGATCAAGGGCCGAACACCATGAAGATCCGCACCGACGAAATCGCCTCCGTGATCAAGCGTGAGATCGAGCAGTTCTCTTCCCAGCTCGAAGTGTCCGAGGTTGGGCGCGTGGTCGAGGTCGGCGACGGCATCGCCCGCATCTACGGCCTCTCCAAGGCGATGGCGGGCGAGCTCCTGGAGTTCCAGACCGCCGAGGGGTCCGTCATGGGCCAGGTGTTCAACCTGGAGCTCGACACCGTGGGCGCCGTCATTTACGGCGACTACCTCGCCGTCAAAGAGGGCGACCTTGTCAAGGGCACGGGCCGCCTCATGGAAGTGCCCGTGGGCGAGGGCATGCTCGGCCGCGTCGTGAACCCGCTGGGCGAGCCGCTGGACGACAAGGGCCCCACCAACGCCACCGAGTTCCGCAAGGTGGACATCATCGCCCCCGGCATCGCCGAGCGCCAGCCGGTAACGCAGCCGTTGCAGACGGGCATCAAGGCCGTGGACAGCATGATCCCCATCGGGCGCGGCCAGCGCGAACTGATCATCGGCGACCGCAAGACCGGCAAGACCGCCGTCGCCCTCGACACCATCATCAACCAGAAGCAGTTCTGGGGCACGCCCGACGCCGTGGTGTGCATCTACGTCGCCGTGGGCCAGAAGGAGTCCACCGTCGCCGCGACGGTCGAAACGCTCCGCAAGAACGGCGCGATGGACTACACCATCATCGTGAACGCCGGGTCCTCTGACCCCGCCCCCATGCAGTACGTCGCCCCCTATTCGGGCACGGCCATGGGCGAGTACTTCATGTGGAGCGGGAAGACCGCGGGCGCCAAGCTCTCCGGCGGCGCCCCCATGCCCAAGCACGTGCTGTGCATCTACGACGATCTTTCCAAGCAGGCCGTGGCCTACCGCCAGCTCTCGCTGCTTCTCAAGCGTCCGCCCGGCCGCGAGGCCTACCCCGGCGACGTGTTCTACCTCCACAGCCGCCTGCTGGAGCGCGCCACCAAGCTCTCCGACGACAACGGCGGCGGTAGCATGACCAGCCTGCCGATCATCGAAACGCAGGAGGGCGACGTCTCGGCGTACATCCCCACCAACGTCATCTCGATCACTGACGGGCAGATCTACCTCGAGCCCGAGCTCTTCTTCGCGGGCGTGCGCCCGGCCATCAACGTGGGCATCTCCGTCAGCCGCGTGGGTGGCAACGCCCAGATCAAGCCCATGAAGCAGATCGCCGGCTCGCTGCGGCTTGACCTCGCCGCGTACCGCGAGCTCGAGGCGTTCGCCCAGCTCGGCACCGAGCTCGACAAGGCCACCCAGCGCCAGCTCGACCGCGGCGCACGAATGGTGGAGCTGCTCAAGCAGCCGCAGTACGTGCCCATGCACGTGCTGGATCAGGTCATCGCCATCTTCGCCGCGAGCAAGGGCTTGATGGATGACATCCCCGTGAGCGCCGTGCGCGAGTTCGAGGCCGGCCTCGCGGCGTACCTGAGCGGCGTGGGCAAGGCGGCCCGCGATGCGCTGGCCGAGAAGAAGGACATCAAGGCGGTGGAGAAGCAACTGCTCGACGCCTGCCACGCCTTCAAGAGCACGTTCAAGGTGAAGTGAGCGAGGCCGCCACACGCACCCGGACCGGTGGCCCGATGCATGGCTTGGGTCCGATCGGAGGCCTCCAATGCCCGAGCTGTGCCGGTTCTATGGTGTGGTCGTGAAGATGTACTTCACCGACCATCCGCCACCACACTTCCACGCGGCGTACGCCGGGCAGCAGGTGCAGATCGAGATCGACAGTTTGCGTGTGTTGGCGGGCAGCCTCCCGCCGCGTGCTCTGGGGCTGGTCATGGAGTGGGCCGTGCTTCATCGCCCGGACCTGCATCGGGCTTGGGTTCAGGCCTCCAAGCCTGGCCCCGTCGACCCCATCGCCCCGCTCCCCTAAGATGGGGGCATGGACATCCCCCGAATCACGCACGTCAGCGTGCCGGCGCGGTTCCAGCTTTCGCTCCGCTTCAGCGACGGCTACGAGGGCCTGGTTGACCTCGCAAACGTGGCTGGCCGCGGCGTCTTTGCACGCTGGCTTGAACCTGGCGATTTTGAGCGCGTTCAGGTCGATCCCGACTGGGGCTGTGTGATCTGGAAGGCTCGCAACTCGGCCGAGGGCGACGTGGACCTGTGCCCCGGTGCGTTGCGCAGCCAAGCCGAGGCCCACGCCGCGCGTGGCGGAGCACCGGACCAGCGCCACGCGGCCTGAATCGGCTGCGAACAAAGCACAAACTTACGAAGTTGCAAGGCCGCGGCTCGTATTCCGTCGTATGGGGTGGTACGCCGGAACGCTACCATACCGGTGCCGATCCTTCGGAGCACCACCACATGGGCGCGGCGACACACTCGGGAACACGTTGCATCACGCCGCGCAGATTCGCGCACGGCTGTTGGGCCGCGCTGTCGGGCATTGGAGCGCCACGCAACGTGGCCGCGCGGCTGCTCGCACTGACGGCCTGTGTGCTGGGGCTGCTGGGCGCGGGTGTGCGAAACAGCCGCGCGCAAACGTGCGGTCCGCAGTGGTTGCCGGGTGATGCAATCTCAGGGCCGAACCCAGCGTACGTAACTGCGGTCGGTGCCTGGGACCCGGACGGACCTGGGCCGCGCGGGCCGGTGGTTGTGGCCGGAGGGACTTTTTCCTCCGTGTCGGGCGTGCCCGCGCAGAACATCGCTGTGTGGGATCCGGCCGCGCGGATGTGGAGCCCGTTGGGATCAGGCATCGTGGGACGTCCTACCTGCTTTGCCACTTTGGCGAACGGGGACCTCGCTGTTGGCGGGCTTCTTTTTTCCGCCGGGGGCAAGTCGGTGAGCCATGTCGCCCGCTGGAACGGCCATGATTGGTCCACTTTCGGCAAAGGCATCGGCCCGCTTGGTGACACCGCCGTTTACGCCTTGGCGGTGATGCCCAATGGCGACCTGATCGCGGGCGGCACTTTCACGCAGGCTGGCACCGTGGCGGCGAGGGCCCTGGCGCGCTGGGACGGCAGCCAGTGGTCGGCTATGGGCATTCTTCCAAGCAGCAATGCCGTGGTCCGTGCCCTGCTGGTATTGCCGAACGGCGACCTTGTCATCGGCGGGAACTTCGCCCTTTCCAACGGCGGACCGGGCAACTGCATCGCGCGGCTCGATGCCCAGACCGGACAGTGGATGTCGCTGGGCACGGGCATCCCGCGCATCCTCGGCGCTGGCACGGATGGCGTGTACTCACTGACGGGGCTTGCCAACGGCGACGTGGTTGCCGGCGGGTTCTTCAAGACGGCCGGCGGTGTCGCGGTCTCGAACATCGCGCGATGGAACGGCACGGAATGGGTGCCCGTCGGGCTCGGCTTTGACGACTGGGTTTATGCGCTCCAGGCGCTCACAAACGGCGATGTGCTGGTGTGCGGAAGGTTCACCAGCACCAGCATGTACACCGTACAGGCCAGGGGCGCGGCTCTGTACCGGCCGGCCACGGACACCATTGCCAGCCTTGCATCGGGCGCGTTCGTGTATGCAGTTGACGGCATCGTGTACGGGTCGTGTGTCATGCCCAACGGAGATTTCTACGTTGGTGGAAACTTCAGGTCGAACGGCGGCCGCGGCGGTGCCTACTCGGTGAACGGTATTGCCAGGCGTGAAGCCTCCACGGGTGCGTGGTTCGGCCTGGGCACCAACCTTACCGGCTCCGTGAACGCTGCCCTGAGTCTGCCCGATGGGAGCGAGATTCTTGGCGGTGACTTCCTCACCACAGGCGATGTCCTGTGCAACGGCGTTGCTCGCACGGATGGTGTCGCCGTTTCACCGCTTGGTGCCGGAACCTCTGCTGGCACGTCCGCTCCTGTCCTCGCGCTTTGCCGCCGTCCCGCTGGCGGTTTCTACGCGGGCGGCTCCTTCAGCGCGGCGGGCGGGTCGCCAGCATCGAGCGTGGCCGCGTGGGACGGTTCATCCTGGTCGCCCCTGGGCGGTGGGCTCGGGGGTAGTGCGTATGCCTTGGCCACGCTTCCTTCGGGAGTCCTCGTGGCCGCGGGGTACTTCCCGACGGCCGACGGCATCCCCGTGAACCACATCGCGCGGTGGGACGGCACCGGGTGGTCTGCCTTGGGCACTGGGCTCGGCAGCACTGCCTACGCCTTGGCCGTCGCGCCCAACGGTGATCTCTTCGTCGGCGGCTCGTTCACCGTTGCAGACGGGCTCGCGGCCAGCCGCGTGGCCCGCTGGGATGGTGCGGCGTGGCACGCGCTCGACCAGGGCCTCGATGGTACCGTGCGCGCCCTGGCAATCCTTCCAAACGGTGATCTGGTGGCCGGTGGCTCGTTCGCAAACGCGGGGGGCCAGCCCGCTGGCAACATCGCGCGTTGGGACGGAGCGCGGTGGTTGCCGCTGGGCGCGGGCATGAACGGTGCCGTCAACGCCTTGGCCGTGCTGCCTGATGGTGATCTCATCGTGGGCGGTGCCTTCACGAGCGCGGGAGGCGCTTCGGCCTCCAGAATCGCTCGCTGGAACGGCAGCGTATGGTCGCCATTGGTCGCGGCGGGCCTGGATAGCACGGTGAACGCACTCTGCGTGCGGGCGAATGGCGAGATCATCGCGGGCGGCACGTTCTTCAAGGCGGGCGGGCTGCCCTCGTTCGCGTGGGCGCGTTTCTCCCCTGATGGTGTGCCGCGAGTGGCCCGCGAACCCCTGTCTCAGTCCCTGCTTCCGGGCGAGACTCTTGTGCTGAGCGCGGCTCCCGAGCGCGGCTACACGAACGCGGTCGTGCGCTGGTATCACAACGGCGTGCAAGTGGGCAACGGCCCCGGCGGCGCTTCGCCTCTGGGCGGCACGGTCAGCGGTGCCGCGGCCTCACTCGCCTCGCCCACCGCCGGCACGCCGGTCACGCTCACGATCACCGGGGCACGGTTCAGCGATGCGGGCGAGTACACGGCCGTGTTCTCGAATGTCTGCGGCGAAGCGGCCAGCGCTGCGGCCTTGGTTTCGCTGCCGTGCCGGCTCGATTACAACGCCGATGGCACACTCAACGCCGACGACCTGGGTGACTTCATAACGGATGTATTCACCTTCCCTGCGCCCAGCGGACCCGGCGGCTATGCGGTGCTGTGCCCGGAGAACGACCCGCCGTACAACCTGGGCTACAGGGCCGGCTACACGCCCGATGGCTCGGGCATGTGTACCCAGCCCGCGGCCGACAACCTCGGCGACTACATCACCGACTATTTCGGGGCTCAGGGGTGCTGACGCGGCACGGTCCGTAGCGTGGGCGGATGGTCCCGGGCCATAGCTCATGAGCGTGGTTTCTGCAGGGCTACAGCACCCGGCCCCCCGATCGGCCCCCTTGTCGGGCAAAGCCGCTGGTTTTCCGCGTCGAAGTATGGCACATTGAGTGTGCCCACGCCTACCCGTCGGAGCCGGTCTCTGTCTGTGCATCCACCGCTTGCCGCCCCCCGACGCCCGACGGCGTGGCCGCGCGCGCTGCCCTTGCTGCTGGCCATGGTGCTCGGCGCGCCGGGCCTCGTTCAACGCGCCGCGTCGGCCCAGGTTGTGCTCTCCAGCACGGGCACCATCGTGCACGAATCGTCTGCGTTGGGCGCGCCCATCCGCCGCGGCACCGGGCCCTTCATCGCCTGCCGGCTCGACTACAACGCCGACGGCTCGGTGAACCCCGACGACATCGGCGACTTCATCACCGACTACTTCTCCGACCCGTACCCCGCCGGGCCGGGCGGCTATGCCGTGCTCTGCCCCGACAACGACTGGCCGTACACCGCGGGCTACCGCGCCACGTACACGTCTGACGGCACCCCCCAGTGTTCCCCGCCGTTTCCCGACAACCTGGGCGACTACATCACCGACTACTTCGGCGGCTGCCAGCCCGAGCCGATCTTGTCTCCCCTTCCCAACTTCACCAACGCCTCGGGCGCATCGCCGCCGCTGCAACTCCCGCTCGCCGAGATCGTGGACCCGTTCACCGGGGCCCACACCACCGCCGTCGCGGGGCTGGGCACACTCACCGCGCCCGGCACACTGGGCGTGGTGGTGGCGCCGGGCACGAGCCTGCGCCAATCGCTCAATGCCTCCACATCACCAGACAGCGCGGGACAACTGCGTTTCACCTTCAACGTCTCCTGGCAGATCACCTCCACCTTCGGCCCCGTGGCCTTCGCCGGCGCCGGGCTGGCGATGGGCGGGTCGCTCCCGCCCGCACCCGCGCCCGACGGCTCGTGCCCCCCCGGCAATCGCCACGCCGCGTTCATCCTCGACGCCGAACTCTTCTACGCCATTCCCGGCGGGGCCAACGGATCGGTCCACCTCCCCGCTGGTGCCGCGCCGCTCGGTGCCGAGGGAACTTCGTGCGGCACGTTCCTTGCCGCCGCCGCCGATCGTGCCCTGGGCCTGCCCGCCAGCTTCCCGCCCGGCACCGTGGTCTCGCTTCAGGGCACGCTCACGCTCAGCGTTCGCAACGACGGCCCGCTCGCCGGCATCGACACCCTGCAACCCGCGGCGGACAACCAAGGCCCCGCGATGGTCTTCGTCACCTTCGCGCCGCCCGGCCCCCCTTGCACGGTCGACTTCAACCGTGATGGCATGGTCGATGGCGACGACCTCGCGGCCTTCCAAGCCGCGTACACCGGCGCGGCGATCGGTCCGGGCGGCTTCGCGATTCCCTGCCCCGGCCTCGCACCTCCGTTCAACCGGGGCTACCTCGCCGACTTCAACGGCGACTGCGTGCTCACCGGTGCCGACGAGGCCGCGTTCCTCGCCGCGTACAACACGCCGGGCCCGTCGCCCGTTTGCCCGTCCGACCACATCGACAACTTCACGGACATCCCCGGGCTGGTTGGCGCGTGGGATGCACGCCTCTCCGCTCCGACCTTCAACCCCGCTACCGGCGAGGTGCTCTCGCTGGGCGCCGAGCTCTCGGGCCACTCCGCCATGTCTCTGGTGCGCGGCGGGGGCACCGCGGCCCCACGCTGGTCCGGCTCGCCAGAGGGGCTCCTGTGCCTCGGCCAATACGACGTGGCCGCGGCGGAGCGCGGCATGGGCATCCGCTTCGAACTACCCCCCGGCGATTACAGCAACCTCAAGCTCATGGCCGTGGTCTGCTGCACGCCCACCAACATGGGGGGCGACTACTCCAGCGACGTCATGCGGCTGGTGGCCACCAACAGCGCCGGCGGCCGCTTCTCGCTCAGCAAACGCGTGGCGCGAGACGTGGCGACCGATCCCGGCCGCACCGAGTGCAACGGCGGTGCGGGCGTGGCCCTCACCACCTCGCGCACGGGTTGCGAGCGGCAGGTGCTGGGCGCCTACACGGCGTTCCCTGTTCCCTCCGCCGCCACGGCGTATGTCAACGGCCTGGGCCGCAGCGGCCCGGCCGCGTGCTCGTCCGACCACGTCGCCTCCATCAACGTCGGCTTCCTGACGGGCGAGAACGGGGCGTTCCAGGGCATCATCCACGCCGTGTACCTCTACGCGCTCGACACCGCCGGCGCGGCGAACTTCGCCGAGCGCGACGTGCGCAACGCCTCGGCGCTGCTCGCCAGCCAGTGGGGCGTTACCGCCGCGCCGACGAAAGCCGTTTCGATCTGCGGCGACTCGATCGCCTACGCCTCGGGCACGCAGAACGA
>FRDC01003578.1_pt1 | contig 10659 bp, 20 predicted proteins | sample 1106171 | NCBI WGS metagenome assembly FRDC01 (sample SAMEA3930566, study PRJEB13176) | freshwater metagenome | biome: Drinking water system; feature: drinking water; material: water | place: Singapore | collected 2014-12-20
TCGAGGGTAGCCGATCGCGAGGCGACGATCGCCGGCGAGCGCGCCCTGCGCGACCGGCTCACCGAAGCAAATGTCGGCTTGGCCGCCTCGCTCGAGCGCGTCCAATCCTTCCACGCGCTCGAGCTGGCGGCGATGTCCGCCGATCGCGACCGCGCGGCCGCGACGGCCGCGAAAGCCTCCACCATCATCAGGAGAATCACGAATGCGCCGAAGGAAGATGACGGGCCTGTCGCTCGCGTGCTGCTCGATGCTGTTGGCTGCTTGCGCGGCGCCCGAGCCTCAGGTGATTTATCGCGATCGGGTGGAGCTGCTGCGGCCGCCGGCTGCGCTGATGGAATGCCCGGACAGCCCGGAACCGCCGGCCGAAATCCTTAGGCAATCGACGATCGCGCTGTACCTGGTCGAGCTGTGGCGCGCCGGGCAGGAATGCCGAAGCCGCTTGATGGCCATCAAGGCGATCGTCGACGCCGCTGGCGCGCCCTGAAGCGCCGCTCTCCATCGCGACGACGTCGCCGGCGATCGGCCGGCCGATGAAGGAAGAGAAAAGGCCTCGCCTGTCCGATCGGATGGGCGGGGCCTTTTTCGTTTCTGGGATGGCGATCGATTCGACGTCGCCGGCGATCGCCGGCGGTCCTCTGGCCAGCCAAAACCTTCGCCACGTGGCGCGAGTCATTCCCTCGCTTTTCTCGATCGGGCGACGAGAACCGAAACAGAACGCGAGGGCGCTGATCAGAAATGGCTTGTAAGTAAAGTGTGCTGCAACATATTGATTCCACTACCAACAGCAGAAAGGAGGTGTTTCGCTCTTTGTCTGCTAAATCAATAGGTTACGGGACAGTTTCCGCAGTTTCTGGAAGGACAGCGATTTTCCCCTGTCCGTCAGTCAGAATGGCGATTGTCGCCGTCGCCTGTTCATAGACGCCGTGGCTTGAGAAGTTGATGCGCTTGTGATGGACGCGCTGCGCGCGCCTGGCCTGCTTAAGGGCCTGCGCTATGCTTCGACGGAGACGTTTGCGCTCGGCTTTCAGCGTGGCGATTTCAGCATCAAGCGCGTCGGCGTTGGTGGTTAGGTTCTCGCGATCGCCGCGCTGTAGCAAAGGGCCGCTCGCCAACAAGAAGTCGACAAGATTCCGAGCTTTGCGCTTCGCCTGTGGCGCTCCCTTGGGCTGGTATCCGTCTGTCACGTTATGGCTCCATAATCGACAGAGGGCGAACAGCGGCCGCTAGGCCGCCATGAATTCCTTGGCGCGAAGCGCCTCCACTCTTCTTTCCTTCGCGCGCCTTATGGCGCGCCATCCCCCTTGCATCCCCCAGGTGTGCGGCGAAGCTCGCGGTCGTTTGTCGCGGCTACGCGCAACCAGTCGTCCTTACGCGGCCGCCGATCGGCCGGCGCGTCGCCGTGCGGATAGAAGATGAAGATGGCGCAAACGAAATCGACTTCGAAGCATTCCGCGAAGGTCTCGACGAAATCCAAGGCGAAGGGATGCTCGCGACACTCCATCATGGTAAGGTAGCAGAAGCCGTCCGCGTGGGTCTTCAGCGGCAGCTCAACCGTGGCGGATTGAGCATTCATCCTGCGTCCCTTTCTTTCTTCGGCGTCGCCAGATGGCGGAAGGCGTCCAGCTTGACGATCGCGGCCGACGCCTGCCGCTTGCGATCGACGTCGCGCGTGTAGTGCTGGAGCTGCTTGTAGGATTCCCAGCCGCAGCAGGCCATGACTTCGGCCGGCGACGCGCCGGCCTCGAGCAGCCAGCAGGCGTGCGTCGCGCGCAGGCCGTGGAAGGTGAGCCCAGCAAAGCGATCGCCGCCGATCTCCGCGGCAAGCTTGTCGCTCAAGGCCTCGAGGCGCTTCATCTCCGCATCCCAGGACGCGGAGAAGCCCGCGTAGGTCCACGGCCGGCCGTAACGGTCATTGGTCAGGATGGTGACCGCCGGCGTCGATCGCGCGCGCGCCTCGAGCCGCCATGCGGTCAGCTCGGTGACCAGGCGTTCCGACGCGCGCAGCATGACCAGGCGGCCGGTTTTCTGCTGTTCGACCTTGAAGGTCTCGCCATCCCATTGCGACCAGGTCGCCGCCAGCAGATCGCCGCGCCGCTGTCCGGTCTCCATGGCCAGCAGCCCGGCGCGCCGCGCGCCCTTGCGCGCATGCTCGAGGAAAAAGGCGATCTGAGCGTCGGACCAGCGGCTATGCCGGCCAAGCTTCGGCTTCGGGATCTTGAAGGCGACGTTGGTCTCGACATATTCGCGCTCCACCGCGAAGCCCAGAATGATCGACAGCAGCGACACCAGGCCGTTCGCGGTCGCCGGCGCTTCGGCCGCGAACTGGTCGCGGAGCTGCAGCACGTGGCGGCGGCGGATGGCGGTCACGTCCAGCTTCGCGAGGCTCTGGACATGCGCCAAAAGCGACAGATAACGCGTCTTGCTGGTCGGCTTCAGGTTCGTCCATGCCGGCGACAGCCGCCATCGTTCGATGACATCGCCAAGCGTGCCGGCGGCGGGCCGGCTAGGCCGCCGGCCGGGCATGGCGCTTCGCGCGGCGGGGCGTCGGATTGATCTTGGCGATCATCGCGTCAATCTCCCTGGGGTCAGTCACGACGCCGCCGGCGGTTTTCTTGATCGCGGCGTCAACCTCGCCAACGTCGAATCTCGGAAGCGCTTCCGTCAAGTAGTAGGGCGGCGGCAGTTTCCCCTCTTTGACGCGCCGCCAGACGGTCGCAAGCGACACGTCTAGGTAGTCGGCGAGGCTCTGAGGGGAAAGATAGCCGCGTGCGGTCATCAGGCGTCGTTCTCGCCGAGTTTCACGCAAGATCCGACGCGCTCGCTGACTTCGTTGAACTTCTCGACCGTCGCCGCGCCAAGATCTATTCCGAGTTGATAGGCAAGGATCACGAGATAACAGACTGTATCGGCCAACTCCCTGCCGGCTGCGGCCTTGAAATCCTCGGCGGTCAGATCGCCGCGCTCAAATTTCTTGCGGGTGTTCGCATACTCGCCAAGCTCGCCGACGACGGCTTGCAGCCACTGCGCCGGCGACCAGTCGGAACCGTCCGGCGTGCTATGGGCGGGCTGACCGTGACGATTCTTGAAGTGAGGCAGGCGCGCTAAACTGGCGGCACGCAGGCCGGCGAAAGTCAGTCCGGAGCCCATCACGCCGCTCCCGCCACGATCACCGCGCCAACGAAGGCGATCGCCAGCAAGAGCACGACGGCGGACCAGCTAAGGCCGGCGCTCGCGCTCGCCCTTGGTCCGCCGAAAATTGGTTCGTTCCGCGTCGGCCTCGACGGCGCAACGTCACAAACCGCTCGGTCAGGGCCTCCACTGGTGACAAACGCTACGTTTTTAGCCGCCGCCTTTTCAGCGGCGCGACGGAGGCGGGTTTCCCAGCCTTTCTGTTGTCTGTTCATCACTCGTAACCTTTCAAAAGCTGATGAAACTGAAGCATCGCAACCACGTCGCCTGTTGCGAGGGCCGCTGTTGCTTGGTCTAGGACGTGCCGAACCAGACGAATCGAAAGGTCAAGGCCTTGACGGGACCTCGGCGGCATGAGGGCTTTAGTCTCAATAAGATTGGCTAAGTAACCGTCGCGGACGCGGGCGATTTCCTTGGGTAGCTCTTCGGCGAGCGACGACATCACTTCTCCTCCGTCACTTCAGAAGACGCTGAAAACAGGCTCGCCAGCGTCGGATGCTGCAAGCAGTCCATCAGCGTCGCGTCGCGCCAGAACAGCGACCGGCTTAGGAAAGAGCGTTGTTCGCCCGGCGGCGCACCGGGGCGCGGCGGGATGCGCCAACCGACTTCGACCTGCAGCACAAAGAGCGGTGCGCGGAACAAGCGGCGCGCTTCACGAATGCGAACGCGGCCGCTGTAGGGGCTGTTGTTGGTCATGCCGAATCTCCCGGCTGATCTTCCCCAGCGCTTTTCTCTGCGAACGCCTTGGCGGCGGCCGTCATCTTGGCCTTGTACTTGGCCGCGTCTTCTGGATAGAGCCGAAAGAGGATCGGGCGCGAAGGCCACAAATCGCTTTCGTCTCTGATCCACCATGACCCGTGAGGCCATTCGCCGGAGTAGTGACAACGATGAATGCCGCTGCTTCCCGCCTCTATGGCCTCAAAAGCCGTACCGTCCTTTGGGCAGTAAATCGCGTCGCGGAAGCCCAATTCTTGGAGGCGGTGATACGCTTCGGTCATCACACGCAACGCCGTTTCAACGTCCGGCATATCCGCTGCGCGCTTGGCCTTCTGAGCCATAGCGGCATCCCAAATTTCTTCGGCCTGATCCTTGGTCAAAGGAACGTGGCTTCCATCCGCGAGAGTCATGTGCCCGTGATAGTCGGTCAAAACGACTACTCCTCTTCACCATCGGTTTTAAAAGCGAAGTCGGCGAAATCGGCGCGTGGCGCGGACAGCAGCTCGGTGCGCGGCCGATAGGGTCGGTTCGCGGCAAAAACGGCCTCGATCGTAGTTGGCGTGATCGCAAAGATGGCGGCGACGCCGTAGTAGGTGGTCTCGAAACCCAGTTCAAAATCGCCAGCGTCAGCGGCGTCCTCCGTCGGAACGTCAACGCGCAGCATCCGGGCGCCGAACCGCTCCACCTCGGAAATGCGGCCAACATGCCGGCGATGACCGAGGATCTCGACCACGGCGTATTCGAAATCAGCCATCACGCCGCCTCCTTCTCTTCGTCGCTGCTAGGCGCGCCTTTGGCGGCCGGGCGCTCTGCGGCGATCACTTCCCCGCGCGCCTCGATCACGGCGTCTTGCTGGTCGGCGGATGTCATGAAGGCCAGTTCGGGCAGGCCCAGCGTCGCGTCTCCGTCGAGCGAGGCGCAGGCGGCGATCAGCTCGTTCTTCCCGGCGTACCTGAAGGCGCTTAGGTTCTGCTCGCCAGCGGCCAGCGCGGCCTTCAGGCCGACGCGGTCATAGCCCTTGAAATAGTCCGCGTCCGGCCGCCAGTGGTAAGTCATGAACAGGTCGGCGCGGACATGCCGCGCGATCGCGGCCGTAAGCGGCTTCACGCTCGAGGTCGGCGAGCGATCGGCGTCATTGTGCCAGCTCGCGATGCGACAGGCGGTCAGCGCCGCCAGCAAGCCCAGCAAGGCCGCTTCGTCCGCAAATTCGACAAGCGCGCGGTAGCAGTCCGGCGCGCGAAACTCATTCTGGCGAAACCAGTGCGACAGATCGTGGAGGTAGTTGATCTTGTTCGGATCCGGCGCGCCGTCCCAGATGGCGGCGAGCTTGATCACGGCTTCGGTCAGCTCGGCTTTTTCATCAGGCGCGCGCTCATAATGCGGGGTCTGGATCCTCAGGGCGGGAACCGCCTCAAGATGGATCAGGATGGCATGCGCCAGCGCGGCCTTTGGATACTGCGCGATCGCCTGGCGCAAGGCCTTGGATTGCACCGCGCGCACGGCCTTGATCTGATCCGCCGTCATCAGCCGGGCGGCTTCGCCGTCGCGCGCGTCTGGTTCGTCCGGCTGTTTGGGCTCGTCCGGCGCGTCCGCGCCCTCGTCCCCGCCGGCTTCGTCCTCACCGTCTTCGTCCCCGCCGTCCGCGCCCTCGTCCGCCTCGCCGCGCGCTTGGCCGGCGAACATCTCGATTTGTTGGGGTTCGGGCGCTGCGGCCGCCGGCCGCGCGACGCTGCGGAAGACGTTGACTTGCCAGCCGTCCTTATCGGTCACAATCAGCGCGCCGATCTGATCTTCGCTGGTCACATGGGAACGCAAAACCCTGCGATAAGAACCCGCAGCGCCAAGCGAATAGAAAGTCGGGTCGCTGACGCTCACGCGATCAACCCAGGCGAATTCCGCCTTCAACTCTGCCTCAACATCCGCGATCGCTTCGGCCTGCATCGTCCTGGCCAGATCGAGGGTCACTAGCGTACGAAAGCCGTCTTCCTCCATCAGCGCGCCGCCGCGCCGTTCATAGTCGTCCAAGTCGAAGGCGACGTCGTCTTCGCTCGGATACTGTTGCGTCGAGACGTCGCGGATCATCCCCGGAGTCCATCTCGTGATTTGCTCCATCGCCAGCGCGTCCCGCTGGCCTTGCTCGCTCCCGCCCGCAAGCGCTTCGGCCTGCGCCTGGCTCAGTTCGCCCGCGCGGAACATCTCCTTGGCCTGATCGACCAGGTTGGCCAGAAAGAGGCGACGTTCGACCGTTCGGACGCTGGTCCCCAGGCGCGCGGCGATCTTCGCCTTCTCAAAGCCCTGCGCGATCAGCGCGGCGAACAGCTCGGTTTCGTCAAGCGGGTGCATCCCCTGGCGCGCCAAATTCTCCGCGCCAGCGGCGAACAGCGCCTCGGTGTCGGACAGCGCCACGACGCGCACGGGAACCGGGAAATCGCGCAGCAAGCGGCCGCGCTGGATCAGCAGCGCGATCGCCAGCCGGCGGCGTTCGCCCGCGATCACCTCCAGTTCCGAACCGGGCGCCGCGACGCGGCGCGTCAACAACGGCTGCAGCACGCCCTGCAGCGCGATCGATTCCGCCAGCTCTTCGATCGCCGCCGGCGCGGGGTCGCGGCGCGGATTGAGCGGCCATCGGACCAGGCTGGATACGGGAACCTCCAGCGCCATACCCGGCTTCACGTCGCCTTCCTCAAAACCGCGCGCGGTCGCGATCGGGTCGCCGGCGCCGATGCCGATCGCGGTATAGGCGGCCGTGAAGCTTGACGGGGTAATCGACTGTGGAGGGGCGATCGGCGCGGGCTGGATTGCTGGGGGCGGCGGTTCTTCCTGCGTCGCGATCAGATCAAGATCGGCCGGATGCACGCCCAAGGCTTTGGCGATCGCCGCGCGCGCGTCATCGGTCAGCCGGCGCTGGCCAAGCTCAAGCCGGTTGATCTGCTGGATCGAAATCCCGCTGGCGTCCGCTATGGAGCGCAGCGGCGCGCCCGAAGCCAGGCGCAATTCGCGAATGCGGTTGGGGTAGGTCGACGGGGCGTTGGTTGGCGGGGCGGCGCTGGGGTCTGTCATCGGTCATCTCGCTGTTGCGGGTTGGTCCGCCAAGATGGCGGGAGTCACGGTGAAGGGAGGGGCGGTGAAGGGCTTGGTTGTGAACGGTGCGCGGCGGATCAGCCCGGCCTGATGGCTTGCGATCAGCAAGCCCGCGACGGCGGCGGCGAACAGGATCAGGCGGTTAAGATCGATCATGCGCGGGCGGGTCGTGCGCGGGCGTGTTGTCTCAGGCCGCTTGCGGCGGCGTCGGCCGATGCTCCGGCAGCGGCAGGGGCGGATCCTCCGTGTCCAGCACGCGGACGTCTTCGGCGGGGATATGCTGGTAGAGCTTTTCCGCCATCACGTCATAGCGTCGGCGCACGAAACTGCGCCCGAACACGCGGCCGACCAGATGGCGCACTTCGCCATTGATCATCACGCGCGCCCAAACCCAGGTGAACAGGGGGTAAGGCTGATCAGTCATGGTCGGTCTCCTCCAGGGCGCGCGCGCTCGCGGCGGCGTGCGTGAGCGGGGTAGGCGTGCGGCGGTAGAACTCTTTGGCGATGATCTCGCTCGCCAGACGGGCGATTGCGACGGCGGCGATCCTCTGAAACGAGCCCGCGCGATCAACGCCCGATCGCGCCATCTGCGCGTTGGTCTCGATCGCGTGAACTGCCCGCGCGTGCGTCATGTCATCGGCCATTCGGCACAGGGCGTCCGCCACGCGATCAAGGGCTTGCTGCAGCGCCGGATTGGGCGTCGCGGGCGTGGCGACCTTTGGCTGTCGAGCCGTGCCGCGCCGGCGCTTCATCGCGTGGACAGCCCCGAGCTGGTGAGCGTGACGCGACGGTTGCGGCCGCTCTTGGTCAGCTCGATCAAGCCGAAGCCTTGCAAGGACTTCAGGATATAGCCCGGCGTCGCCGGCGACGCGGCCCCCAGCCGGTCGCACAGCTCTTCGTTCTTCGGGCAGGTCCGGCCGGCCTGCGCCGCCGCCTCGATCGCCGCATAGACGATCGCTTGCGCGGAGGTGAGCGGGCGGGCGATCATTGCCAGATCACCGGCTTGTCGTCGCCGGCTGGCGCGCGAAATCGATCAACTTCATCAAGTAGAGTGCGATCGATTTCTTCCATCAGCATTTCTGCGTCCGGCCGCGCGTAACTGGCCAGATGCGCGGCCAGCGCCGTCACAAGGGTCGAGACCAAGCCAAGGCGCGCCGCGTCGCTGGCGCTGCGTTGGCCCTTCACAATCATCTTCAGCGCGCTTGTGATCGCGGCCAGGCGATCGCGCTCTTCGATCGTCGCGTCGCTTGGGCTTACGCGGGTCCATCTACCTTGCGGCCAATTGCTCATGCCGCGACCCTCCGCCCTGCGTCCCGCATCAATCGCTTGGTCCAAAGCTGCGCGGCCAAGGTGACGGCGTCGGCCCCCAGCGCCGCGACGTCCTGTTTCGACCAGCCGCGCGCGTAAAGGTCGGTCTGCAGCGCGAAGCCCTTGGCGCTGCGCAGCGTGACCAGGTCGCGCGCCATGCGCCAGACCGCGCCGGCCGGCTTCCACCGCACGCTCTGCGGCTTCACGCGACAGCCGGCGCGCCGATCGGCAGCGGCGGCGTCACGCGCGTCCAAGGATCGGGCCGCGCGCCATTCTTCCGGCGTAATCGCGCCGTCGGTCGAGGCTTGAATTAGATCAAAATGCTTCATCCGGCTTCCCCGAAAAAGCGGCGGGTCAGACGGTTTCACGCCTGACCCGCCTAGTGGGCCGCCGGGCGAACCCGACGGCCTTAGGGAGGAAACGCCCGCCGGGTCATGCGCTCACAACCCCCGACGAACCATCATCTCGCGATGATTTGGAGAAGGTACAGGTGGGATCAATCCCACGTCAAGGGGATAAATCCCATATGACAATCAGCGAAAAAGTGCGGTTGCAGCGGCGTGCGCCTGCAAGCGACTCGGATGTAACGCTAAAGGAGCGTCGGTTCGTCTAGGCCGAGAAATCGTGTCGGCAGAAACGGCAGATCTTGGCGTCGGCGTGCACAAGTTCGGCGCAATCGGGACATTTCTTGCTTTTGGTCCCGTCGCTCGCAGAGCCTGGCTCAGCAGCTATCGTCTGCGCGCCAATGATGCGAACCGCAGGCGGCGGGGCTTTACTGGGAAGACAGATAACCAACAGCGCTGCGAAAAGCGGCGATATCAACACGGCAAGCAAAAACCAGCCGAATCCGTTGCGGCCAAATCGCGACGCCAGAACGCCGGTGAGGATGGCGAAAAAAAGCCACGCAAGCGCAATCTCCATCGTCAACCATCCTTTGCAAAAGATCGATTCGCGCTTTCACGCGACCTTACACATGCCAACATCCGACGATTCGGTGAAGCGCGCGGATGTCTGAAAGCGGAATCGGCGGCAGCTCGCCGGGTTCGTCGCCGTATTGCCGAACGATCAAGTGAGTCGACGTGCGTCGCGTCAGCTCTTTCACGAAGGCTCGATCATCGTGGAAAATTCCCAGCACGTCGCAGCCAATGGGCGTAGGCACAGAAGGGTTGACCCAAAGCAACGTGCCTTCGCGGTAGCGCGGATACATGCTCGTTCCCACCATCATGACCGCGTAGGCGTCTTTGACGTGAGCAAGTTGCGGCGGGCGAAAAGTCCAGTCAAAAGGCGGTTCATCCACCGGCACTTGAAAGCTCCCCTGAACGCCGCCCCGTGCAATCCCTCTGATCGGAAGCGTGCGGTCCGATGGAGCGCCGGCTAACGGGTTTCCCGCCGGAATCCCTGCCTTTCCGACGCCGCCTCGGGCTGGCGGCGCAGACGATCTAAACAACTTTGGGGAAGTGAGTCCAGGGTGCGCGGCCGCCGCTTCGAAAAGCGCTTCAGCGGGTACGCCAAGCGCGGCGGCGATCTGCGAAAGCGTATGGAAAGTCGGCCGGCGCGATCGTCCTTCAACAATATCGCGGACCGCCGTTTTGCCAAGCCCGGCAGACACTGAGACCGCAGTCGAGCTGAGCCCACTTTCCCGGACGAGCTGATCAAGCTTTTCGGCAAGTGTGGTCATGGCGCAAATCTTCCACATGTTGCGCTAAGCGCGTGAATGGGAACTATCCCTATTGACAGGGATGGGATTCATCCCCCAGCTTCCCATCCCATGAACATTCGAGAGAAACTCGTCGACGACATACGGGCGTACTGCCGAGAGAGCGGCGTGTCGCTGAGCGCTTTTGGCGTGCTGGTCGTGAACGACGGCAAGTTCTTTTCCCGGCTGGAATCGGGGAAGAACGTAACGCTGAAGAATTTCGAGCGTGCGCAGAAGTGGATTGATGACGCTCGACAAGCCGGCGTCGAGCTGACGCCTGAAGACTTCTCCGATCCGGTGGACATCGCCTCGTGACAAATCTTCGAACATGGCGAAGAGCCCAAAATCTCACGTTGCGACAGCTTGCCGATCGCATCGGTTCCACGCCCGCCGTTCTTAGTCGATACGAGACCGGGAAGCGTTTGCCGCGGCCGGCGACCATGCGGGCGATAGCCCGTGTAACCAAGGGCAAAGTGAGCGCCAACGATTTCTTTAATCCAGCCAAAGTTGAACAAGCGACAGATGAACAGGGGCTCGTCTTCGTCGGCTCCGCATGCCCGGCGCTCGCCGCCTTGATGAGCGTGTCGATCGCAGCCTGGCGCTGCGAGGTCACGGGGATGGCGGCTGGCGGCGTGGAGGGCGGCGGCGTGCATGTCGCCTCCTATGAC